>Ga0209332_1000012_pt1 | contig 46701 bp, 39 predicted proteins | sample BlaSpr_A8_OM3_M1_FD_187974 | JGI IMG/M metagenome (GOLD analysis project Ga0209332, IMG submission 187974) | Forest soil microbial communities from Thunder Bay, Ontario, Canada - Black Spruce, Ontario site 2_A8_OM3_M1 (SPAdes) (version 2) | ecosystem: Environmental > Terrestrial > Soil > Boreal...
CGGAGTGCTCGCTCCAGAAGAGCTCTCTAAAATCGTAAAAGGCCTTGAAACGATCGGCGAGCGCGCCAAATCTTCGCGGGAATTTCTCGACGACTCGGAAGCGGAAGACGTTCACCACTTCGTTGAAAAAAACCTCGCCGCGCTCATTGGAGACACCGGCTACAAACTGCATACAGGCAGGAGCCGCAACGAACAGATCGCGACCGATCTGCGCCTCTACGTGCGTCACAACATCGACACGCTGCAAAACCTGATCGCCGATTTGGGCGACTCGCTTCTCACTCGCGCCGAAGCCGCAGGCGACGCGGCTATGCCCGCGTACACGCACTTGCAGCCCGCCGAGCCGGTGCTCGTATCCCACTGGCTGCTCGCCTACCTGGAAATGTTCTTGCGCGACGCGTCGCGCCTCGCCGATTGCCGCAAGCGCGCAAACCTTTGCCCGCTAGGATCGGGTGCGGTTGCGGGAGCTACGCTCAAACTCGATCGCCAATCCATAGCCGCCGAGCTGGGCTTCGAGGGCTTAACGGCAAACAGCATCGACGCCACCAGTGACCGCGACTTCGCGGTTGAATTCGCGGACGCGCTCACCCTGCTTGCGCTTCACCTTAGCCGTTGGGCTGAAGAGATGATTCTGTTCTCCACGCCGGCTTATGGATTCGTCGAGTTGCCGGAGGCTTATTCGACAGGCAGCAGCGCCATGCCGCAGAAGAAAAATCCTGACTTGCTGGAGCTGGTGCGCGGAAAAGCGGCGCGGGTTATGGGCTGTGCAACCACGCTGAAAACTTTGGTTAAGGGCTTGCCGCTCGCCTACAACAAAGATTTGCAGGAGACACAGGAGCCGCTGTTCGACGCCTCCGGCACGGTTATCGCCATGTTGCCGCTCGTGACCGGATTCATGAAAACTGTCGCATTCAATGAGAAAAAAATGAGGCAAGCGGCAAGTTCGGGTTTCATGAACGCATGGGCCGCGGCTGCATATCTCGTCGAACGCGGAGTGCCTTCGCGCCTCGCCCACGAAGCGGTAGGCAAAGCCGTGGCTTTGGCCGTGGAGCGCGAATGCGATTTAGAAAAGCTTTCGCTCGCCGAGTTGCAAGCAATTCATCCGGGCTTTGACGCGGGCTTCCCTGCCTGCCTCACTCTCACCAAAGTGCTCGAGTTGCATGATGTGCTGGGCGGCACCGCTCCTGATCATGTCCAAAGCGCGCTGCAAGAGGCGCGGAAGCACGTTGTCCGGCTGCGCATTAGTTAGCTAAGCGATAAAGCATTGGGCAGGAAAATCTTGCCGGCCACAAAGTTTCGCTTAACCGAGCGATACGATAGCCGCGGCAAGATCCTCGTCTTGATCGGGAAATACTGTGCGTAGGTCGAGCAGCACTCGAGCGTCTTCCACGCGGGCAACGATGGGCGGAGTGCTGGTGCGAAGATGGGCGTTTAGGCGATCGGCGCTCAACTCGCCGTGACTCAATGCGATCAATCGGGTCGGCAGCACTGCCGAAGGAGCCGCGCCTCCACCGAGAACGGATTCACCATCGCAAAGTTCCAATTTCAATCGACTCGGCCTTCCCATCCCGACAGACGATTCAACCTTGGAAACAAGCGCTTCAGCGCGGTGCGAAATTTCATCCTTCGAGAGCCGAATCATCCGAAGTACGGGCACGGCATCATGATCGCGTTTCACATAAGCAAGCAGAGTCGCTTCAAGCGCGGCATATGTGAGCTTATCGACTCGGAGCGCGCGGAACAGCGAATTCGAGCGCATTCGCGCTACCAGGTCTGCACGGCCGCTAATTAAACCCGCCTGCGGACCGCCAAGAAGTTTGTCGCCGCTATATGTGACGATATCGACGCCCACGCGCAAACTATCGATCACGCCCGGTTCGCCGCTGATCCCGACCGACCGGAGATCAAACAAAGCGCCGCTGCCTAGATCCTCCATGAGGGGAATATTGCGCCGCCGGGCAAGGGCGACAAGTTCTTCGAGACCGGGCTGTTCAGTAAAGCCGGTGATTTCAAAGTTCGAACGATGGACGCGAAGCAGCAGTCGCGTGCGGTCGGTGATGGCGCGTTCGTAATCCCCAATGCGCGTGCGATTCGTCGTGCCCACTTCGCGCAGCGATGCATTCGACTTCTGCATCACGTCGGGGACGCGGAACGAGCCTCCGATTTCAACCAACTCCCCGCGCGAAACAATTACTTCTCCGCCTTCAGCCAGAGAATTTAACGCAAGCAGAACCGCAGCTGCGTTGTTGTTGACCACGATGGTTGACGTAGAGGACGGTGCGTTCGTAATGCTCGACGAGGAACTCTTCGCCACCGTGTCGCTCGCAGCAAGCGGATCGGACAGCAGCTTGCGGAACAGGCGATCGACATGAACGTCGCGCTTCCCGCGTTCGCCCGTTTCCAGATCAAATTCAAGATTGGAGTAACCGTTTGCCACCCCTCGGACATGATCGAGCGCAGTCTCGGCCAATGGCGCGCGACCGAGATTCGTGTGCAGAATCACGCCGGTGGCATTGATTACAAGCCGCAGCGAGGAACTCAGCGATCGGCGAAGTTCTCGTTCAATTGCATTAAAAAGTCCTCCAACCGCCAAGTCGAGAGATTTTTCGCTGGGCTCGATGCCGGCTATGTGGCCGCCAGCAATTTCCTGTCGAAGTCGCGCCACTACTGCGCGAATGCTTTCAGCCACAGCAGCATGTCCGTCGCGCTGTATCAACTCTTGAATATTGCGCTGGCGCAAGAGTTCGTCGGTGGAGGGCAACTTCTGAAAAAGAGCCGACTTGTTTTTCGTAGACACTGGGGGCGATTATGCCACATCAGCGTTCGGTATGCGGCACTGGCTCATAAGCGAACGACCGTTTAGCAAATTGCGTGCGGCCCGAGCATTTGTGGCACTCCCTCGCGGGCGAGGGCGCCCGCGCCACATGGGCTAGGTGACCACAGTGGCTAGAGGGTGTGCAGGTAGGCGATCAGGTCTTTGATCTGTTCGTCGGTCATGACCTGGCTGAAGCCTTCCATCTTGGCCCGCCCATACTTCACGATATCAGTGATGCGGTCGTCATTTGCGGGCAATCCGCTGAGAGGCAGGTATTGATTTTTGAAAATGCCTTTGAGCCCGGGACCTTTCTTGCCATGAGTTGAGTAGGGTTCATGGCAGCGGTCGCAATAATTGTCGTAGAGTTTTCGGCCCGCAGCCTGTTGCGGGTTGAGGCCAAGTTCCGCATCCGACTTTCGGCGCTCAACATCGCACCCGGCCAGCGCAAGCAGCGAGAGGGTTAACAGCAGTACTCGAACATCCGCAAAAAGTTGATTCAATTTAATCATGATGATTGCAAAGTCGCGCGTGGGAACTCAAAGGTAGAATAATACGGAAATCATGGGCGTATCGGTCAAACGCGTTTATGAGAGCACGACTTCCTCCGACGGGACGCGAGTGCTGGTTGACCGCTTGTGGCCGCGCGGCTTGACGAAAGAAGATGCCGCGGTAAAGTACTGGCTGCGCGATCTATCCCCTTCCACCGAGTTGCGGCAATGGTTCCATGCAAATCCCGAGGGATGGAGAATGTTTCGCAAGCGATATCTCAAAGAATTGGCCAATGAGAAAGCGTCTGCTGCCGTGGAGAAACTGCATCGCTTGACGGAAAGCGAGCGGCAAGTCACGCTTTTATATGCATCCCAAAATGACAAGTACAACAATGCGATTGTGCTGAAAGAATTGCTGGAGGGAATGCCCAAGCCTCCGTCGAGCGTGGGGCGAGGCAGCGCTGGACGTGGGCGGATTCGGAAGGCAAAAAAACAATAACAAGTTCTCAGTGATGGACTGGCCGGGCGGGGAAAACCCGGCTCTCCATCGCCATAGGCATTTCACCGGCAATCAAGAACTTAGAACTCTTTTTTTGCCCCGCACTATAATTTCCCAGTCATGTCCACTTCCGCCATCGACCAGAAAATCGCGAAGAAGGTCGAAGCCCTGCGCGAAAAAATCCGGCAGCACGAGTATCGCTACTATGTTATAGACGATCCCGAGATTTCAGACGCCGACTTCGACAAGCTGATGAACGAGCTCAAGCGACTCGAGGCGGAGCATCCAAAACTCATCACCCATGATTCGCCCACGCAACGCGTCGGCGGCAAGCCGCGCGAGGGGTTTGTGAAGGCGAAGCATTCTTCTCCCATGCTCTCGCTCGACAATGCCTACAGTGAGGAAGAGTTGCGTGATTGGGAGCGCCGCGTTCATGAGCTGAGCGGCCGTACCGACATCGAGTATATGTGCGAATTAAAACTCGACGGCATGTCGCTCGCTCTCGTTTACAGCGATGGACGCCTGGAACGCGGCATCACGCGCGGCGATGGCACCGTGGGTGAAGACGTCACCTCGAATGTCAGGACGGTACGTTCAGTGCCGCTGACGATCTCAAAAGATAAGCTGAAGAAGGCCGGCATCGCCGCAGATTTCGAAACTCGCGGCGAGATGCTGATGCCCATCGCCGCTTTTCGCAAAATGAATGAAGAGCGCGAGAAGCAGGGCCTAGCGACCTTTGCGAATCCTCGCAACTTTACCGCTGGGACGGTACGGCAATTGGAGCCGTCAATCACCGCGCAGCGCCGCATGGATTACTTCGCCTACATGCTTCTGCACGACGGGAAAACTTACTTCGACCGTCAATCAAAGACGATGGGCGCGCTTGAGACAGCTGGATTCAAAGTCAATCCAAATCGCAAGCTGGCAAAAAATCTCGATGAGGTCTGGAAATTTATTCAGAGTTGGGAAGCGAAGCGCGAAACGCTGCCATACGAAATCGACGGCATCGTTATCAAGGTCGACCGGACCGCGTTGCAGCGCGAATTAGGTTTCACTGGCAAAGCTCCGCGGTGGGCGATCGCGTATAAGTACGCTGCGCGCGGCGGTATCTCGCAGATTGAAAACATCGTTCCCCAAGTCGGGCGGACCGGAAAGCTAACGCCGGTCGCCTGGCTGAAGCCTGTTCCTATTGGCGGGACGACCGTGTCGCGCGCCACGCTGCACAACATGGATGAAATCGCCAGGCTCGGTGTAAAGATCGGCGACTGGGTCGAGGTCGAACGCGGCGGCGATGTGATTCCGAAAATCGTAAAGGTGGTCGAAGACAATGACCATCCGCGCGGCGACAAACAATTCGAGATGCCCGAGCATTGCCCCGTATGCGGCGGCAATATTGTAAGAACGCCGGGGGAGGCTGATCACCGCTGCGTGAACGCAAATTGTCCGGCGAAGCTGCAAGGCACGATTCTGCATTTTGCCTCGCGGCACATCATGGACATCGACGGGCTGGGCGAGTCGCTGGTCAATCAACTCACCGAACGAGGCCTGGTGAGAAATGTGGCGGACCTTTACAAACTGACGAAAGCAGACCTGCTTCAGTTGGAGCGAATTGGCGAAAAGTCCGCCGACAATGTGCTGGCTGAAATAGCGGAATCAAAAAAGTTACCACTTGATCGGGTCATCTTCGGACTTGGAATTCGCTTTGTCGGCGAGCGGACCGCGCAGTTCTTGTCCGAACATTTTGGCTCTCTCGATGCCATAGTGAACGCGAACGCAGAGCAACTCGAAGAAGTGTATGAAGTCGGCCCGCGAATCGCGGAAAGCATCGTCGAATTCTTCGCTGATGAGCACAATCGCAAACTCGTGAATGATCTGCGCAAGGCCGGGCTGACATTTACCGGACAGAAAAAAGAAAAGGGCACGAAGCTGGCGGAAAAAACTTTTGTCCTGACCGGAACGCTAGAACGCCACACCCGCGACGAAGCGAAAAAGATGATCGAAGATGAGGGCGGGCGCGTCTCCGGGTCCGTCAGCAAGAAGACCGATTATGTGGTGGCGGGGAGCGATGCGGGATCGAAGCTGGATAAGGCTCGGGAGTTGGGGGTTAGCGTGATTGGGGAAGAGGAGTTGGAACGATTGGTGGGGTGAAAACGAAAACTGACAATAGTCAGCCGCCTTGTTTGGACCTGGCTCCCCGGCCGGCCAGCCCTCCGCCGACCAGGTCGCCGAACATCGCTTGCAGACCCTCCGGAGACTCGGACGCGTTCGCTTCGACAAAGCATTCAATTACCGCAAAAAGCGACGAGGCCACGAATCGCGTAGCGACAGCCCGTTGTATATCGAAGCCGGCTCTCAAAGCCTGAGAATTTTCCTCCCGCAGCGCGAGCGATTGCCCTACGCGTTGTTCGAAGCACTCCCGCAATATTCTTGGGCCGCTCCCGGCGCCTGCTCCCATCAGAGCTCTGTAAATCCGAGGCGCCGTCTGCACATGCGCGAAGAAGGCGGACGCATCCAGCGGGCAAGGATCGCGCGGCTTGGTTACCAGCATGGGCGCGACGATCTGCATAAACTGCGATCGCAGCAAATCGTCTTTCGACGAATAGTGGGCATAAAAAGTGGCACGCCCGACACCGGCTTTTCTCGTAATGTCGCTGACGCGGATGTTGCCGTAAGCGCGCCGATGAAGCAGCTCGACAAATGCAGCATCAATCTGCTGGCGCGTTCGGGCTACGCGCAGGTCCGTCTTGCCCCGATTTCTATCTACATCCGAGACACTTGCAGATTTGTGTTTCGTAAGTGTCATGGGTCAGCTTTTTCGGTTGTGCGGCAGCGCAGCCCTTTATAGTATCGGCGCCATGACGCCTGCTTCTTCCGCCCAAACGATTCGAAAGGTCCTCGCCGCGGCGCTTATTTTTTTTCCGGGTGCATTCATTCTCGTTTTCATTATGCACTTCCGCCACATCGCAAATTTTTTCGTTTTCCGCTCACATTATGTAGCAGCGCCGCCGGACCGCCTAGTCGCCGCATTGATCGCCGGGCACAACCGCATGCCGTTAATCCACGATCCTCACATGATTGCTTATTTTGCGCTTCCTGTAATTCCTCTGTGCGCCTTTGCGCTATACCTGCTCGGGCGAAGAGCCCGCCCGGTGGCAAGTGCTGTCGCCTTGATGATCACCATCGCTGGCTCGATCTACATGGGAGGCGTTTTCGCCATGTGGACCGCGTTCTACCGGGGGTTGGGCTTGGTTGACCCCGCAAATCTGGCGGGAGCGACCGCAGCATTCGCTGCCATGACGGCTCCGCAAGGCGCGTTTCTGATAACTACGTCGCTTGCCAAGTTGGTCATGGTCGGCCTAGGCGCGCAGGCTCTCACCCTTCTCGGCACTCGCGTGACTCCAACATGGTCGATCGTGAGCGTCATCCTGGGATGCTCAATGTTCCTTGCATTCTGGGATCTCGACAACTGGATGCTAATTGGCTCTGTACTGCTCCTCATCGGGTTTCTTCCCATGAGAAAAGCCCTGCTCCAGGAAGCCGGTCTGGACGCAGGACTTACTTCTTTGCCGTAGGCGGTGTTAACCCATTCAGCCGCAGATACATTGCGGCTTCGGCGTAGTGGTCGGCCCAATTGCTGGCGATACCCAGGGCGAATCTGGCACGTGAGAGTTGCTGGCCGCCCATGCCGGCGGTCATTTCTCCCAGTTTCGAATCATCCATTTTCGAAAGCGCGTCGGCGCAGAAATCGAACGAAGTCTTGAGCGCGGTGACCAGTTTGTCTTTCGCGTCGGTGTCTTTCACTTCCTCGACCTTGGGAGCCGTTACGGCCGCAGCATTGCCGCAGAGTCCGTAATTCGCCTCGACCATGTGGGCGACGAGGTGTCCGAATGTCATCTGATCGGCAGTGGGTTTGTAGGTGAACTTGTCGGAGGGCATCGCTTCGACGGCTGCAATAGTATTTTTCTGGCGGCCGGGCAGGATGTCTCTTAGGGCGCTGCTGACGGGGTTTTTGGTTTGTGCGGTCGCAGACGCGGCTAATAACAGCAAGGCCGGAATCAAGAAATTCTTCTTCATTTGTATTCTCCTCGTGTGCGGAGAAGCATAGCGCGAGCGGGAGGGTCCGCGCTACCGAACTGCGGCAGAAATGTTCAAGCTGTCCACAGCGGTCGAGCTGCGCTCGGCTTGGACGGGCGAGGCGCCCGTCCCCACACAGGCAACCTTGCGCTATCCTAATAGCATGCACGCGCACGGCGGACACGGACATTCTCATGGGACGGGGCGGGTGCTTCGCATCTCGCTCGCTGTCACCATGCTTTACGTCGTCCTGCTGGTGGTTGCGGGAATTCGCTCGCACTCGCTGGCGTTGCTCTCTGAGGCTGGACATAATTTTTCTGACTTTTTGGCGCTGCTTTTATCTCTGGTCGCGATTTTTCTGGAAGGCCGTCCGCCGAGCGCCACCAAAACTTATGGCTACCGGCGCGCTGGAGTGCTAGCTGCGCTGGTAAATGCGCTGTCGCTGGTGGTTGTCTCGTTTTTTATTTTTTATGAGGCCTTCCAGCGGATTCAGCATCCCGAACAAGTGCGCGCGCGCATCATGATCGTTGTCGCCGCCGCCGGCGTGGTGATGAACGGCGTCATCGCGCTGCTGCTATGGCGTTCCGGACGGGACGGGCATGACGTAAATCTGCGGAGCGCGCTGCTGCACGAAGTCGGCGACACGCTTTCGACTGCCGCAGTCCTCGTTGGCGGTGTCGTCATTCTGTGGACGGGGCAGTATTGGATCGACGCAGCACTGTCGTTTGGCATCGGCGCGCTGATTTTGTGGTCCAGCTTCGGCATTGTTCGCGAGACCCTGAATATTCTGCTAGAGGGCACTCCTCGCGGCATGAGCCTCGAAGCCGTCGAATGCGAGATGCGGAAAGTCGCGGGCGTAAGCGATGTGCACGATCTGCATCTTTGGAGTATTGGATCGGAAAATCACGCACTCTCTGCTCACGTAAAGATTGCGGACATGGCAACTTCAGAGAGCGACTCGATTCTGCGCGATATCAAGGAAAGACTGGGGCGTGGATTCGGAATTCATCACACGACGATCCAGCTGGAACACGTGGTTTGTGAAACGGCGCATAGCTGCGTGATCGCGGTGCGCGAGGAAGAACGCGAGTACGATCATTCGCGCCACGATCACGCGCGCTGATAAGCGGACAACTCAAAGTTCAAAGCAAGGTCAGAATCTTTACCACAGAGGGCACAGAGGGACAGGGGACACAGGGGGTTTTTTATTCTTCTTGTCACACTGCGTGTTCCTTCGCGTAGATCTTCTTCACGGTGTCGATGGTATCGGCGTCTTGTGGAAGCTTGTCGGGGCGCAAACGAACGATGCGCGGAAAGCGCAAGGCATAGCCGCTTTCGTGGCGCGTTGAGCGCATCATGTTGTTGAAGCCGACTTCCAACACAATTTTCGGTTCCACTTCCAGCCTTAGACCCTGATCGCTGATGGTGTGGGCCAAGAACCACTGTGTCATTTCGGCGATCTCGGCGTCGGTGAGTCCGGAATAGGCTTTGCCGATGTTAACCAAAGCTTCGCCGTTCCACACCGCGAAGGTGTAGTCGCTGAGTACGCCGATGCGCTTGCCGTGGCCGTATTCGACGGCGGTGACGACGACGTCGAGCGTAGCAAGTTCACGCTTCATTTTGAGCCACGACTTGCCGCGGCGCCCGGGAGTGTAGAGCGAATCGAGGTCTTTGATCATCAAACCCTCGTTGCCTCGCTCGCGTGCGGCGGTGAAGAGGGTTTCAATTTCGTCCGCCGAATTTGCGGTCGCAACCGGGGCGCGAAGAACGGTTGCGGACGCGAGTTCAGGCTGTGCGAAACCGAAGTGTGCTTGCGATGGGAGAGGTTGGATTGCCTCGCGCCGATTGGCGGAGCGGACGAATGCGTCCGCCGCTACGTGAGTTGGGTTAGTGATCGATGTCAACAGGGTGTTGAGTTTATTTGTTCGTTCACTCAGCGGGCGGTCTAAGAGCATTTCGCCGCCGGCGTATAGAACGTCGAAGATGAGATAGGCGACAGGGATGTCATGCATCAGCTTAGGGGTGACTTTTTTTCTTCCCAAGCGCTGCTGAAGTTTGCTGAATGGTAGAGCGCGATCTCGAGTCGAGGAGTCGCTGGCGGCGCTCCAAGCGATGATTTCTCCGTCAAGGATCGCGTCGCTGGGCAAGGTGGCGAGAGCGGGTGGCAATTCGGGGAAGGATTCGGTGATGTCATCGCGGGTGCGCGAAAAAATTCGCACTTCTCCCTTACTCACGTGAACTTGTGCGCGAATGCCGTCGTACTTGTCTTCGACGGCGGCATTGTGAAAATAACTTAATGCTTCATCTGCCGACTCGGCCGGACTCGCGAGCATGAAGTCGATGGCATGAAAAAGTCGCAGCTTCGCCTCAGCCAGTTTTCTCTCCGCTGCCAGGCGTAGAGTTTCGCCGATATCCCCGAGCAGCATATTGGCGCGTTTCACTGTACCGAGGGGGGCTTCGAATGCGCGCGCAATGGCGTCTTCGACCAGGCTTTCTTTCAGACCGATGCGCAGATCACCGCTGATGATCTTGACGATGTACTTGGCCTCAAGCGGGGTCGCACGCTCAAGAATCGTGCGAAGAAGCGCAGCCTTAGGCGCAGGGCCACGTGTAGCAGCGATCTGTGAGAACACACGCCGCACTTCGGTGAGCGAGAGACCAGAAGCCGATCTTGGAGGCAGCGCTTCACCGGCCACGGAGCCGATGTCGCCATGCCGCCTGTAAATCTGCGACAACTCCTCTTCCGTTTTTCCTGAAAGGTCAGCGATCACGCGCCACAGCAAAGCTCCGCCGACCTGCAAAGTTGCTTCCTCGTAGGCCGGAAACGGACGGCCAGAAAGAAAAATGGCGGCGGCCGCAGCTTCGGCGAGTGGTGTGACCTTCAGAAGGTCAGCGACCAAGGCCGTCTTCTCAAGCTTCTTGGTCGTGGCGGCAATCGCGTCGCAGGTCTGAGCGAACTTGAGCATGGTGATTGGATTCTATTTTCAAAAGCGGCGGCGTCAACAGTTCGCTGGTCCTGCTGTCCGGCTAATGTCTAGTTAATCGATTGACAAATAAGGAGATAGGTTAAAACGTCAAGCCCCTGCGCCCGTCCGAAAACCACTCCGTCTGTGCTATTCTAGAGCTTCGAGTCGTCCCTTCTCGGCGTGACATCAAATGGATATGCGACGTTGGCAACAAATGGTGCGTTTTTTAGCGGCGGTGCAGCTCTTGCCGGCATTGGAGAGCGGTGAGGAGACCCTCGTCGGCGGACAAGCCGTCCTCGAAGGCGTGATGATGCGTTCGCCGCATGCCTGGGGCATCGCCGTGCGCAAGCCGTCGGGCGAGATCGTGACGCATAGCGAGCCGCTGGAGCGTCCCTCCGAGCGGCACAAGTGGATGGCTTGGCCGGTCGTACGCGGCGTAATGACGCTTGGCCACGCAATGACGCTGGGATTCCGCGCTCTGAAATTTTCGGCCAATGCGGCGCTGGAAGAATTGAGCGGGAATGACGGTGAAGTTGAAACTCCTGACAACGATGGCAGCAAGATTCCGGCCAAGAAGTTTGAAATCACGGGATGGATGGCCGGGTTGAACATGGCCTTCTCCGTCGCTTTTTTTATTTTCATGTACAAGTATTTGCCGCTTCTGGCGACTACCGAATTGAAGAGGGTTAACCCGATCTTCGGTCAGCAAGTCATGTTCAACCTGGTCGACGGCCTGATTCGCATCGCGATGTTTCTGTTTTTCGTTTGGGGCGTTTCCCTGTGGAAAGACATTCGACGCGTCTACGAGTATCACGGCGCCGAGCACAAAACAGTTTTTGCGTTCGAGAATGGCGATCCGCTCAATAGCGTCACAGTGCAAAAATATTCGACCTACCATCCGCGCTGCGGTACCAGCTTTTTGATGACGGTGATGATTATCTCCATGTTGGTGTATATGGCGATTCCGGTGCATACGTTTTGGGCTCGCTTCGGTATTCGCATCGCCTTGCTGCCGCTGATCGCCGGCGTCTCTTACGAGATCATTCGCTTTGCCGCCAAGCATCGCGGCTCGCTCTTCGCGCTGATGACAGCCCCCGGCCTGTGGCTGCAGCGCATCACCACCCAGCCTCCAGACGACCGCGAAGTGGAATGCGCAATCCTCGCACTCGATGAAGCCATGAAGTTGGAAAAGCAGCGCGGCGGCGAACTGGTGATTGCATAGCGGTGCCCACCGCTAACTCTTGTTTTATTTTCCCATCCACCTAAATTAAAGTAGAGACAATCAAAGAGAGAGACGCTGCTTGCCGCGTCTTTCCACCACGCACTTGAGACGGGGCAAGCCCCGTCTCTACGGGTAAATATTATGTTTGAACGCTTGGACCAAATCGAGATTCGCTATGAGGAGCTTACTCGCGCCCTCCTGTCGCCGGAAATCACTAACGATTCGGCGAAGTACCAGAAGACTGCCAAGGCGCACAGCGAAGTCTCGGAGATCGTCGAGAAGTATCGCGAGTATAAGGATCTGAAGCGCGGCATTGCCGAAAGCAGGGCTGTTCTCGCCGACGAAAAAGATGCCGATATGCGCGCCTACGCGGAAGAAGAATTAACGAAACTCGATGCGCGCATCGTGACGGTCGAGGAAGACCTCAAAGTGTTGCTGCTGCCTAAGGACCCCAACGACGAAAAAAACGTCATCCTCGAAATTCGCGCGGGTACCGGCGGCGACGAGGCAACTTTATTCGTGGCCGAAGTCTTCCGCATGTACAACCGTTACGCAGAAACCCAGAAGTGGAAAGTCGAAGTGCTCTCTACGTCGGAGTCGGGCGTGGGTGGGCTCAAGGAAGTGATTGCGCTGATCGAGGGCGACCGCGTCTATTCACGATTGAAGTATGAGAGCGGGGTGCATCGCGTGCAGCGTGTGCCCGCGACCGAGCAACAAGGACGCGTGCATACCTCGGCGATCACCGTCGCTGTGCTTCCTGAAGCCGAAGAAGTCGACGTGAAAATCGAAGCGAAAGATTTGCGCATCGATACTTTCTGCTCCTCTGGACCCGGCGGCCAGTCGGTGAATACAACGTACTCCGCGGTTCGCATCACGCATATCCCGACAAACACGGTCGTCAGTTGTCAGGATGAAAAGTCACAAATCAAGAATCGCGAAAAGGGCATGCGCGTTCTGCGCTCGCGTCTCTACGAAGTGGAAATGCAGAAGCAGGCGGACGCTTTGGCAAAAGAGCGCAAGCAGATGGTTGGCTCCGGCGATCGCTCAGAAAAAATCCGCACTTACAATTTCCCGCAGAACCGCCTCACCGATCATCGCATCGGCTTCACGATCCACCAACTGGAGCAGGTCATGGACGGCAAGCTGCAGCCCATCATCGACGCGCTGATCACCCATTATCAGGCGGAGAAGATGAAAGGCGATAACGAGGCTGGGGCGTTGGCGATGGCGTAAAGCATTCATCTCAATTTGCAGTAAAGCTTGTGTGGGGACGGGCGCCCCGCCCGTCCAAGCCGAGCAAAGCTCGGCAGGTATCCGCGCTCTAAACATTTCCGTAATTCCCGTCTTCAATATCTCTTCATCTCCTTTTTCTCCGGTGTCGACGGGCGTCCGTGGTGAAATAGAAGCGTGCAACTTCGCCGAGCCCGCGACGCAGCAATCGAACGCCTGACCGCAGCCCGTGTTCCTTCGCCGCGAATGAATGCCGAACTCCTGATTATGTTCACGCTTGACTGCGATCGCGCCTATCTCTATGCGCATCCCGAGCGGGAACTGACGGATGACGAAATGCATCGCTATGACGAAGCTCTCGCCCGCCGATCGACAGGAGTGCCGGCTCAGTACATAACCGGGCATCAGGAATTCTGGGGAATGGATTTAATCGTAACGCCAGCGGTATTGATTCCGCGTCCCGAGACAGAGCATGTCGTGGAGGCGGTGCTGGAGTTGGTCGGGTTGAATGCCTCGATTCAGAACAAACGTCAAGTTCAAGAGCAGCGGGCGGGGGCGCCCGCTCTACACAATCTTCGCATCGTCGATGTGGGGACGGGATCGGGAGCTATTGCGCTGGCGCTAGCTCGGGAGCTGCCCACAACCGAGATTCACGCAATTGACATTTCTCCAGAAGCGCTGGAAGTGGCGCGCGCCAATGCGGCGCGGCACGATCTTAGATCGCGAATCGAGTTTCATCATGCCGATTTGCTGGATGGATTTCCGGCGGATTCTGTCGACTTCGTCGTTTCGAATCCTCCCTACGTTGGGGGCGCGGAAGAAGATTCGGTGCAACTCGAAGTCCGTAAGTTCGAGCCGCGGAATGCAGTGTTCGCTGGCCCGACAGGCGTTGAAGTGATTGAGCGATTGATTCCGCAGGCTCTGACAGCGCTCAAGCCGGGGGGCTGGCTGCTATTCGAAATCAGCGGCACAATTGCGGAACGCGTTCGCCCTTTGTTATCCGGCTGGGAAAAAATTTCGATCAAGAACGACCTGCAGGGAATAGCGCGAGTTGCCGTGGCTAGGAAACCGGTCGGCTAGCAAAATTGCAACGATGGAGAGCGGGGCCGGTAGAGCCTTCCACGTCAATGCAGGCCCGGGCGGGGACGCCCGGCGCTCCACTAGAACGTTAGCCGCACTCCGAGCTGCGCCGCGAACGGAATTCCCACCGTTGTGCCGGGACCAAAAAAATCTCCCAAGCCGCCTGCGGGTATCTCGAGTTGCTTCAGGCTGGTGATGGGCCGGCAGCCTGACGCTCCGCAAACACTGGTCACATTTCCGCTGGCAATGTCACTCTGGGGAACCGGCAGCGCCGCAATGTTCGTTACAAAATTAGCGCCCGGGTTATTACGATTGAACAGATTAAAAAATTCGACAAACGGATTAATCTGCCAGCGCTCGTCGAGTCGGAAGGGGCGGCTTACGCGCAGATCGGCCTGAATATACGGCGTTCCGCGAAACTCATCGAGACTTGTCGGCACTCCGTTCACCGAAATACGGCCGCTATTATCGGCATTCGTGATCGTGAAAGGGCGTGCACTTTCCGCCTGGGTAAGAGTCGTCAATTCGAAACCGCCGGGAATGCGCAGCGTCCCGGCCAGCACGAAGCGATGACGAACGTCTTCGCCCGATGGACCGTAATCGCCCGGCCCAAACGCATTATTCGGATTGCACACACCGTTCACGTAGTCGAATAGCTCACCAAGAACGCATCCCCAGGTTTGCGCTTTCGCGAGGGTGTAATTCGCGACGAGGCTAAATCGGTTTGTCATGTTTCCCTGCAGATGAAGCATCAGGGAGTTGTAGCTCGACCGATTGTCAGACTTGTAAAGATTGAATTCGGGAAACGCATACGCGCGATAACCGTGATTCCCTTCTTCATGCGTATAGTCGGCACTCGCGCTCCAGCGCTCGTTAAAGGCGTGCTGCATGCCGCCTGTCACGTGGATGCTATACGGCGTCTTGTAGCGCGGATCGATGTAAGACGGCGGGCTGTTATCGATTCCGCCATTGACTGCCTTGAACGCGGTCACCCATCCGTTCTGTGCGAGATCGTTGTAGAACATGCCGAAGCCCGCGCGAATTACGGTTTTCTCGCTGCCGCCCGGAGAGTATGCGATTCCCAGTCGTGGCGCGAATTGCTTGCGATCATCGTGCGGAACCGCCGCTGGAACTCCATTCAAAGGCAGCATGGAAAAGACTGGATTATCGGCTTGGCGTCGCCCCGAAGCTTCGAATAATCCAAACGTGGTCTGATAGCGCAGTCCGTAGTTAACGGTTACGTGCCGCGACCATCGAAAAGAATCTTGTGCATACACCGCCAGTCGTTGAATGTTCTGCGAGAAGCCGCCATCTCCCGCTGGAGTGCTCACCGCGCCAGCCGCCAGATCAATGGGGAACTGAGCGAGGTTCGCAGAGTTCGCCGTGTAAAAAGTAGGATCGTTAGGAAAGGTGACCAGGGTTTCAGCATTCGCCGAAAGCGCGCCGCTGAGCACAGGTTCGTGGATAAAGTTGACTCCGAATTTTAGCGAATGATCGCCTGTGGCGCGGCTAAGATCGTAGCGCAGCTGATATTTTTCCTGATTGCGAAGCTCCGGAAAAGCGGTAATCGGCGTAGCGAACTGATTGTCACCAAATGTTTCGTAACCCGACACGGTTAGCGAGGTCAAGCTAAATGGAAACTGCAGCGCAAAGCCAAGCGTAGAGTTACGCGTCTGCGTGAGATGCAATTCGCTGGCGTCAAAAACAAATGTACCCAGCCACGTCGGGCTAAAGGCGTAAGTATTGCTGATCACAGTGTTGAAATAATTATTGTGCGTGGTCAGGCCGGTTGAGGGAAGCGTCGCTTGCTGCACCAGCGCGTTGTGCGTCAGGTAACTGTCTTCAGAGCTGCGCAGGAACCATTGCGACTTCGAAGATTGCGCCCAGTCAAATCGCAGCGAGCCGATAAAGTCACGGAAGGGAATCGGAACGGAACCGGGCACTGGGATTGAAGTGACCGTTGTGCCATTCACGTCGATCAAGCCATCCTCGGCCAATTGCGACAATGCATCAAATTGCGCGGTGCTTGCAGGGCTGTAGGCGATGCTGGCATTTTCGTGGACGTATTCGAATGAAGAGAAAAACCATGCTTTATTTTTTGCGATCGGGCCGCCAAGAGTGCCGACATAGTTTTGCCGCGAGAAGGGCTGCTTCGGATTGTGGACACAGACTCCGTCTGTGCATGTTTCGGCGGGATTCTCAATCGGAAAGCGGGCGTTGAGCAATGCAGCACGCTCGTAGAATGCCTCATCCCCGTGCCAGTCGTTCGTGCCGTGCTTGGTTGTGATCACGACCGACCCTGCGGTCGTCCCGCCTGTGTCGGCGTCTTCATTGGCGGTGCGAACGGCGAATTCCTGAATGCCATCGGGCGAAAAGTTTTGCAGGAAGCCGCCAATCCAGTCGTCGGAATTATCGGCGCCATCGACGGAAAGTTCGTTGTTCAAACCAGAACTTCCGCCAGTCGATACGGCCGTGATGCGCGCCTTGGTGGGATCGGAAGGCTCGACCGGTTCGGTCCCTGGGACGAGGTATGCAACGTTGGCGAAGCTGCGCGCCGCGAGCGGCAGAGTTTCCAGATCGCGCGCGCCCACCACTCCCTGATGCACGGCGCTCGCCGTGTCAATCGACTGCGTGGTAATCGAGGAATCATTTGCTTGCACGCTAATCGTTTGCCGCTCGCTCTTCGGTTGCAATGTGATCGTCAGATCACGAACGACGCTGACAGCAACAGCCACATCAGCCGTTGCTGTAGCAAAGCCACTGGCAGTTACGTTGATGCGATAGGTTCCTGGCAGCAAACCATCGATTCGGAATTCGCCGCGCGTGTCTGCGGTCACCTCCCGAATTATTGACGAACCGTTTGATTGCACAATGATTTGAGCACCGGGCACGCGAGCGCCGCTCGCATCCTGGGTCTCGCCGCGAAGCGAGCCGTGGGCATTCTGCGCGATTAGAGGGGATGAGAGAAATAGGACAATCAAAAATAAAATAGATGCGGGAGGGAGGGTGGGGCGAGAACTCAATCTACGCAGCCCGCAACATGAACGCTCGATTTGCATCACCCAAGAGTTTACTTGGAGGCAGCGGCCGCTGGAAGAATCTCTCCCACGTCGATCTTGGTTGGATAATTCCCCGTATAGCATGCGGAACAATAAGTAGTTTTCTCGCCATCGGCGCAAGCTTTTTTCAGACCTTCGAGCGAGAGATATGCGAGAGAGTCGGCGACAATGAAATCGCGGATCTCGTCGATGCTTTTATTAGCGGCGATGAGTTCGCGCTTTGATGGCGTGTCCACGCCGTAAAAACAAGGCGAAATGGTGGGTGGGCAGGAAATCCGCATGTGCACTTCCTTCGCCCCGGCGTTGCGAATCATGCGAACTATTTTCTTGCTGGTCGTGCCGCGGACAATCGAATCGTCAATCAGAATCACACGCTTGCCTTCAAGCAGACTGCGCACGGCGTTCAACTTCAGGCGCACCCCGAAGTCGCGGACAGATTGTTGCGGCTCGATGAAAGTGCGCCCGATGTAGTGATTGCGAATAAGCGCGAGGCGAAATGGAATACCACTTTCGGCGGCGTATCCGATGGCAGCGGTATTGCCAGAGTCGGGAACTGGAACAACGATGTCGGCATCCACGGGTGCTTCGCGCGCGAGTTGACGACCCATGGCATCGCGGCTCTGATCGACCGAGCGGCCAAAGACTGTGCTGTCCGGACGCGAAAAATAGACGTGTTCGAAGATGCAGCTCGACTGCGCCGGGGACGGAGAATAAAAACGCGAACTGATTCCCTCAGGGCCGACGATGACGAGCTCGCCTGGCTTGACATCGCGTTCGTAGGTGGCGCCGAGCAAATCGAAGGCGCAGGTCTCTGACGCAAAAACTATGGTGTCCTTTTTGTCTGAGGTCAATGCGGGAATGCGTCCCATGGCGAGCGGCCGAAACCCGCGCGGGTCGCGCGCCGCAAAGATTCGATCGCAGCTGATCATTACCAGCGAAAACGCGCCCTCAACGCGGCGGAGCGCGTCTGCTATCGCATCGGGCAAAGTTTGTTCACGGGAGAGCGCAATCAAATGAACCAGCACTTCAGTATCGCTGTTGGTCTGGAAGATCGAGCCCAATCCCTCCAACTTTGCACGAATCGCCGGCGCATTTACAAGATTGCCGTTGTGCGCAATCGCTATCGTGCCCTTGTTCGATTGCACCATGATGGGCTGCGCGTTCAGCAGCGCCGAGTCGCCGGCAGTCGAATAGCGTGTGTGGCCGATGGCGAGAATGCCGCGCATGGAGGCGAGAATGTCGTGTCCAAAAATATCGGCGACTAAGCCCATGGCTTTGTGCTGGCGCAGTCGCTCGCCGTCAGACGTGACAATGCCAGCCGACTCTTGCCCGCGATGCTGCAACGCGTGCAGGCCAAGATAGGCAAGCTTCTCGGCTTCGGGATGGGCATGGATAGCGACTACGCCGCATTCATCGCGAAATTTGTCAGATTTCAGCATTTAATACTTACCTAATCCGCCGATCGATTTAGCTCACACTAGCAACAGCTTCCGTCCGCAGCGCCTTTTCCAGGGCGCCTTCATAAGCATCTCGTAACTCGGTGATGCTTGCCGAAATTACAGATTCCACGCCTAAGGAAATCTCAACCCGATCGGAACCCGTCTCGCCCAACACATCCGCGGAAATCCCATACTCTTCCGCCAGTTGTTGGATTCGCGCCAAGTGCTGCGGGTCGCAGCTTAAAACAACGCGACTGGCGTCCTCGCCAAAAAGAGCAAACTCCAGAGACAGCTTCTGTTGGGGCAAATGGACGTTGAGGCCAATGCCCGCGGCCAGCGCAGATTCCACCAGCGCCACCGCCAACCCGCCATCAGCGCAGTCATGCGCAGATTCCACCAATCCCGCCTGAATCATGGCGACCAGAGCCCGCTGCAGCGTCGCTTCCTTTTCGATGTCCAGTGCTGGAGGATAGCCCCACACTGCGCCGAGAATTTCTTTTGCGTATTCAGACGAACCAAATTCAACTTCCGCGTCCACGGCGTCGCCCGCGTCATTCGCGCGTAACAAAATTATTTTTCTTCCCGGACGTGCAAAGTGCATCTTCGCCGCTTTATGCACGTCCTCAAGGATTCCGACGACTCCGATGACCGGAGTCGGATAGATTCCCTCGCCCAAAGTCTCGTTGTAAAAACTAACGTTGCCACCCGTAATCGGAGTATCGAGTTCTTCGCAAGCTTTCGTGATTCCATCAATGACCTGCGAAAACTGCCACATGATGTTCGGCTTTTCGGGATTTCCGAAGTTAAGACAATTCGTAGCGCCAATCGGAGTCGCCCCTGCGCAAGCTACTTTGCGCGAAGCCTCTGCCACCGCATGCATCGCACCCAATTTCGGATCGAGGTAGCACCAGCGCCCGTTGCCATCGAGAGCCATGGCCAATCCCCGCTTCGAGCCCTTGATGCGAATCACGCCAGCATCGCCCGCTCCCGGAGCATCGACCGTGTTGGTCTGCACCATGTGGTCATATTGCTGCCACACCCAGCGCTTCGAACAAATATTCGGACTCGCCAGCAAACGTTTGAGCTGCGCCGTGAAATCTGTGCCTTCCGCAAAGTGGATAGGCTCCGGCTTTTCGCGATCCACCGGCGGCTCCCAGCGCTTAAGCGGACGGCGATAGACGGGCGCATCATCGGTGAGAGCAGCATTCGGAATCTCTGCGACAACCTCGCCATGCTCAAGAACGCGCATTTTCGCATCGGAGGTTACGCGCCCAACCTCCACCGCATCCAGTCCCCACTTTTCAAAGACGCGAAACACTTCACTCTCGCGCCCCTTTTGAGCGACCAGCAGCATGCGCTCCTGCGATTCGCTGAGCATGATCTCGTAGGGAGTCATACCAGTCTCGCGTTGCGGAACGCGGTCGAGTTCAATTTCGACTCCGGTGCCGCCGCGTGCGCCCATCTCGCAGGTCGAGCAAGTCAGCCCCGCCGCGCCCATGTCTTGAATGCCGACAATGGCGCCCGTCTGCATCGCCTCCAAACAGGCTTCCAGTAGCAGCTTTTCGAGGAATGGGTCCCCAACTTGAACATTGGGCCGCTTCGCTTCCGAGCCTTCGCTGAATTCCTCGCTCGCCATGGTGGCGCCGTGAATGCCGTCGCGTCCGGTCTTCGAGCCGACGTAAATTACAGGATTGCCTTCGCCGGAGGCGCGTCCGTAAAAAATTTGATCGAGGCGGACCAAGCCGAGCGCAAACGCATTCACCAATGGATTGCCCGAATAGCAGGGCTCGAATTTGACCTCGCCGCCAAGATTGGGAACTCCGAAACAATTGCCGTACGAAGCGACGCCCGAGACCACGCCTTCCATAACAGAGTGGTTCTTGTGCACCTCAGCCTGCGTAGGCTGGGCCTGTGTGGCGCGGGCGCCCTCGCCCGCGTGGGCCGCCTGAATCGGCCCAAAGCGAAGCGAATCCATGATCGCCACCGGCCGCGCTCCCATGGTAAAAATGTCGCGCAAAATTCCGCCGACGCCCGTGGCCGCGCCCTGAAATGGTTCGATAAACGACGGATGATTGTGCGACTCGATCTTGAACGCGCAGGCCCAACCATCGCCAATATCGACGATGCCCGCATTCTCCCCGGGACCCTGCACAACTAGTTTGCTGCGCGTGGGCAAGCGCTTCAGATGAACGCGCGAAGACTTATAAGAGCAGTGCTCGCTCCACATCACGCTGAAGATGCCGAGTTCACTGCGCGTAGGTTCGCGCCCACCCAGTAGCTGCTTAATTTTTTCGAATTCTTCGGGAGTGAGGCCGTGCTCCCGGATCATCTCCGGCGTAATGGCAATGATCGCAGAGGTGGTCATCGGGGAATCTTTATTGTCGCATCTCAACCAACTTTTCGCATGCGGATTCACGAATAATTGACAACAAAATCCTGGATGCTTAAACCAGTTCTGAACTCATTTCAGCGCTCTCCCAATGTTTTGCAATCTTGTCTGCGTGTCGGCGAAATTGGGCTCCAGTTTCAGGAGTGCCCGGTAGACTGCGACTGCGGCTGAGAGTTGTCCCTTCTCTTCGAGCACCCGGCCTTGCCAGTACAAAGCCAGGGGCGAGGGCGCAACTTGGGCTGCCCTGGAAAAATCCTGCAGAGCGGCGTCGAGATTGCCCTCGTTGCGCTCAATCAAGCCCCGCCCGATCAAACTATTCTGCTCGTTAGGATTCAGCGCGATGGCCTTCGTGAACTCCGCGACCGCGTCATCCCGGCGCCCAAGTTGATTGAACAGCACGCCTAGATTGTTGTGCGTCTGCGCCGCCTCCCGCTGGTCGGGACCATACTTCAACGCGAGTTGGTATTCCCTCAGCGCCCCATCAAGTTTGTTCTGCTGATGCAGCAGCGTACCGAGGTCATAGTGCGCCGTCGTATCTGTGGGCAGTAACTGGATGGCCCGCTCCAGATGCTCCGCGGCCAGGTCCGGGCGCCGCATATCCATCAGCGTCGACCCGAGATTCGCCTCGGCGATTGGATTCGGCCCCGTAACTTGCAGCGCGCGCGTGAACAGGGTGTAGCCGTCGCGCCAGTATTCAATTTCGATGTGTGTGATTACGGAGTACCCCAGCAGCACTGCCAAACCAATCGCGACCTGCGCCTCCCGGCTGAGCGAAATTCGCGACGCACCTTCAGAAAACAGCCAGACAACGATTACGAATAGTCCCCACAGAGGAAGGTACGCATACCGGTCAGCCCAAGCCTGGCGGCCCACTTGGACGACACCGATCACGGGCACCAGCGTTCCCAAAAACCACAACCAGCCCACGAGCAGGTAGCGGCGGTCGCGGAAGCGCCAGAATATGGACGTGATGAGAATCAGGACAGCCGCTGCAATGAGCACTTTCCAGGACGCGAGCGAGGCCTCGGGATGTGGATAAAAAACGGCCAAGCGCGACGGCCATACAGCTTTCTCCAAGTAAACGAGATAGGAGTAGGTAGAGTTCTTCAGCCGCATCGCCAGCGGTAAGGCTGCGGTCGAACCTACAGCACCTCCCGCACGCTGCGCGTAGAGCGTAATGGCGGCGCTGGCCGCCGACAGCGCCAGAAGAGGAATTTTCTCGAGCGCAAGTTTCGAAAACGTCATTTCCGGATAGCGCCGCAGCGGCCAGAAATCGAGCAGGAGCAAAGCAAAGGGAAGCGTGATCGCCATGGGTTTTGCCATCAAGGCCAGCGCGAAGAGAAGCGCTACCAGCAAATAACGGCTTGCTTGCGGCCGTTTTGCATACCAACCGTAGGCGCTCAAAGCGAGAAGAAAGAAAAAAGTGCAGAGAACCGTCTTGCGCTCTGCCACCCAAGCCACAGACTCCACATTCAGCGGATGAACAGCGAACAGGCCTGCGACAAAAGCACTGCGTCCAACACAGCCAGTTGCCTTCGCCAGCAACAGAAACAACAGCACCGCATTGATGGCGTGCCAGAAAATGCTCTGGGCATGATGGCCTATGGGGCGCAGCCCGAACAATTGCGTATCGAGCATGTGCGATACCCACGTCAGCGGATGCCAATTGGCCTCTGCGGTCGAAGTGAAGGCCCATGCCAGGCCGAGTGAAGTGAGGCCTTGCTTGACATTGAAATTTGAGGTCACATAAGCGGGATCGTCATAGACAAATCCGTTCTGCAACGCAGGATAGTAGAGCGTTATAGTGCCGAGGAAGAGCAAGAGTGCTATGAGACGCACGGTGATTGGATAGTTAGGCACCATGCGTATCTTCTAGCAAAGGATTAGGGTCTGGGTAGTCTTCAGTCAGTGTCGGCGACCCAAGCGAAGAACCGCAGTAACGTGACGGCAGAGATTCCCCTCAAAGCTTCGGCAGCACGATTCCCTTCTGCGACTGATATTTCCCCTTGCGATCCTTGTAGCTGACTTCGCAAACTTCGTCAGACTGGAAGAAGAGAATCTGGCATAGGCCTTCGTTGGCATAGATCTTCGCTGGCAAAGGCGTAGTGTTCGAAATCTCGAGCGTCACGAACCCCTCCCATTCCGGCTCAAACGGGGTCACGTTTACGATGATGCCGCAGCGCGCATACGTTGACTTGCCCACGCAGATCGTCAACACATCCCGAGGAATCTTGAAATACTCCACCGACCGCGCCAGCGCAAAGGAATTCGGCGGCACGATGGCAACGTCGGCATTTACGGTCACGAACGAGCGCTCGTCGAAATGCTTCGGGTCGATAACCGTGCTGTTGACGTTAGTAAAAATTTTGAACTCGTCGGCGACACGCAAGTCGTATCCATAACTCGACACGCCGTAGGAAATTACTCCCGCGCTCACCTGCTTCTCCGAGTACGGATTAATCATGTCGTGCTCCTGCGCCATGCGCCGGATCCAGCGGTCGCTCTTAATCATGAAGCTCCTTGGGATTTGTAATAATTTGTAATTGGTAATTTTGGGCTGAGATCGAAAACCGGGTGGAAGGTTTTTCAATCACAAATTACAAATCATCAATTACAAATTGCTTCGGCTGGTGCAGTCATCTTACGAGACAACAGCCCCCATTGACAATCTTCTCTATCCCCCTTAGCATCAATAACTTGAGGCACAAAATCCTCGACTGACCGGAGACGGCGCGTGATTAAACTCGACATCATCAACGAAGTGGTCAACCGCACCGGCATCACCAAGACCAAGGCGGAGCTCGCCGTCGAAACCGTCTTCGAAAGCATGAAGAAAGCGCTCTCCACTGGAGATCGCATCGAACTGCGCGGTTTCGGAGTGTTCAATGTCCGCCCCCGAAAGACCGGCATCGGACGAAACCCGCGCACCGGCGCCGAAGTTGCCATTCCGCCGGGGAAAGCCGTCCGCTTCAAGCCGGGCAAAGAACTGCAATCGATCGACTAGCAGCTCGCGATTGCATAGGGCAAAGGTCGGATTGCAGAATTTAAACCCACACGTCTGCGGTCTGAATCTAACCCTTTGACCTCAGTTTTGTATGTCCGAAATCACTTCCTCATCTCCGTCTGCCCTCGAATTGGAGCAGCCATCTCAGCCTGGTGTCTGGGTCATCCCGCCGCCGCGGCAACGCTGGTGGCTATATCTATTATTCCTGCTCCTGACCCTATGCAGCACCATGGTCGTTGGCGCGCGGATGGAGTTCTACTTCCAACATCACCAACTGGTATTCTCATTAAACGACGACACACTATCGTTATTCCCAATTAGCTGGATCGCCGCCCATCCCGCAAATCTGCTAATGGGCCTACCTTTCTCTCTGACGCTGATGTTCATCCTCTTCGCGCATGAAATGGGACACTATCTCTACGCGCGCCACTACCGCGTCTATGCGACTCTCCCATTTTTTGTGCCGTTTCCAAGCTTGATTGGGACGCTCGGCGCCTTTATTCGCATCAAGAGCCCGATCCCGTCCCGCGCCGCGCTCTTCGACATCGGAATCGCCGGACCGATCGCCGGATTCGTCCCGGCCTGCGTTGCTCTTGTCGTTGGACTGTCGCTCTCGCAGCCAGTGGCCCATTCTTCATCGTCATTGTCGGACCTGCAACTCGGATTCCCGTTGGCCTTTTATCTCGCCGCCAATTTGTTGCACATCGGCGTGCCCCTGTCCGGACTTTCGCTTCATCCCATCGCCGCCGCCGCGTGGGTTGGATTTTTCGCCACCGCCCTTAATCTTTTGCCGGGAGGGCAGCTCGATGGCGGGCACATCATCTTCTCGATAACGCCGCGATTCCATAAATGGATCTCGCTCTTAACTGTCTTCGCACTAATCCCGCTAGGAAAACACATGTGGACCGGCTGGTTTCTCTGGGCCGTGCTGCTCCTCTTGACCGCCAGACATCCGCGCGTCCCACGTTATCCCAGTGTGACCGGAAGACGCCGTGCCCTGGCTTTGTGCGCCGCCCTCATGCTGGTCCTCAGCTTCACTCCCGCTCCCTTCACGCACAGTTCGGGGTTGGAAGTCTGGCCTGAAATCCGCAATGGAAGCCGTGACACCCTCCACGACCTTCGCGAGGGCATGCAACATCTGCTGCATCGCAAATAATTTTCAACAATAATAAAGAGTAAGTAGTGGAGTGACGGGCGTCCTCGCCCGTCCACCACACTTCAACGTCATCTAATGTGCTCTCACATCAGCCACACCGCATCCACATCCACAATCACCTGCGTCCGCGGAATCTTCCGCGCCGCCGCTTCCGCCAACATCCCACGCAAAAGCGCATTCATCTTCTCGCGGCTCGGAGACTTCAAAATAAAGTGATAGCGGTAATCCCGCTTCAACCGCGTGATCGGGGCCGCCGCCGGTCCAAGCACCCGAATCCCTTCGTGCCGAGTCTTCTCAAACCACCGCCCCAGCTCACCCGACCAGGTCAGCGCGTCATCTAACTTCTCGGAGCGGATCAACACATTTGCAATCGCGCTGTACGGCGGATAGTGCATCCACGCCCGAAACTGCAGTTCTTTATCATAAAATCCGGCAAAGTCATGCCGCGCCGCAAATTGCACCGCATAGTGATCCTGAAAATAAGTTTGTAGCACAACTTTGCCCGGAGAATTTCCGCGTCCCGCCCGCCCCGCAACTTGCGTGAGCAATTGAAATGTTCTCTCCGCCGCCCGAAAATCCGGCAACCCCAGGGCCATGTCCGCTCCGACCACGCCAACCAAAGTCACGCCGTGAATGTCATGTCCTTTCGCGATCATCTGCGTGCCGACCAGCATGTCGAGCGCGCCTTCATTCAGTGCATTGAGCGCATGCTCGAAATCTTCACGACCGCGCACTGTATCGCGATCCAGCCGTCCAATTCGCGCCTGTGGGAACATGCCGTGCAGCAACTCCTCCAGCTTTTCCGATCCCGTGCCAACAAAATAAACAAACTCGCTGCCGCACTGCGCGCACTTTTCAGGAATCTTCGCCACATGCCCGCAATAATGGCATTCCATTTTGTGCTCGCGCTTGTGATGCGTCATCGAGACGGCGCAATTCTCGCACTGCAAACTCTTCCCGCAAGCGCGGCACAAAACCACGGGAGAATAGCCGCGGCGGTTGAGCAGTACCATCACCTGCTCCTTTTTCTCCAGACGCTCGCGGATTTCCTCGGCCAGTTTGCGCGATATCACCTGCTCCTTACCCGTCTCCTGAAATTCCTGCCGCATGTCGACAATCTCAACTTCCGGCAATGGACGCTTCTCGACGCGGTCCGGCAACTCGACCAGGGCATATTTATTTTTCTTGGCGTTGTAATAAGACTCCAGCGAAGGAGTAGCCGAGCCCAAAACCACCGCTGCGCCCGTCATCTTCGCCCGCATCACCGCCACGTCGCGCGCGTGATAGCGCGGCGTCTCCTCCTGTTTGTAAGAAGAATCCTGCTCCTCGTCGACAATGATGAGCGCCAGATCGCTGACAGGAGCAAATACCGCCGACCGCGTCCCCGCCACCACCCGCGCCTCGCCGCGGCGTATGCGGTGCCATTGCTCGGCGCGCTCGGCATTCGACAATCCCGAATGCAGGATGGCGACTCCATCGCCGAATATTTGGTGCAGATCAGCCGCAACGGCTGGCGTGAGCCCAATTTCAGGCACCAGCAAGATCGAAGACCGCCCTGAGTCCAGCACCTGCCGCATGCACGCCAGATAGACCGCCGTCTTTCCCGAACCCGTGATGCCGTGCAGCAGCAGGCCACTGAATTTGCGGGAGGCCACAGCTTCTCCAATTTTGTGCAACGCTTCCTTTTGCGCAGCACTAAACTCAAATTCAAACGGAGACTGCCGCGGCTTGAGCTTCGAAGTGGTGAGAGCCCGCGGCTCATCGACAAGCTCAATCAATCCTCGTCGCACCAACGTGCCAAGCGTGGTGCGCGGGACCTCCAATCCGCGCAGCGCCTCCACCGGCACTCGACCGCCAGAGGCTGCAAGGGTGTCAACTAATGTCTGCTGATTCGCATTAAGCTGCTTTGCTCTGCTCGCGTGGGGACGGGCGCCCTCGCCCATCCGGGGCGAGCGGAGCTTGACAGCCCCCGCCGCAACCAGCACCGCGATCTTCACCAGGCGCGCCGCATCCCGTTTCGCCGAAACATCTTCGCGCGCAATCCATTTCTTCCGCACCATGCCAACAAGGAGTGCCCGTGAAACCCGAGTCGCACCGCGCAAGCTCGCCTCGCTCACACTCTCCCACTCCGCCAGATGATCGAGCACGCGAAATTCAACCAGTTGCTGCTCGGGAGTACGCTTCGACCGCGCGGGAGATCCTGATTCTCCCGCCAGATGCAGAGCCATTCGCCCTTCATCAGTAATGCGATACGAAATCGCCCGCTTAAACTCGGCCGCAAGCGGCAGCATGGTGCGAAACACTTCGCCTATCGGAGCGAGATAGTAATCGGCGATCCACTTCCCCAATTTCAAAAGTTGTTCATCAAGCACGGGAGAGAGATCAAGCGCCTCGATAACTTTTTTTATCTGCTGCGCTTTAACTTGCGAAGGACGGTCATGCAACTCGACCACGATGCCCGACATGCGTTGCTGCCGGAACGGCACTAGCACCCGCCCACCAACGACCGGCTCCATGCCCGGAGGGATGGCGTAGGTAAACACCATGTCGAGCGGCACGGCGAGGGCGACGTCGCAAAAGAGGGGCATGCGTGGGAACTGATCAAATCCTACCGCATTTCCGATTACACTTTAGACGCGGGGAAACGATGGCCAAATCTAGGAAAGCGTTTGCGGTTCATCCCGGAAAAATTCTCAAGACCGAGTTCATGGACCCAATAGGCGTGAGTGGCTATGCGCTAGCGAAGGCTCTCAGTTTTCCGGGCATCTATGAGGTCGTCCGGGGAGACCGGGCCATCAGTGCCGACACTGCCATTCGCCTGGGTGAATACTTTGGCCTGCCAGCGCAGTTTTGGCTCAATCTTCAGAACGATTACGATCTGAGAATCGCAGAGGGTAGTGGAATCGGCAAAGGGATTCGGCCCCCGAAAGGCGGGTCATGATGCCGAACTTTCCAGCACACGGTAGAAGTACGCTTTCCAAGGATCTGGACGAACGAATGCGTCCGTGCCTACGCATTTGATTTCGGCGCCTTCATCCCCAATTCCTTCATCACCATCTGCAAGTCCTTCCAAGCCTCGCCCTTCTGCCGCGGATCGCGCAACAAGAACGCCGGATGATAAGTGACCGCAAGCTTGCATCCGTTCCAGTTGGGATCGTTGCTGAGCACGCCCGGCGGCTTGAAGTCGTAAAAGCGACCACGCAGTTGCATCATCGAAGAGTTCATCCCGAGCAGGGTCTTGGCTGCCGTCGCCCCCAGCGCCACAATCACCTTCGGCTTAACCACCGCAATCTGCCGCATCAAAAAAGGCGAGCAGGTCGCGCACTCATCGCGCTCCGGCTGGCGATTTCCCGGGGGACGGCACTTGACGATGTTTGCAATGTACACATCTTCGCGCTGAATACCCATGGCCTTGATCATGTTATTCAACAGTTGTCCGGCGCGCCCTACGAATGGCTCGCCCTTCTCGTCTTCATCGGCGCCCGGGCCTTCGCCGACGAACATCAACTCTGCGTTCGGATTCCCCACGCCAAACACAATCTGCTTCCGCCCCTGCTTATGCAGGACGCAACGCGTGCAGTCGCCCAGGTCTTCGCGAATTATCTTCAGCGCTTGCACCGGATCGCTCACGCTCTGCTCAGGCTTCAAAGAGATTGGCTCGATCGTTTCTTCTTCGACAACTGCAGTCGCACCGGCAGTGACCTTGCGTGGACTCATCTCTTCTCCTGGCTCAGGTGTGTGTTCATAAACGTCGATCGAAATTTGCTCCAGCGCAGCCAACGAGTTTGACGGCGGCCTTCGATAGAAGTCATAAATTCCCATTTCGTTGTAATAGCGGATTCGCGCGGCGAGGGCGTGGCGGAGTTCAGGGTCAAGCGTGCGGGGCATTGCGGATAAGAATAGCAACTTTCATGAGAGGGAAACCAAATCTTGCAAAAAATCGCAAAAAGTTTGACGAATTGGGGTTTGAATGGTGCGCACGAAGATCTTTACCACAGAGGTCACAGGGGGACAGAGGTCACAGGGAAACAGAGGTCACAGGGAAACAGAGGTCACAGGGAAACAGAGGTCACAGGGAAACAGAGGTCACAGGGAAACAGACGTCATTAGGGTAAAGAGAGGGAAAGCGCCAGGGGAACAGAGGGCACGGGGGGAAAGCGCTAGGGGGATGTAACGCCTGAGCGCTTTCGTAATTTCACAACTTGGTCGAGCACGTGGTGCGCAACTTCCCACTTCGAGGTTTCAGGAACCTCAATCACTTCGCTATTCGAGATGATGGTGACCGCATTACGATCGGAGTCGAAGCCAATGCCTTCGCGTGAAACGTCGTTCGCCACAATCAGGTCGAGCGATTTCGAAGCCAGCTTCTTGCGGGCGTTTTCCAGAACATTCTCGGTCTCGGCGGCAAATCCAACAACGATCTGCGAAGTTTTACGGCGGGCGACATCCGACAAAATATCTTCCGTCGGCTCCAGTTCCAGCGTGACCTCGCCCTTGCGCTTGATCTTTTGCCCCGAGGCCGCTTTCGGACGGAAGTCCGCCACCGCCGCCGTCTTGATCACGACTGTGCTTTCGGGAAGCAATCTCAAAACCGCGGCGTGCATCTCGGAAGCCGTCTCTACTCGCGTTAGCTCCGCCCCGCCCGAAGCGGCAATCGCCGTCGGCCCACTCACCAGCAGCACGCGTGCACCGCGCCGTAGTGCCGCCTCGGCGAGCGCGTAACCCATGCGCCCGCTCGACCGGTTCGTCAAATACCGCACCGGATCAATCTTCTCCCGCGTAGGCCCCGCAGTAACCAGCACCGTCTCGCCTGCCAAATCCTGCGAGGCGCCCAGCATTTCCATGACTGCTGCGACAATGGCTTCGTTTTCTGCCAGACGTCCCGAGCCCGTCATTCCGCAAGCCAGATAACCCTCGCCGGGTTCCACAATGCGAACCCCGCGCTGCCGCAGAATTGCCAGATTCGCCCGCGTGGCCGCGTGATTCCACATGTTGACGTTCATTGCGGGAGCCACAACCACCGGCGCGGTGGTCGCGAGATAAAGAGTGGAAAGAAAATCGTTGGCGATGCCCTGCGCAAAGCGCGCCAGCACATCGGCAGTTGCCGGGGCCACGAGCAGCGCGTCGATCGACTGCGCCACCGCAATATGTTCGATGGCCGAGTCGACGTTCGCCTCGGCATCGGGCGAGCCGAACATATTAGTAATTACTTTTTCTCCGGAGAGCGCTGCGAAGGTGAGAGGACGAACAAATTCCTGCGCCGCGGCCGTCATCACGACCTGCACGCGAACGCCACGGTCTTGAAGAAGGCGGACGATCTCTGCCGCCTTATACGCCGCGATTCCACCGGAGACGCCAAGCGCAATTTTCATAGCACAGCCGACGGATAAAGACGACTAATCGGGCTCTGGGAGCGAGGGCCGACACCTTATTTAGATGACCGCCCTCGCCCAGGGATGCGGGTCTACGCGTCTTCCGCGAAAACCTTGTTCAAGCTTTCTTCGGCGGCTATTATCGGCAATTTCGGAATTTCCGGTATCAGCCATTTCACTTTGCCCGCCTTGATTTCATCCTGCGCGATGCGGCAAGGTTTGCGCGAGCCGGTATCGATTACCGGAGGCGCTCCACCCTGCAGTTGCCGTGCACGTCGCGCCGCTACCAGAATGTAGCGATAGTTGCTGTCGAACCCTTCTACCAGCTTCATATTTTTCTCTCCCCCAAATTTCACTTCACTTCTTGCGGGTTAAACGAGGCCAGAATCGGTTGCACCCTCTCGCGCGCTTGTTCTAATCGGCAAGCCTGAGCGGTCTTTATTCGCCGCGCTTCCTCTGGGGTAGGCTTTGCCCCACTTCGGAGCAATCGCTCCGCCAACACTATGTCCTTTAGTTCGTCGGCGGATTGCTCGAGTAGGTTGTTTACTAATATATAGTCGTATTTCTCATAATTCTCAATCTCACGACGGGCCGTGTCTAACCGGCGACGGATCACTTCCTCCGAATCGAGGGCTCGCGCCCGTAGCCGGGCTTCCAATTTTTCCCGGTCGGGAGGAAGAATAAAGATGCTCACTGCTTCCGGAATCTTCTCTTTGATTTTACTCGCTCCCTGCACATCAATGTCCAGTAACAGGTCGTTACTTCGGTTTTCCGCTTCGAGGAGAAACCGTCGCGCCGTACCGTAATAATTTCCGAAGACGGTCGCGTGCTCCAGAAACTCATCGGCAGCAATCATGGCCTCAAATTGCGGTCTGGAGACAAAGAAATATTCCTTGCCACTCTTTTCGTTACCGCGCGGCTGGCGGGTAGTGTATGAAATCGAGAAATCCAACTGCCTAACCGTCTCGAACAGCTTAGTTACCAGTGTCGATTTCCCCGAGCCTGACGGCGCCGAAACAATGTAGACGATACTCATTCGAGGTTCTGCACCTGCTCGCGCGATTTTTCGATCTCTGACTTCATCAGCAACCCCATCTCGGTAATTTTCAAGGCCTCGCCCGCCAGCCCTGAAGTCTTCGAGAGCAAAGTATTCGCCTCGCGATTCATCTCTTGCAGCAGGAAATCCATCTTCTTGCCGACTTCATCACCCTGATCGAGCAAGCCGATGAAATGTTTCACGTGCGCGTTCAGACGAACCAACTCCTCCTGAATATCGCTGCGATCCACCAGCACCGCCACTTCCTGCAGCACCCGCTCCTTCTCCACCTGCGTCCCCAACAATTCCTGAATGCGCGACTGCAACCGGTCCGAGTAACTGCGCAACACTGTTGCCCGGTGCGCTTCCACGCCCGCCGCGGCTTTCTCAACTCCCGCCATGCGCGCTCGCAACTCGGTGTTGATGCTGCGTCCTTCTTCTTCCCGCATCTCATTTAATCGCGAGATTGCTTCTTCCGCCTTCGCCATCACGGCAGTTTCCAGCTCTTCGCCTGATCGTTCGGCGCCGGCATCCATGGCTCCGGGCATTCGCAGCACTACGTTGAGATCGGGCTCGCCCTCAACTCCGAACTCATCGGATGCGACACGAAAAGCCTGCACGTAGCCCGCAATCAACTGCCGGTTAAGGGCCACTCCGTTCGTTCCCGAGCGATCCAGATTCAGAATCACTTCGACGTGGCCGCGCGCCATCTTCTCTTTTAGGATCCGCCGCAACTTCATTTCCAGCGAATCGGTATCCGACGGCAACCGAAAATGAATATCCAGGAAGCGATGATTCACCGCCTTCAGTGAAAGCGCAAACGCCAACTGAGCATTCACCTGCCCCCTGACCTGCGCGAATCCCGTCATCGAACGAAGCGGCATGGCGTCAATACCTTGAATCGGTGGAACTACTTTCGCATAATCTTACTGCGGCACAATTCTATTGCGGAACACTTGTTACACGAGGCGCATCGGCCTCGGCAAATTGCAACTCATAAAGCCGCCGGTACGTGCCCAGCTTTTGCATCAGCTCTTCATGCGCACCGATATCGCTGATGGTGCCGTTATCCAGAACCACGATCCGATCGGCGCGCCGCACCGTCGATAGGCGGTGCGCAATCACAAACACAGTACGCCCGCTGATCAAATCTTGCAGTGCCGCTTGCACCAGTGATTCGGACTCGCTATCCAATGCCGACGTCGCCTCGTCCAATATCAAGATCGGCGCATTTTTCAGGATCGCTCGCGCAATCGCGATGCGTTGCCTCTCGCCTCCGGAAAGCCGCACGCCGCGCTCCCCGATCATGGTGTCATAGCCTTCAGGGAGCGCCTGAATAAATTCGTGGGCCCGCGCCATCCGCGCCGCCTCTTCCACTTTTTTCTGCGACACATGCGGCTGCCCGTAGGCAATATTATTTCTCACCGTGTCATTGAACAAGACCGTCTCCTGCGTAACAATTCCAATCTGCGAGCGCAGCGAGTCCAGCGTCACATCCCGCACATCGTGATCGTCAATCAAAATGCGGCCGCCGCTGACGTCAAAAAACCGTGGAATCAAATGCACCAGCGTGCTCTTGCCGGCTCCGCTTGATCCCACAACCGCCAGTACCTCGCCCGCTTTCACTTCCAAATTAATGTCGTGCAGCACAAACGGCGAGTCTTCGAGATTCGCATAAGAAAAAGAAACATCCTCAAAGCGGATCGCTCGCGCAAATTTTCCCAAGCGTTTCGCTGCCGGCCTTTCGCGGACTTCGTCTTCCATATCCATGAAACGAAAAATTTCGGACGACGCCCCAACCGCCTGCTGAAAATTATTATTGAAGAGCGCAAACTTGCGTACCGGATCGTAAAGTTTGAAGACCGCGACGATGAAAGCGAGGAATGTTCCCGCCGTAAAAACGTGATTGTTAATCTGATTTCGCCCCATCAGCAGCAGCAAGGCAATGGCTACGGACCCAAGAATATCCATCAGCGGAGAGCTGATAGCAAAGGCGGCGACCAGCCGGAGATTGGCCCGAAACAGGCGCCGCGCCGCTGTCCTGAATCGCTCCAACTCCCAGTTCTCCATGCCGAACGCCTTGACGATCCGGTTCCCGGTTATCGTTTCATGAAGAATGTTCTGGATCTCCGCCAGCTTGTCCTGCCCGCCGCGAGTCGTACTGCGAACCTGCCGACCGATTCTTCGCGAGGAATACAAAATTACCGGAACAAAAAGCAGCAGCACCCAAGCCAGCTTTCCTCCGAGCAGAACCACAACCCCCGCCGTAAATATCAAAGTGAAAAACTGCTGCAAAAATTCCGCGAGCACGCCCGACATGGCGTATTGCACTCGCTCAATGTCGTTCACTAAAGTCGATAGCAATGTCCCGGTCGTATGTTTCACAAAAAACGCCGCCGAACTTCGCAGGATGGCGTTATATAAATCATCGCGCAGGTCGGTAATCATGCCGAACCCGGCGTAATTCACGAGATAAGTTCCGGCGTAGTCGAAGATTCCCTTCAACACAGTGGCCGCGACAAGAGCAAACGCAACGACCGTCCAGGGATTTTGAAAATGGGAGGGAACTAAGTCTTGCAAATTCAAAAATCGGCTGGTGCCAGGAAGTTTAAAGAGTTGGATTGTCCTGCCTTGCGAACCCGGATTGAGTACCCGATCGAATATCGGGCCAATGAGCAGAACCCGCGCGGCATCCAGCAGGCCAACTAGCGCCATCAGGGTCACGGAGGAAATAAGAATCCACGAGTAAGGCAAAACGTAGCGCAACAATCGTCGGATCGGACGCGACCTTGCCGATGTGGCTTCAATCTTCGGGTCCGTCACAGTGGGGGTTGCCATGCGTGTAAATGCAATTCTACCTGTTCTTTTCTGTAGAGACGCGGCTCGTCGCGTCTCCCCGCGCCTCGTCCTCGTCTTTGTCCTTCCCCATTTCCTGCCGCGGAGTGAGACGGGGCAAGCCCCGTCTCTACGGATGAAGAAGTTCGTCCGCTTACTTGGGGCTATCCCGGTGCACGACCTTCACCTTGTACCCGGCCTTGCGCAGTCGCGCATTTACCTCTTCCGCGATCATCACCGAGCGGTGCTGTCCACCTGTGCATCCGAAACTAATGGTCAGATAACTTTTGCCCTCATGAATGTAGTGCGGCAGCAAATAAATCAGCAACTCAGAGATGCGATTAATAAATTCACGCGTCTGGGGAAATGATCGAATATATTTCGCGACCCGCGGATCGCGCCCCGTCAGCGCTCGAAACTCGGGCACAAAATGAGGGTTGGGAAGAAATCGCACATCAAACACCAGGTCCGCATCGTCCGGCAGCCCGTGTTTGTATCCAAAGCTTACGCAGGAAACGAGAATCGTCTGCTGCGTACCCGACTGCTTTTTAAAACGGTCCGTTAGATGGGCGCGCAGCTCGTGGACATTAAATTTCGAAGTATCAATGACCAGGTCGGCAATCTTGCGCAGCGCCCGTAGATGCTGCCGCTCTTCCCGCAGCGATGCCCGCACCGTCGTGCCCGTGCCCAGCGGATGCGGACGCCGCGTTTCACTGAAGCGACGCACCAGCGCCTCATCGCTCGCTTCGAGATAAATGACGCGCGTGGCAATCGTCCGCTTGACTGACTTAAGAATTGCCGGAAGCTTCTCCAGCTGCGTGCCTTCGCGCACGTCCACAACCAGCGCCGTGCGCGGGATTTCACCGGACCGCACCGCCAGTTCCGCGAAGCGCGGAATCAACTCGACCGGCAGATTGTCTACGCAGTAGTAGCCAAGATCTTCAAACGCCTTGAGCGCAGAAGCTTTTCCCGAACCGCTCATGCCGGTGATAATTACCAGCTCCGCAGCGGCACGGGGCTCGCCCTTGCGCCCGCGAACTATCTTTCCCGCCGCATGGCTGGCTTTTTTCAGTTTGCTGCGAAGAGGCATGCCGGAAATCTTAGCATTTCCCACGGGGAAACTACTTAGTCTTGAGCGGCAGGGTTATTATGTGCAGCGACATTCAAGGTAGGAACTTGTATCCCAATCCCTGAACCGTAACGAAGAATTGCGGTTTCTTGGGATCAACTTCGAGCTTCTGCCGCAGACTCGCAAGATGAACATCAACGGTACGAGTAAACGCGTCCGCGTTATAACCCCAAACCTCTGTGAGCAGAACTTCCCGCGACAGAGTTACTCCCGGGTGCTGCACAAAATATCGCAGCAACTGAAACTCGCGCGCTGAAAGCGGAACTACGTTTCCCTTCCGTGTCACGGAAGTTCCAATCAGATCGATTTGTACCTGGCCAAACTCATGTACCTTCCCATCGTCCGGGGGCTGGCTTGGAGCGCGCCGCAGCAGCGCTTCAATGCGAGCCATCAGCTCGATCATTTCGAACGGCTTGGTGACATAATCATCGGCGCCGATTTTAAGGCCAAGAACTTTGTCTACCGTTTCACTTTTTGCCGTCAGCATGATGATCGGCACCACCAGCCCCGCCTGCCGCACATCGCGGCATATATCGAACCCTTTTTTTCGAGGCAGCATGACGTCGAGAATCAGCAGATCAAAACGGCCGGCGAGCGCTTTTTCCAGACCCTCCTCGCCGTCCGCCGCGCTCTCGACGACATAATCTTCATTCTTCAAACGATCGGAAAGCGCCACCCGCAGAGCTTCTTCGTCTTCAACGACTAAAATCCGCTCGCTCACAATTCCCTTGTCTCAGAACTCAATTCTGAATTCTCGTGGATGATGCCAACTTCCACCTCGGCGATTTTAGATTGCATATTCGATTCGCTTGCGACGGGGAGGTGAATGGTAAACGCGCTCCCTATTCCGGGCTTGCTCGTAACCGTCAACCATCCTCCCATAGCCTCAGCGAAATTCTTGGCTAGCGCCAGGCCCAGGCCCGTCCCATGGACTGGGGATTCGATCACCTTCGGACTGCGATAGAACGGTTCGAAAATATGCTTGAGTTCCTCATCGTCGATTCCAATGCCGTGATCTTCGACCGTCACATTAATAAGGGCCGGCGAACTCCTCCTGCTCAACGATGCCCGCACGCCAATCCATTTATTTTGGCCACCATACTTGACGGCATTGGTGATCAGATTTTGCACGCACTGCGACAACACGCCAAAGTCCGCATTGATCTCCGGAAGATTGGGATCGATCTCGCGCTCCACCGTAAATCCCGACGCCACAATCAGAGCGGACGTGTTCTCCAATACTTCATCGACCAGGTCTGCAATTTTTATGGAGCGAATCGTGTAACTGGTCGTCGTCCGTTGCAGCGCGGCGAAGCGCAGCACTTGTTCTACCAGGTGCTGCAATAGCCTCGCCTGGTTCTGGATCATGCCTCCGTACCGCAACAACTGTTCTTCGTTCACCACAATTCCATCCACTATATTTTCAGAGATCGAAAGAATCGCGGCGACTGGAGTTCGTAATTCGTGCGAGACACCTGCCACGAAATCCATCTGCAACGTCGCCAGGCGCCGGGCGCGCTGGCTGTTAAACACGATTAGCGCGACCGATGCCGCAAGCACCAGTAACACTCCAAAACTGATCTTAAGATTCCGATAGCGGAGTTTCGCCACCGCTGCCGCCACCGAACCTTTGCGATGCTTTACAACAAGATGCCAGTCGCGATCATCATTTCCGTCATGAATTGGATCGAACCGTATTTTGTAGAACCCCATGTTGGGCTGCGGAGGTGCGAGAGGATCTCCGCCAGGAGCCGTGTATCCACCTGCTGTGCGAAGAGAATCTAGCGACGACTGCGGCGTGCCCATTCGCACCCCGGGCGCGCCGAACAGATTCAAGGTCGCATCAATTCCTCGACGGGCATCGTCCCCAAAACTCGCCCCCGTTGAAAAAAGCATTTGGGGACGCTCGCTGCCAGCGCCTATTACCGCCACCTCGTATTCCGATGAGCGCGGATCTCCGAAATAGCGCGCTGACAGTTGTGGAAACAGGCGGTCCCGCAGCACCACACGGTCCAGTGCTATCAGCAGCCAAACCGCTTCGCCAGATCTCGTCGCTGGCACAATCAAGACCGGAACATCTTGATCGATGGCCCCCAGGATCGGCTCTTCCAATTCTTTGCGCGGCGCGCTCGTCCTCTTCCTTGCTCCTGCCGAACCAAGATTGCCCCGCAACCCGGCAGTTGTGAAACCTGAAGACAATAAAGTTTCATGGGCCGCGTCAAACTCCGCCGGCCACTCCGCCATTTTTTCAAAGTGAGCTTGCGGCGTCAAAAGGCGCAGCAACGGTTGCCCTTTTCCGTCGACACGTTTCCATTCGTAAACATTCAGAATGAGTGCAGATAGGGAACTCGTTCGCTGCCACTCCGCGACCCGATGAGCCAGTTCCCTCGCATCTATCGATGCGGCATTTTCTCCCTGTAGCTCCAGGCACATCGTGGCCAGTTCGCGGGCCAGATCCAGCCGAAAATTCATCATGGAATCTTGCAGGCTGGTTTGCATTCGAGTGCTGGCGGCCTCGCTCACCTCGCGGCTCCAGCGATATTGCAACACAGCTAACGCGATCAGCACGCACGTCAACAGGATCGGCACCGCCCAGGTCAGCAGCCGTTCCTTCGAGGGAAACTTATTTGTGCCCATGCGATTCCAACAATACGCGCGCGTCCTCTCTGCCCGCCCGCTCTACGCGCCGGGCTCCGCGACCTGGCTCTGGCGGCAGCTCGCTCTCTTCCGTTCTCAAGAACGATTCTTAGCCAACGATTCCTAGCGAATGTTCTGGGCGAGACGAAGTTTATTCTGCGCAGCTCTAGCCGTATCGCCGCCTTGGTATCCGTCGCTATACCCTTCTGCGAAAGCGGCACGATGGCTGGCGTTCGACCAACGTCCAACCGCCACGTGCGGATCATCTCCCCGCTCGGAATCAAGCTTGCCAAGGTAAAGCCCATCGCGATACGCCGCGACGTTTGCTTTTTCCGCGTCTACATTCTGATTACGTGCCGCAACCTCGCGAAATGCCTGCTCGTAGGCAGAAGCAAAAAGTACGCGATCGGATTCCCGAGCCCATCGTCCAGTAGCGACGTGATTCGAATCTCCGCGCTCAGCAGCGCGTTTACCCAAATAGAGCCCGTCGCGATATGCCGCGCTGCTCAACTGCTGCTCATTAACAACACCAGCAACAACACCAGCTTTGTTTTGGTTCGCCATAACCACTCCTTCGTTCGCGATCCCTACCGCCGCCGCGCCAATAACCAGCGCCGAGACCCATACCGAATACCTTTTCATTTTCGTTTCCTCTTTCAATTGAAGTCAACCACTCTCAATTGATTAGAACCGGGCAGCGGGGTGGGTGGAGTAAAAAGGGTGTAAAGGCGAAGTAAAAACGACACTGAATATCGAAGCGGTAAATGCAGTGCCCCGATGATCACGAGAGGATCAAAAGCGGCTAACGATGCCGTAGCTTCTAGCTATTTTTTGTGTGGCGCGGGCGCCCTCGCCCGCGTTGACAGCTGATACGCTGCAAGCCCGCGGGCGCGGCGCCCGCGCCACACAACAGTGGAATTACCCTTCCGCCATACGAAGTAGCGGAAGGGCTGTCTTTTACTGCTCGTCTACTGCTTGTCGTAAACCGAGGTGCTGGTGACTTTCTTGCCCGCCGCGTTCGTCCCCGTAGCAGTCAGGGTGCGGCTTTTACCGTCTGCGGCGACGACGATCTTCCCCGTCATCGTAACTTTCCCATCTTTCTTGACCGTCAAGTCAAGCGTGTGAGCGTCGATTTCCTTAATGGCCCGCGTATCTGAAGTGGGATCGCCCGTAACCGGATAATCTTTCCCATCGAATTTCCCCGTCCACTCGTTGTGCGTCGGATTACCCTTCGCATCGACGCCATCCACCGTTGCTTTGATCTTGTCCCCGGCGGCTTCGTAGGTAACTTTGGTATTTTTCGGCATCCCTTCGCTAAACTTCGACTTGGCTTCGTTAAGTTTCCACGTTCCCATGTTCACATTGTCAGCAGCAAAGCACAGTGTGAGAGCGACGAAGCACGTAAGCAGCGACAACACGACTGTTCTTGTTCTCATACTCCTCCTAATAGTTTTGATCCGCTGACTTTTGATCAGCTGTTTTCATCGTTTAACTTTTGATCGTCTAACTTTGATCGTCTAACAAAAGACGACCCCTAAATGCGAAACGGATTCTAGAGCGAGCGCACCATTTCCGCAACAGCAGTCCAGCGCAAAACCCCGGAGGAAATGTCTCAACGTAACTTTGAGGGCTGAGACTCTTCGAGATGCGTCAAAACAGTCGATCGGAGAAGGTAGGATTTGGTGGGTACAGTAGGATTTGAATTTTCGGAAAACAGTAATTCAACAGCTTACAGGGCCATGGATGACACCAATAAGACCTGAAAACACTGTTAATCAGGTTAATGGAGCACAGTTAGGACGCAGATTATGAGCCGTATTGCACAGCCTTGCGGCACTACCAGAGCCTATGCTCTGCAAAGTATGAGGTATTTTATGGCCATGCACCACTGCGTAATATGTTCCGAGCCCGTAGATTTGGCAGTAGACCCTTGCGACGAAACGGGTAACCCCGTGCATGAGAAGTGCTACGTCGATCACATCACGGGAAAAAGCGACACTGTTGCGCCACCCCCGCAAATAGCGATTGCATTGAATCCCGCTCTAATAGCTGTTGCTTTTGTGTGATGGGCGAGGAAATTTCGCACACTCGTGCCGGTCGAAGGCTTCCTTTATCGGCGCGGGTAGTTTTTCAGACTTCGGCGCCGGATTGTGAATGATCCAATTGCACGCCGTGCATCCCCACGCCGCGAACGTGCTGTTTTCCAGAAAAACAAGTTCCCTTGCCATAATTCGGAATATTTTGCCATAGGGCACAAGAGCGTGACCACTACAGAGCGCCATTATGTGAAATGGGTAAAGGGACGGCAGGACCGGGTGGACGCGCTAGTGTCCGCAACCCGGAAATAGCCGGCTCAACTCGCTAGTGATTGGGGAGGGGATGCTGATTTGGAGATGGTGGGCGCAGTAGGATTTGAACCTACGACTTCCACCGTGTGAGGATGGCACTCTACCGCTGAGTTATGCGCCCCGGATTCACCGTGGGAATGCTCGTTCTTTTTTTTGCCCGCTCCTTTGGTTGGAGTGGGTTGCGGTGATGGACGCTGTCCATCACTTGGGTACTCTATCGGTTTTCCATCGCGGTGTCCAGCGTTTGGGGACAGCGGCGGTGTCCTTTGCGATGATGCGTTTTTCCACAAGTGCGGACGGGTGGTCGGCGGTGATTGATGGGCGGTCGTCACTTTGGCGGTGCGGAATTTTGCCGCCCTCGCTTTACGTCTCCGGGACGGCTTCGCGAGGGCGGCAATTTGGTACGAGTGCGCGGCGCGGGGTATGAATTGAGCTCAGTCTAGGCTTCCTCTCGGGGTTGCGTTTGCTTTTTTCCGAGGTTGGCTGTGGGCGCTCGATTTCAAAGCCTTGGGGCTGGGTCTGCCGCGCACGGTTCGCTGCTGGCGATGGGTGCGGAGCGAAAACGTGCTGCGTTTGTTGCAGCCCCTTCCCCCCGTTTTCGCTCCGCAGGGTCCCATCGCAATCGGAGCGTGCGCGGCCGGGGCTGGAGTCTTGACCTGAGCTAGCGGCTGCGACCGCATTTTCAAAACGCAAGAGACTTGGTTTTCAGGTTCGGGCGGACGAATGCGTCCGCCGCTACGTGGGATGAGTTCACTTCCGCTTGACCGGGTTCACTGCTCCCGATAGCCTGTTTTTACTAACCCCGCATGGCCCCTCCCGACATCCCCGATCGTAAACCGGTATCCGATTCAAAGGACGATACTTCTCCCAAAACTCCGCCCCCGGAAGACGTGCAACTTTCTGCTCCGCATGGGGTTTCTACCCATGTGAGCAGCGTGGCCATGGATCGCGGACTGCTGGGCGGCGGCTTTCCGCGGGGGAACCGGTCGGGTCGAGATCTGCCAAATTTGGCTGCGAATTCGGGTCAGGCGGCGGCCGCGGCAAACTCCGCCGGGACGGATGCTGACGTCGAGGCGATGCTGCTGGTGAAGGCTGGAGAAGAATCCGCATTTGCCTATTTGGTGCAAAAGTATCGCCGGCCCATGGTCGGCTTTATGTTTCGTTTCTGCCACAATCCTGCGGCGGCCGAAGAGCTGGCGCAGGAGGTTTTCTTGCGCGTGTATCGCTCGCGTACAACATACGAACCGAGCGCGAAGTTTACGACTTGGCTGTATCGCATCGCGACCAATCTCGCCGTGAATCATGCAAGAGATACGCGCCACGAGCGTCCCGAGAATACGGTGCGGCTGGATGAGCCGGACCAGGAGACTGGCACGACGCCCGACTTGGCTGACGATACGCTCAGCGCGGAAGAAAAGTTGCTGAAGCGTGAGCGCCTGGCCGCCATTCGCAACAAGGTGAATGCCTTGCCCGAGCGTCAGCGTATCGCTGTCCTCATGCATAAGTATCAACAGATGGATTATCGCGAGATCGCGAGTGTGCTAAAACTCAGTGAATCTGCCACCAAGTCATTGCTGTTCCGCGCGTATGAAACTTTGCGCGAGCAGCTGAAGGAATTTATCTGATTTGTCGAATTTGTTTACTTTATTTACGGGTTATTTTTTAAAAGAAATTGGTTAAGGGGAATAGTTAAGGGAAGTAGAGGAACGCTGTATGAATTGCCAACAAATTCACGAGCTCTTGCCGGAACTGGCCGCTGGCATGGAGGCTCCAACAACTGAGGTCAGTGAGCATATTGCTGCATGTAGCGAGTGCGCGGCGGAGCTGCTGCAGTATCAGAAAACCATGGCGCTGCTCGATGAATGGCAGGCGCCCGAGCCCTCGCAATATTTCGACACTCGTCTACAGGCACGCTTCCGCGAAGAGATAGCAAGGCCGAAAGCAACTTGGCTGCATTGGTTCCGGCATCCCGCATGGTCAATGGCGCTCGCTGCCATCGTTTTTGCCGGAGCGATCGGCCTGGGAGTTGGGATCAGCCACATGTCGTATATTGTTCAGACCGAGAGCATCGCCACCAAGCCTCCCTCCCTCGGCTTGCCGGTGCAACCGGGGAGCGCCGTTGGCGATCTGCAGGCGCTCGACAGCAACGACGACTTGTACGCTGATTTCGATATGCTCGACGACCTGCAAGTGCAGAACAACGTAACTGCAAACCCATAAGTGTCGGGACGGGCAAGTGTGTGGGGACGGGCGAAGCTCGGCCCCGATCGAAAAATTAGAAAGGCAAGATTCGGTAAGAGGGAGAAAGAATGTTGGGCCGGGAAAGACTAGTCGGTTGTGTCGTAGCGATCTTAGCCATCTTCATCCTAATGATCGCCCCGGCTTTCGCCCAGTCCTCTTACCCTCAATCGCCATCTCCGCAGGAGCAATATCCGCAACCGCAGCCTCGGCAGTACGACCAGCAACGGCGCGATCAGGATGAATGGCGAGCGCAACAACTACAGCGTCAACGTGACGCCCAGCGCCAGCAGGACCGGCAGCGCCAGCTTCAACAATCACGTCCTGCACAAAACCCGCCCGGCCATGCCGGAGACTGGCTGCGCCGTTATAAAGACCTGCCGCCTCAGCAGCAGCTTCGCGCCCTTGAAAGCGATCCCCAATTTCGCCGTCTTCCGTTAGCGCAGCAATATCGGCTGTTGAATCGCCTGCATCATTTTTCTGTGCTGCCACCGTGGCAGCAAGAGCGCGTTCTCCAGCGCATGGAAACCTGGGAGCATCTCACTTCCGATCAAAAAAATAGGGCGCGCCAGCTTTACCAGCAATTCAGGCTGTTGCCGCCCGATCGCCGCGTCGCCGTCAACCGCGCGATTCAAGGCATGAGAAACTTGCCGCCCGAGCAGCGCGACCGGCTGATTAACTCCGACCAATACCGCCGCGCGTTTTCTCCGCAGGAACGCTGGATGCTGAGTGGGGCCGCGCATTTGCCACTGGCGCCGGGGGACGGGTTGCAGCCGGTTCCGGCCGAGTAATCAATCGATTTTATGTGGCGCGGTCGCCCCCGCTCGTGTTGATAGCTGATACGCTGCAAGCACGCGGGCGAGGGCGCCCGCGCCACACAAGAAATTCTAGCGCCGGATCAGCGCCATCACCCATCCAGCAATAAAGACTCCGCCGACAAACATCACGAAGCAGTAGACGCCGTAGCGCACTTGCTCTGTCGTCGAATTGCGCTGCGTGATACCAAAGACGATCGAAGCAAATAAAGCAAACACGACCGCGGCGGAGAAGTGCGACAAGTTGATATTCACGGCTTCTTCCCCAGCGCAATATGATGCGCATCGGCGGCCGCGATAAAGTTCAAGAGGCCGGCGACGATGAGGAAGGTCTTGCCATAATCCGCAGCCGCATTGGCGGCCATCACATTGCCCCAGTCCATGATGCGCGCCAGAAAATAGAGCACTCCCGATCCCACGTCACCTACGAATCCAAGAATGTCCAGAATGTCGCCGCCATTTGGCTTATAAATCCGCCCCTGCATGCCCAGCCCGATGACAAACATCGCGACCACAGACACCAGCAGCAGAATGCCGCGCCCATAGCGCTTCAGCAGAAGATGCCCGCCGCCCGGAATCAGCCAGCCCACAATCGGCGCGACCACCGCCATGGTTGTAAGTGGATATTCCGGCTCCGCGATGACCGCAGGCTTCTTATTTCTCTCTTTATTGCTCTCTGCGGTTTTATCTACGATTGGCTTCGCCATTCAGATAGTCACGATCTCTTCCTGAATTCTACCAGTGACTTCGGCGCTCCCTTGACGAACCAGCACATCGACCTCGAGCCTCACCCCGAATTCGGGCAAGTAGATGCCGGGTTCGATCGAGAATAATGAATTCGGCAGAATTCGTCGCTCATCGTGAATTTCCAGATCATCCATATTGGCGCCGTTAGAATGCACTTCGGTGCCAATCGAATGCCCGGTGCGATGGATGAAATAGTCTCCGTATTTCGCCTTCTTAATGTGGTCGCGGACCGCCCGGTCAACTTCCCATCCCGCAATCGGCTTGCCGCCACTCACCCCGGCCTGCACCGTCTTCACGCCCAGATCGCGCGCCTCGCTGACAATTTTAAAGATCTCGCGCTGCCGCTCCGTCGGAGCCTTCCCCACAATGCCCACCCAGGTAATGTCGTAGAAAACCGCGCCCGGAGTATTCTTCTTAGCCCACACATCCAGCAGAACAAAATCGCCTTCGCGAATCGGCACGGGCCGGTCTGCACTCGGCTCGTAATGCGGATTGCCGCTGTTAGCATTCACGGCCACGATCGGCGCGTCATCCGTCACCATGTTCTCCCGGCGAAACGCGGCCATAAAGAATTGCTGAATTTCGTGCTCAAACGTGCCGCCCGCGCGCACCCGCCGCCCAATTTCCTGGAACGCCTCTGCAGTTACGGCGTCAATTACATCGCGAGCCGCAAAATGCGACTTGATCTGCTCGGCGGTCAAAGTCGCTTCGAACTGCGCAATCAAATCCGCCGCGCTGATGATGTTCTTCCCCAGCCCGCGGATCATGTCCGCCGTTCCTGCATCTACCATCGAAATCGTGAACACAAAGTTATTCGGAGAATACTGCATCGCAATATCGCGATACGGCCCCAGCATCTGTTTCAACCCATCGAATAATTCCTGCCATCCGGCGTACTGTTTCTTCGTTCCGGGCAACGTATCGAGATGTCCCGACTCGATCTTATGAACTAACTTAATGGGATCGCCCTTGGCAGGAATCAAGTAATACCAGCGCCGCGTGACCATGAGCCCTTGCGGCAAGCCCAGCACGCGGTAAGAGATCGGGTCGCGATGATGATGATCGTAGAAAAGCCAGCCGTCGATGTTGCGCTCGCGCAAGGCTTTCTGAATGGCGGATAAATCCATATACAATCGGTTATTCTACACGACCGTTCGCATCCTAACCCCGTCTGTGTAGAGAGGGGGCTTGCCCCGTCTCTCCCGCTAACTTCGCCGCGCTGCGAACGGAGACGCGGTAAACCGCGTCTCTACAATTAATTCTTGAACGGATTGAAGGTTCGAACCTCGAACTGCCTGTAGTCTCTTTCATTTCTGGTTGCAACGATTAGGCGATGCACTCGCGCGGTCGCGGCGATCGTGGCGTCTTCCAGCAAGCCTGGCTGCTTGCTGTCCATAAGTCGGGCCCATTCACGAAAGCAGGGCACATCCATGGTCAGATGACTAGTCGTTTACAAACGCCTGTAGAGCCGGGGCTTGCCCTGTCTCCCCCGCTACGTCGCGGCACGGCGAAGGGAGACGCTGCAAGCCGCGTCTCTACAGAAATTATGATAAAAAGTACTGTAATGCCAATGAACGTCTCTGGCAGTAATCCGCGACAATCCGGCGGCTCCACTGTGGGCGCACCATGCTAAGGGCACTCTTCATCGCCCTCTCCGAGAGCCGTTCTCTGCGCGCCATTGCCGAGCGCTCCCGCATCGGCCAGCGCACCTCTGCCCGCTTCGTCGCCGGCAAAGAGGTGGCCGACGCGATTCGCGGCGCCGCCGCGGTGAATCAATTTGGCGCCGGCGTCTCCATCGACAATCTGGGCGAGAACGTCACCAACGCTGACGAAGCCCGCGCCAGCGCCCAGCTTTATCACAACCTGCTCGACGAAATCGCCGCCCACAAGCTGAACGCAAATGTCAGCCTGAAGCTGACCCACATGGGCCTCGACGTGGACGAGACGATGGCCTACGAAATCGTCCGCGGGCTGGTCGCGAAGGCGGCCGGCATGTCACCGAAGAATTTTGTTCGCGTCGACATGGAAGGATCGCCCTACACGCAGCGTACCCTCGACTTCGTTCACGAGCTCCACCGGGTTCCGGGCAATGAGGGGTGCGTGGGGGCGGTGATCCAGTCGTA
>Ga0209332_1000013_pt1 | contig 45332 bp, 41 predicted proteins | sample BlaSpr_A8_OM3_M1_FD_187974 | JGI IMG/M metagenome (GOLD analysis project Ga0209332, IMG submission 187974) | Forest soil microbial communities from Thunder Bay, Ontario, Canada - Black Spruce, Ontario site 2_A8_OM3_M1 (SPAdes) (version 2) | ecosystem: Environmental > Terrestrial > Soil > Boreal...
GCACTCAGCACTCAGCACTCAGCACTCAGCACTCAGCACTCAGCACTCAGCACTCAGCACTCAGCACTCAGCACTCAGCACTCAGCAAAAGGCGAATCTTGACTGAACTAGCTGTCAATAGAATTCTCGGAGGGATTTTTGGAGACCAATTCTATTACCATTCCGAATATGATTTGCCGTTGCTGCCTACCTGATTCGAGCCACTGTGGACGCCTATGATTCCGCCGGTATCGGTTTGGTCGAGAGACATGATTACATCATCTCCAGATTCGGTTTCCCAGGTATCGACGCTGCCGGTGATATCTTCTGGAATTGCCTTCAGGTAACCGGCAGTCCTCAGCTCATCGAGAGACTGCGGGGCTTTCTGCTTGTCTTGAGTGTATTGGTAAATTAGCCGATTCAGGGTTTCCAGATTCTGGCGCAGATTGTCCTCGCGGGCACGCGCCATGCTGTGGCTGTAGATGGGTAAAGCGATTCCCAGCAGGATCAGAATGATTCCAATCACTGCCATCATCTCGATGAGCGTGAAGCCCCGATCCCGTGGTGTGGACTTTCTGTACATGCTGTACATGCCGAGCCTTAGTGCGTCCAACTGGAATAAGGGCTGCCGTCGCTCGATAGTTCGTTGGAGCCGCTGTGCACGCCCGCGATGCCGATCTGCGCCGGGTCCCATGCATTCTCCGAGTCTTCCGCGTCGGTCACCCATGTGTCGGTACGGCCGCTGATATCTTCCGGAATAAATTTGAGGTATCCGGGCATAAGATCTTCGAGCGATTGAGGCGCTTTCTTCTTGTCGAGCGAGTATTCCTGAATAACTTTATTGAGCGTCGTCAGATTCTGATGAAGCTTGGCTTCTTTGGCACGAACGATGCTCTGGTTGTACATGGGCAGCGCAATCGACAGCAGGATCAGGATCATGCTGATGACCACGACCATTTCAATCAGGGTGAAGCCGCGACTGCGTACTTTCAGGCGACCGGGGACTTGCCGAGTTTTGATTTTGGCCCTGTCCGCAAAAGTCTTACTTGCTTTGGATATCAACTTCATCTACCAGTCCTTATACTTCGTGCCATCCAAAGCAGTTTGGTCCGACTTGGTGTAAACATCGAAGACATTTTGGCCGCCCCATGAATCTGACGTGGGATCGTCCTGCATGGAACGCATGCCCCAATCCTGCTTGGTCATGGGATCGACTGGAATTTTGCGCAGAAACTTCATCTTCTTGCCGCCAACATCGATGCCCTTTACGAGCGTATCGAGATCCGGCGGATATCCTTCAGTGCCAACCTTTTGCTGGAATGCTCCACGCTCGGCGGCGTCTTTGTAACGATCGACGGCATCGCGGATCATCCAAAGGTCGTAACGCAGCTCGTGCTCGCGCTCGCGAAAAACGACATTCTTCGCTATTGGCACCGCCCCGCCGACGAGAATGACGAGGATGGCGGTCGCAACCATTAACTCGATCAGCGTAAAACCGCGCGGCGTGCGGCTAGGCCGAGTCTTTCTTTTTCGTGGATAAGTTGACGGGTTCATAAGCGAGTTCTCAGTTCCCGGTTCTCAGCTCTCAGTTAAAGCAATCCTAGGTCCGCTGCGAACTGAGAACCAGGAACTTCTTCACTGAATCGTGAGGGCCGCTTGCGCTCCACTCATAGCAATTGGCTGCATCGCCGGATCGCGCGCTCCGCCGCGTGTGATGGTCAAGGCAGACTGGCCAGTGCCTTTGGCCATAAATGTAAGGGTTACAACCGCGCCTTGACCGGAGACTCCTCCCGCGCCGGGCGGCCGCGTCGCGGTAACCTGCAGCGTGCCGGTCGATGGATCATCGCGGTGCACGAGAGCCACGGCTTGGCCATCCTGGGAAAGGAATCCACCATTCGAAACATTAACGAGCTGCACCTGATTTGGATCGTAGTTGAGTTGCACCGGCACCGAGTAGACGTTCTGTCCGCCGGAAAGCAGGACGTTCACGGTGAAAGTAGAACCTTTGGCCTCGCTCAACGTGGGCGGATCAAACATGAAGGTTCCAGCCCCGGCCTGATTGGGCGCAAGCTGCGCCGGAGGCATGTTCTGGGGCCCCTGGGAGCCGGGCATGGGCTGTGGAGCGGTTACCGGCGGATTGCCCTGCGGAGCCGGGGAACCCGCTGGCGCGCCAGCTGGTGTGGCCGGCTTGGCGCTGGTTCGTCTGAGTACCAATGCGTTGGCGGTGCCCACGTCAAGCATATCGGAACCGGCGTGAGAACCCTCAGGTCCGCGGATGATGTGGGGGATCAGCACGAAAACGATTTCGTTCTGGGAGTGGTCGGTGTTGGTTTGGGAAAACAAGTACTTCAAGATGGGAATCTGGGCCAGCCCCGGAATGCCGGTCAAAGCCCTCGTCTGCTGATCTTCCATAATGCCGCCGAGGAGGTTAACCTCGCCATCCTTCAAGCGGATTTCGTGTTCGATTTTGCGCTGGCCGATTACGGGTTGGCTGATGCCGCCAATACTTACGTAAGAAGTCACGGCCGATACATCGAGCGACATTTTTAGCGAAACTTCGCGCCCGGCGTGAACCCTGGGAGTGATATCGATGTTAACGCCCACGTCAAGATATTGGAACTGGGTGTTAACCAGAGGGTTGATACCGACTCCACCGATACCCGGCTGGAACGAGCCGGTAGCGACGGGAACACGATCGCCAATCTTTAAGCTGGCTTTCTGGCCGTCAAGAGCGCGGATCTGAGGGTTTTGGATGATCTTGGTGTCGGTGTCGCTCAACAAGGCTGTAGCTGTCGCCTGTGGGATTGTCACCTGGAAATCGGTCGCGTTCAAATTTGCAATTTGATTCAAGCTCAGGCCGGTGGAACCGGTCGATGAAGTCGTTGTTGTGCCGGTCGTAGTAGTAGTTGTGGGCGTGGTGGTGGTGTTGATGTTGTTCTGCAACTGAACCGAAACGCTGGTCGGAGGATTGATGCCCAGAGTGTGCGCCTTGTCGCGGCTGACCTGCATGACGGCAACTTCAATCAAGACTTCAGGCTTCGCCTTGTCGAGATCGTCGACTAATTTCTGAGCGAGAGCCATCTGATCAGGCGTGCCACGAACCACGATCGCTCCTTGCGAGGGCAACTGCTGAATGCGGCTGACTTCGAGAATGGTGCGCATCGCGTTCACCACATCCTGCAATTCGGTGGGCTGGGAAAGATTCGAAAGATAAAAAGTTTTGATGACGTTTTGTTCCAGCTCTTTACGTTTTGCAGGATTGTCTTGCGCGACAAAAATTGTGTTGGGCGTTACGGGACGCCAAAAAGTCTTGGTTTCGAAGGAAATAATCTCCAGCGCTTCCTGGAGGGTCACGTTGTTGAGTTCGACGTGAACCTGGCGCGCGGTGTAGTCCGGATCGAAAAGCACGTTGATGCCGGCGAGTTTGCCGACCGTCTCATAGATCACGTTCGATTTTTCAGTGACTTTGAGGGTAATCGGAACGTTCGAAATGGGAGCCAATTCGACGGGTCCCTGGGCGGAATCCAATCGTTTGCGCAAGGCGGAGCTGCCCGCCGCGGCAGCTTGCGGTTGCGCTCCCTGCCCCTCTTTGATCATCTGCTCGGTGCGGCGAAGTTCCTGCTGGGCAATGAATGACGAGGGGTCGATCGCCAAGGCCTTCTGAAACTCGGAGAAGGCGTCATCGAGTTTACCGTTATCGCGCAGAATTTGGCCGCGATGGACATGGGAGGCGGCCGCGTAGAAACGGGTGCGCTCGAAGGAGGTGCGATACCTCAGGTCTTTTGGCTTTAAATTGAAGGCTTGCTTGAAATAGTCGAATGCCTGCTCGTAGTTCTGGCGGGCTTCAGCTTCCGCCCCCTTGTTGTAGAGAGCCTTGGCTGAGTCGACACTTTTAGCAAGAACAGGAAACTGAACGCAGAGCAGCAGAACAACCAGCAGGGCCGGAAGGATCGGGCGTTTCATTAAGCGGTCCTCATGAAAATCTCTCTTGCCGGCGATTGGACCGGACAGGAACTATCCAATTGCCCTCCGATGTCGAAAAATGAGTCACAGCGGGGGCCGTCGCCTGCAAAAAGTACCGGAAATTTGGATTATAGCATCGCATTAACTTACGCCGAAGTTATTGCTGGGCCGATGTTTACACTCATTAGTACAGGCCCCTAAGGGCGGTTCTCAGTTCTCGGTTCTCAGTTCCCTGTGGCAACCCTAAGGGTCCCTCAGTATCGGAGCCAGTTCTGAGAACCGAGAACTGGGACCTGAGAACTCCGACCTACCTGTGTTACTTTCTTTTCAGCATCATGGCTAAGCAGACTACCCACCAGACCCAGCCCAATCGGGAGAAGAATCCTCGCCGCCAGCCCACGGCTTCCGGAGAAAAGGACGCCTCAGTCAATAGGAACGCCAGCCACAACTACTTCTTGCTTGAAAAATTCGAGGCGGGAGTGGCTCTCACGGGTACCGAGGTGAAATCGGTCCGTAGTGGCACGTCGAACCTCAAAGATGCGTATGGGCTGATCAAGGACGGAGAACTCTGGCTGCTGAACTGCCATATCGGTCCTTATGAGCATGGCAACTTTGCGAATCATGCGGCGCTTCGCACGCGCAAACTTTTGATCCACAAAGAAGAAATCAGGAAATTGATTGGAAAGACGCAACAAAAAGGGCTCACGCTGATTCCGACGCGCATGTATTTCAAGAATGGCAAGATTAAAGTTGAACTGGCCCTGGCTAAGGGAAAACAGCAATGGGACAAGCGCGAGACTGAGCGTCGACGAACCGCGGATAAGGAAGCCCGCGAAGCCATCTCGCGAGGAAGAAAAGCATAGGGCAAGAGCGTTAACCACAAAGGGCACTAAGGTTCACGAAGGACTGCGTTTCATCCACATCTGATTCTTCCTTGGCAAGTTGCGCGTTTCCCCTCCTACCGTGGATACTGAAGTGAATCCATCATGAAAACAAATCTTCTATCTTCTGCTCCGTCGCAACTGGAAACCGATTGCCTCGTCGTCGTAACTCTGGATCGTAGCGAAAAAGAGACAACCGGCAAGGGTCGAGGCGTTAAAAGCGTCAACAATATCAACAATAAGAAAGACCGTTCGGAAAAAAATCGTGCCGGGACGGAAAAAGATAACGATACGGAGAAGCCGGAACCCACGATCGAATGCGCCGATGCGGCTATTCGAGAGGCCGCCAAGGACCTAATCGCAAGCGGTGAAGTCACGGCGCGAATGTTTGAAACCACGCTGCTTCATCGTCCGGCTGGCGTGAAGGCGAAGCGCCTGCTTCTGCTGGGAGGCGGCAAGGCGAAGAATTTTTCGGCGGCCGAATTGCGCAAGCTTGCTGGCACGGCGGTTCGCACCCTGAAAGGCAAAAGCATTCGCAACTTTGCCATTGCTCTGCCCGGAAGTGGCGTTGGCGGACCAGAAGCCGTCAGTGCCATTGTAGAGGGCGCATTTGTCGGCAATTTCGACGCTGACTATTACAAGAGCGACCGCAAGGATCAGAAGATCGATGCTATAACGATCGTCGCGGAAGGTGGCGGACACGGCGATATGAAGTTGCTGGAAAACGCTATGCAGACCGGCCGCATCGTTGCCGAGTCGCAGAATTTTGCGCGCGATTTGATCAACGAGCCTTCCAATCGCATGACTCCGACCATCCTGGCCGAGCGGGCGAAGCAGATGGCGGAAGAAGTAGGCTTAAAATGCGAGGACTACGGCGCCGACAAGATCCGGCAACTGAAGATGGGCGCATTCTGGGGAGTGGCCCAGGGATCGGATGAACCTCCAACGCTGATCGTGTTGCGTTACGAGCCTGCGGGCGCGGCACCGGCAGGCGCGGCGAAGGATGTGCATATCGGCCTGGTGGGAAAAGGCGTAACGTTTGACACCGGCGGTATCTCGATCAAGCCCGCCGATGGCATGGAAAAGATGAAGTACGACATGGCGGGCGCCGCCACCATGATCGGAGTGATGCGGGCGATTGCTTTGTTGAAGCCAAATATCAAGGTGACGGCAATCATCTTGGCTACGGAAAACATGCCCTCGGGCAAGGCCCAGAAGCCGGGAGACGTGCAGATTGCGATGTCCGGCAAGTCGATCGAAATCATTAATACCGATGCCGAAGGGCGTCTGATTCTAGCCGACGGCCTGACTTATGCCCGCTCGCTCGGCTGCACTCATCTTATCGATGCCGCTACTTTGACGGGGGCGGTAGTTGTCGCCCTCGGCATGGTGAATGCGGGCATCTTCGCCAGCACCGATGAGATGTATGAGCGCTTTGCGAATGCCAACAAACTTGCGGGCGAGAAAATGTGGCGCCTGCCGCTGGACGATGAATATAAGGAGAATCTCAAGTCCAACATCGCCGATATGGTCAATGCCGGCAGCCGCTACGGCGGGGCTATTTTTGCCGCGATGTTCCTGAAAGAGTTTGCTGAAGATACTCCGTGGATTCATTTGGATATCGCCGGAACGGCATGGATGGAAGAGAACAAGCCGTGGATTGCCAAAGGGCCCTCGGGGATCGCGCTGCGCAGCCTAGTGGAATTTGTAAAGGGATGGAGCGAGTAGAAGAAATGCTACTGTAGAGACGCGGCTTGCCGCGTCTCTGCCTGCATCCACCAAGCCGAGGTCCTGCAACCCCCGCCTCTTTCGGACGTGAATCTTTTTCGCCTCCAGCCCTATCATAGACATTGGTAAGTTTTTGATGGATCTCCCCCAGAAAATCCGCTCCCTGCCTACTTCCGCAGGCGTGTATCTGTACAAGAACGCCGAGGGCGAAGTTATCTACGTGGGCAAGGCGAAGAATCTGCGCTTGCGGGTCTCTTCCTATTTTCATGAAGCACGGTGGTTGGACGCCAAAACTGGGACACTTGTTCGCGAGGCCGTCGACGTCGATTACATCGTCGTCGCCAACAACAGAGAGGCGCTGGCGCTTGAGAACCATCTCATCAAGCAGAAGAAGCCGCGCTTCAACATTCTGTTACGCGACGACAAAACTTATCCCTATGTGAAGCTCACTCTGGGCGAACGCTTTCCGCGAGTGTACGTAACCCGGCGTTTGCGCAAGGATGGCAGCGTTTATTATGGGCCGTTCTTCCCTGCCAATCTGGCTTACCGCATCGTCGATTTGATTCACCGCCATTTTCTGGTTCCGTCCTGCAAAGTGGATTTGACGCGCTACCATCCGCGCGCGTGCTTGCAGTACTACATCAAGCGCTGCCTTGGTCCCTGTGTGCAGTTGCTGACCACGCCTGAAATTTATACGGAAGCGGTGCGTGACGTTAAGCTTTTTCTCGAAGGGCGGCAGACGGATCTGGTGAAATCACTGCGCGAACGAATGTCGGAAGCGGCGGTGGCGCAGGAGTTCGAACGCGCGGCGCGCTATCGGGATTTGATTTCAACGGTGGAGCAGTTGCAGGAGAAGCAGCGAATCGCTTCGGCTGAAGGCGACGATGCCGATGTTTTTGGCTATCACTTTGAAAATCAGATGCTGGCGGTGAATCTGTTTCACATGCGCGGGGGGAAAGTTCTGGATCGGCGAGAATTTTTCTGGGAGGAATTGCCGGAGTTCGGGGCGCAGCAATTCCCGGTTGAGCAAGCGGAAGAAGTTCAGCTACAAAACAATGGAGAGACGGGCGTCCCCGCCCGTCCCGGCGAGCAAAGCTCGCCAGCGAGGCCGGCAGATTTTCTAACTTGTGACGACGAGTTGCCCGACAACGAGGCGCAAACAGCGGTTCGACCCGACGCTTCTACTTTGACGGGCGGGGACGCCCGTCGCTCCATTTCCAGTGATTTATTTCATCCTGGAGAGTTTTTCTCGGCTTTGGTCAAGCAACTTTATCTCGGACAGCCTTATGTTCCGCGCAATATTTATGTGCCAGTCGACTTCGAAGATCGTCCCGAACTTGAGGATGCTTTGAGCGAGCAACTGGCTGGCGAGGGCGGACGCGCGACGCGAGTTCATATCACCGTGCCGCAGCGCGGGGATAAGCGCGAGCTCATCGATCTCGCGGGCACGAATGCCAAGCAGTCTTACGATCAGCGTTTCCGCATTTTGAAACCGAATGCGCGCGCGATTCAAGAGGCGTTTCAGGATGCGTTATCGCTTCCTGAATTGCCGAAGCGCATCGAGTGTTTTGATATCTCCCACATTCAAGGAGCGGAGACAGTCGCTTCAATGGTGGTCTGGGAAGACGGCAAGATGAAGAAATCGGATTACCGCAAGTTCATCATCAAGACCGTGGCCGGGGTGGACGATTTTGCGTCGATGCGAGAAGTGATCACGCGGCGTTACAAGCGGATATGCGAAGAGAAAAAGCCGATGCCGAGCCTGGTGTTGATCGATGGCGGCATCGGGCAACTGCATGCAGCGGCGCAGGCGCTGGAAGCGCTCGAAATCATTAATCAGCCGGTCGCTTCGATCGCCAAGCGGGAAGAGATTATTTACGTGTATGGACAAGAAGATGAGCCTGTCGCACTTGATCATCATTCGCCGGTGTTGCATCTGGTGCAGATGATTCGCGACGAGGCGCATCGGTTTGCTGTGACCTTCCATCGCAAACGGCGGCAGATTCGAGATCGGGCGACGGAGTTGCGAGAAATTCCGGGAGTGGGAGAATCGACCACGCGCCGGCTGCTAGAACACTTCGGAAGTTTGCAAGCGGTGAAGCAGGCGGATGTCGCTGCCCTTTCGTCGGTTGTAACCCGGTCGCAGGCGCAGGCCATTCTGGAACATTTTCGGAAGGCTAGCGTCGAGACCACTCTCTAAAGGGCTCGCGCAAGAGCGCTAGACCGTTTTCGTTACACCATTCCTTTACGCAATTCATCCAGCGGATACTTCGTGCCGCGCCATACGATGCCGTCATTCGATAGGGTATGGAACATGGAGCGCAACAGTGTGTACATGAAGAGGCTGGTGCTCACGGGATGCAGAAAAAAATAATACGCCGGAATTGCGGAGCGGACGGACATTCCGTAATAAATCAAAAAGAGGGAAGCTATCGCGATCGCATAAGGAAGACGCGCCCAACCATGAGCGAGCACCACGCCGAGGAACGGTCCGAGATTCAGGAAGCCTAGTCCAAAGATGGTGATCACGGTTCGGGGCCACTGAAAGGAAAGGACCGCGAAAAAGTTTTTGGTGAGGTTGTTGACGATTCCAAATGCGCCCTTCGCCCAATGCAGGGAGATGAGATCTTCTCCGAAGACATTGCGCTGCGCGAAGCCGGCGTTTTTGATTACTTTGCCAAGCTTCATATCGTCGAGCACTTCCATGCGCAAAGCGAGATAGGTTCCAACTGCGTCGTAGACCGAGCGCCGGACCATGTTGAATGCGCCGACGCCCATGTGGTCGCGTGCTTTGGGATCGGCAACTTTCCAGGGGCGATGTCCGAAAACGAAAAGCGCCTGAAAAAAAGCGATCATCATTTTCTCGCTCGGACGCTTCATGATCATGCGCGGGAAAACGACGACGTGATCGGCGCGCTCCTCTTCCGCATAGGCAATGGCGCGGCGGAGAGAATCGGGCTTGAAGAGGACATCGGCATCGGTGAACAGCAGCCAGTCGCCGGTCGCGACTTTGCCAGCGCTCCACATGGCGTGCGTTTTGCCTAACCATCCGGCGGGCAATTCAGAGATGTGGATCACTTTCAGCCGTGTGGGGCGGACACCCTTGTCCGCCTCTGCATTCGGCTTCACATCGGCATCTTTCGACGAAACATCTTTCGACAAAGCATTCTCAACATCCCGCGCTACCTCATCCATAATCAGGCCAGTGCGATCGGTGGAGCGATCGTTCACCGCAATGATTTCGTAGTTTGAATATTCGAGGGAAAGCAACTGCGACAGAGTTTCGCGAATGTCTTCTTCTTCGTTGCGCGCGGGAACGATGATGCTAACCCGGGGCTCGCCATGTGGAGTCGCTGGGTTGCGATCCCATTCGGGGCGCGCAATGTCGGCGACACGCGGCATGCCAAGCGCGGAGTCAACGATACGCGAAAACCATGCCAGGGCGAGGATGCCGCCTGCAACCCAGTGAAACATTTGCCAGTGCATATTCTTGGGAGGACCTCTAGGAAGATGCTCCGGAAGCCGGATGCGATGCGGGCGAATGGCCATGGGGCCGATTGCCGAGATCGCTGAGTCGAAGCGGTGGAGCAAATCTCATGCCGTAGAAGAGTATGGCAGAAGAAAGGGCCATGGCGATGACGGGAAGAATAAAGGCAGCCTGTAGAGAATGGTGATCGGCTACGTATCCCATCATTGTGGGAGACGGGACATCACCGAAAAGATGAAAAAGAAAGATATTCACGGCGATTGCAGTTACGCGAATGTTCGCGCCAACCGCGTTGACCAGCGCTGTATTCAATGGAGATGTATTCACCAGGAGGAAAAACGCGGCTAACGCGATCGCGGGCAGCATGATCGGTCCTTTAACAAAAAGAGCGACGATCATGACGGGAACACCAAGAGCCATGCTGAGCGCAGAGACGAAGTAGTAGGAGCCGTTCATGCGCGGAAGCAAGCGATCGCCGAGCCAACCGCCGGCCAGCGAAGCCACAATGCCGCAGCCTACAATTATGACGCCGAAGATTTCGTTGGCTTGCTTGAGACTGTATCCGCGAGCGAGCGAAAGGAAGGTCGGCATCCAGACTTGAATTCCGCCAAGCGAAAATGTTCCGGCAGCCATGCCCAGGGTTACGGTCCAGAAGGCGGGATTGCGGGCCAGTCCGAGGATGGTTCCGCGCTCTGCAGTTTCCTTCACGGAATCGAATTGGCCGCGCGGAGGTTCAGGCAGAAAGGCAACCGCAAGCGCGAGAAGGAAGCCGGGAGCTGCGGCGATGTAGAAAGGAAATCTCCAACCGAAGTCGGGGCCGAGTTTGCCGCCGAGCAGATATCCGGCGGCCGTACCAACGGGAATCGCAAGATAGAAAATGCCGAAGATGCGGCCGCGTTTATTTTCTGGAAACAGATCGGCGACGAAGGTGGGCGCGATAGTAACAAATGTTGCCTCGCCTATTCCGACCAGAGTATGGCGCACCAACAATTCCCAATAGGTGTGGGTGAAGGCGGTGAGAAGAGTTAATGCGCTCCAGAATATGGCGCCGAGCACGATGATTCGCTTGCGCGAATAGCGGTCGGCCAAGGGACCGACAAACGGCGCCGCGATCATGTAAAAACCAAGGAAGGCGCTGGTGAGATATCCAACTTGCGTATTGCTTAAATGAAATTCGGACTGCACGAGAGGCTGGACCGCAAACAACACTGAGCGATCGATGTAGTTAAGCAGGTTTAGGCTGGTGAGAAGCGCCAGCGCGGTTCGGGGATAGAGTTTGGTCGAGGGCACTTAGCGTCGGAATATAACATGGCGGCGAAATCCGAGGCTGAACCACGAGGTCTTGCGCGTATAGCTCCGAAGAGTTGGCGGGCAGAGCCCCGCCAACACACGTTCTCGAAGAGCGATTGACGCTTTCGGAGAGTCACATTAATAATTCACGATTGATGCACAATGTCAGGGTTGCGCGGTGACCGCAAATTTTGCCGACAAGAGCACGGCGCCAGGCGTCCAGGACTTCCCTTCCCGCGCCGAGGCATTGCTTCCAACGCTGGTGTTGTTGGCTGGCTTTATCGCGCGGTTGATCCCGGCGAAAGAATATTTTCTTAACCCGGACGAGGCGCTGCACTTCCTTGCGGCCAGCCAGTCTTCATTGAGCCTTGCGTACAAAGCGGCGCTTACCAACGCTCATCCTCCATTACTAATTCTGGTGCTGTACTTCTGGCGCTGGCTTGGACAATCGGAATTCATGCTGCGCATGCCCTTAGTGCTGGCCGGAACGGCGTGCTGCTGTCTTACTTATCTCTGGCTCCGCGAAATTACAGATCGATCGGTAGCCTTTACTGGCTTGCTGTTGATGACGTTTGCTCCGTCGCTGATCGCGCTGTCGGCTGAAGTGCGCCAGTACACGCTGCTATTGTTCTTTATAACTGCGTGCCTCTTTTTGTCGGAGCGCGCCATGGAAAAGAATTCGTGGCGGCTGATGATGTTGTTTTCGTTTTCTCTTTATGGCGCGCTTCTTACTCATTATTCTGCTTTGCTGTTCGCCCTAAGCATGGGCGTCTACATGCTTGTGCGGCTTCTTCGCAATTATCGGGACGTCCGTTTAATCGCGGTGTGGGTTGGAGGTCAAATCGGGGCGATCGCTCTGATTATTTATTTTTTATTTACGCACGTCAGGCGCTTGAGAGCGATGGGGATGCCGCATGAGATCGCGGAGACATGGCTGCGCAAGTCTATCTTTCACGCGAAAGAACGCAATGTCGTGGTGTTCGTCGCGGCACAGACCCTGCGAATCTTCACTTATTTATTCAGTCATGGAGTGGTGGGCACATTGGTGCTGCTTGCATTTGTGGGTGGCGTGGTTATTCTGCTGCGAGGGAAGATAAGGTTCGATGAGCCGGGGCAAACCCCGGCTCTACAGAAGAGTAGTGACACTGTCGAGGGTCCAACGGCGCGAGAACATGCGCTGTTATTTGGCTTACCTTTTGTGGTGAATTGCGGGGCGGCGCTCGCCGGAATTTATCCTTACGGCGGCACACGCCATAATTCGTGGCTGGCACCGTTTGCGATTGGTGGCGCTGCGGTTGCTCTTGCGCGAATAAATCTGCGGCGCGGGTGGATAAAATCAGCGGTGATCATTGCCTTCCTGGCGGTTTGCAACTTCTTTCCTGCGCCTCCGCCGCTTATCAAAGCAAAAAATCATTCTCAGACGCTGATGAAGAATGCGGTGAGCTACTTGCGACAAGCGGCGCCGCCCGGGTCCGTAGTACTTGCCGACTATCAGAGCGGGCTTCTGCTGGGGTACTACGGATGTGGCCATCCCGTTGTTCAGTTGTTTGCGCCACTGCAGGATTTCGCGAAGACAGATTGCAACTCTCTTGAAGTAATCAGCGCGCGGCCAGGGGAGTGGAGATTCAACGCGACCAATCTGCCGAGCGAGTTGCCAAGAGTTACGGCCGCCTTTGGCGTTGCCCCAGGGACTCAAGTCTGGCTCTTCGATGCGGGATGGATCAACGACCTAGCGCCAGCGCTCAGCCGTTCAAGCGAATGCTCCGCGCCAAAATTCTTTGGCGAGAATATTCTGATATGCCGGCTGACCGTGGGGCAGCATGAGGCCGTCGCTCCAATTCCACGATAGTGACTATTTTTTCGGTCGCGGCCATTTTGCGATGACGATCGTCGAAATTCCTCCGCGCGGTCGGAATTCGCCTTTTACTTCAGCCGAAACCGGCTTTGCCCAGCGGACAACATCCTCGAGCACTTGATTCACGACGTTTTCCTGAAAGATGCCGAGGTTTCGGAATGTCTGCAAATATTCTTTTAAGGACTTCAACTCAAGGCAGAGGCGGTCAGGCACGTATCGGATCACGATGTTTCCGAAATCCGGCAAGCCAGTCTTGGGACAAACGGAAGTGAACTCAGGATCATCGACCACGATCTCGTATCCAGGAAACTGATTCGGCCAGGTTTCTATCTCAGGAAAATCGTGATCAAGCCCGGCGCTGGCATGCTCTGGAGTGTAGCGCGGCGATGTGTTAGGCAAACCGGCACTGGGTTGCGACTGGCGTTGGGATCGGGGAATGGAAGATTTCGACATTTACTTATTGTACCTAGCGGGCGAGGCATGGTCGCCATATGGACGATCACCCGATGGGCGATCGGACGGACGATCAAAATTGACGCAATTAAGCCGGGCGAGGCATCTAATGGGTAAGTCCCGCAGGCGCGTTTGCCACGCTTTCCTGTCGCGCGTGGGTGATACATTGAAGCTTATACTTTTCTCTGCATGCCATTGAATGGAAACAGTTCGGAGTGGCGATGGGTGATCCCGGCGCTGGCGATCCTAGCGGCGGTAATTGTGCTGGCTGCTTTTGTTTCCCGGCGCGATGACGGAGTGCGGGTACGAACTGCCGTTGCCGAACTGAGCGACATCCGCAGCGTGGTATCAACCAACGGAAAAATAGAGCCTGTCGTTAACTTTGAGGCGCACGCTCCGGTGCCGACCAGTGTGCAGCGAGTCATGGTTCGGGAGGGCGAGCGGGTAAAAAAAGGGCAATTGCTGGTGGTGTTGGACGATGCCGATGCGCGCGCTCAAGCGGCTCGCGCCCAGGCGCAATTAACAGGGGCCCAAGCCGACCTGAGCGCTTCGGAGAGGGGCGGCAATCAGGAAGAAGTTCTGAACGTCGAAGCACAAATGGTGAAGGCTCGAACCGACCGGGATTTGGCGAAGCGTAACCTGGACACGCTTAAGAAGCTTGAGCAGCAGGGTGCGGCGTCAGCTGGCGAAGTGCTGGAAGCAGAGAACTCGCTCGCGCGAGCGGACGCCCAACTCAAGTTCCTTCAACAGAAGCAGACGAAACGCTATTCCAGTTCAGAGTTGGATCGCGTCAAGGCGCAGAGAGCTGAAGCTCAGGCGACTTACGAAGCCGCGCAAGATGTACTGTCGAAATCGAATGTCCGCGCTCCTTTTGATGGCATCGTGTATTCGCTTCCCGTAAAACAAGGGGGGTTTGTTGCAGCTGGAGATTTGTTGTTGCAGCTGGCGGATCTGCGCCAGGTGCTGGTTCGCGCTTTTGTCGATGAACCGGATGTGGGAAGGCTGGCTGCGGGAGACCCGATTGAGATTACGTGGGACGCGGTTCCGGGACGTGTGTGGCATGCGAAGCTGACTGCGGTCCCTTCCACCGTGAAGTTGCGCGGCTCTCGCAATGTGGGGGAGACAACGAGCATTGTTGATAACGCGGATTTGAAACTTCTGCCAAACACCAACGTGGGCGTGACCATCGTGGCCTCGGAGCACCCTAACGCGCTGGTAGTGCCGCGCGAGGCTATCCGGATGGACGATGCGAAGTCCTATGTTTTACAGGTTGTGGGCCGCACGCTTAAACGCCGCGAAGTGGAAACGTCGCTTTCGAATCTCACGCAAGTTGAGATCACACGCGGCCTTTCAGCAAAAGATATGGTCGCGACCAGTTCCTTGAGCGGCAAGCCGATCGGCGACGGAACACAGGTCAAGTTTTAGATGAGCAAGCTCCTCTTCAGAATTTTTGTACCGTTGTTTATGGCCCTGTTTTCGTGGACTGCAATCGCGGAGGAATCCCCAACAGAAACGCTAGCGGCAGGCCGGGTCGACGATGCAATAACGGAACTGAATGGCCGGATCTCTTCCGCTCCGTCAGATGCAGAATTGTCTAACCTGCTGTGCCGCGCATATTATGCGCTTGAAGATTGGGATCGGGCCGAACCTTACTGCCGGAAGGCGGTCTCACTCGATCCAGAAAATGGGCGATTCCATTTTTGGCTGGGGCGCGTCTATGGCGAAAAAGCGGATCGAGCAAACTTTTTGGCTGCTGCGAGTTTGGCTTTGAAGGTACGAGCGGAGTTTGAACGCGCGGTGCAATTGAATCCGAAGGATCTCGATGCCCAGCTTGATCTTTCTGAGTTTTATGTTGAAGCGCCGGCCGTGATGGGCGGCGGCGAGCAGAAGGCACGGGCGCAAGCTCGCTCCATAGCGCAGATGAATCCTGGCCGCGAACATTGGGTTTACGCGCGGCTTGCCGAACAGAGGAAAGACGCGGCTACAGCCGAACGTGAGTATCACCAATACATCGACCTCAGCAACGGTGACGCGGAGGCATGGCTAAACCTTGCCCTCTTTTTGCGTCGTCAAACGCGCCTTGAGGAAATGGACCAAGCAGTTATCCGCTTGAGTCAAGCGCCGCTATCTAAAGTTGATGGCTTGGTTGAAGCAGCCAATCTCTTATTTCGCACTGGTCGAAATTATCCTCTCGCGGTGGAATTCTTGCATCGCTATTTCGCGGTGGGTCCGGTTGAAGCGGCTCCCGCGTTCAGGGCTCACTATCTGCTGGGCGAGTTGCTTGAAAAGCAAGGCGATAAACCGGGAGCAGCGGCCGAGTATCATTCTTCGTTGCTATTGGCGCGCGGCTTTAGTCCGGCCCAACAGGCATTCACCAGGGTTACGCATTGAAATTACTAAAATTGAATATGGTGGAGTTGTTCAATCGACCGGTGCCATTGCCGATAACTTCACCGGCCACAGTCCCATTTACATCGGGCGCACTACAATTTTTGCGCGCCAAATTCGAACTAAGCTGCGAACTGAAGGTTGTCAGATGAACCTGCGATTAAGGGCCGGGTTAATGTCCAAGAATGTTTTCGGTTACCTGGCAGTTTTGGCTTTGTTGACGGCCGCCCCCCTCGGTTATAGCGAGTCGCTGCCGTTAGAGCGGGCCATCCGCCTCTCGCTTTCGCACAGCACAAGTGCGGTGATCGCACACGCGGACGTGCAACGCGCCTTCGCCTCGTACCGCGAGGCACGCGACAGCTACGTGCCGCAAGTGATCGTCGGCTCCGGTCTCGGCTGGACGTATGGTTATCCACTCAGCATCGAAGGGTCCGCGCCCGCCCTGGTAAATGCGGTTGCGCAAAGTACGGTTTTTAATCTGTCGCAACGGCAGTTTGTTAACGCGTCAAAGATGGATTGGGTTGCTTCGACGCTGCAAGACAAAGACCAGCGCAATGCAATTATCCAGGATGTGGTCCTGACCTACGTGGAGCTAATCAAATGGGAGTCGCGACTCGACCGGTTAAAGCAGGAAGATACCGAAGCGAAGCAAATGGAACAGGCGGTCGCTGAACGCCTACAAGCCGGCATCGATAGTGCAGTGGACTTGAATAAGGCGAAGCTGACCGCGGCGCGGGTGCGTCTTCATCGCGCGGAGGCTGGTGGCTCCGCAGACGTGCTTCGCCGACACCTTTCCACGCTGACGGGTTTGCCGGTGTCCTCAATTCAGATCGAGGCGGAAACCATTCCAGCGTTGCCTCCGATAGCAGCGGAAGAAGATTTTTCCGCGAAGGCGGTGGCCACTAGTCCCGCGATAAGATATGCGGAAAGCCATTCACTCGCGGAATCCATGCGGGCCACAGGCGAGCATCGCGCTTTGTATCCATCCGTCGATTTTTCGGCGCAATATGCCCGTTTTTCCACCTTCAACAACTACACCCAGTACTTCCCGAAGGGCACGTTTCAGGTGGACAATGCCACAATCGGGTTTGCCCTGAAGCTTCCGTTATTCAATGCCAGCCAACGAGCGCGAGCGGCGGCGGCCGATGCGGAAGCTCTGAAAGCGAAAAAGCAGGCCGAAGCAAGCCGCGACCAAGTCGCCGAAGAGACATTAAAACTCCAGCGCGCTACTGAACAACTGGAAGCCGCGCGTGACGTAGCGCAACTGGAATACGAACTCGCACAGTCAGGCTTGCAGGCGGCCCAAACCAAGGTCGAATCCAAAACGGGCACGTTGCATGAATTGGCCGATGCCCGGGTACAAGCGGCGGAGCGCTATCTGCAGTTTCAGGACGCCGAATTTGAATACCAACGCGTCAGGCTAAGCCTGATGCGCGCGACTGGTGATCTGGAGAATTGGGCGCTACACCGCGCTGCAGCCACCCCCGTTTCGAAACCTGACCAATAACCCTCTCGGATCTCTCTTCCGGCCACCTACTAATTCTCGCTTCTTAATGCCCACAAACGACGTTCGGCAGAGGTTACTTTGAGCCAGAGGTGCTGTAAGGCACACTTGGATAAAGGGTTCCACGAATTCTGCCTACCTTGCAGGCGTACCTGAATAGTAGCTCCAACAGCGGATCTGCAGACGATTGGGAGTGCTAAAATAGAGACTCACACTATGCCATTAAAAACACTGTTTTTGAATCCGCCTTCTTTTGAAAATTTCGACGGGGGCGCTGGTTCGCGCTGGCCCGCAACGCGTGAAATCGAGTCGTACTGGTATCCGGTTTGGCTCGCCTACCCAACAGGAATGCTTGAAGGAGCGCGCCTGCTTGATGCGCCGCCTCATCACATTACCGCGGAAGAGACGATCCGCACCTGCAAGGATTACGAACTGCTCGTGCTGTTTACGAGCACTCCGGGATTCCCGGGTGATGTGCACATTGCAGAGGCCATCAAAGATAGCAATCCTCATATCAAAATCGCATTCGTTGGACCGCACGTCAGCGTGCAGCCCGAGAAGTCTTTGATGGATTGCCCGGTCATTGACGTGGTCTGCCGCAAGGAATTCGATTACTCCATCGTGGAGTACGCGCAGGGCAAGCCGATTGAAGATATTCTCGGCATTTCTTATCGCAAGAATGGCAAGGTCGTGCATAATCCCGACCGTCCGACGATCGAGAACCTTGATGCGTTGCCGCATGTCACCGACGTTTACCGGCGCGACCTGGATGTGCGCCGCTATAGCGTTCCTTTCCTGCTTCATCCCTACGTGGCTCTCTACACGACGCGTGGATGCCCGGCGCAGTGCACGTTCTGCCTATGGCCCCAGACGTTGAGCGGACACCCGTGGCGCAAACGCTCTACCGATGACGTGGCGGCTGAAATGGCCAAGGCGAAAGAATACTGGCCTTACGTAAGAGAATTTTTCTTCGACGATGACACCTTCAATTTGCAGAAGGCGCGCACCGTCGAACTATGCGGAAAGTTGAAGCCGCTGGGCTTGACCTGGTCCTGCACATCGCGAGTCACCACCGATTACGAAACCCTCAAAGCGATGAAAGAGGCGGGATGCCGTCTGCTGATTGTGGGCTACGAATCCGGCGATCAGCAGATTCTGAAAAACATCAAGAAAGGCGCCACCGTCGAACGCGCGCGCCAGTTCACCAAGGATTGCCACAAGCTCGGACTCGTGGTGCATGGCGATTTCATTCTCGGCTTGCCTGGTGAGACTCGCGAGACCATCAAGAACACGATCAATTTCGCCAAGGAACTTGATGTCGAGACGATTCAGGTTTCAGTGGCGCACGCTTACCCTGGCACCGAGTTGCACGAATATGCCATTAAGAATGGCTTCATGACCAGCGACACGAAAATGGTCGACGATGGCGGACATCAGATGGTGCAGATCGAGTATCCCGGTCTGCCCGCCGACGAGATTCTCGAATCTGTCCATCAATTTTACGATGCCTACTATTTCCGTCCCAAGGCGGCGTACCGCATTTTGAGGAAAGCGATGTTCAACAACTCAGAGCGCAAGCGCTTGTACAAGGACGCGAAGGCCTTCCTTAAACTGCGCTCGCAGCGGCACAAGTGGGTCAAGCAGAATCGTAAGGATGAAGCGCCTGCGCCGGAGCCAGCCAAAGCCTAACGGAATTAGCGTGGGGACGAGCGTCTCGCCCGTTCATCCCAACGGCGGCGAAAAGTTTGGCCGGGCGGGGACGCCCGGCGCTCCACAGACATATTGGGATCGCTCCAACACGCATACTTGGATCGTAAGTGACATTTCGTAAATACCTCGTCCTCGCGGGAATCACCACTTTCAGCACTGCAGGTGATTCCCTGCTGGCTCGCGGTATGAAAGACACCGGCGGCATTTCGCTACATCATCTTTCTGGACTTCTTCTCGTCATTCTTAATCCCTGGGTCGCCTTGGGGATCTTATGCCTGCTGACATTCTTCTCCTGTTACATATCCGCACTCTCGTGGGCGGACCTGACGTATGTGCTGCCGGCGACTTCGCTTGGATACGTGCTCGTGTCGTTTATCGGGCGCATCGGATTCCATGAAGTGATTTCGCCCACGCGCTGGGTTGGCATCATGATGATCGCTGCGGGAGTCGGATTTGCCGCCGCCGGACCTTCGGTTACGCCTAGCCGTCATCCGTCCGTTGCTACGGAAACTTCTCCGCAGGCGGTTTCGCAGGAGATGAGTTCATGAGAGAAACTTACGCGTGGGCAGCGATCGGCCTCATCATTCTTGCTTCTACGACCGCCGATGTTCTGCTTGCTTACTCCATGAAGAAGGTCGGCGACGTTGGGGAATTGTGGAAGCGGCGCGGCATGTTGGCCCTGATTGGACGAGTGTTGTCTACCCCAACGTTTGCTCTTGGCCTGCTGGCGATGGGAGTCGCGTTTTACAGCCTGCTCTTCGGCCTGTCATGGGGCAATCTAAGTTTGGTGGTGCCCGCTTCGGCCTCGCTCACCTTTGTGGCGAATGCCGTAGCCGCACGCATTTTTCTGCATGAACGCGTCGGGCGCAGGCGCTGGATTGCCGCGCTGCTGGTCGCAGGCGGCGTGGTGCTGATGGCAGTCTGAGTTCCATCAACGAAGTTGTACTAGCCAAATAGATCGACAGGAATGACTCTCGGCCCATCTGTTGTTACCTGCTTGGGGGCGAGCGCAGGTTCCTCCTGCTCTGAAATTTCAGCCGACAAGGTCGTCTTCAGAAAAGGATATCGCGTGGCAAACAATGCCGCATGAAGTTTTCCAGCTTCCATCTGCCTGCGAAACGATTTCGCATCCATCTCGCGGCGCGCGAACATGAGGTTGTCTATGACGGCGCGCAATCTCGCCAGCTCACTTATGAGATCTACGAGCAATTCCCTTCCCCCGGCGCTTAACCTTACGAACTCAATGCCAACTGCCGAATCGTCCCGAAGCGCCTTCACAATCCCCACCGCCCGGAACGATGCGGCATTGACCCGCACCACGACCTCGGCTCGCGTACCAGCTTCGATCGGCAGTTTAGTATCGAGCAAGCACCCGGCGAGGCTAAGATCGCGAATCTTCCCTGGCAAGAAGATGCCATCCGATGGAAGCAAGCTGATCTTGGCTTGGCCATCGCAGTTGAATCGCGGAGTGCTGCGGCGTTCTTTTTCGTCCTTGGGGTACTCAGGCATATCTGTAACATCGTATGCCGCGTGGGGAAGCTTTAGAATGGCCAGTAGGTAATGAAGAATTGCGAACTGAAGTAATTGAAGCCACCACCGTACTCTCGTTTTAGAACAACTTCATCAAGCCGCTCGGCGGCAGGTCCGGGACAAGATAGTTCAGCCTTTCGCCCGTGGAGAGCGCTAGCGCCTCGGCTGCCAGATAGCCGCTGCGAACCGCGCCTTCCATAGTGGCAGGCCATCCCGTGGCGGTCCAATCGCCAGCCAAAAAGACTCGCGGCCAAGCAGTCGCTGGCTTGGGACGGTACTGGTCAATTCCCGGACGCGCCGAATATGTGGCGTGCACTTCCTTGATGACCGTCGACTTCAATAACTTCGCTTCGCGCGAGGCGGGAAAAAATTCCTGCGCTTCTTTCAGAGCCATCTCGATAATCTCTGGCTTCGATTTTTCGACCAGGCTGCGGGAGCAGCTCACGACTAACTCCACGTAGCTGCCATTGCCACTGTTATTTTCACGGGATTCGATGAGCCGTGATTTGTGAAACATCCACTGAATCGTTCTGTCGAGCAGAACTGCATGATCGAGATCGCTGATCTGTCGATCAAACCACAAATGGATTCCAGTGATCGGTGAAGTCGAGAACTGGCTGAGTTCGGCTGCTAAAGGCGACGACGACGGGTCGTTTGGCAATAAACGGCCCAACACATCGAACGGAACAGCTATTACGAGAAAGTCGAACCGGCGCTCTTGTCCGTTCGCCATTACGACAACTCCAGAATCGTCCGCTCGAAAGGATTCCACTCCAACGCGCAATTGAATATCTCCATCGCGGCCGCGGATGTAGTCTCCGGCTGTGCTGTACAAGTCGGTGAGCGGTACGGTTGGAATTCCCATTCGCCCTGCCGCCGCCGATTTAAGAAACGACTCGCGCACCACTTGCGCTGCGTAGGGGACGGAAACCTGATCGAGCTCTTCATTTAATGCGCTGACTAAAATTGTCTTCCAGAACCGGTCGATAGCTTGCTCGGTTTGTCCATGGCGTTTTAGCCAGTCGAGAAATGATTCGCCGCGATCCTGGGGGGCGGAGGGGGCCAGCGCGGCCATGGCCCGACTGATTCCGAGCTTGTCGCGAACATTCAAACAGTGAGCGCGAAGAAACGCTGGAGCGGTATGCAGGGGGGCGGGCAACAGAGAGGGAGAAATCTCCGAGGCGCGTCCTCCGGGCTCGAGGAAAGTCAGCTTCTCATACCAGCGAATTTTATCTTGAACTCCTGCGCGCTTATAAAAGTCCAGCAGGTTGGTGCAGCAGCCGAGCAGCACGTGCTGGCAATTGTCGACAACCTCGCCTGTACCCGGATGCTGATACGAAGAGGCGCGCCCTCCAAGATAGGGACGGCGCTCAAATAGCGACACGCGAAACCCGGCTTCAGCCAAAGCACATCCGGCGGCGAGGCCAGCGAGTCCTCCGCCAGCGATTGCAACCGTAGGAGAAGTTGTCGTTTCAGGATTGGCAGCGGGTAGCATCACACCAGGCGTTTAAGCATCCCTTTTCCGAGGACGGTAAGTTTATCGGGAACAGTTAAACGCACCCGCTCGGAGAACACGTCGTATTGCCTGGAGGCAATTTTTTCGAGCAAGCGGCTGTAGATAGTAATAAGCACCCAAAGACCGGGTTGACTGTCTTCATTCACCAGGGGGATTAATTCTTCTCCGGCGCGGTAGTACTGGCGAGCGCGGTCGGCCTCGAGCGCGAGCAATGGGCGAACGCGAGCGAGATCAATTTTGGGCGTTGCCAAATCCGCGGGAACGATGCCACAGCGCTCCATGTCTTCTTGCGGAAAATAAATGCGGCCCATAGCGACATCTTCTTTGACATCGCGAATTATATTTGTCAGCTGAAACGCCAGCCCGCAGCGCTCAGCGAGCGCTTCAGCAGCAGGGTCGCGATATCCGAAAATCTTTATGCAGACTAATCCAACGACTGAAGCCACTCCGTAGCAATACTGGCGCAGCTCTTCAAAAGTCTGATAGCGCGCGCTTAGCGGTGCAGCCGTGCCGGGCTCTGGCTGAGCTTGATCGAGATCGGCCGCTGTTCCGAAAGCTAATTGATCGAGAAGACCGATCGGAATCTGATAAACGCGCTGCGTATCGGTGAGCGCCAGCAGAACGGGATCGTCCGTGGGTTGCGCTGCCAAAGCCCGGTGAACTTTGTCGAGCCATTCGGCGAGCTTGACTTGCCGGTCGTAGGGACTGAGCGTGTTGTCATCGGCAATGTCGTCACAACGGCGCATGAAGGCATACACCGCGCTTAACGCATTACGCTTGCGGCGCGGCAGAACCATAAAGCCATAATAGAAATTCTTGGCGGCGGATCGGGCGATGCTCCGGCAGACGGAGTACGCCATCTCAAGCTGTGAAGCAGTCGGCGAAAATTGCGCGGGCGCGTTTCCGACGCCGGCGCTCATCTTTGCTCCCTCGTTTGTTCCCTCGTTTGTTCCCTCGTTTGCTTCGTCGTTTGTTTACTCGGCGATGTCTTCAGCAGCTTGCTCAGTCCAGCACGAACAACCAGCGCCAACTTGCGAGTCTTGGAAATTGATGGTCGTTTGCCCAGCACAGCGTAATGCTGGCGCTCGATTGCCTTGAGAATCTCCTGGCCGCCTCGGCTGAAAAGTTCAATATCGATGGCCAATTCAGGCTCGACTTTCGCGATGAGCGGCAGGCCCTGCGCGAACCATTCGGCGGCACGTTCCACCTCAAACTTCATGAGTTCGCGGAAGGCGGCTGTATTGTTTTCTGCGCTGATTACATCTTCATTAACGCCGAAGCGGCGCAAGTCTTCGAGCGGAAGATAGATTCGTCCCTTGGCAAAATCCGCGCTTACGTCTTGCCAGAAATTCGCAAGTTGAAGCGCAGTGCATGTGTAATCTGAAAGTAACTGATGCTCATGATCGTTATAGCCGCAAAGGTAAAGCACCAGATGGCCGACGGGATTTGCCGAATAACGGCAATAGCCTAGTAAGTCCGCAAAACTTTCGTAGCGTGTGACGCGTTGGTCTTGCCGGAAGGCAGTTAGCAAATCTGAGAATTCATGTTTCGGAATTTCAAATTTGCGCACCGTCTCTGCGAGCGCAACGAACACAGGATGGCGGGGATGGCCTTCATAGCAGGCGTTTAATTCTGTCTCCCACTGATCCAGCAGTTGCAGAGATGCGGCCGTGTCGCCGACCTCGTCGCCCAGGTCGTCGGAGATGCGGCAATATGCATATACATTGAAGAAGTGCTGGCGCAGACGCTCGGGAAGGAACCACGAGGCGACCGAGAAATTTTCGTAGTGTGAACACGCCAAACGACGGCAGTACTCTTGCGCTTGTGCAATAGAGGGAGCGTGTTCGGGTATGGCATACTCTGGCGGCAGCGCACTCCATGCGGAAGAGAGCGGCGGCGCAGTCGGAGGGTGGCTGCCAGCGGATGTCATTAATCCTTATATGATAATGGAGTGCCGGGCGTCCTGCGCGGCATGATCGCGCTCGGCTTGACTGAACTCAACTTTGGTGGCACTCAGCTTTGATTGCGCTCATCGTTGGTTGCGCTCCACCGGGACGGGCGAGACGCCCGTCGCTCCACTAAATCTCGCTGACCGCGCTGTTACCAACGCCTAGTGACCCGGAATAATCGCGGTCTTGATGTCGCCGCCGCGATTCAGCATATGGCGCAGCACATCCTGCAAACGCGAGAGCGGAGCTTCGCCGGTAATGTAGTCATTCCCGCAGACCTTCTTTTCCGCAATCAGACCAAAAGCCCGGCGCACTGTTTCCGGAGTATGGTGGAAGGTCGCCTTCAATGTTATCTCGGAATAATGAAGGCGATTCGTGTCCAGTTGAACTTTTGTCCCTGACGCGCATCCACCGAAAAAGTTTACGGTGCCGCCTTTGCGCACCATCTGCACGGCCCACTCCCATGCTTCCGGACGCCCCACAGCTTCGATGGCTACGTCGGCGCCGCGCCGCTCAGGGCTTAATTCGCGCACCGCCTCTACTGCATCTTTTACCTTGGTGATCTGCACGACCTCATGCGCGCCTTTCTTGCGCGCCAAGGAAACCTGCGAGTCACGTTTCACGACGGCAATCACATTGCAGCCGATAGCTTTTGCCACCTGTACGAACATGAGTCCGATCGGTCCACCGCCAATAACGGCAACGGTGTCGCCAATTTCGACTCCAGTTTCGTGGAGTCCGCGCAACACGCATGCAAGCGGTTCAGTCATGGCGGCGTCCTCAAAACTGACGCCCGAAGGCACGACGAGCATGTTGGTCTCTACGATGCGGCGCGGAATTCGGATGTACTCGGCATAAGCGCCGTTATTGAACAGAAGATCTTCGCAAAGATTGAGCTGATGTTTCGAACAATAAAAACACGTGCCGCACGGAGCGGAGTTGAGAGCAACCACGCGCATGCCTTTTTTGAAGCCGCGCACACCCTCGCCAACTTCTTCGACAGTTCCCGCGAGCTCGTGCCCGAACAAAGCAGGGGGCACAATCATGCGGGCGTGATAGCCGCGCTGGTACACCTTCAAATCAGTGCCGCATGTAAGCGCGACGTGAACTTTGACTAGAACTTCGCCGTCGCCCACGCGCGGGATCGGCACCCTTTCAATCTTGATATCTTCTTTGCCGTAGAGGACGGCCGCTGTCATCTTGCCATTCACAATTAGTTTCCTTCCCACGCACTGCCCGGCTGAATGAGAATTTTCATTGAGTCCGGTTGAGGATGGGCAGCCAGATTTAATGCTTCCACGCTTTTTTCTAACGGGAAGCGATGGCTGATAAGACGCTCCAAATCCATTTCGCGATTCATTACAAATCGTACTGAGTCTTCCTGAACATCGACTGATGCACTATAAGAGCCGAGCAAAGTTTTCTCGTCCACGCACACGGCGGCAGGATCGATGGTGGCCACGCCGCGCACAGTTTGCGCGAAGAGCAATACACGTCCTCCTGGACGCGCCGCATCCATGGCGGGCCGGATCAAACTGTTTCCGCCAACCGCCAAAATTACAGCGTCTGCTCCTCGCCCCTCCGTCATTTCGCGCACAGCTCTCACTGCGTCCGCCTTCGAAGCATCAACTGTTTGATTTAGGCCGAAACTACTAGCCATTGTAAGCCTCGAAGAATACAAATCGGTAGTAATCACCTGCGCTCCAGCACGCTTGGCCAGCACCGCAAGGATCAGACCGATTGGACCCTGCCCTATTACCAGTACCGTTTCAGCAGGTTGCAGTTGTAGGGTCTCAATTCCTTTGATGCACGTATTGGCGGGTTCGACGAAGCTGGCCTGCTCGAAGCTCACGCCGTCGGGGATGCGAACTGTTCCCTGGGCGACAATCCAGTCCATCACTCGAACATATTCGGCGAATCCTCCGCCTGACGGCTCGAACCCGGCCGTGCAACCGACTTTCTTGTAAGTCTCGCACTGGGCGAAGGTTTTGTGGCGGCAGTAGTAACACTTTCCGCAGGGGATATGGTGAAAGATCACCACGCGATCACCGACGCTGAACTTCTTGACGCCTTCGCCGATTTTTGCAACCACTCCGGAAGTCTCGTGACCAAAAATTCGTGGCGCGGAGTGCGAGCCGCTCGCAATTTTCTTAAGGTCTGTGCCGCAGATGCCGCAGGTGTGAACGCGAACTAGAATTTCTCCCACGCCGATTTCGGGCACGGAGACTTCTTCCAGGCGTACATCGTTCACGCCGCGATAGACCGCAGCCTTCATTGTGGAAGATATGCGCGTCTCGCTTGCGTCCGATCTTTCAACTGCCAACGTCGATGTTCGAGAAGTCGCCATAGCACGAAGTCGTTCTGCCGGGCGAGGACGCCCGGCTCTCCACTATCTATTCTCCTGCTGCTTCCCCTTAGATTGAGTATGAGGCACAAGAGCTGCAGCCGTATGTGCGCCTGCGAACTCTTGCGTGGCTGCGGAATCAAACTCGTCCACGGATGAATTTGTCGTCAAAGCCTCACGCGAAGCCTCACGCGGCAAAATACGAGGTCCGCGAGTCTCGCGCTCCAGATAGCTCTCTATATAGCTCGATATCGCTTGGCAAAGAGCGCGGCTGGCCTTCGAACTATTTCGCGCCAGCGCAATCGCCGTTTGCCACAACCAGGGACGCAGCGCAACATGAGCGGCAAAATTTACGGAGCGAAACGTCCCGTCGGCTGTTACGAAACGATCAAGCGCCGGCATATTGAAATTGGATGCGTCGGAAATAACTTTGATAACTCCAAACTCGACGCCTCGCGCCTGGGCTCCCTGCGCAACGGCTGCGGCTTCCATGTCGACTGCAACGGCGGCGTAGGCTTTTGCAAAACGAAGTTTCTGATCCTTGCCCACAACATTCGCCGAGCTTACGAGCACTCCGTCACCCGCGCCAACATCCGTTCGCACGCCATCGGCAGAATTGATAACGTGGCGCGGCATGAGCACATCGCCAATTTGCAACGAAGCATCCAGCGCGCCGGCAAAACCGACTGAAATTACGCGGCCGGGATTCACTTCCTGAATCAAAGCTTCGGTGGCGCGGCGCGCGGCTTCCGCGCCGATGCCGCCGCAGATCAGCGCGGTCTCGCCACTTTCAAAAAGACGATATCGCCGCAAGGCGTGTTCGCCTTGATAAAGCGTGCGCACTTTCCAGCTTCGGATAAGCGGCGAGACTTCGCGCTCCATGGCGGCGACGATCGCGATCTTAGGCATACTCTTGAACATGCACTCCGACATAACCGTTTGCACGGAACCACTCCACCGAACGCCGCAGCGCTGCGTCGACAGGGATTACTCGCCATCCCAGTTCCCGCTCTGCTTTCGCGGAGCTCACAAACATCATCTTGCGCGACATGCGCACCTCGTCGATCGTGGCGCGCGGCGCGCGGCCTAGGAGCCGTCCCATTACCATCTCGTAAAAAACGGCGCCCGATAACGCAACAAAGTGTGGCACTTTAACGGTCGGCGATGGCAATCCTGTAATCGCGGCCAGGCGATCGAGGATCTGCTTCAGCGTTAGATTCTCTCCGCCGAGAATGTAGCGCTCGCCTGATCGGCCCTTCTCCAGCGCCTGCACATGTCCGCGCGCGCATTCAGTCGCGTCGACTAAGTTCAATCCCGTTTCCACATATGCGGGAAATTTCCGCTTTAGAAAATCCACCACGATTCGCCCCGTCGGAGTCGGCTTGATGTCGCGCTCGCCGATCGGAGTGGTGGGATTCACAATCACGACATCGACTCCTGATTTAGCGGCATCGATCGCCACTTTCTCCGCCATAAACTTCGAACGCTTGTAGTGCCCGATCATGTCGGTCAGAGAAACCGGACACTCTTCGTCGGCACCCCCGCCATTATTCGAACCCGAACCGAAGCCCATAGTTGCTACGCTCGAGGTGTACACGATGCGCCGGACACCTTGCTTGCGGGCGGCTTCGAGCAGGCAGCGCGTCCCCTCGACATTCGAGCGGTACATCTCATTCGGATCGCGCACCCATAGCCGGTAATCGGCGGCGACATGAAAAACGACCTCACAGCTGGATAGCGCCTTCTCAATCGAAGCCCGGTCGCGCAGATCGCCGTAAACTCGTTCGGCGTTCAAATCGGCGATATTGCGCAAATCGCTCGTGGGCCGCACCAGAAGCCGCAAGTCGGCTCCCTGCTCGGCTAACACCCGCGCTACATGACTGCCTAGAAATCCGGTAGCCCCGGTGACGAAAGCTTTCAAAAGCAGTTCTCAGTTCTCAGTTCCCGGTTCTCAGTCAGAACCAGAAAAACCGCGACACAACAGCGGCGCTGGCTTTTCTGAGAACTGAAAACTGGGAACTGAGAACCCGCTACCAAACTAGCTCGCACTCTTCTCCGCCATGACCTTCGAATAAGTCGTCAGCGCGATCAGCGGGAAATATTCGCGATACAGGTGATACATCAGGTAAAACACGCGCGGAAAGCCGGTTCCGGTGTAGAGCTTCTCATCCCACGATCCATCTTTACTCTGCGTGCGCAGCAGATAGGCCATGCCGCGCGCCACGCATTCGCTGCGCGTATCGCCCACAGCGAGTAAACCCATAATCGCCCAAGCCGTCTGCGATGCCGTGCTCTCGCCCTGCCCGCGTAGGTTCGGATCGTCGTAGGAGCCCACAGTCTCGCCCCAACCTCCATCGGCATTCTGCACCGAGCGCATCCACTCCGCCGCCTGTTGCACCATGGGGTCGTTGCGATCCACTCCCATCGCTTCGAGACCGCGCAAGACCTGCATTGTGCCGTAGATGTAATTCACGCCCCAACGTCCGAACCAGCAGCCATCGGGCTCCTGCTCTTGCCGGATAAATTTGAGCGCTCGCTTTACGGCGGGATGGCTCTGGTCAAATCCATAGGTGGCAAGACACTCGAGAATTCGGCCGGTGATGTCGACGGTGGCCGGATCGAGCATGGCGTTATGATCGGCGAAGGGCACGTACTGGAACACCATGCGATCGTTATCTTTGTCGAACGAAGCCCAGCCTCCGTTTTTGCACTGCATCGACAGAATCCAGTCGATGGCGCGCTGAACCGATTCACTTTGATAACGCCCGTTAGGATGCTCAACGCGGCTCAGCCCCAGGCAGACCATGGCGCTGTCGTCGACGTCAGGATAAAACTCATTGTTGAACTCGAAATACCAGCCGCCAGGCTCGCCCTTCGGGTTCTTGATCTTCCAGTCGCCCGGTTTGCGCACCTGCTTCTGCAGCATCCAGTCGGCGCTTTTGACCATGCGCGGATCATTGGCCGGAACGCCCGCTTCGCCCAAGGCAAACAGCGCATAGGCGGTGTCCCACACCGGAGACATGCAGGGCTGCATGCGGAAGGTATCGTCCTCTTCGATTCCTAACTTCTCAAACTCATCCATGGCGCGGATAAATTGCGGATCGTCGACGGAATACCCCAGGCATCGCAGCGCGATGATGGAGTTCATCATGGAGGGGTAAATTGCGCCGAGGCCATCGCTCATTTCGAAGCGCTCGAGCATCCACTTCTCCGCTTGCCGCAGAGCAAGCGAGCGCAGCGGGCGAATGTGCACGCGCTCAAACCAGTGTGTCAGGCGGTCCAGAACTAGAAAGAAATTGCGCCACGAGACTGTCTTTTTCGCCCAATGCAAGTGCATGCGCGCTTTGTCGCGACCGCCGACAAAAAGTTCTTCCACTCCCATCTCATCGGGAATTTTTTTGAATGGCTTTTTGGCGTAGCAGATCGAAAGCGGCACGAGAATCGCCCGCGACCACGAAGAAATTTCGTAGATATTGAACCAGAACCAGTTGGGAAAGAGTACGATCTCCGGCGGAACGGCGGGCACCGCGTCGTAATCGTATTGCCCGAAGAAACAGAGATAGATCTTGGTAAATGTATTGACTTCGGTGACGCCGCCCATCTCAAGAATCTTCTTGCGGGCGCGCGTTAAGGCAGGATGATCGGCTGTGAATCCGGCGAGTTTCAGGCCGAAGTAAGCCTTGACTGAAGCACTGATGTTCGAAGGACCGCTGGAGTAGATGCTCCAGCCGCCATCTTCATTCTGATGATTCAGGATGTAGCGAGCCGCCTTGTCAAAGCGCGGCTGGTTGCCGGTACCGAGCAGCGTGTGAAGAAGGATGTAATCGGACTCGAGGGTCGTGTCGGCTTCTAGTTCTCCGCACCAGTAGCCATCTTCGTGCTGCTGCGAAAAAAGATAGTTGCGGGCGGCGTCGACGGCGACCGCCACCCGGCTGCCCAAGTCGTCGATCTTGCCAAATCGCATCTGCGGCGCAGACGCGTGGCCTTTTGACGAGCTTGCGGCTTGACTCTTAGCAGAACTTTTTGGGTAAGGGGAGGATTCGTCCATCGAGTACTCCAAAATTGCTCCGAACTTTTTCCAAACTGGCTCCGAACTTTCTCGGAACTATGACTCCACTGCTACGGCCGGGGCTGATGCGATGGTTGCCACGATCTCCGGCGGCAATCCAAAGCGCACATTTTCCGGCATGATTTCGAGTTCCTGAATATCGCCAAAGCCCTGTCCCGCCAAATATTCCACTACTTCCTGGACCAGATGCTCGGGAGCCGATGCTCCGGCGGTCAGGGCAACAGTCTTTACACCATCCAACCACTCCGGCTTGATGTTGCGCCAGTCATCGATTAGATGCGCCCCGGTGCCCAAACTCCGGGCAACTTCAACGAGGCGCTTAGAATTGGAGCTGTTATCGGAGCCGACCACCAGCAGCAGATCCGCGTCAGACGCCACATGTTTCACAGCAACCTGCCTGTTTTCCGTGGCATAGCAAATATCTTGCGCCGCCGGCCCCTTGATATTCGGAAACCGCTTGCGCAGCGCGGCAATAATGTCCCGAGTCTCATCCAGGCTGAGTGTCGTCTGGGTTAAGTAAGCAACGCGGTTGGGATCGGGCAGCGTCACCGATGCAACCTCCGCGGGCGATCCCACGACCTGAGTCACTGTTGGCGCCTCGCCGAGGGTGCCAATCACTTCATCGTGATCGCGATGGCCGATCAGGATCAGCGAATAACCTTCCTTGGCGAACTTCACCGCCTCCACATGGACCTTCGTGACCAGCGGACAAGTGGCATCGATCACACGCAGATTGCGAAGTTTACTGGCCGCCCGTACTTCTGGAGAAACGCCGTGGGCGCTGTAGATGACGCGCTCGCCTTCAGGCACTTCATCGACGCTATCAACAAAAATGGCGCCTTTTTGCTGCAACTCTTCCACGACGAAACGGTTGTGCACAATCTCTTTGCGCACGTAAATCGGACGCCCAAAAGCCTCCAGCGCAATGCGCACAATGTCGATGGCGCGCACAACTCCTGCGCAAAATCCGCGCGGCTTCAACAGCAATAGCGTCTTGGTGTTAAGTTTCTTGCTTTCAGACAAAGTTGGATCCCCCACACCCTTAGGGTACACTGCAGGATTCTGATAATGAAAAGATGCTTCAAGGGTACCGAAAGATGCACCCCAACGTCAATGTAAGCCTTTGAGGGTGTGGGGATTAGCAGCGGACGGGGAAATCGGGAAGGTGAATGGGGAAGCGGGCAAGAACCCACGCCTCACCAGATGCGACGCACCCCATATTGATCGAAGATTTTCTCGTTGCTGATGATAAACATCCTTTCAATCTCAGCTTGGGCAATCAGCATTCGATCAAATGGATCCTGGTGGTGTCCTGGCAACATCCCGGCACGGATTCCGTGGTCGCAAGATACAGCCAAGGCGAGGAAGTTTTCCCGATCGAGATATCCACCGAAATCTTGCATTAGATCGGAAGCGGTAGGCAGTCTCCCCAATCGGAACTTCGTGGAAATTTCCCAAGCGGAAACGGCGCTGACAAAAACACTGCTGTCAGATTGAGCAATCAGTTTTCTGCACGACTTGGGCAGTGCTGGATCGTCGCTGTACCACCAAAGCAAGGCATGGGTGTCCAGCAGCAGGCGCAAGCTATTGCCCCCATGCGTCGAGCTCTTCCTTGGGCAATGGCTCGAAGAACTCCGGTCCGATCTTCAGCTTCCCACGTAGGGCTCCGGGCTTGCGTTGGCCCGTTTTGTCGGCGATAGCGACCAGCCGCACTACCGGCTTCTTGCCTCGAGCAATAACGATCTCTTCACCCCGGCAAGCTCTTTCAATCAACCGCGAAAGCTCGGTTTTGGCCTTGTGGATCGTAATGGTTTCCATAAAGTATATGTTAGCTAAGCTTAATTAGCTAAGTCAAGAAGCGCATCACCCATTGGCTCGAATCATCTGCTCCGCATGCTTGCGCGAAGTTTCCGTCAGTTTCGCCCCGGACAACATCCGCGCCACTTCCTCGGTGCGCTCTTCTCCGGTGATTTGACGAACAGTGGTCTTCGCCCGGCCTGCTGATTCGCGCTTCTCGATTACGTAGTGATGGTCGGCAAAGGTTGCGATCTGCGGCAGGTGGGTTACGCAGAGCACCTGATTGCCTTTGGAGAGAGTTTTTAGTTTTTTGCCGACGGCCTCGGCGGCGCGGCCTCCGATGCCGGTATCGATCTCGTCGAATACTAACGTGCGCTGTGAGGCGGCGGATTTCTTTTTCGCCGCCAAATTTCCCGCCGGGTTCGTCCCCGCCTCAACGCTCGCTTTCAACGCCAGCATCACGCGTGAAAGTTCGCCGCCCGAGGCAATCTCTTCCAGTGGACGCACGGTCTCGCCCGCATTCGTCGAAATAAGATAAACGACCTGATTGATGCCTGAAGCCGTCCAGCGGGCTTCGTCGTCTTCTTCTACTGCAATATGAAACTTGGCGCGCATGGCAAGGTCGTTAATTTCGGCCGCAACTAGCTTCTCTAATTTTCGCGCGGCGTCCGTCCGCTTACGCGAAATGATCCGCGCCGCTTTCGAATAGGCTTCGGCGGCCAGGGACAGCAGGGCACGCAAGTCAATTAGAACCTGATCTTTGTTTTCCATCTCGGAGAGTTTGCGGCGCGCGTCCTCGCCAAAAGCGATGGTTTGCTGCAAGGTGGGTCCGTATTTCCGTTTCAGACGATCGAGCACAGCCAGGCGCTCTTCGATTTCGGCAAGTCGCTCGGGAGAAGCTTGGATGCCGCCGGCATAATCGCGAAGTGTCGCTCCTACATCTTCGACGCTGATGCGCGCGGACTCAAGCGCCGACAGCGCCTCCTGAAACTTAGGCTCGTAGCGGACCAACTCTTCGACGTGCTTTTGCGCGGCACGCAGGCTTGAGGAGGTCGACGCGTTGCCCTCGTACAGCAGGTCGAAGGCATTGATGGCCGCGCCATAAATTTTTTCTGCATTGGCTAAGACGCGCTTCTCGGCTTCGAGTTGCTCATCTTCTTGCGGACCATTTAGCCCATCGGCCAGCCGCAAACGAGCTTCTTCGATCTCCCGGGACTGAAAGTTCCACAGGTCAAGAAGGCGGACTCGGTCCTGCTCGTCCTGTTCGAGTTCAGCGATACGTGCGCGAACCTGCTTCCAGTGCGCGAAGGCGGACGTTACATCCTTCAGTTCGATTCCAGCGTACGCATCCAGCAGTTCTTGCCGCGCAGACGCATCGAAGTTGGCGAGTGATTCATTCTGCGCGTGGATTATCGCCAGGTGGGGCGCAATCTGTTTCAGCACGGCCACCGTTGCCGGCTGATTGTTGATAAAGACGCGTCCCTTGCCGCCGGAAGCGATCTCCCGGCGCAGAATCAGCGAGCCATTCTCCCCGTCCAGGCCGTTGGTCTCGAGGATGGCTTCGATGGAACGCGCCGCTGCGCCATCGCTCTCAAACACTGCGGCGACGACGGCACGATCGGCGCCCGTGCGAATTACGTCCGACGATGCTTTTTCTCCGAGCAGCAATCCGAGCGCGTCGATCAGAATCGATTTCCCCGCACCGGTCTCGCCGGTCAGGAGGTTCAGGCCCGGTGCAAATTCGATGACGACGTTGTCGATCACCGCGTAATTTTCAAGTCGAAGTTCGGCCAGCACTGAGCGTCCTAACGTTCAATTACGAGCGGGTGAAATTTAGGCGCAGCATAGCACAGCGCCTGTCAAAAGGCTTGCTATTTGCGATCAAATTGAATGGGTCGTAGCGAGGTTGTTAATGTAAGAGATGCTAGAGTTGTTCAGTAATCGTTGCGTGGAAAATGCACAGGTCCTTCGCTTCGCTCAGGATGACACCTTGATCTGATGACATCGATATGATGACATCTGGCAGTTGACGCGGCACTTTCATGTTCATCGACTCCCACGCTCATCTCGAAGGCGAGCGCTATGACAGCGACCGTGACGAAGTTCTCGCACGCGCAAAACAGAACGGGATTGAGGCTTACCTCGCGATTGGAAACGGCGAAGGTCCGGAGACTGCCGACTGCGGAATCCGGCTGGCCGAAAGATACGACGGCAAACCAGATTATCCGAGAATATGGGCAAGTGTCGGAGTTCATCCCCACGAAGCGAGCCTCGCGAACGAGACTACTGATTCACAAATGCTGGAATGGGCGCGCCATCCCCGGGTGATCGCGTGGGGAGAAATCGGGCTTGATTATTTTTACGATCATTCGCCGCGAGAAGTGCAGAAGATGACTTTCGTCAAGCAAATGGAACTGGCGCGGAGCGCTGAACTACCGATCATCATCCATTGCCGCCCTTCCGAGAACAGCGAGAATGCCTGGGATGATTGTCTGGGCTTGATTGCGGAGCGTTGGAATTGCAGCGGACGCGGAGGCATTTTGCATTGCTTTACGGGAAGCGTTGAGCACGCGCGGAAGGCGTTGGACATGGGCTTCATGATCTCTTTCGCCGGGAACATTACTTTTCCTAAAGCGCAGCCCATACGCGATGCGGCTCGGATCGTTCCGCTCGACCGCATGCTGATCGAAACTGATTCTCCCTACCTGGCGCCGATTCCGCATCGTGGCCAGCGCAATGAACCGTTGTTCGTGAAAGAAGTTGCACGTCAGATCGGCGAACTGCGCGGCTTAAGCACTGACGAGATTGGTTCTCACACGACGAAGAATTTTTACAGATTCTTTGGGCTCACTCGCGACGATGCTGACCAGCGACAATAAAGATACTGCTATTTGCGTTGCCATATAGCTCTTTCGCAGATCCTAGTCTTCGCAGACGGTGCCTCTTCTGTTACCCTCTGGAGTACATGTTTGGGCGCTTGATCGGTGCGGCTCTGAGTTGGAGCGGTCGGCACTCGGCATGGCAATCTTGAGAACGAGAACCCGCTAGTTAAAGCGGCTTGACCGTGGTGTTCCATGCCCGATAATAGTTTCGATATCGTAAGCAAGATTGATCTTGCGGAAGTCGCCAATGCTATTCAGCAGGCGATGAAGGAAGTGAGCACGCGCTTCGATTTGAAAGATTCGAAGTCGCAAATCGCAATGGAAGGAACGGATGCGATCATGCTGCACTCCGCCGATGAGTTCAAGTTAAAGGCTGTCAACGACGTTTTCCAAGCAAAATTGGTGAAGCGCGGCGTGCCTCTGAAAGGCTTAACGTACTCACCGCTCGAAACGGCGGCCGGAAGTACGGTAAAACAAAAGATCACCTTGCAGCAGGGGATCCCGATCGAAAAGGCGCGGGAAATCGTGAAGGTGGTCAAGAATTCGAAGAAAAAAGCGCAAGCCTCCATCCAAGCCGATGTGGTACGGGTGAGCAGCAAGGATCGCGATACGCTGCAGGAAGTGATTGCCATGGTCAAGCAGCAGGACTTCGGCATCGATTTGCAGTTCACGAATTACCGCAGCAACTGATCACGGGAGTATGTGACGAAATTGGCTTCGACCACGTCCATTAACGGGAAAGAGATTTTCGATCTTCTGCGCGAGGACATCGTTGCGATTGAAGAGCAGTTCGGACGTGACACCGTGTCGAACGTCGCCGCCATTACAGAGATCGGTGAGTATTTGCGGGCTGGCGGAGGCAAGCGAATCCGCCCTGCTCTGTTGCTGTTATCCGCGAAGCTTTTCAACTACAAGGGCGATGGCGCGGTAAAACTTGCTTCGGTGGTTGAGATTATCCACACTGCAACGCTCGTCCACGACGACATCATCGATGAGGCGCAGACTCGCCGCGGCCGCCCCGCCGCTAATACGCAATGGGGAAACTCGATGTGCGTGCTCGCCGGCGATTGGCTCTACATGCAGGCTTTCAAAATTGCGGTGCACGAGCGCAATTTCCGCATCCTCGATGTTCTGATTGAATTGACGCAGCAGATGGTCGAAGGCGAATTGCTGCAGATGGAAAAACTGGGAAAGCCGATTTCCCTGCAAGAGCATCTCGACCTGATTTATCGCAAAACGGCATGCCTGTTTTCGGTGTGCATGCGAGTCGGCGCGATTCTAGGCGGCGCAACCGACGAAGAAGAAAAGCGCCTCGGTCAATATGGACGCCAGCTCGGCTTAGCCTTTCAGATCGTGGACGATGTTCTCGATCTCACAGCGTCAGAGAGTGTGCTTGGCAAGCCAGTAGCCAGCGATCTGCGCGAAGGCAAAGCGACAATGTCGGTCATTCACGCGTTGGACCATTGCACTCCTGTCGAACGCCACCACATTGAAACCATTTTGCGGGACCGCGCTTTCAATGGGGTCACACACGCCGATATCCTGACCATTCTGAACCGCTACGCTTCGTTGGACTTCGCTTCTCAAGAAGCCTCGCGCTATGCGGAATCGGCGCGCAACGCCATCGACATGTTTCCAGACTCGGAGATCAAGCGGGCTTTATTGTGGGCGCCGGAGTTTGTCGTAGCCAGAGAGAAATAACTAACCAGGCCTGTTGAATCGAAGATAGGCAGTCATCCTGAGCGAAGGGAAGGACCTTTGCATTCCGCCGCTCTACCCCTTCACCGCAATCCCCAGCATTTCAAAACGGCCATTCATTAGCAGGGGCCCCGACCCAAGAAAGGCGCGGGCGGGAAATTCGCGCGAGAACAGCTTCACGTAAGCCGCATTGAATTGCTGCCACAGGGAAACATCGGGCGAATAAACTTGCACCCAAACCAGGTCGTCCATAGTCATGCCGGCTTCGCCAAGCATTGCCTGAAAGCCTTCGAATAAGAGATCGAGTTCCGCATCAACGCTGGCTGGAGCCGCACCCGTGGCCGGATCGAGGCCTATGCGTCCGGAAATATATAACGTGTCGCCCACGAGCACACCGTCGCTGAAAGGAAGTCCGGCGCGACGATTCGGAAGATTGATATAACGGCGGCTCTCGGCTGACACAGCGCTTCTCCTGAACCCAACATCCATAATCCAACATCAATATTTCAACAGCAATCCGAAATCTCTTTTTAAAGTTGTATCACGGCACCTATTATGCCGACGTTGGGCGCATGACGCGCGGCCGCCAGAGTTATACTTACGAGGCGCATCCTCACAATGAACGACTTACTCTCGTCGATTTCGCATCATGGCTACTTCTTCCTGGCGATCGTCTGTCTGGCAGAGGCTGTCGGGCTGCCACTCCCCGCCGCGCTCGCCGTTCTCACCGCGGGCGCAGTCGCCGCCTACGGAGACCTGCACCTGTACCTAGTAATTGGCGTTGGCGTGGTGGCAATGATTGCCGGAGACATCTTTCTTTACTACATGGGCAGAGTCAGTGGCTGGAGGCTATTGGGCTTCCTGTGCCGCCTTTCGGCGAATCCAGAAACTTGCATTCTGCGTTCCGCCGAATACTTTTACCGCCGCGGCAAGCAGACGCTGCTCTTCGCCAAATTCATTCCGGGCATTAACACAATGTCTCCGCCGCTTGCCGGAAGCATGAAGATGCGCCTGGGCAATTTTCTACTCTTCGATTCGATGGGGGCACTTTTCTACGTAGGCGCCTACTCCATCGCTGGATATCTTTTCAGCGACGGCTTGCGAGCCATCACACGCGGCCTTCGTTCTGCCGGTTTCGCGGCTGAAGTCATTTCCGGTCTGGGATTGATTGTTTACGTCGTCTATCGCGTCTGGATTTACCGCAAGTACCGACTCCTCGACGTCATTCCCCGCGTTGAAGCCGAGGACCTCGCTAAGAGGTTGGCATCTGACGCCGCTCAAAATATGCTGGTTGCCGACGTTCGCAGCCACGGCTATTACGATCCCGATTCCGAGCGCATTGCCGGATCGATTCGGATTGAACCCAACAACCTGATCGAAGAGGTTAAGAATCTTCCCAAGGATCGCGAGATTTATCTCTACTGTACTTGACAGCGCGAAGCCACCAGCGCCCGTGTGGCGCGTCAATTACAGGATTTAGGATTTAAAGTCTTCGTGATTGCCGGCGGTCTCGGCGCCTGGCGCAAAGCCGGACACGCTGTTGAGCGAGTTCCGAACGACGATCTGGTCAAACTGCCGACATTTAGCTAAGCCCGTCGGTCGTCGGTCGTCGGTCCTTGGCAGACTTCCGCTACTTTGCTATCGTCCCCTCATGGGCCGCACTCCCAGCTTTTGTGGAGTAATCCTTGCCGCGGGTGAATCCACGCGTATGGGTCGGGACAAAGCTTTGCTGCCGTGGCCACGTCAACCAGGAAACTCCGATTTCGCTGAAACTTTTCTTTCCGCTGCGATTCGGCTCTTCTTCTCTCACGTCGATGTGGTGCTGGTCGTAGTCGGAAAAAATGCAAATGCGCTGTCACCCGTTATTTACGCTAACGGTGCATCTCTGGTGATCAATCCCGATCCTGGCCGCGGACAATTTAGCTCGCTGCAAGTGGGTCTGCACGAAGTTTTGAATCGCGGTCGCGATGCCGCAATGATCACGCTTGTCGATCGTCCGCCGGTACGCTCAGAAACCATAGAGACTCTGGAGTTGGCATTCGAATTGGCTGCCACTCACAGGAAATGGGCGGCGGTTCCCGACTACCAAGGCAAGCACGGGCATCCCATTTTAATAGGTCGCGAAATGCTCGAAGCATTTCTTCGAGCGCCAGAAACATCAAATGCCCGCGAAGTGGAGCACGCGCATCAAAATTACATCGAATATGTTTTGGTCGACGATCCGTCGGTCGCCATGAATGTCGATACTCCGGAGCAGTATTCTTCCCTTCCCTCACCGCTTTTGCCGGTGACATAATTTTCCGACTGCGGATAAGACTCTTCTCATGAGCCATCTGACAACTTCTCAATCTGAATTTATCGAAAGCGTGCTTCGCCTCAAACCGCGAGTCGCCACCTTCGACTGCGACGGGACGCTCTGGTCGGTTGACGCAGGCGAAGGCTTTTTCTCCTGGGAATTAGCGAACAAATTCGTGCCGAACGAGATTGCCTGCTGGGCGCGCCAACGTTATGCGGATTACAAAGCCGGCAAAGTTCCAGAAGACATAATGTGCGGAGAGATGGTGACCATGCACCGCGGTCTTCGCGAAGAGGTCGTGCAAGAGGCGTGCGATGCTTTTTTTGCGCAATCTGTCGCGCCTCACATCTTTGCAGAGATGAGGGAATTGGTACGACGGCTGATCGAGTCGGGATGCGAGGTGTGGGCGGTCTCTTCTTCCAATCAGTGGATCATTCGCTCCGCGATGCGCAGCTTCGGCATTCCGCAAAATCGAATCCTCTCCGCGGAAACGTCGGTGGAGAACGGGATTATCGGCGACCGTCTGGTTCGAGTTCCTAGCGGCCCGGGCAAGGCTGAAGCGATTCGATCAATGCTGAACTCAACCCCAGATTGTGCTTTTGGCAATGCGATCTGGGATCGCGAAATGCTCGCGATGTCACAGCACCCGTTCGTAATCAATTCCAATCCCGATTTAAAAGCGATTGCGAGCGTCAACGGCTGGCCTGTGTACCAACCTGAGTGAAGAGCTGTCGAATATATCCTTACTCGGGAAAGTTTAAGTTACTTGCGCCGATTAAAATCCCAGGGTGTCGTCGGCTGACGGCCCGTAAGTAGCGGGGACAGGCTTTTCATTCAATCGCAGATAAACACCTAGTTGCGCGCGATGGTGGACCAAATGATTGAGAAACATTTGGCGGTACGCCAGAAAGCGCGTTCCGCTGAAAATTGGCTTGCCCCCGAAACTCAGCTTCCAAGGCTGCGTCCAGGCTTCATCTGGAGTGTTCTGCAGCGCAGTGCGGGCCTTCGCCGCACCTTCATCGAAGGCGCCCACTAATTGCCGCGCCGACTCAAAGGGAAGCGGCTTCATGCTGGACTTGGAGAAATCAAGTTCGGGAGTAGTGAGAATCGTCAGCCCGAAGCCGGCCAACTGCGCTACGTGAGGCGCGAGCTTATTCATCGGCATAGACTTCGGATGCGGCTTAAAATCCTGCTTGTCTTCGGGTATGCGTTCCAGCATGGTGCGAGTTTTTTTGATTTCTTCGTCGAATTCGGAAAGAAGAAGTTCGTTGATCTGCATTCGGTTTCTCCGGGATAACGATTATAAGCTTCCCGCAGTAGATTTCGACCGCAACCTAGCTCCACCGGTGATGAAGGCTAGCAGAGTATAATCTTGCGCAGATATGCCAGAAACTGAGATCATTTTCTCCGTCCAGGAATCGCCCGAGGGAGGCTATGAAGCCCGTGCGCTCGGCCACTCCATTTTTACTCAGGCCGACACCATGGATGAATTAAAACTAAACGTAAGGGAGGCGGTGCGCTGTCACTTCGATGAAGGTAAGGCGCCGCCGGTAATTCGCCTTCATTCGGTGAAAGACGAGTTTGCATTCGAGCCTTCGCGGACATCCGCACCATTTAACAATCCCGGATCATCGTAGTCTGCGGCTACGCAATCTCAGCGCAATCTTTCCGATGTTGCAACCTACCTGGGCATTGAACGCTCGAAATTTGAACAAGAGCTTTTCGGGCCTTGATCTCGTGAATTGTTTTCCGAACGACCAATATCTAAAGCTTGGAGCCAGTGCGAAGTTATGCCGCGTCCTAAACCTCTCGTTCTCATCATTCTTGATGGCTGGGGATATCGAGCCGAAACCAAGGCCAATGCTATCGCGCTGGCACACAAGCCGATCTATGACCGTCTGCTGCGCGAATATCCCAACACGCTGATTCACACCAGCGGTCCGTTTGTCGGATTGCCTGAGGGGCAAATGGGGAATAGCGAAGTCGGGCATCTGAATATGGGCGCTGGCCGCATCGTGCATATGGATATCACTCGCATCGATCTCATGATTCGGAATGGGGAATTTTTCTCGCATCCGGTGCTGGTTGATGCGATGAAGAGCGCGCGCACTGGCGGTCGGAAACTGCACTTGTTTGGCTTATTGTCGGATGGCGGGGTGCATTCCCGGCAAGAACATTTGTACGCGCTGCTGAAGATGGCGAAGCAACAAGGGGTCGATCGCGTCTTCGTGCATGCCTTCATGGATGGGCGGGATACGCTGCCCACCAACGGCGTGGGCTATCTCGAACAACTGCAGCAGAAGATGCGCGAATACAACTCCGGCAAGATTGCGTCGGTTAGCGGGCGCTACTATGCGATGGATCGCGACCGTCGATGGGAACGCATTGCGAAAGCCTACGGCGCCATGGTCGATGGCAAAGCCGAGGGCGGAACCTCCGCTGACCCTGTTCAGGCGATGAAAGAATCGTACAACAAAGACGTCACGGACGAGTTCGTCGTGCCATTCGTTTGCACAGACAATCGCGGCGAGGCGTTGGCTACTATCGGCGACGACGACTCCTGTATCTGCTTCAACTTCCGCGCTGATCGCGTACGTGAGATTACGCGCGCGCTGTGCCGCAACAGCGGGTTGAACGAAAAGGGCGGCAGCGATTTGCCGGGCGCGGCCGATCTGGACGCGACCATCCCACGTGATCGCTCACCTAAGAATCTGAAATACGTTTGCATGACTCGCTACGATAAAAACTTCGATCTTCCCGTGGTGATTCCACCAGAGTCGATGGCGAACATTTTGGCGAATGTCATGGGCGGCCTCAATATGCGCAATCTTCGCGTCGCTGAAACCGAAAAATACGCGCACGTGACTTACTTTTTTAACGGTGGAGTGGAACAGCCATTCCCGGGAGAAGATCGCGTGATGATTCCGTCGCCAAAGGTTGCAACCTATGATCTGAAGCCAGAGATGAGCGCGGCGGGCATAGCCGACGCCGTAGTAAAGGCCACGAATGACGGAACCTTCGACGTCATGATTGTAAACTTCGCGAATGCTGACATGGTCGGACACTCGGGCAAAATCGAGCCCACCATTAAAGCGGTCGAAACCGTCGATGCTTGCCTCGGGCAGATTGAAAAAGCGGTGCGCGCAAAGGGCGGCGCGATGCTGATTACGGCTGATCACGGCAACGCGGAGATGATGATTGATCCAGCGACGGGTGGGCCGCACACGGCGCACACGACGAATCCGGTGCCGTTTATTGTGATTGCCGAGAATTCAAAACAATACTCGCTGAAGCCGAACGGTTCGCTGCGTGATATTTCTCCCACGATGCTTGGCATGCTTGGAATTGATGAGCCGAAAGAAATGACGGGCACCGACCTGCGAGTCAAGAATCCGGTGACCGGGTGATCGGGCCATCTGGCCATCTAAAATCAACATTGCCCGATGGTCCGATCCGCATTCTCATTTTTGTACGCCATCCTTTTGATCAATGGAACGCACCCGCTTGGCTTCCCAAGCGATTGCAACAAGAATTTCCTGGAGTTGAGGTTGTAAACCTTCCCGATTACCAGCTCGTGGACCAAGAAATAGTGGATGCCGAGATTGTCATTGCGTGGTCAATAAAGCCTGCGCAGATTGCAGCGGCGAAGAAGCTGAAATGGATTCATTCTCCAGCAGCCGCCGTTCATCAATTGATGTTTCCGGAACTGATAAACAGCGAGATTATTCTCACCAATGCGCGCGAGGTGCACGGGCCAGTCGTCGCGGAGCATGTCATGGCGCTCATCTTTGCGCTCGCGAAAAAAATCCCGGCCTCCACACTGCTTCAACAAAAACACGTTTGGGGCCAGCAGATTTTATGGGACGAACTGCCGCGAATCCGAGAAGTTGCCGGTGCAACGCTTGGCATGATCGGTCTCGGCAGTATCGGGCGGCCGGTTGTAAAGAGCGCAAAGGCTTTGGGCATGGGAGTATACGCGGTGCGCGAGCATCCGGAAAAAGGAAGCGAGGGCGCAGATGAAGTTTTCGGGCCGGGTCAAATTGACGAGATTTTTCGCCGATCGGACTACATAGTTCTGGCAACGCCAGTTACGGAAAGCACCAAAGCAATTGCGAGCTTCGAGCGACTGGCACTTATGAAATCCGATGCTTGTCTTATCAACGTAGGGCGGGGACCGCTGGTGGACGAGAACGCCCTATCCGCTGCCCTGCGTGGGAAGAAAATTGGCGGCGCCGCGCTCGATGTATTTCCGAAGGAACCGTTGACGGCCGATTCGCCATTGTGGGACGTTCCGAATCTGCTAATCACTCCGCACACCGCGGCACTGACCGACAAATTATGGGAGCGCCATCACGCGCTATTCTCGGCGAATCTGCGGCGATATCTGGAGGGTGAGTCGTTGCTTGCAGTTGTGGATAAGGCTAAAGGTTACTAATTCCAAACGCGATGTAGGGCTAGCGTCTCGGCACGTCCACTACTTCAAACCCGCACACCGTTAACCACGAAGGGCACTAAGGTCCACGAAGGAAAGTCAAAATCTAAATATTTCACTGGTGTTGCATCGTCCCTTCGTGTGCCTTCGTGCCCTTCGTGGTTAAGGGTTTTATTTCCATTCTGTGCCATCTTGCAGGTGGGCAATATTGAAGTTTATCGTGGGCGGGCGGGGAGGCCCGGCGCTCCATCGGTTATTTCAATGAAACGGTTGGCCTAGCGGGTGTCGATTCCGAATCCTAAGATTGCATTCACTTCGGTTGGCGCATCTCCGCGGAATGCTGGACGAAATTTCCAGCTATGGAGAGCTACCAAAATCTTCGAGGTAGTCTCGGCGGCCCCGGGTTCGAGCACTCTCAGGTCTTTCACATCCCCGGAGCGATCGACGACACATGCGATTACGACGTGCGTGGAGCGAAGTCCGGGCGGGAGATCCTTACGCATGGGTTCGGGAGCGGTGAGGCTTACTGAACTGGGATGCGCAGCCGACGTGGGATCAGCGTACTGCATCACGGCTGTGCCGAGTGATGTTTCAATGTAAATGGAGTAATTGCGATCGCCTTTCAGAACATCGTAATAAGCGAATGCACCGCCGGAGCGCGGCGTAGCTTCAATCGTGATTCCCGATCCTTTGTGTGCGTTGGTGGAAGAACGGCCGGGGCCGTTTGAAGGAGCATCGCCGCCGGGCGCTCCGAAACTTGGAAGATTGACCGTGGTTGTGCCGCCTTCGACGGAGACGCCCGGAACCGCAGGCGTGCCGCTGGTCCCAGTCCCAGAGCCGCCAGCTCCCGGATACTGCGAGATCCCACCGCGTGCATTAGGATCGGAGCCGCGTCCTGCTGCGCCTTCTCGTCCCGCGCCTGAGCCTTCGGCTTGCAGTCCGCTTCCAGGACCATTGCCTTTGCCGATGCCAGCGCCCCCGCCTATCCCACCGACGCCGCTTTTTGCTGTGGCGGTTGGAGACATGGAGAGCGATCCACCACTGGTTGGGTTCGGCAGTCCAACAGCTGTGCCGGGCTGATTAGAAACGACCACGCCGGCGCCCGCCGCATTGCCTCCAGCCTTAGCCGGCGGAGCGACCGAAGAGCCCAGGTCAAGCGGGCTGCCCGCGCCGACACCCTTATTACCTCGTCCGCTGCCATTGATGGACTTTCCGCCGCCCAATCCGGGAGGAGGCGGTACGATATCGGCGGAGCCAACAAGTGAACCTGCGGACTGAGCGCCGCCGCTTCCGCGAGCACCGTTTTTGTTAGCGCCTGTTCCTTCAATGCTGGAGGGCGGTGGCACAACTTGCGGATTGAGAGGGCCAACGCCCGTTCTTGCCATCGATCTTCCTCCTGCCTCCGACGGGGGTGGCGGAACGGGCTTTGCGCGTAATTCGCCCGAAGAGGTGCTTCCCCAACTATTAAGTTCGCGGCTCACTTGGGATGGCGGCGGCGCAACCACGGCAGGAGCTGGAAGCGATAACTTCGAGTTGGGGATTACGTCGCGCCGCGGCGCAGATACTGGCGGGGCGACGACA
>Ga0209332_1000014_pt1 | contig 44758 bp, 42 predicted proteins | sample BlaSpr_A8_OM3_M1_FD_187974 | JGI IMG/M metagenome (GOLD analysis project Ga0209332, IMG submission 187974) | Forest soil microbial communities from Thunder Bay, Ontario, Canada - Black Spruce, Ontario site 2_A8_OM3_M1 (SPAdes) (version 2) | ecosystem: Environmental > Terrestrial > Soil > Boreal...
AGTTTCGGTGGAAGATGTGGATGGGGCGGTTCATCTGAATGGAGAATTTCAGGAGAGCGTGCGGCTGGTGCGGGTGAGCAAGGGAGTGACCTTCCACTCCTCGCGTACAGACATGGAATTTGCGCGGCTGGATGGGCGGCTGGACCTGGATTCTGGCGACTTGAGGGCGGATTCGCTTTTGGGGCCGACGCGGCTGACGACGCGATCGAAGGATATTTCACTCGAGGGATTGTCTGGCGATCTGCGATTGGAAGACTCGAATGGGACAGTCGAAGTGGGGCTGAACAAGCCGGGAAATATTCAGATCGACAATCGCAAGGGCGATGTGCAGGTTTCGATTCCTCCGGGTACGCCGATCAAAGTTGAGGCGCGGACGCATGGGGGAGAAATCGAGAGTGACTTTGATGAGATCAAAGTCGATAACCATGAGAAGGAATCGAGCGCTAGTGGATCGATTGGGGCGAATGGGCCTCGGTTAGTGGTGAACAGTGACAAGGGAACGATTGAGATTCGCAAGGGAGTGGTTGCGGCGACAGTGCCTGCTCCGCCAACTCCTCCGGCGGCACCGGGGAAGCCATCCAAACCACCGAAAGCGCTACCGGCCCCGAAGGCGAAGCCGGTGGAGAGTGAAAATTAGTAAGCTGATCCGATGCACGTCATTATCTGGGAGTTTACAGTTCGCGATGAACACATCCAGCGCTTCATCTCGGCATATCACGCTGATGGAGATTGGGCGGGCCTCTTCCGGCGCGCGGAAGGTTATCTAGACACCGAACTGCTACGCTCCTCCGACGACGCCAACGTATTTGTGACTGTGGATCGATGGGAGAGCGCCGCTTGCTTCGAGATTTTTCAAGAGCAGTTTGGAGCGGAGTATCAGAGACTGGACGCCCTGTTTGAGCACTACACTTCATCGGAAAAGAAGATCGGGATTTTCTCGGAGGTCTAGCCTGACTAGCCGGGCTCGCTCCCATTGCTTCTCAAGTTCTTCAGTCGAGCCATTGCCCTGCGATTCAAAGAATTGAGTTCCCCACCCCTAGGTTATAATCGCGGCCACTTATGAATCTGGGTTCGGGAACTAAGCTTGGTCCTTATGAAATTGTCTCGCTGCTGGGCGCGGGAGGGATGGGCGAGGTTTATCGGGCTCGCGATTCGCGATTGCGGCGCGAAGTTGCAATCAAGGTTTTGCCGCAGGCGCTTTCTCTCGATGCCGATCGTATGCGGCGTTTTGAGCAGGAAGCACTGGCTACTGCCGCATTGAATCATCCCAACATTCTGGCTGTGTTTGATATTGGAACGAGCGAAGGCTCGCCTTACGTAGTGTCTGAGTTGCTGGAGGGCGAGACACTGCGGGAGCGGTTGCGCAGTGGAGCGATTCCGGTGCGTAAGACGCTGGACTATGCCATGCAGGTTGCGCATGGGTTGGCGGCGGCGCATGAAAAAGGAATTATCCATCGCGATTTGAAGCCGGAGAATTTATTTGTCACGAAGGATGGGCGAGTCAAGATTCTTGATTTTGGCTTAGCGAAGCTGACGCAGCCGGAGAGTAGTTCTCACACTTCGATGCCAACGGCTACGCATGGGACTGAAGCGGGCGTCGTGATGGGGACGGCGGGGTATATGTCTCCGGAGCAAGTGCGGGGGATGGCGCTTGATCCGCGGTCGGACATTTTTAGTTTTGGCGCGATTCTGTACGAGATGCTTTCGGGCAAGAAGGCGTTTCATGGCGAGACGGCTGCGGACACGATGAGCTCGATTTTGAAGGAAGAGCCTCCGGAGTTGGCGGAGACGAATCGAAATGTTTCTCCCGCGCTGGAGCGCATTGTGCATCATTGCCTGGAGAAGAATCCGGAGTCGCGATTTCATTCGGCCAGCGACATTGCGTTCGATCTGGAACATCTTTCGGGACTGTCGGGAAGTTCTGCGAAAGTGGCGGCTGGCGCGGGAAGCGGCGGCTTCGCCAAAGTTACTTCGCGGCGTGGGATATTGATTGGGTCGGCGGCAGCTTTGCTGTTGGCTGGGACTGCATTCGCGTTGGGGTGGTTGATCGGCAAAGCACGCGGCGGCGGTTCGCCGGCGGAGTATCAGCAAATCACTTTTCGCACTGGGTCGATCGGCAATGCTCGATTTACGCCGGACGGCAGCATAGTTTACAGCGCTTCGTGGGATGGCGGGCAGGATCAACTCTACATATCGCGAACGGACGATCCAGGGGCGCGCGAACTGGGATTGAAGGATGCGGAGCTGCTGTCGATTTCCAAGGGCGGAGAACTGGCCGTGCGGCTCAACACGAGGTATTACGGGGGCTATGCCCGAACCGGGACGCTGGCGCGGGTTCCGCTGAGCGGGGGAACGCCACGAGAAGTGTTGGACAACGTGCAGGACGCAGATTGGTCCGCAAACGGCGACAGCATGGCGGTGGTGCGCTACGTTCCAGAAAATAATCACTGGCGTTTGGAGTATCCCATTGGCAAGGTGCTGTTCGATAGCATCAACTGGATCAGCCATCCTAAGATTTCTCCGGATGGCAAGTGGGTCGCCTTTGCCGACCATGAGAATCCGGGCGGCGACGACGAAGGTTCGGTCGCGGTGATTGCCGCCGATGGCTCGGACAATAATAAGGACAGAAAACTTTCTTCTGGCTGGGAATCTCTGGAGGGAGTTCTGTGGTCTCCGGCGGGCGATGAAATCTGGTTTACCTCTAGCGCCAGCGGCAGCGCCGAGAACCCGCGGGCGGTAGCTCTGTCGGGGAAATTGCGAACGATCACCAATGTGCCGGGCGGCATGTGGATCGAAGACCTGCGCAATGGAACGGTGCTGATGGCGACCCATCAGGAGCGGATTGGGATCCGGGGGATGGCGCCGGGCGCAAAAGAGGAACGCGACTTGGGGTGGTTCGGGTGGTCGATCATCCGCGACATCAGCCCGGATGGCCGGAAGATTATTTTTGAAGAGGAAGGCAATGGCGGGGGACCGAATTACACCGTATTTATGCGCGATACGGATGGATCGCCTCCGGTACGCATTGGGGAAGGGCTGGCGCTGGCGATTTCTCCCGATGCGAAGTGGGCGATCACGAAACTTCCGAAGGGAGGCCCGCTCAACCTGGTGCCGACTGGAGCGGGCGAGGCACGCAAGCTTACGCATGATGCCGTCAGCTACGGTGCGGTTCAGTGGCTCCCAGATGGTAAGAGCCTTCTGGCCATTGGAATTGAAGCCGGACACGGTGCGCGCGACTACCTCATCGATGTGACAAGTGGCGATTCCAAGCCCATCACTCCAGAGGGTATTGCGGGTGTGAGTCTGTCTCCTGACGGCAGAAGCACGGCGGTGCTCGAGCCGGATGGCAAGAGAGGAATTTGGCCTCTGGACGGGAGCGGCATTCGTCTGATTCCGGGGCTGGACTCGAATTACTACGTAACGGGTTGGTCGCCGGATGGAGGCTCGCTGTATGTGGGATCCACCCGGTTAAGCGAGAAGACGGCGAAGGTCTTTAAGGTGGATATTGGTACCGGAAAAATGGAACCGTGGAAGACATTTGGAGCAGAAGCGGGTGCGGGAGTATCGCAGGTGGGTGGGCCTCGTTTTTCTCGGGACGGGAGAGCTTACGCGTATGTTTATGTGCGGGTGCTGTCGGAGGCGTATGTGGTTACGGGGTTGAAGTAGCGCGCTTTTCGCTTATCTCCTCTTTGGTTCTTGGCTGTGTCTTGGCAACACTAGCTGTGTCTGGCAACGCTAAGAGGACTAGAGCAAACTTTTGGTCTACTTCCGGGTCTACTTCCCGGTGCGGAAGCGGAAGAGGGAATCTTCTTACCACAGAGAGCACAGGGGTCTCACAGGGAAAAGCCACAGGGGAATGCTTGCCTGCTATTCTTTGTGTTCTTTGTTTTTATAGGGGAATTTTTCATGTTTGAAGACCTAAAGGGACGGACCGCCGTTGTGTTTGGGGTGGCTAATAAACGGTCGATCGCGTGGGCGATTGCGCAGGGGTTGCACGCGGCTGGGGCTAACCTCGCCATCACCTATCAGAACGAACGCATGGAGATGGAGGCGAAAGACCTGATTCTATCGTTGCCGGGCGCGGAAGCGTTCATGTGCGATGTTTCGAAGGACGAAGAGATTGCGCGGCTGTTTGAAAAATTAAAAGCGCGCTATGGGAAGTTGCACGCGGTGGTGCACAGCGTGGCTTACGCTCCGGCGGATGAGTTGAAGGGCGATTTTGTGAATACTACGCGCGAGGGGTTTCGGGTGGCGCATGATGTGAGCGTTTATTCGCTGATCGCGGTGTGCCGGGCTGCGGCTCCGCTGATGGAAGATGGCGGGAGCGTCATTACGATGACTTATTATGGCGCGGAAAAAGTGGTGCCTCATTACAACGTGATGGGCGTGGCTAAGGCGGCGCTGGAATGCACGGTGCGGTATCTGGCTCAGGATCTGGGGCGGAAGAAGATTCGGGTGAATGCGATTTCGGCGGGGCCGATTAAGACGCTGGCGGCGCGTGGCATTTCAGGCTTGGGGGATATGTTGCGTTCGCATGCGGAGCGCGCTCCCTTGCAGCGCAATGTTGAAGTGGCGGAAGTGGGCAGCACTGGAGTGTTTCTGGCTTCGGATGCGAGTTCTGGCATTACGGGCGAGGTTATCTATGTGGATTGTGGCTATAACATCATGGGGTTCTGAGGGTGATGTCGAGAGTGTGGCCATTCATCTTCATTAGTTATTCATCTTCGTATATTCTGCCAGGCAAGGGCTGAAGCTTAACCACCAAGGGCACTAAGGAACACGAAGTTAAAGCGACGTTCCTGGAGCGGCCATCAGCCAGCCTTCCACTAGAAATTGGTCGATGGTTCGTTCCTGTACGCCCTCCTGCACTCGCAATTCATCGTTTAGAAAATGGTAGGTCAAGCGCCTGGAGTCGCGGTCAACGCGGTCTACTCGAATGCGATTGCCATCGCGGTCGGCGCAGATCAAGCCTACTTGCAGATCGTTTTCGGTTGCTTTTCTGATGCTTGCGACGGGGCGTTGTGTGGTCATTTGGGATTGGATGAGAGAAGAGTGGGTTTGGAATGGTGAAAATCGAAATGCTACAAAAACGCGTTTAACGTCAAAATCAACCGCAAAACCTTAACCACAGAGGGCACAGAGGAACACGAAGGCTTGGATGCTGGGCGCTCTTGCTGCTCGACGCCGCGTTGCCGAATACGGCCGCGCATGCGATGATTTGGGATGCGATCCCGGACTTTGGTGTTTGCTTTTTTCGCCGCTGCGATGCTCTTCTCGGTCGTGCGGGAATGGAGCGCGCCTACGGGCTGTCCGCGGCTCCCCATCGCGGCGCAAGTCCGGCCGCGGTAACGTCATCGCCAAAGTTTCTTCTATCGCGTTCTTCAATTGGCCTTCTTCTACCGTACTTCTAATTCTTAATGAGCTTGAGCGGGTGGCTGCTTTCTTATTTTTCTGCGAATATCGGGCCAGAATTCCTTGACTACCAGAGTGATGGTGTCGTAGCCCACTTGCGATCCCCAGACGCTGAATGTGTTGGGCACGGTGCGGTCTGACTTGGGATGATAACTGTAGGTGGAAATCCCGGCCGCGATGGCGGAGCCGAAGATTTCGGAGGCGTTGAATTCGTTCTTTCCGGAGTCAGCGCGAGTTACGAAAATGCGGCTGACGGAATACTCGGTGCGCTGCCTGAAGGTGCCCTGGCCCGACTGAAAATAGCGGGGATCCTGGCGGAAGATTGAAGGAAGGATCGCGCCCACAAAAAAGTTTTCTATGGTGCCATCGGCGGCGTATGCGCCGTAACGCTTGCCGTAGCCTTCGGCGCCTTGCCCATAGCCGGGCTCGCTGTTCTCCGCCTGGCTAATGCCGGAAAGAAATCCATACCAGACGATTTGCACGGGATCGAAAGAGCCTTGGGCAACGACCTTGAATTTTTGTTTGGCGGTTAGAGGCGGAACTTCGCCGGCATTTTCCAGGGTCAGGAAGTTTGGCAGGGCGTAGAAGAGACGGTCTTTCGATGTTCCAGAGGATGTTCCAGAAGAGTTGGCGGCTTGAGCTGTGGCAGAGGGGGCATCAGGAATATCTTTCTTGTTTCGGCTGTCGTTATTTTTTTCTGGATTCTGTACCGCATTTTGATTTGCCGTCTGGTCTGCGGCGAGCGTTTGGGTTGGAGAATCGGTGGACGATGTTTGAGCTAGCAATGGATTTTGTGCCAAACAAAGGGACGCGCAATTCAGAAGTAGGGCTGATGAGCAAACGACGGCGAAATGGGGCAGCTTCAAGATTATTTGGCTCCAATAATAAGTCGGCGGAACACCCAGGCTATCGTTGTTGATCGAGGACTGATCATTGACCGCTGTTGATCGACCGCTGGTATCCGGCACCAATCTGACGCCCTGATACTTCGATGCTACGCTCGGTCTCCTCGATTCGCACCAAGGTAATTTGGAGATTCTGATCGCGCAGCAAACGGGGGAACTTCTCTCCCCACTCTATGAGGAGGATGCAATTCGGAGCGATCAAGTCGTCGAGGGCGAGGGTTTCGAGTTCGCGCTGGGTATCGATTCGGTAAAGGTCGATGTGATAGAGGGTGGTTTGCGGTCCGCGATATTCGTGTATGAGTGTGAAAGTGGGGCTGGTGACGTCGTCGGCAGGAGCGGCTCCGAAGCCTTCCGCAATTCCCTTTACGAGAGTTGTTTTGCCGGCGCCGAGGTCGCCGCGCAGGAGAACGATGAGCGGGGGAGAAAGTTCGGTGGCAAGGTTGCGGCCGAAGGCGATGGTCTCGTCTGCGGAGTGAGTGATGGTTTTGGTTGTGGTCTTGGTTGTCAAGATTGTGGTCTAGCGCGGGGGGACGGACGAATGCTTCCGTCCCTACGCAAAGTTCAGTATATCGATTGTGACGGGTTAGAAGCCGGACGGGGTTTGGAGTTCCTCAGAAACAGGGTCGAGGAAACTGCGGTCCAGCGCGCAATCGAGCGCCATGCGCAATTTGCGGTGATCATCGTCGTCGAGAGCGATAAAACGGAAGGGTTGCATGCAGGCGCTTTGGTACTTGCGGGCTGGCTGCAACATTTCGGCCATGCCGCGGATAGCGCCGGAGCGGGTGTGGAATGCGATTTCGACGAAATCGCCGGCGGAGAGTTCATGCGTCAGCTGCAGCAAACCCCCGGTGATGGAAATGAACTGGAGTTTCGCCCGCGCCTTGTGGCCTCCCTCGGCCATTACCGCGGCTGCGACTGAGCCGTTGAGACGAACTCGGGGGGAGCGCTGTTGGGCATTACTCAGGGGAAAGTGGGTCATAGAATCAGCCTGAACTATGTCCTGAACTATGCCTTGAACTATGCCATGGGCGGGTGGTTCGGGGCAGATTACGAAAGCGCGTGACCGCGAGCGTATGCTTATCGATACGACGGAATCGGGTGCCGGACGCCGGTCAACTTTGCGATAATACCGGCGGTAACTTTTCCTCCCTCGGTGCGACAGAGTACCTTTGTGCAGTAGGACACTGATAAGACACCGCTTACGTTTTGCGGCATGATGAGGCATTCAAGCATATGCGACTAGGCAGAGGGTGGGGATTCCGGTGCTCCATGGCGGCAGTTTGTTTGCTGGCGGCGATGTTTACAGGTTGCTCGCGGGATCCAAATGTGCGTAAACAAAAGTATCTGGAAAGCGGGCAGCGGTATTACGACAAGGGCCATTATCGCGAAGCCGAAATTCAATTCGAAAATGCGATCCAAATTGACGATCGGTTTGCGGACGCTCACTACAAGATGGCATTGACGGAAATGAAGCTGCAGCAGTGGGCGAGGGCCTACCAGGAGTTGTCGACGACAATCCAATTGCAGCCTGATCAATATGCCGCGCATCTGGATTTGGCGAACCTGCTGATTCTGGGCCGCCGGTTCAGTGAAGCGAAAGAGCATCTGGATCTGGTCGTTCCAAAGGAACCAAACAATCCGGAGGTGTTTGTTACGCGGTCGAACTATTACGCTGGCACGGCTAACTTGCCTGCGGCCATGGCGGACCTGCAAAAGGCGCTACAACTGGATCCAGGCCGTTCTGATACTTACCTGGAATTGGCTTTGCTTCAGATGCGTGGGGGAGAGTTTGATGCGGCGGAGGCGAGTTTCAAGAAGGCGTCCGAACTTAGTCCGAAGTCTACGAATGCCTTGCTATCGATGGGAAATTTCTACCAATCACGGGGACGCTATCCTGAGGCGGAGCAATGGTTCAAGCGGGCGATGCAGGCGGCGTCGGACGATCCTACTCCGAGGCTTGCTCTAGCGACTTTGTACATTATCGAAAATAAGCCGGGGCAGGCGGAGGAGTTCCTGCGGCAATCGAAGAAAGATTTTCCGAATGATCCTGTGGGCTATCGCATGCTGGGGGATTTTTATTTCGCCAATAATCAGCTCGATAAAGCCACGGCGGAGTACGCGGTGCTGTTCCAGGAACATCCGAAGGACATGGTGGTGAAGAAGAATTACGTTCAGCTTCTCATTCTGAAAGATCGGATGGAAGACGCGCGCAAGCTGAATGATGAGGTGCTGAAGTCGAAGCCTGACGACGAGGACGCGCAAGTTTATAGAGGGGAGATCGAGATCCACAGCGGCAAGTCGAACGACGCTACGAATACGCTGCAAGCCGTGTTGAAAAATGATCCAGATAATGCGGTGGCGCATTACCAGTTGGGGTTGGCGTTCGACCAGCTGGGCAACATGAATCGCGCGGAGTCGGAATGGCATGATGCGGCTCGGCTGCGTCCGGAAATGGTGGAGGCGCATCGGGCTTTGGCGGAAGTTGCTATTCATCGAAACGACGCCGGCGGACTTGCACAGGAGGCAGATCAAATCATTTCCCTGCAACCGGGGGCTCCCGACGGATACTTGATGCGGGCGGTGGCGGACATCGATCGTAAGCAATACGCATCGGCTGATGAATTTATAAAGAAGTCTTTGGAGAAACAGCCCGTCAACCCGATTGCGTATGTGCAATTGGGGAATTTGCGGGTGGCGGAAAATCAACTTGCCGAAGCGCAGAAGGCGTATCAGCAAGGGCTGGATCAGGATCCGAATTCGGTTGATGCGTTGGGCGGAGTGCTGAATGTGGATCTGCTGCAGAAGCAGCCTGACCGGGCGATCGCCTTTCTTAAGACGCAAATAGGGAGGTATCCAAAGAATGCGGCGTTTCACATTATGCTGGGACAGCTTTTGGCGGAGCAGAAAAAAGACCTGGCTGGTGCGGAAGCGGAGTTTAAGGAAGCCTCTACTCTGGATCCGAAAAATAGTGCAGCGCTGGTTAAGCTGGGCCTGGTGCAGAGCGAACGTGGGGCACCGGAGCAAGCGCTGCAATCTTATCTGGCTGGATCGAAGATGAATCCGAAAGAGGTTACGTTTCCACTGTTGGCTGGCGGTGTTTATGAGAACAGAGGAGATTGGGACAACGCGAAACAACAGTATCAGAAGGCGCTTGCGATTCAGCCGGAGAACCCCTTAGCGTCCAACAATATGGCGTACGTGATGTTGCAGCAGGGGGGCAATCTGGACGTAGCTTTTGCGATGGCGCAGACTGCGCGGCGGCAACTTCCGGATAATCCGAACTCGGCTGATACATTGGGCTGGGCTTTTTATCACAAGCAGGTGTATACGTCGGCGATCACATTATTTAAAGAAGCGGTGAAAAAAGAGCCCGACAATGCGCTATTTAATTATCACCTTGGGCTGGCGTATGCGAAGAGCGGGCAGGCCGGACTGGCGCGGCAGCAATTGGAGCGGGTGGTGAAGATTAAACCGAATTTTCCGGACGTTGAGGAGTTGCGGCGGGCGGTGGCTGAGGCTAAGGGGTAGAGAGTTGAGCAAGTTGCGGAGACGGGGCAAGCCAAGTCTCTACAGGGGCATTCATCCAGCACGGCATTGTTCCTAGACGGGGAGTTCTTCTTGCATCCAGCCGCTGGTCGATTCGGGCTTGGGTTCGGCGGAGAGATCCAGAATCAACCTTTCCAGCACCAGTCGTTTGCCTACTGGATTTGAGCGCAACGCTAAGTCAGCTTTTGCGATGAGGCGGATGGCGCGGGTCAATTCACGTTTGGATTTGTAACGGCGCGCCTGGCGGATGATATCGTCCGCAGCAAATGGGGGCACGCGAAAGCCCTGCCACAGCGCGGCCCAGAGCATGCGCTGATCGCGCACGTTGCGTTCCAGGATCACGAGCATCTGACGAAAAGTTTTGGCCAGCATGTAGAGATGGCCGATGGCTGCGTCTTCGCCCTCCCCGGTTGAAAGCAGGCAGTCGAGGACTTCGAGGGCGCGAGCTGGCGCTTTAGCGGAGATAGCGTCGGTGAGCTCGTAGAGCGAGCGCTGTTTGGCGGCGAGGACCATGGTCTCCACATCGCCGAGAGTAATTTTTTTCTTTTCGCCGACGTAAAGAATGAGTTTTTCCAGTTCATTCGAAACCATCATCATGTCGCCGCCGAGAGCGTCGACTAATTCGCGCGCGCCGTCGGGATCGATTTTTACATCGCGGGTGACGCAGTATTCGCCGATCCAGCGGACGGCTTCGCCCTCTTGCACGCGACAGAGTTCGACGATGCCACAGAAGGAGCCGAGGTCTTCGCGGATCTTCTGGTAGCGATCCTTGTCGGTCATCTCCATCTTGCGGGCATCGGCGGGGATGCTAATGTGATCGGCGACAAAAACTACCAGCGCGTCGGGATTGGGATTCTTGCAATAGGCTTCGATGGCTGAGATTTTTTCTTCGTTGGAACCGCGTCCAAATAGAGTTTTGACACCGCGAACAAAGAAGACCTGAAATGGGGCCATCAGCGAGGGTGTCTGGGCGCGATCCAAAACTTCATTCAACGAAGTTTCGGCAAGATCAAACTCGAACAGTCCGAAGTCGCGTGTGTCGGGCGCGACTAAATGCTCGAGAACGGCGTCGCGGCAGCGCTTGCGAAAGAAGGCTTCGTCGCCAACTAGAACGTAGGCGGGCTTAAGTTGACGCGTTTCAAGCTCGGTTAGAAAGCGGTCGGCTTGAGAGAAGGCCCGCATCAGTAAGCCTCCAGAATATTAGCTACCAAGGTGCGCGCGAAATCGCGGGAGAGGCGATCGAAGGCAGGCGATTCTTCCTGAAAAAAACTAGTGAGATCTCGTGAGAGTTCGTATTGATCGTGGAAGATGTAGTTGGGATTCTGAAAAAGTATTTTGCCTTTGCGGTCGGTTAACGTCACTTGGATATTCACCGTGATCATGGCGCTGGCGGCGCGTCCGGTTTGGGAGTCATAAGCCAGCGGATTGGAAGACGCGTTTAAGACGGTTGCTTTCAACGTGGCATCCGCATCGGCGCTCGATTCGTGAATGACATGATACTGCGTGCGAGCGTCGAATTCGCGGACGACGGCGTCGGTCAATTGCTGCTCGACACGAAATGTTGGACTGCGGCTGACAAAGCCTGGAATCGCGATGGTCTTAACGTTTCGGGGAATTTCGGACGCGGCATTTCCGGCCGTGTGGTAGCCGCAACTTGAGACGGACAAAGCCAGTGAGAGCGCCATTGCGCTGGCGTAAACTTTTTTCGCGTAACGCCTCATTGAATCTGGCCCTTGGGCCGGGATGCGGTCATGGTCTCGGCGCATTCGACCGCAGTTAAGGCGGCAATGCGAAGATTGTCAGTTGTGGCCCAGAGCCACGCGCCATTTTTGCGATTGGCATCGGCGGTGACCGAAAGGAGAATGTCTCCCTGGCCCGCAGCGCTCACATTTGTCGGCGCGTCTTCCGGATTGCCGCTTAACACCACATGGTCGCCGGCAAGAGCCTGCGAGAAATCTCCGACCAAGACGGGCTTGTCCAGTTCCAGGTAAACGGAAAATCCGTGGCCATGGAATACAGGCGCCTGCAGAACTTGCAGCGAGGGCTCGGTTGCTCCGTGGGCAATGACGCGGTAATGATTCTGGATTCGCTGCGATACATTTTGAAGCGACAGATGGGAACTTGCGCCGTATCGAGGCACCATGTTGAAAGCGACCTGGATGTCGTAAACGGATTTCGGCAATTCCTGAAAGGAAAGCAGATTCACCGTCTGCTCGTGGAGTTCGTCCATAGCTTTTTGACCGCTCTCTGACGCTGGTTCAAAGACGTTGGCTACCATGCGTTCGATTTGGCCAAATTTTTCAGCGCGCAAAGCGAGCAGCGCGAGAACAGTAGCGGCAGGGTGGGCTACAACCACCGGGCCTGGCTGCAACTCCGGGGCAATGGGTTGACCGGTCTGGCGCTCGATCCAAGGGGAGCGGATGGAGGCTCCTTCTTCATTTTCGAGGGCGTAGGTAAGATCGATGATAGTGTCGCCGAGATCGCGCGCGACTTTCCAGTTACTGCGCGTGGAACGGGCATCGGCGGCGAAGAAGGCGAAGTCGACGCGCTCAAACTGTTCGGAGCGGATACTTTGAATGAAATTGATTTCATCGCCGACGGCTTCGAGCCGGCCAAGCGATTCATCGTCGTCGAGCAGACGAATATCAGCGGCCGGAAAATTGCGGTCGCGAACGACCTCGGCTATTTCTTTACCGGCAAGCGATGCCGCTCCAACAATTGCCACACGATAGAGGTTGGTTCCGCGCAAATCGATCTGGGAGGTGGCGGTCCGGGATGCTGGCGCTTTGGAAATTGGAGTCATGGAGTTTGAGATGCTTCACGATAGGCCGGAGGTGCAGGCGGACGCTTGCGGTGAAAGATCCACTGCAGGCGCCATAGAACGCCAGAGGCCATATATAGAATCGCGATGGCAAAAAGCGCCGGGCGCGAAAAGAACCAGATCGATGCTCCGATCACGCCGAATATGACGATGAGGCGGAAGGGATGGCGGGAACGAAAATCAATATCTTTGAAGCTGTAAAAACGCCACGTGCTCACCATCAAGTAACCGATCACGATCACCATCAGCATCCAACTCAAGGATGTGATCCACGAGGTAACGGGCTCGCCACCGGCGAAATGCACGACCGCAGCGATCACTCCTGCACCGGCGGGAATAGGCATGCCGACGAAATATTTTTTGCCGGGGCGGCCCGGGTTCGAAGGCTGGGGATTCTTTGCGATATTGAAGCGCGCGAGGCGACTGGCTCCTGCAATTAGAAAAGCAAAACAAGCGATCGATCCCAATTGAATAATCTTGAGATGGAGATCGGGGCTGATAAACGCCGTGGGGAGCAAGTGAAAGCCCCACATCCAGGCAAGCAAGGCTGGAGCAACGCCGAAAGTGATGACGTCGGCGAGCGAGTCAAGTTCCCTGCCAAAATCGCTGGCCGTGTTGGTCATGCGGGCGATGCGTCCGTCGAGGCCATCGAATAAAACGGCGAAGCCGATGGCCTTAGCGGCGAAGTCCAGGTGCCAGGCACCAGTCGGGCTGCCGTGAACGGTCTGCAGGATGGCGTAGAAGCCGGCAGCAATATTGGCGGTTGTGAATAGCGAAGGAAGAATGTAGACGCCCTTACGCATTTTTCCGCGGGTGCGGTCTGATTCACGTCGCCTTGGCGTTAGCTCGTCCATAATTAATGAGCCTCCCGCTCCGTTATTTCCCGGCCTGGGTTTTCATGAAGTGGCGCGACGGGCTCCTGAACCGGCAGGAGAGCAAGAACCGATTGTCCGCCCTTGACCCGCTCCCCCACCTTTACGCTAATCACGGCATCACGATCGAACAAGATATCCACGCGAGAACCGAACTTGATGAGGCCTACGCGCTGGCCGCGAGCCACATGGTCTCCTACTTTGAAATTGAAAACTATGCGGCGGGCGATAAGACCGGCGATCTGTTTAAAGATTACGGTGCGTCCGTCGCCCTCGACGGTGACGATGTTCTGCTCATTCTCTTCCGCGGAGTTGGCGCTCATGGCGTTCAGAAATTTTCCCTCTTGATAATGCACGTCGCGGATTACGCCGGTAATGGGCGAACGATTTACGTGCACATCGAAGACGTTGAGAAAAATGCTGATCCGCAGGAGGGTTTTTTCGTGCACGGTAACCGATGAAATGTCGGTTATTTTTCCGTCGGCGGGAGAAACAATAGCTCCAGGGAGCGTGGTGATGAAGCGCTCCGGATCGCGGAAGAACCAGAGGAAAAACGCGGCCAATAGCAACAGGGGCAGGGCGAACGGCCAGTGGGTAAGCCACGCGATAAGGACTGCGGCGACGAGGCAGCCAGCAGCGTAGAAATAGCCGTCACGAACCATAGGAAATCAAAAATGATTATAGAGCGAGGTAGCGGAATTCTGTTGAAGAGCAATAAAAAAGGCGCTTAAAAGCGCCGTATTTAACTTTGTTTAATGGGGAGGCGGGCGTCCCCGCCCGGCGTTCACGGCTGCGGCCAGCTTAGGCCGGGCGAGGACGCGGCTCTTCATCGCGTTAATGCGGGACAGGGTTGGCCTGTCGCAGTTCATTAATTATTGATTGTCGCCGTCTTGCGTCCGCGCGGCCAGCGCTCGAATGCAAGGTGAGGCTTCAGTCGCGCGACTTAAGCAGAGTGCCCTTGAATCTGGTGCTCCATACTTTGCATCTGGTCTTTGAGGCGCAGTTTAAGTTTCTTTAGCCGAACTTCTTCAAGTTTTTCGTCGTCGGTGAGGTACCGCTTTTGGGTGAGGGATTCCAGTCTTTGGGAGTATTGCGAGTGCTCCTGCACCAGTCTCTGGAATTGATCATGACCGGTGAGGAGGGGCTCTCTGGGAGTCAGCATCCTGCGAGACCTCCTAATTGTTTTGTTAACTACACAGACAAAAAGTAGCACAGGGAGGGTAAAGGCTTCAATCGGATTTCGGCTGTATATTTTTGCGGCAGGCCGGAAAGTGGCCTTGCGCGACTTTGCACCCTAAATGGTGCAGGTAGATGCGGATCCCAGGGTCTTTGCTCCGGATATGTGTCGCTTTGGCGTGCCAAAAAGCATTACCACTAAGGGCACTACGGGACACGAAGGAAGGCGTGGTTTCGTTCGGTTTGATCTTGTGCTCTTTTCATCTTCTATAGTTTTATGGCGTACAGAATGGCGGGCTCTTCGGGATTGCGATAGTAGGCGGGGCGAGTTCCCTCTTGTTGAAAATTGAGTTTTTCGTACAGAGAACGGGCAGCCAGGTTCGATTCACGGACTTCCAGGCGAATGACTGATGCGCTTACTGCATGGGCACGCCTGATAACTTCGCCTATCAGATTAGTGGCGATGCCCTGTCGCAAAAATTCATGAGCGACAACGACATTTTCAATCTCCCACTCTCCGGCGACTTCTTGGGCGGTAATGAATCCGCACAGGATTTTTGCTTGTTCGGCGACTAGAACAATTCCGTTGCGAATTAATTTGTTGTATTGATCAGCCGTCCAATGCGATGCCGATGGCGCGCGCTGCTCTATAGTACGAATGGCCGGAAGGTCGTTCCATGCGGCCGCGCGGATGGTAAGGGGCATTGGAATCTCAGGGGCCGCGGCGTTCACCGTGGCGGTTTCGAAAATATTTCGGCATCGGAATGGCCGAGGTAATTGGCTTGCAGCGCTTCTGGAAGGACCGTGTCGCCGCGCTGCAAACGCTCCCATCCCATCTGGGCGATCACTCCGGTATTGGGATAGGCAATCAGTTCTACGTGAATTTCGTCATCGCGAAGCGCGGCGGCCAATGGGGAGTCGGGCGTGACTATCGTCTTGCTGGAATCGGCGGCTTGAGCTTCGGCTAGAAATTTTTCGCGGGTCATCAGGCGTTCGCTGTGCATGCGAACCATCGATGAGTTGCCGGGGTCGATTTCGTAATCGCCTACGTAGATTTCGCGGCGGCCTGCATCGAGAATGGCGAGACGTCGGCCATATGATGCGCTGTTCCGCGCGACTGCTTCCAACAAGGAAAGCGCTGCAATGGGCTGCTGCAGGACCTCCGCGAGAGCTTTGATTGCGGCCAAGCCGACGCGCAGTCCGGTGAATGATCCGGGGCCGGAGACGACGGCCAATCCTCGCAGGTCATTCTTGCTGCGTCCGTGCTTCTCCAGCAGCTTTGCAATTTGGGCCACTAGTTGGGCGGAGAAGGCGCCGCCGTCCAGGGACATAACTTCGACGACCTCGACTCGGCTCTGGCCTGTTGTCACTTGGGCTAGCGCGATGCCACCATTTTTACCGGACGTGTCGATTGCTAGCAGTAGCATAGATTGGTCAAAACCTTGCTCACCACAGAGGGCACAGGGGTTTCACAGAGGACACAGGGGAGGTCAAGGGCGATTCTCATGTGAACTCTCTACTAATTCCAACAAGACTCCGGCGGTGCTTTGGGGATGAACGAAGACGTAGCGATGGCTTCCAGCGCCGATTTTTATTTCGTTAGACACGAGACGGACGCCATCGGTTTTTAATTTTGCAACGGTCGCGGCGAGGTCTGGAACGCGCATGCAAATGTGGTGCAGGCCTTCGCCGCGCTTGGCGATGAACTTCGCTATGGTCGAGTCTTCGGAAGTGGCTTCGAGCAATTCCACGCGGCTCTCGCCGATGGGGATCATGACCAGCCGAACTTTTTCCTGCTCCACGGTTTCTTCAGGGGAGACGTTGAGGCCGAGTTTTTCGTAGATGGATTTGGCGGCGGTCAGTGATTTTACGGCTATGCCGAGATGGTCAATCTGAAACATTCTGCATCTCCTGAACTGCATATACCCCAAGAATCAGTGCGTAGGTCCGGACGCCTTCGTCGGGACGGCAAGCACTGCCAGGCATTGTTGCCGACTTCGTGCGCTGGGGCGGACGAATGCGTCCGCCGCTACGTGGTTCGTATTACTCCCTTGACGATTTCTTCTACCAATGAATATGGGTCGCGTTTGTGTTCGGCTATTTCGGCGGCATAGCGTTTGAGGCTGCCGGCATCCATTTGCTGGCGCGCTTTTTCGAGCATGGCGTCGCGCAGCATTTCTATGAGCCGATCTTGCCAGTTCTCTACGTTCTTTTTGAAGGCCAAGTTTTCTTTTTTAAGATACGCCTCGTAGTTTGCGATAGCTTCCGCCAATTCTTTGGTGCCGACGCCGTCGCTGGCTACGGTTTTTACGATGGGAGGCGTCCAGCGATCGGTGCGGGCGGCTAAGGATTGCATGGCGCGAATTTCGCGTTCGACACGCTCGGCGCCTTCGCGGTCGCTTTTGTTGATGACGAAGATATCGGCGATTTCCATGATTCCAGCTTTGATCGTTTGGACATCGTCGCCCATGCCGGGGACGAGAATCACGATGGTGACGTCGGCGAGGCGGACGATATCGATTTCGTCCTGGCCGACGCCTACGGTTTCGATCATGATCAGGTTGCGGCCGGACGCGTCGAGTACGGTTGCGGCGTCGGCGGTGGCGCGGGCTAGGCCGCCAAGCGATCCTCTGGTGGCCATGCTGCGGATGTAGATGCCGGGGTCGCTGTAGTGGTCCTGCATGCGGATGCGATCGCCTAGAATTGCGCCTCCGGTGTAGGGGCTGGTGGGATCGACGGCAATGATGCCTACGGTTTGATTTTCTTTGCGGTAATGTTTCGCCAGCTGATCGACTAGCGTGCTCTTGCCGGCTCCGGGGGGTCCGGTCATGCCGAGGACGCGGGCTTTGCCGGTGTGCGGGAAAAGGGATTTGAGGAGATCAGACCAGCCCTCGGCGCGATTCTCGACGGTGGAGATGGCGCGGGCGAGGGCGCGGGGGTCGCCGGATCGGATGCGGTCGACTAGGGTTGTGGCGGGATTATTCAAACAGGATAGTGTAGCAATCCGGGCCGGTCTCCGTTAGCTCCAACCTGAGCGTCCAACATCAACGCTGGCGCTTGGCGTACCATTTCAGCCTTTAATCGCAGTTGGATGCTTGGGCTGGTAAAGACCGATCTTGCCGCCGCCGGGGAGAGAGATCGTGGTCAGACTGCCCCAACGCTCCTCTTTCACCGGACCGCACTTCACTTTCTTCGCCTTCAACGATTCCATTGTTGCCTTCAAGTCGTCGCACATAAGGTACAGCTCATGGAGTCCGTTCTTCTCGGCAGGATGAAACGCAGCCTCCGCGGGCGGCAGGGCAAAAACGAGCCAGCCTTGGCCGGCATCCACGGAGGAAAATTTGAGGATATCGCGAAAGAAAGCGCGGTCGCTTTCCGGGTCGTTGCTGTAAATGATGACGTGAGCCCCGTTGATCATGGCAGCTCTCTTTCAACTCTGGATTGAGCAAATTTTAGGCCTTGCGAAGTGCTTCGGCAATGGCGAGCGCTGATCGTTGGGCACCCCCCCGACTAATGGTGTGCGTGGAGACGGTAGGGGTCCTTCGACTCCGCATGATCTTCACTTCGTGAAGATCATGCTGCGCTCAGGATGACCGTGATTTTTGAAGGATTCGGAAATGAAGTTAGCGAATTTTTGGATAGCGCATGGCATCTCTCTTAATCTTTTAGCAATTGTCGCGCTATTACCAGGCGCTGGATTTCACTGGTGCCTTCGCCTATGGTGCAGAGTTTTACGTCGCGATAAAACTTTTCGGCGGGATAATCTTTGATGAAGCCGTAGCCGCCGTGGATCTGCACGCCTTCATTGGCGCACCTAACGGCTACTTCGCTGGCGTAGAGTTTTGCCATCGAAGATTCTTGCGTGGTCTTCATTCCGGCGTCTTTCATGGACGCGGCGCGTAACGTTAAAAGTTTGGCGGCTTCGATTTCGGTGGCCATGTCGGCTAGTTTCCACTGGATGGCTTGGAATTCGGAGATGGCCTGGCCGAATTGCTTGCGCTCTTTGGAGTACTTCAGGGCCGCGTCGAATGCGCCTTCGGCCATGCCTAACGACAGGGCGGCGATGGAAATGCGGCCTCCATCAAGGATGCGCATGGCGTCGCGGAAGCCATTGCCTTCGCCGCCGACCAGATTTTCTGCGGGCACGAAACAGTCTTCGAAAATAAGTTCGGCGGTATCGCTGGCACGCAGACCGAGTTTGTTTTCTTTTTTGCCGGGGCGAAAACCTTTTGTATCTTTTTCTACGACGAACGCTGAGAGGCCATGAGTGCGGGCGGCGCGATCGGTGACTGCGAGGGCGACGACGACGTCGGCATAGTGGCCATTGGTGATGAAAGTTTTGGAGCCGTTGAGAACCCATCCACCTTTGGCGCGGGTTGCGGTCATGCGGGCGCCGGCTGCGTCGGAACCGGCGGAAGGCTCGGTGAGTCCCCATGCGCCGATAAATTCTCCGGTGGCTAGTTTGGAGACATACTTTTTTTTCTGCGCTTCGTTTCCGGCCAGATAAATGTGGTTCGAACAGAGAGAGGTGTGGGCGGCAACGATGATGCCGACTGAGCCATCGACGCGGGAGAGTTCGGCGACGGCGGTGACGTATTCGACGTAGCCCATGCCGGCTCCGCCGTATTCGGACGGGAAGATGATGCCGAGAAGGCCAAGTTTGCCGAGTTCTTTGACGGTCGCGAGCGGGAACTCGCTGGCTTCGTCCCACTTCATGACGTTGGGCGCGATCTCGCGTTCGGCGAACTCGCGAACTGTCTTTTTGAGTTGCAGCTGCTCTTCATTTAGCTGGAAGTCCAAAGTGTCTCCGTGTTTCGGTTACGCTTAACTTGGCTGTTGCGGGCCGAGGGCCCCGCTAACTGCAGATCCCTCGCTTCGCTCGGGATGACAAATAGTACTCGGAACGTGACGAATAGAACGTGACAAAAATTGTGGCACCCAATTTTTATTTAAGCATGGCTAATGCCGATCACGAAATTTCTTACCGACCGGTTGGCTGGGGGAGCGCGCATTTGTACGCATATTAATTACACGCCAAAGTTTAGGCGGGTGGATACATCGCCTTGGTTGTACGCCTTTCGGGACAAAAGCGGCTACCACCAAGGGCACTAAGGAACACGAAGGTAAAATCTGGTTACTTGAAACATGTTTTCTTGAAACATGTTTCTTCAGGCAATTTTTTGGGCGCAAAAAAGCCGGAACCCAAAGGCTCCGGCTGTCCAGTTGGTGTGTGCCCGGATAAAAATCGAAATTTTAAAACCGACTACTTATCAGACCCAGCTTAAGATGCAACCGGCCTGAAAGCGGTTGTCGGCAGAATTCCTGAAAATGCCGCCTATGCGCTGCGCCGCGGCCGAATCGTCAAGTCTCGCACTTGCGCGAGAATGCTCGACATTTGCATTCCGTTGAGCTGTGACAGATATGGCATGACTTCAGCCACGAACTGATCTTCCATTAATTCGCGGACTTCTTCTTGCCGGTTGCGTTCTCCTCCGGAAAGGAGATCTGGAACACTGACCTCGAGGGCCCTCGCCAACCGCTCCAATGAAGAGAGTGTCGGGGTCGCCTTCTCGTTCTCGATTTTCGAGACGTAGGTACGCGGAACTGCCATGCGCAGCGCGAGTTGGCGCTGGCTCAGGCCGTTGCGCAGCCGCAGTGAACGAATCGAGAATGCCAGTTTGAGATGGCCTCGCCCGGTATTGTGAGGGCTGATGGGCATGACCTCTGGCTGTGGAGTCATGGCGGCAATCTCGGCCTCGTCTTCATCCAAAGAGAGATGGCAACGGCGGCAGAGGCTATTTGATGTGCGGAATTGCACTAACGAGCAGTGGTCGCAGCGTACAACTTCCCGTGAGTCCACGGGCGTTAATGTAGTGGCCATTCAGGTTTTGCGAGTGCCAGAGCGGGGGCTACTCTCAAAGCCAACTAGTGCGTAATCTGAGGTATGGAGGCTGTGGATGTCAAGACAATAGTTTGAGAAGGTTGGGGCCGGCACGGAAGGCGGAGTAAAATCGAGCAACAAAAATCGAGGAAAATTCGGGACAACTATGGAAAAAGCAGTGAATCAACGTGAAGGGGCGTGGTGTTTACTAACTGAGTTCACGCAATCAGAAAGTTTGCGCAAGCATGCCTTGGCGGTGGAGGCGTGCATGCGCGCTTACGCGCGCCAAGCTGGAGAAGACGAGGAGTTGTGGGGCATGGTGGGGCTGCTGCATGATTTCGATTACGAGAAATATCCGAGTCTTGAAGACCATCCATTTAAGGGATCTGAAATTTTGAAAGAGCGCGGTTATTCCGAGGACGTGCGGCGAGCGATTCTGTCGCACGCCGAATATACCGGCGTGGCGCGTGTTTCTGCGATGGAAAAGACACTGTTTGCCTGCGATGAACTGGCGGGATTTATTACGGCGTGCGCACTGGTGAAGCCGGGCAAATCTTTGGTCGAGGTCGAAGCTAAGTCGGTGCGGAAAAAGATGAAGGATAAAGCCTTTGCGCGCAGCGTGCATCGCGAAGATATTATCGAAGGGGCTGCTGGTCTTGGGTTGGATCTGGAAGAGCATATTGCGTTTTGCATTGACGCAATGAAAGGGATTGCCGGCGAGTTGGGGTTGGATGGGTCGGCGGCGAAGTCGGCTTGAGCTTGACCCTTGATCATTGGAAGTAGAAGTAGTGGAGAGGGCTAAAGCAGGTCCTTCGCTTCGCTCAGGATGACAATCCGTAATGAGTGCTTACGATTCTAACTAGCGAAGGACATCGGCTATTTTGCCGCTGGCGATTAAGTTTGCGATGCGGACGAAATCCTGATACATGACGCGATCTTTCTCCATGGTTGCGCAGACGGAGCGGATGGCGGCGTGTGCTTGCTGCAAGGGCTTGGAAGTTTTTAGCGGGGCGAGGAAGTCGATCGCCTGGGCGGCGGCCATGGCTTCGATGGCGAGAGTGTTGCGCGTGTTCTCAACTACTCTTTTCAATTTGTTTGCGGCAGTCATGCCCATGGAGACGAAGTCTTCTTTGTTGCCGGAAGTCGTGATGGAATCGACCGACGCGGGATGCGAGAGCACTTTGTTTTCGCTGACCAGCGCGGCTGCGGTGACCTGCGGCATCATGAAGCCAGAGTTCATGCCCGCGCCCGGAGCTAGAAACGGCGGCAAGCCCTCGCTGAGCGCGGGATTCACCATGCGCTCGAGGCGGCGTTCGCTGATTCCGGCCAGCGCGCTCAACGCAATCGCCAGAAAATCGAGCGCGAACGCCAAGGGCTCGCCGTGAAAATTTCCGCCGGAGAGTACGTCACCTTCGCCGTCGATTGTCTTCGGATTCTTGACGAATACGAGCGGGTTATCGACGGCGGAGTTAGTTTCGATTTCGAATATCTGCCGGCAATGTTTTAGAGTGTCTCGCACTGCACCATGCACCTGCGGAATGCAGCGCAGCGAATAAGCGTCCTGTACCCGGTCACAGTCTCGGTGCGATTCGCGAATTTCGCTTTGCTCCAGCAGGCGGCGAAGGTTGGCTGCAGTTTTGATTTGTCCGGCGTGGGGACGAGCCTTCTGAATACGCTCATCGAAAGCGACGTTGGTTCCCTTGAGGGCGTCGCAGGCCATCGCTCCGATGACGTCGGCGGTGTCGACCAAGGTTTCGGCGGCAAGCAGCATCAGGGCGCCGATTGCCAGCATCGCCTGCGTGCCGTTGATGAGCGAAACTGCCTCTTTCGCTTCGAGCACCAGTGGCTTGATTTGGGCGCGCTTCAATGCTTCGGCGCTCGCCATGCGCACGCCTTTTTCGTCGAAGCATTCGCCCTCCCCAATGAGAGCAAGCGCGAGATGGGCGAGGGGCGCGAGATCGCCGCTCGCTCCAACGCTTCCCTGTGATGGGACCATGGGGGTGACGCCGCGATTGAGCATTTCGCAGATGGTGTCGATGGTGAGGGCGCGAACTCCGGAGTTGCCCTTGGCCAGGGAGTTGGCGCGGAGAAGCATCATGGCGCGCGCGTCGGAAATGGCGAGCGGTTCGCCTACGCCGACGGCGTGGGAGCGAACGAGGTTGATTTGCAACTCGCGCACCTGTTCGCCAACGATGTGGACGTCGCTGAGTTTGCCGACTCCGGTGGTGATGGCATAGGAAATTTTATTGCTCGCTACAAGAGCATCAACCACGGCACGGGCGCGGTTAACGGCTTCGCGCGCGTCGGGATCGAGAAGGACGGGCTGACGGACGTCGAGGCGCGCTACCTCGCGAACTTCTTCGAGGGTGAGATCGTTTCCGTTGATGTGCAGGGCTTTCAAGGCAGTTCTCGGAGTTCAGCTCTCAGTTGTCAGTTGTCAGTAACATCTTCTTGTCATGGCATCGCTTTGTGATGCGAATGCTGGTCGTGAATATGGCGCTTCAGGCACTCCCGACGGCGGCTCGAAACACTTTCATATATTTTTCTGGCAGCGCGCGGGATTTCATTTTTGAATTGGCGACGATGTGCGTGGTCTCACCTTCGGCTAATAGATTCCCTGTTTCCGCGCTTCGTAGTTCATAACTGAATCGAATCACTTTTTCGCGGACGTGTTTTAGAAAGGTGCGCACAATGACTTCGTCATCATAATGTACGGGAGCCTTGTAGCGGCATTGGGCGTCGACTACCGCGATGAAGCAATCGTCTTCGCTCTCCATAGTTTTATAGCTGAGACCAAACTGGCGCATGAGTTCGACTCGTCCAATTTCAAACCAGACGAAGTGATTGGCGTGATATACGACGCCCATCTGATCGGTCTCGGCGTAACGCACGCGGATGCGAGTTTCGTTGACTACAGGTGGCCGCTTCCCATTCATAGCGAGAGGTGCTTCGGGGCGCCTCATCGGCCCGTCCATTTTGGCTTGCGTTTTTCGAGGAATGATTCGACGCCTTCGCGGAAGTCGGCGCTCTCGCGGATGCCGGCGTTTTCTCGGACGGCGGCCTCAATTTGCGCATCGAGTTCGGCGCGTGCGTGCTCGGTCAGCAGGCGCTTGGTATTGAGGAGTGAGAGAGGACTATTTTCGGCCAACTGCCCGGCCAGTTCGCGGGATCGGTCCAGCAGCTTTTCCGCGGGAACTATTTCGTTGATGAGGCCCTTTCTCAAAGCTTCTTCGGCGTCGAAGATTCGTCCGGTCAGTAGAAGATCGCGGGCGACTTTTTCGCCGACTTGCCGCAACAAAAAAGTAGCGACAATGGCTGGAACGAATCCGATGCGAACTTCGGTGTAGCCGAACTTGGCTTCTGGCACGGCGAGTGTGAAGTCGCAGAGAAAGGCGAGTCCGGTTCCGCCGGCTATGGCCGCTCCGTTCACCGCGGCAATCGTTGGCTTGGGAAATTCGTAGAGCGAACGGAAGAGAGTAACCATCGTCCGCGTGTCTTCGAGATTCTGCTGCGGCGAGCGCCCGATCAGAGATTTCAGGTTGTCGAGATCCATGCCGGAGCAGAAGGCCTTCCCTGTCCCAGTCAGAATGAGGATGCGAGCGAGGGAATTTTTTACGTCTTCAAGAGCGCGGATAATATCGTCGATAAGTTCGTAGCTAATGGCGTTGCGCTTGTCGGGGCGGTTAAGGGTTATGGTGGCGATGCCCGAATCGACGGCTAGTTGGAGAGTTTTGTAGGTCATTCGTAAACCTGGGGCCGGGGTATGAGCGTCAGTAATCAGTCTCTTATCCGGCCTAAAAACTTTGTCATCCTGAGCGAAGCGAAGGACCTGCTTTCCATCGAACCACGATGAGCTTAGGTCTTCCCACGTTGGATTCTCCGCCTCTATTAAAGCGATCTTTTTTTGACGGAGCCAGCCTTTAATAGTTTTTTCGCGCGTGATGGCGTTGTTCACATACTTGAACGTTTCATAGTAAACGAGACGGTGAACTTTGTAATCGCGAGTAAAGCCGGGATGGACGTCATTTTTGTGTTCCCACGTGCGGCGGTAGATGTTGTCGGTGATGCCGGTGTAGAGGACACGCGATTTGCTGGACAGGATGTAAACGTAGAAATGACGCATTAAAGAGCGGCTCTTCGCTAGGATGGCAAAGGTTGCGGAAGCTAGCGGTGCGGAGTGTCACACCGATTTTGTGAGCTTTGGAGCGAGCGGGCGGGTAGTGCCTCGGCATGGGAAAGAGCAGGTCCTTCGCTTCGCTCAGGATGACAATTTGATTATTAAATCGTTTCCTCGCTCGGAATGAAATTTGAGGTATTGGGTTGGCCTCATACGGTATCGTTTGGAGTTTTGTAGCGGTTGCCGATTTCGGCGCTGGCGCGAACCAGGGTGTCGAGCAATTTAAGCGGCGGCAATTCGGCTCCGCGGCTGCGCAAAGTTTCTATCACTATTTCTGTGGGAATATTCCCGACTAAGTCGTCTTGCGCGAAGGGGCATCCGCCGAGGCCGCCAATGGCGGAATCGAAGCGGCGGCAGCCGGCGTCGTAGGCGGCTGTGATTTTCGCGGCAGCCTGATCGGGACGGCTGTGCAGGTGAACTCCAATTTCCAGGTAGTTGTACTTTGCCATCACTGCCGTGACTACTTCGCTGATTCTTTCGGGCGTCGCGAGGCCCACGGTGTCCGCGAGCGAAATCTGGCGGATTTCCTGGATCTCAAGTAAGCCGACGGCTTCGACTACTTCTTCGACGGTCCACGGATCATTGTAGGGGTTGCCGAAGGCCATCGAGATGTAGACGACGGCGTCGAGTCCGGCCTCGGCGGCTTTCTTCTCGATCTTTTCCAGTTCTTCGATTGCGTCTTCAAGCGTCTGGTGTTGATTATTCTGCAGAAATGTTGGCGACAAAGAATAAGGAAAGCCCAGCGTGTGCACCGCTTGGGTCGCAATCGCCCGCTGCGCGCCCTTTTCGTTGACGACAATGCCGATGATTTGTACGTCGTCGGGTGGATCGAGCTCTTTCAAAACTTCTTCGGAGTCGGCCATCTGCGGGACGGCATTGGGGGAGACGAAACTAACGGCATCAATGTGCTTGAAGCCGGCGGAGATGAGAGCTTTGAGATACGTAGTTTTCAGATCGGCAGGAATCTGGCCTTTGAGGCCTTGCCAGGCGTCACGTGGGCACTCGATTAGTTTGATGGCTTCAGGCATTTTCACCACGGAGACACGGAGGCACGGAGAAACCGATCTCTTTTATAAAACTTTTCTTACTATTCCGCCTCTTACTAGCGTTGCTACATTGAAATTAATAATCAGACCCACACGTTTTCGCGTCAACTTGAGATAGGTTAGCAATTGGGCGTCGTGAACTGCGAGCAGGTGCTCCACGCATTTCAGTTCGAGGATGACTTCATCTTGAACAAGTATGTCTACCCGATACCCGCAATCAAGTTTTACGCCCTTGTATTCAACCGGCAAAGGCACTTGGCGCTTAAATGCAAGTTCGCGAAGGTTGAACTCATGGCACAAACATTCTTCGTACGCAGACTCGAGCAGTCCCGGACCGAGCGCACGATGTACTTCGATAGCGGCTCCAATGATCTTCTCGGTGAGTTCTTCGCAAAGAAGTCTACTCTGTGCCTCGGTGCCTCCGTGGTAAATCATGTTTGCAAGACTCCCACTTTGAAGTCTGCCACTTCCGGGTTTAGCGATGCTGCTTCTAACGCTTGCGTGATTGCCTGGCGGGTTTCTGCGGGATCGATGATTTTGTCGATCCACAAGCGGGCGGCTCCGTAGCGAGGGTCAGTTTGCTCTTCGTATGTTTTCTTGGTGGAGTCGAAAAGTTCTTTTCTTTCTTCTTCGCTTAATTTTTTGCCGCTGCGTTCCAGTTGTTTGACTTTAATTTCTACGAGAGTGCCGGCGGCGGCGTCTCCGCTCATGACGGCGTATTTTGCGGTGGGCCAGGCGAAGACGAAGCGCGGGTCGAAGGCTTTGCCGCACATGGCATAGTGTCCGGCACCGAAGGAGCCGCCTACGATCACGGCGATTTTGGGCACTACGGAATTGGACACTGCGTTCACCATCTTGGCTCCGGCTTTGATGATGCCGCTCCACTCGGCGTCGCGGCCGACCATGAAGCCGTTTACGTCGTGAAAAAAAATCAGCGGAATCAGATTTTGATTGCAATCCATGATGAAGCGGGCGGCTTTTTCGGCGGACTCGGTGTAGATGACGCCGCCAAATTCTACGCGCTTGTGGCCTTCATGATCAGTTTGCTGGGCATGGAGTTTTTGATTGGCGACGATGCCAACAGCAAAGCCTCCGATGCGCGCGTAACCGCAGATCAGTGTCTTGCCGTATTCCGGCTTGTATTCGTCGAAGCGGCTTTCATCGACGATGCGCGCGAGAATTTCTTTCATATCGTAAGGGCGCGCGGGAGATGCGTCGTAGGCGCCATAGATTTCTTCGGTCGGCATGGCTGGCTCGGCAGGCTCTTTGCGGTGCCAGGGAGATTGCCGTCGGTATCCCCACTTCTCTATCAGCGAGCGAATGCGGGCGATGCAGGCTTCGTCGTTGGGCTCGCGGAAATCCACGGTGCCGCTGATGGCGGAGTGCATGGCGGCTCCGCCCAATTCTTCGGCGGAAATTTTTTGCCCGATGGCGGCTTGCACGAGCGCGGGTCCGGCTAAAAAAAGACCGCTGCCGTCGGTCATGAGCACGTGATCGCACATCACCGGAAGGTATCCGCCGCCGGCAACACACATGCCCATGATGGCGGCGATTTGCGGAATGCCCATCGCCGACATGACCGCATTGTTGCGAAAGACGCGGCCAAAATCGTCAGTGTCTGGGAAGACGTCTTCCTGCAGCGGAAGGAAAACTCCGGCGGAGTCGACTAGATAGATGGTGGGAATTTTATTTTCGATGGCGATATTTTGCGCGCGGATGACTTTCTTCGACGTCATCGGGAAAAAAGCGCCGGCCTTGACGGTGGCGTCGTTCACGATGAGCATGACCATTCGCGTGTGGATGCGCGCGAGGCCAGTGATGACTCCCGCCGCCGGAGCGCCTCCCCATTCTTCGTACATTTTGTGCGCCGCGTAAAGGCCAAGTTCGAAAAATGTCCCATGATCGGCCAGCAGTTTTATGCGCTCACGGGCGGTCAGGCGCGACTTGGCGTGCTGGCTATCGACGGCTTTGGCGCCTCCGCCTTCGCAGATCTTTTCCTCTTCATTGCGGATCTGAGCGACAAGATCGGCAAGCGCGCGCATGTTCGATTCGAAGCGCAGAGAACTAGGGTCGACTTTGGTAGGCAGAACGTCCTTCATCTGAGGAACGGTCGATTCGTTAGACACGGGGCGTTCGCGCATGACGGCCAAGATCGAAATATTTACGATTTAGCTACGAAACTTCTAACTATATCAGCCCGCCAATGACAAGTGCTGCGGTGACACTGGTAAACTCACCCGCGGAGTTCCTGGAGATTGACCATTGTTGCGTAACTGGAAACCGCGACAGGATTGGAAGATCGCGTTTGCGGTCACCGCAGCATTGCGTCTGCTTTACTCAGCGTTCGCGGCGGGCGCGGCGGTATTTGTGCACCCGTCCGCCAGTTTGATTCAAAGTAATGTGTTCACCGAAAACTTGCCCGCGCACGCTGGTTGGCATTATGCATTGCTTGGAATCTGGGCGCGCTTTGATACGTTGTGGTATTTACATATCGCCTGCCATGGCTACGACTTGCCGGCGGAAGTGGTTTTCTATCCTCTTTATCCATTCCTCACCAGGGGCCTCAGCATATTGATTGGGCCTATGGCGGCCGCTTTGCTGATTTCGACGGTGGCTGCGTTTTTTTATTTCTTGGGACTGATTCGCCTGGTGCGGCACGAGTTTCCGGATCAACCACCGCTGCGCACGGTGACTCTGGCGGCAATGTGGCCGGCGACTTTCTTCCTTTTCGCGGGATACACGGAGTCTTTAGCGCTCGCTTTAATTGTCTGGTGCGTCGCTGCCGCGCGAGAGGAGCGGTGGGTAGTGGCGGCGGCCTGCGCTTTTGCCGGGGGATTGACCCGCTCAGCTGGGACGCTAACCATCGTTCCTTTGGCGATCATCGCCTGGAAGACGTGGCGTGCAGGGCGAGAACGGTATCCGGCAATGTGTCCGGTTCTAGTCGCCCCGCTCGGCACGTTGGGCTATTGGTTCTGGCTGCACCAGACGGGACGACCGAGTGTGGTGACCGCTTACAGAACATACTGGAGCACAGAGCTGGCAAGTCCATGGACGACACTGTCACTGGCAATCCATTCTCTGGCGCGCCACTTCGACCCGCAACTGGCAACCAGTCTTTTGGCGCTGATTGTCTTCTTTGTTGCGGGAGTGGCGGCGCGGCGGCGCATGCGCATCGAAGACAGGTGTTTTTCGGCGGCAGTAATCGCACAGATTCTATTACGAGTATGTTTGCCGCTGCTGTTGGGCACTCCGCGTTATCTGCTGCCCGTATATCCGGCCTTCATAACCATGGGAAACTGGGCGGAGAGGATGGAGGGGAAACGCTTCGCGTTCCTGTGCGGAGCGCTATTTGCCCTCAATCTCGTTTGGATGTGGGCTTTTCTTAGCTGGCGGGCCTTCCTGGCAATTATCTGATGCATCGCAGCAAACTACGTCGCGTCGTTTCCGCGTGAGGCGACGGCTAAACCGCAGCCACGCCGTGCGGCTTAACGTGCTCGCGGATGAACTTCACGATGTCATCCATCGGGGTCCCCGGCTGGAAGATGCCGGCAACGCCGATTTTCTTTAGCGCGCCGATGTCCTGGTCGGGGATGATGCCGCCGACCAGCACCAGCACGTCGTCCATTTTATTTTGCTTCAGCAGATCCATCACGCGGGGGACGATCGCGTTGTGCGCTCCTGAGAGAATCGACAGGCCGATTACTTGTACATCTTCCTGGAGCGAGGCGTTGACGATCATTTCTGGCGTTTGGCGGAGGCCAGTGTAGATGACTTCCATGCCGGCGTCGCGAAGGGCACGAGCAATTACTTTGGCGCCGCGATCATGGCCGTCCAGGCCGGGCTTTGCTACTAGAACGCGGATTTTCTGGTCAGCGGACACGGGAAGACCAAGATCATTTAACCACAGGGGGCACGGAGGAGCACAGGGGAAAAGCCACAGGGGCTCGATTCGCGACACGATTGATTCTCAACAGAGGAAGAGTAAGGACGGTCGGGGACGCCCGTCTCTCTATTATTTATTTAATTTATTTTTTATTTCATTTAGGGGTTTACTCCGAGTTGCCAGAAGAGGAACGCGTACATATCGGTGCTCTCTTCGATTTGTTTGGTGACGGGCTTGCCTTGTCCGTGGCCGGCTTTAGTTTCTATGCGCAGCAGGATTGGCTTCGTCCGGCTGGCGCCGTTTCTTGCTTCGGCTTGCATGAGCGCAGCCATTTTCTTGGCGTGCATGGGATCGACGCGTGTGTCGGTGTCGCCGGTCATAAATAAGATGGCGGGATATTCCTGGCCCGCTTTCACGTGATGATATGGCGAATAGGCGTAGAGCGTTTCAAATTGCTTGGGATCGTCGGATGAGCCGTATTCGGGTATCCACAATTTTGCGATCTGAAAGTTTTGATAGCGCAGCATGTCGAGCAGCGGCACAGCGCATACGACGGCGCGGAACAGGTCGGGGCGCTGCGTGATCATGGCGCCCATCAGCAGGCCGCCGTTCGATCCTCCCTGGATGGCGAGATGATCTTTGTCGGTATATTTTTGTGCGATGAGATATTCGCCAGCGGCAATAAAGTCGTCGAAGACATTCTGTTTTTTGTCGAGCATGCCGGCGCGATGCCAATCTTCTCCAAACTCGGCGCCGCCGCGCAGGTTGGCGACTGCGTAAATGCCGCCGTGCTCCATCCAAAGATACATGCTGCGGTTGAAGGTCGGCTTGAGCGAAATGTTGAAGCCACCGTAGCCGGTGAGCAAAGTAGGATTCTTGCCGTTCTTTTCGATTCCCTTTTTGCTCACGATAAACATCGGGACTTTTGTTCCGTCTTTCGATGTGTACCAAACCTGTCGCACGTCATAGGCTGCGGGATCGATGGACGGGGCGTCCACCTTGGCCCATAATGACCCTCGCAGCGGGCTCGATGCATTACTCGATAGATCAACGCGGTAAATGCTGGGGGGAACGGTGAATGACTGGAATCCAAAAAAGATTTCGTTGCGGTCGTAGCGGCCAGAGGCGCTGAACACGTCTCCGATGGCGGGCAGAGTAATATCGGAAATCTTCTTTCCATCGAGCGTAAAAAGTTTTAGTTCAGAGGTGGCATTGTGTTCGTACTGGGTCAGCAGTTTGCCGCCCGTTACACTGGCATCTTGCAACACTGCGTCAGTTGCGGGTATGAGTTCCTTCCAGTTTTCACGTTTCGCATTGGCCGCGTCGGCTACAAAGACGCGATAGTGAGGCGCGTCTTCGTTGGTTGTGATGTAGAGTTTGCCCTGAAAAAATTCACCGCCGTAGAGAAAATCTTTGCCGGTGGTAATTTCGAGCGGGGGATTTTTCGACTGTAGATCTTGCAGGAACATCTCCGTTTTAGTCCAACCGTGTTGAACATTGATGAGCAGCCAGCGATCGTCTTCGGAGAGGGTGACGTTCGGAATGTCCTGCGGGTTGGGGCGTTCGTCAAAAATCAGCGGATCTTTCGCTGGGTCACTTCCAATCTGGTGGTAGAAAACTTTGACGTGATAGACCTCTTCGCCGTCGGGCACCTCGCCTTTTTTGGGATGGCGCGTGTAGTAGAAACCAGAGCTGTCCTTCATCCACGCGACACTGGCGAAGCGTGTTCGGTCGATGGCCTCGGGCAACTGCTTGCCGGTTGCGGTCTCGATGAGATGAAGCGTGCTTTCCTCCGACCCGCTGGCGGAGGTGCCATAGGCAACGTACTTGCCGTCTTCGGCGGCAAACCACCAGTCGAGCGCAACCGTGCCGTCGCTGGACATTTTGTTGATATCAACCAGCACGCGATCATCGCCATCGAGTCGCTCACGCACATAAAGGATTGGCTGATTCTGATTGCCCTCGCGCCGCGTATGAAAATAATATTTGCCGCCCATTTGAGGAGCGCCGACGGTGCCGATTTCGAGTAATTGAGACAGGCGCGCATTAATTTTGTCGCGCCCGGGCAGCGGATCAAGGATCGACTTCGTGTAACTGAGTTCCTGCTCTACATAAAGCTTGGTGTCAGGATTGTTTGCGTTCTCGAGATAGCGGTAGGGATCGACGATCTTGTGGCCCTGCACTGTTTCTTCTACGGGCTCGACTTTGACTTTGGGCGGTCCGGCGGGTGAGGCCGACGAGGCAGGAGCGCTGGAATCTGCGGCGTTGTTTTCGTGGCCCACGGTTGCGGCTCGGGAATTGTCAGCGAAGGCAAGGGCGCAGAGGGAAAAGGAAACCATAAAGAAAAGAGTGAGCAAACGCGAACCTCCCATATTGAAGACCTCACTAGTATCGACTTTAGTTGTATCGGCTTTTGCGACGTTCTGTTATGGACGAGATGCAGAGAGACAGGTTAGCAGAAGAGCAGTGCCCAAGGCACTTGACGTTGCTTTCGGCTGGAGGCGACTGAAGATGGGATGTTCCAATCAATCGCGGGCTCTGATATGATTTCGTTGACGATTCAAGCGCGCAAACAGCGTGCTCTCACTCCTCAGTAGCTCAATGGCAGAGCATCCGGCTGTTAACCGGAGGGTTGTAGGTTCGAGTCCTACCTGAGGAGCCATTCTTTCTACAACTTGGCTTCCTTGCGCTCTGGCTGCGCTCCGTTTGACGGAAAAGTGCGGCTAATGTCCAGCAGTCCGGCCCACGCAGAAGTAGCGAACTCTATTGCTTTGTCGGATTTTGATTCGGCGGCATTGACCCATGCCATGTACAGCAAGTGGCCAGCCTCCCAGTCGCATCGATTGAAACGGTCTATCTGGAGTGCTTCTTCGATCGAGGCATGCGCCTCGGCTTGCTTACCAGAGAGAAGTTGCAGACAGCCTAGGTCACCTATAACTCGCGATTCAATAAAAAGATTTTTGCACTTTCGGGACAGATCTAAGATTCGCCGACTCCTTCATCGCCCGATCGGGGTGACCACTGGCCTGCTGAAGAGCAGTTAGTTCTTGATTGCCGACTGACCAGATTTGGCCGTTCGCCGGCCGAGCAGGCCCCGAACTCCCGATTAAGTGAGAACGCGTCAATGGGCCACGAGAGCGTCTCCCCCAATGCGGATGGCGGGAAGAATGAAAAACAACTTGACATCTCTAGTGTTATAGTTAACTATAACAGTGTAGTTAAGTTCATTTGAACTGATCGACGTCAGCGAGTAACCCTGGCCCGGCTAAAGGATGAACTCCTTGAGGAGAATGAACATGAAATCCCTTCGTTTTAAGATGTCCGCTGTTCTACTGTTGGTTTCCATTGCGGCTTTCGCGCAATCCGACGCGCAAAAGTCTTCCGTGGCTCCTGCGCCGTCTGAGGCGCAGAAGTCCTTCGCAACCATGAAAGGCCTGGCGGGAGAGTGGGAAGGCCCGGTCACCGTGCCGGAGATGCCACAGATGTCAGACGGCAAGCCGATCCACGCTTCGCTGCGTGTGACCTCGCGGGGAAATGTCCTCGTGCACGAAATACAGGAAGCAGGAACGCCGCTGGATGCGACAAAGTACGACCATCCGGTCACCATGCTTTACGTGGACGGAGACCAGTTCACTCTGGTTCACTATTGCGACGCGGGGAACCGCCCTCGCATGGTGGGGAAGATGTCGCCCGACGGCAAGACGGTCGAGTTCGAGTTCAAGGACATCAGCGGGAGTACGGAATACCACATGCACCATTCGAGGTTTAACATCATCGACGCCAATCATCACACCGAGGATTGGACGTTCATGATGAAGGACAAGCCGATCCACGCGCACTTCGACTTGAAGCGGGTACAGTGACGCCGTTCTGCGGGCCAAACGGCGCCTTCGCCTTGCTCAGGGGACGGCGCCGCATCTCAGACTAACCCGCACGAGGGAGGGCGGATGAGCTACACCAACAACCCAGGCAGATTCGCAGGCTTGCTATATGGACTCTTCTCAATACCTGGCTTCTTCGCCATAATGTATGTTCCCGGTAAGCTGATCGTCCATGGAGACGCCGCGGCGACGGCCAACAACATCGCGGCCTTCGAGACGCTCTTTCGCCTCGGCATCGTGGGCCAACTCATCTGCCAGGCCGGTTTTATCTTCGTGGCCCTGGCTTTGTACGATCTGCTCAAGGGGGTCAATCAGCGGCTCGCCTCGCTCTGGGTGATATTGGTTGTGGTCGCGATCCCGATAGCGTTTCTGAATGAGCTGAACTCAATCGCTGCCCTCGTCCTCGTGCGCGGGGCTGATTTCCTATCCATACTTGAGAAGCCGCAGCGGGATGCTCTGGCTATGCTGTTCCTCAGTCTGCATAACGAGGGACTTGGTGTCGTCGAGATGCTTTGGGGTCTAGGTTTCTTTCCCCTCGGGCTGCTTGTGTACCGGTCGCGATTCCTGCCGCGGTTCCTGGGCGTCTGGCTCGCCATCGACGGCTTCGCCTACGTGATCATGAGCCTGACGAGCGTACTGTTGCCGCAATATAACGACAAGGTGTTTACCTACTGTCAGCCCGCCACCTTCGGGGAGGTGGCGCTCATGCTGTGGCTCGTGATCAAGGGCGCAAAGCCCAAGCCATTAGCGGGTTCAGTCTCCTCGGCGGCGGTCGGTTAGGCGCAAGGGCCATTTGGACACCTTCATGGATCGTGAGTGGAACGACAGTCAACCGATTTACCGCCAGCTTCGCGACCGGGTGGTCGCGATGATACTCGACGGCGTGCTCAAGGAAGGCGATCCGCTGCCGTCCGTGCGCAATGTCGCGGCCGAATACCGGGTCAATCCGCTCACGGTTCTGAAAGGCTATCAACAACTGGTGGACGAAGGGCTGGTCGAAAGCAGACGCGGCCTCGGCATGTTCATCAATGCCGGCGCACGCACTTTGTTGCTGCAGGGCGAACGGCAGAAGTTTCTTGGAGAAGAATGGCCCCGCATCCACGCAACCATTCAGCGGCTCGGCCTGAAGGCGGAAGAACTCCTGAACGGAGCGTCCACCCGGTCGTCCGCAGATGCCGCACCGTCGAAATCCACCGGGCCGATTCCCCCCAAGGACAAGGAGAAGCGCTGAAGCCATGACAGTCATAGAAGCACGCGGTCTTCGTAAGGCCTTCGGCACAACCATCGCGCTCGACGGCGTCAATTTGCGTATCGAAGAGGGCCGCATCGTCGGACTGATCGGCCCCAACGGTGCTGGCAAGACCACTGCCCTTAACGCGATTGTCGGCCTCACACCGTATCAGGGAGAACTGAAGGTGCTCGGACGCGATCCATGGACCGAACGCGATCAGCTCATGCGTGACGTCTGCTTCATCGCCGATGTCGCCGTGCTCCCGCGCTGGATTAGGGTCTCGCAGGCACTTGATTATATCGCCGGCGTACATCCGCGATTCGATCGCGCAAAAGCGGAAAGTTTTCTGGCAAAGACCGCCATCCGGAGCGGCAGCAGGGTCAGGGAACTGTCGAAGGGCATGGTGACCCAGCTGCACCTTGCTCTCGTGATGGCCATCGACGCTAGATTGCTGGTGTTGGACGAGCCGACACTTGGCCTCGACATCCTCTATCGCAAGCAGTTCTACGATTCCCTCTTGAACGACTACTTCGACCGCAGCCGCACCATCGTTGTGACGACACATCAAGTGGAAGAGCTCCAGCATGTGCTTACCGATGTCATGTTCATCAATCGCGGCCGCATCGCATTCAGTTGCAGCACGGAAGAACTCGAGTCACGTTATCTGGAAGTAATGGTGAATCCCGATCACGTCGCCGCGGCCGGAGCGCTCAGACCGATGCACGAGCGCAAGGAGTTCGGCCGCAGCATCCTGTTGTTCGATCTGAAAGTCGATCACCTCGCTAATCAGAAACTCGAGCGCCAGCAACTCGCCGCGCTTGGCGACGTGCGCACGCCCAGTATTGCCGATTTGTTCGTTGCTGTGTTGGGAGATAGACAGGGCAATCAGGCCGGCCAGGCACAAGGAGCAGCTCGATGAATACTCAATTGAATGCCATGAACGAGTTCGACCGGCAGAGAATCGCGCCCGCAGCTATATCAGAGACTCGTCCCCTGTCCTGGTCGATAAAACGCGAATTGTGGGAGAACCGTTCGATCTACATTGCGCCGGTGGCGGTCGCTGGAGTTGCTTTGTTCGGCTTTTCTCTCAGCTCGATTGCGGGTATCTGGGAAAAGCCGCTGCGGCTCAATCCGGCACAACCTCAAGCGCCGTACGACATCGCGGCAGGTCTAATGATGCTTACCGGTATCGTCGTGAGTGTGTTTTATTGTCTCGACGCGCTGCACAGCGAGCGCCGCGACCGCAGCATTCTGTTCTGGAAATCGTTGCCGGTGTCCGATGCCACCACCGTACTTGCGAAAGCGAGCATTCCGCTCGTTATATTGCCACTTCTGACCGTTGCGATCACGATCGCCATGCAGTGGCTCATGCTACTGCTGAGCAGTGCAGTACTGCTGGTGAGCGGTATGAGTGTAGCGACCTTGTGGACGAAGTTATCGCTTTTACGAATGTCATCGCTGCTGCTATACCACGTTCTCACGGCCCATGCGCTCTGGCCCGCACCAATTTACTGCTGGCTGCTACTCGTATCCGGATGGCCGCGCCGGGCGACATTTCTTTGGGCGGCCTTGCCGCTGGTAGCGATTGCCGGGGTCGAGCAGATTGCGTTCCACACTTGGCATTTTGCTGCCATGGTGGGGTCCCGATTGATCGGCGCCGCGCCCGCGATTGCCTCGACATCACCAGATATGTTCCCGACCGACCCGATGACGCATATCGCTCCGCTCACTTTCCTGAGCAGTCCTGGGCTGTGGATCGGCCTGGCAGTCGCCGCCGTTTTCCTTGCCGCAGCGGTGCGCCTGCGCCGCTATCAAGGACCGATCTGATGCGCACGCACAGCTGAGCAGAAGTACCGCGAAGACGAAGGCAGAATAGTGAAGAAATGCGCATCCACCGTCAGTGCGGGATGCTGGCGGCTTCATCACGCTGAATCCTTAAAAGAACTCGGACCAGTACTCAAAACAGGCTTTAACTGACTCTTGAGGGATAAACATCTCGGGTTCGCGTTTCCTGGCTGCATTCCATATTGCAGTACAATCTGGGACCATTTTGGGTCCAATCAAAGGCCTATGAGTTCCGGAGATTCTGTTCGCGCTTGCCGACCACTAGGAAGTTTGATCTGTTCGGAGAACAGAAGCGCGTCTGTCGGTACGAATCCCGACGCAAAAAATTTAGAATTTCCGGACAGGCCGTCGAGCCCTGCACGACGGGATCGTGAATGCGGTGAATTACAATACATCCATTAAGCCTTGAATCGCAGTCTTAGACAGAGGAGGATGATGCGGACGACGGAGCCTGGCGTAGTATTCGTTAAGTTTGAGCCTGCCTCCGGGATCTGTTGCGTCGCAGTCAGTGCACGTTGACCTCAACCCCTATGCGCTTCAGGTTCTCTCGGGTGTTCTGCCGGATGTTCGCCGCGGCGGCGACACTTTTCCTGCTGGTGGGGGCCGGAAGTAGTCAGAATACGACTCGGATCACTCTTGATCAGGCCATTGATCTGGCTCTGGCTCACAACCATTCGCTCAAAGCCACGCGAACCCTGATTCTCCAGAACCAGGCCCAGGAGATCACAGCAAACCTGCGTCCAAATCCAACATTGGGGATCGATACCCAGTTTATTCCAATATTCAGTCCCCAGGATTTCTCTGTCGACAACCTAAACGTCACCCAGCAGTTTGACGTCGGCATCGGATACCTGTTTGAACGCGGTCACAAACGACAGCGGCGGTTGCAGGCTGCGCGTGATACGAGCGCCGTCACGCGCGCCCAAGTAGCTGACGCCGAGCGCACACTGGCGTTCAACGTGGGCCAGCAGTTCGTCAGTGTTTTGTTGGCGGAATCCACTCTCCAGTTTGCGCTAGAGGACCTGAAGGGCTTTCAGCAAACGGTCGATATCAGCGAGACGCAACTCAAGGCCGGATACATTGGTGAAGGCGACTATCTGAAGATCAAGCTCCAGCTTCTGCAGTTTCAGACAGACGTCTCCTCTGCCCGCCTCGCGAAGGTGCAAGCGCTGGTCGGACTGCGTGAATTCCTCGGCTACAACACGGTACCGGCGGACTATGACGTGGTGGGCGAACTGGAGTTTCAACCGCTCAAAGGGAACCTGGAAGACTTGCAGGCGCGGGCGCTGCGGGAGCGACCGGACTTCCGTGCCGCTGAGCTAGGAATCACTGCTGCACAGAGCCAAATCCTCCTGGCCAAAGCGAACGCCAAGGTCGATGTAAACGGCACCTATGATTTCACTCACGTTTCCGGGGAAAACACAGCTTCCATCTTCGCCAACTTTGAGCTGCCGATCTTCAATCGCAATCAAGGAGAAATCGCGCGCACTGGCTACGCACTTACGCAAGCGCAGGAGCAGAAGCAATCGGCAAGCGATACCGTTCTCTCTGACGTTGCCAACGCCTATGAATCACTCAGGAGCAACCAAGAGGTGGTGCAACTTTATATTTCGGGCTACCTCAAGCAAGCGCAGGACTCGCGCGACATCAGTGAGTATGCTTACAAGCGGGGCGCCGCCAGTCTTTTGGACTATCTGGATGCCGAGCGCAGCTACCGATCTGTGCAACTGGCTTATCGGCAGGCGTTGGCCTCTTACATGACGGCGATGGAGCAATTGAAGGAAGCGGAAGGAACGAGGAGCCTGCCATGAGAAAGCTGTCATGAGAAAGCCGGGTAAGATGCACGCTGGCCATCGATGGCTGCCAGCACTCGTCGCGGCATTGGCGAGCCTGCTGCTCTTGCCCGGATGCGAAGGGTCCAAGTCGGCGGCACCAGCGGATCCAAACAGCGCAAAAAACTCGGACAGTGCTGAACTGTTTACCATCCCTCAGGAGCAGATGGCGCATGTGCAGGTGCTGACAGTGCAATCCACCACGCTGACCCGATTGCTGCGGCTAACAGGGGCCGTGGCCTACAACAGCTTTAGAACTACGCCTGTCATCACGCAGGTGAGCGGACCGGTCAGCAGGGTGGTGGTGGTTCCGGGTCAGAGAGTACAACGGAGCGAGCCCATGTTGTACGTGGCCAGCCCGGATTATTCGCAACTTCGCACGAATTATCTAAAAGCCAAATCTGCGTACGCTCTGGCGCAAATGGCTTATGACCGTGCCCGCGATCTTTATCAGCACAAAGCGATTGCCGAGCAAACTCTGGAGCAGGCGGAGTCGGCGGAGGTGCAGGCGGGCGGTGATCTGGCGGCATCGCAAGCCGCATTGAAAGTGATGGGAATCACGGATCCGGATGCACTCGTGAAAGCTCCACCTTCTTTCGAAGTTCCGGTAAGAGCACCGATCAGCGGCCAAGTGGTGGAACAAGATGTTTCCGCCGGACAACTCATTCAACCGGGCAGTACTCAATGCTTCCTGATTTCGGATACGACCAGCGTCTGGGTGCTGGTCAATGTCTACCAGAAAGATTTGCCCTTCGTGAATGTTGGAGATACGGTCACCATTCAGACAGACGCCTATCCTGACGTTTTCCACGGCCGCATTTCGTACGTCGCAGCTTCGCTCGATCCGAGCACGCGTACTTTACAGGCGCGTATCGAGACCAATAATCCGGGCGAGAAGCTGAAGAAGGATATGTTCGTCTTTGCGAACGTAAATGCGGGCACGATTCCAAATGCCATCGCGCTTCCGGATGCAGCCGTGTTGCGCGATAGCGAGAACCAGCCTTTTGTTTACGCGGCATTCTCTTCAAACCAGTTTGGCAGGCGCGCAGTTACGCTCGGAGAAAGCCTCAAAGGGCAGACGCAGATCACCAGCGGGTTGAAAGCGGGCGACCGGGTGATCGGAAATGGCAGTTTGTTCGTGCAGTTTGCAAACTCGTTGCAGCGCTAGATGCCCACAATACCTGAAGAATTAATTCAGTTGGCAGAAGTGAAGCCAAGCACAGTGTTCACGACCGAATGATCCACAGAATCGTCCAAGCGGCGCTACGTCAAAGATTCCTGGTACTGATGCTGACCACTTTCATCACGGTCGGCGGAATCCTTTCGTTTGAGCGGATGCCGGTGGATGCCTATCCCGACCTATCTCCTCCGCAGGTTGAAATCATCACACAGTGGCCGGACCATGCGGCCGAAGAAGTGGAGCGGTTGGTTACGCTTCCTCTTGAACTCCAGATGAACGGCGTTCCCCACATGGTGGTAATGCGTTCCAAATCGCTTTACGGTTTGTCCGATCTGATTCTCACCTTTGAAGAAAGTACCGACAGCTATTTTGCTCGGCAGATCGTCTTTGAACGGCTTGCTCAAGCCACAGTGCCCACGGGAGTAATCCCAACCATGGCGCCTCTTTTCAGTCCGAGCGGCCTGGTCTATCGCTATGTGCTCGAAAGTCCGGACCGCTCACCCCAAGAGTTGAAGACGATCGAGGACTGGGTGGTACAGCGAGCCTATCGATCGGTACACGGAGTAGCCGACGACTCGGGCTTTGGCGGAACAGTGATGCAGTACCAGGTGCTGCTGGATCCGGCACGCATCTATGGATATCACCTGACAATTCCGCAAGTGGTGACGGCGCTCTCCGCCAATAATGCGAATGCCGGTGGCGGATTCTTTTCGCAGGGCGGACAGTTCTACTACGTGCGCGGTATCGGATTGGTGCGGAACACCGACGACATTGGAAACATCGTGGTGGGTGCCAACAAAGGTGTGCCCATCCGAGTGAAGGACATCGGGGATGTAACGATCGGGCATGCGCCTCGCCTTGGCGAATTCGGCTTCCAGAAGAATGACGACGCGGTCGAGGGCGTCATTCTAATGTTGCGCGGCGAGCAGACCCAAAACGTCCTGAAAGGAGTGGAGGCAAAAACCGAAGAACTAAACCGGCGGATCCTGCCGCCGGATGTCAAGATTCATCCTTATTATGATCGCAGCGAACTGGTAGACCTCACGACCGAAACGGTCGAAGCGAACCTGCTCCGCGGCATGGTCCTCGTTTTGGTCGTGCTGATTTTCTTCCTGGTCAGTTTTCGGGCCGCGGTCATCGTTGCCCTCACTATTCCTCTTTCTCTCCTCTTTGCGTTCATCGTGCTCCATGCACACGACGTAGCTGCAAATTTGCTTTCCATCGGCGCAATCGATTTCGGAATTGTGATCGATGGCACGGTCGTGATGATTGAGAACATTTACCGGGAGCTGGCACTGCGGGAGGGCCAGGAGTACAAACTAAACGAAGTAATTCTTGCGGCCGCGAAGGATGTGGATCGGCCGATTTTCTATTCCGTGGCCGTCATCCTCGCCGGGTACCTGCCGATCTACGCGCTGACCGGACCCTCGGGCAAACTGTTCCACCCCATGGCTGAGACGATGGCCTTTGCCCTGGTTGGCGCCCTCATCCTGACCCTTACGCTGATACCGGTGCTGGCTTCCTACTGGTTCAGGAAGGGCGTCCATGAGAAACCCAATCGAGCATACGAATGGATGAAGCGGAAATACGCGGTTCAGCTGGATTGGGCGCTCAACCACGCCAAAACAACCATGTTAGTCGCGGCTCTGATCCTCGGCGCCACCCTGCTCCTCGTGCCGTTCATCGGCGGCGAGTTTATGCCTCACCTCGACGAGGGCGCGCTCTGGGTCCGCGCCACGATGCCGTACACAATTTCTTTTGAGGAGGCCAGTAAGATTGCTCCTCAGATCCGCGACATCCTCATGTCTTATCCGCAGGTGACCGTCGTGGGATCCGAGTTAGGGCGGCCCGATGACGGCACGGATCCTACCGGCTTCTTTAACTGCGAGTTCTACGTAGGATTGAAGCCGTATAAAGACAAATCGTGGACCGGTGATGTCAGCGACAAGAAGCAGCTGATCGAGTCGATCAACAAGAAGCTAACGGCTTTTCCCGGAATCATCTTCAACTACACGCAACCTGCCGAAGATGCCGTGGATGAAGCCCTCACCGGCCTCAAGAGTTCCCTGGCCGTCAAGATCTATGGTGAAGACTTGAACGTGCTGCAAGACAAAGCAATCCAAATCAAGAATGCGCTAGCCAAGGTCCCTGGGTTCACCGAGCTAACGGTCGTGCGCGAACTCGGTCAACCCAGCCTGCTCGTCGACGTCGATCGCAACAAGATCGCGCGCTACGGAATCAACGTGGCCGACGTAGAGGCGGTGATTTCGGCGGCAGTTGGAGGACAGGCGGTCACCCAAGTTATTCAGGGCGAAAAGCTGTTCGACCTCGTACTCCGCATGCAGCCCCAATTCCGAAGCAGCGCGCATGAGATTGGAAACCTGCTGGTGGGCACGCCTGATGGACAGCAGATTCCGCTTAGTCAACTCGCTAACATTACTCAGGGAAACGGCGCGTCCTTTATTTACCGCGAAAATAACTCGCGCTACATCGGCGTCCAGTACAGCATCGAGGGTCGAGACTTGGAGCGCGCCGTGCGAGACGGCCAAGCCGCCGTAAAGAAAGCCGTGACGCTGCCGCAGGGTTACACGATGTCATGGGGCGGCGAATACAGCCAATTTCTGGAGGCAAAGTCGCAGATGTATTTCATTGGGCCACTCGCCATCGTGCTGATTTTCATGATCTTGTTTGCGCTCTACGGAAATTTCAAATTCCCCGTCACCATCGCCTTAGGCGTCGTTATGACGGAACCCGTAGGCGCGCTGGTTGCGCTGAAACTCACGAACACGCCCTTCAGCGTTTCCTCAGTCCTGGGTCTTTTGGCGTTGCTTGGGGTTTCCGTGGAGACTGCCGTGATTCTGGTCTCCTATATCAACAAGTTGCGCCAGGAGGGAATGGGAATCCGCGCGGCCATCCGGGAGGCGTCTCTGCTGCGGCTCCGTCCCATCATGATGACCGCTCTAGTCGCCTGCCTCGGATTGTTGCCTGCGGCCCTTTCCACCGGCATCGGATCGGACACGCAAAGGCCCTTTGCCATCGTCATCGTTGCCGGTCTCATTTCACGCCTCTTCATCGGGTTCTTCGTCAATCCTGTTTTGTACGAGATGGTCGCCCGTGAAGGCGACGTGCTACAGGTGTAGAGAATGGTGTCTGGATTGGGCGAGATTGTCCTCAATCGTCGCCGAAGGTCATAGTACCTAGAGCCGCTTCGGAGACCCGAAGTCCGCTCTGCCCAGCAATCTGTATTTCATAATCGAGCTCCTCTCATCCGCTGTATCGCTGCAAATCGCGAGCAAGCACCGGAAGCAGAACGCGGCACAAAGCGCCCCCTCAAGCTGCTTTGGATTCGCCGTCGGATTTCTCCAAGTGTCCACCAAATTGATACCGCATCGCCGATAAGAGTTTGTTGGCGAAGTCAGCCTCACCCCGGGAACTGAATCGCTCGTAAAGCGCGGTGGTGAGAACCGGGGCCGGTACTGCTTCGTCGATCGCAGCTTTAATCGTCCAGCGTCCTTCGCCAGAATCGGAGACATGGCCGGCAAACTTCGAAAGATTCGGGTCCTGAAGGAGGGCGCCAGCGGTCAGATCCAGCAGCCACGAGGCGATCACACTTCCCCGGCGCCAAACCTCCGCAATGTCTCGCAGATTCATGTCGTACTGATAGTGTTCGGGGTCGCGCAAGGGCGTAGTTTCCGCATCCGCTGCGCTATTTGTTTTTTTGCCGACGTTAGCGCTACGCAGAATGGAGAGACCCTCCGCGTATGCCGCCATTATTCCGTATTCCATTCCGTTGTGCACCATCTTGACAAAATGACCGGCGCCGTTTGGGCCGCAGTGCAGGTAGCCCTGCTCGGCGGTTCCATTGATCTCGTCCCGGCTGATCTTGTCCCGTCCGGCGGTGCGCGGAATATCACCCATCCCCGGAGCGAGGGCGGCGAAAATCGGATCGAGCCGCTGAATGACTTCGGCTTCGCCCCCAATCATCATGCAGTACCCCCGCTCCAAACCCCACACTCCTCCGCTGGTGCCAACATCGACGTAGTGAAGCTTTTGCGGAGCGAGCTCCTTTGCTCGACGGAGATCGTCGACGTAATAAGAGTTGCCTCCGTCAATCAGAATGTCTCCCGCCTCGAGATGAGGCGAAAGTTCGGCGATGGTATCGTCGACAGCCCCCGCCGGCACCATCAGCCAGATCGCTCGTGGTCTCTCAAGTTTCTTCACGACATCTGCGAGCGACGTGGCGCCGATCGCCTTTTCCTTGACGAGTTCGTTCACTGGTTGTGGTGACCGATTGAACACCACGCAGCTGTGACCCTTGTGGATGAGTCGCCGCACCATGTTCGCCCCCATCCTTCCAAGACCGATCATGCCGATTTGCATAGTTATCTCCTTGCTTTTTTCCGTCTCAGCTTCGGATCACGAGCAGAGTCCTAGCTGGCACGCGCCATACCGTCCAGTTCCTGCCATTTATTTGCGTCAATCTTTAACTCCGCTGCCGCCACGTTTTCTTCGAGATGTTTGACCTTGGAAGTTCCTGGGATCGGCAGCATGATTGGGGATCGAGCGAGCAGCCATGCCAGAGCCACTTGTGATGGGGTGACTTTCCATCGAGCTGCTATGCGGCTGATAGGGCTCTCAGAAAAGGACACACGACCGGCAGCCAGTGGGAACCACGGAATAAAACCCATTTTTTCTTTTTCACAATAGTCCAGAACATCTTCCGATCCGCGGTCGGTAACGCTGTAACGATTCTGAACACTCACAATCGGAACGATGGTTCGCGCATGCTGAATCTGTCGCACGCTCACTTCGGATAAACCGATGTGTTTGATTTTTCCTTGCGCTTGCAAATCCTTTAGGGTGCCGAGTTGATCTTCAGCCGGCACTTTCGGATCGATTCGATGCAACTGATAAAGATCAATCCGCTCCAGGCGCAACCGCCGCAGGCTGCCTTCGCAGGCGGATCTCAGGTGTTCCGGCTTTCCATTTTCCACCCATTGGTCGGGGGCCGGGACGATCAAAACCGCCCTTGGTCGCGATCACCAGTCCCTCCGGATACGGATGCAGCGC
>Ga0209332_1000015_pt1 | contig 42835 bp, 32 predicted proteins | sample BlaSpr_A8_OM3_M1_FD_187974 | JGI IMG/M metagenome (GOLD analysis project Ga0209332, IMG submission 187974) | Forest soil microbial communities from Thunder Bay, Ontario, Canada - Black Spruce, Ontario site 2_A8_OM3_M1 (SPAdes) (version 2) | ecosystem: Environmental > Terrestrial > Soil > Boreal...
GAACAACGCAGTGCCTAAAAGTTCGCCAGCCGTGTCGTAGTGGCGTTCGCGCAGAGCGCGAGCCATCTTCAACGCCGTCTTGCGATCTCCGCCACCGGCGGCCTTTCCCATCGCGAGCAGGGAATCGGTGACCTTTGCCATGGCGCTGACCACTACCACGGGACCATCTGCCAAGCGGTCATGAACGATTTGCGCCGCCCGGTCGATGGCTTTCGCGTCCTGCACGGAAGTTCCGCCGAACTTCATAACGATCATGGCCGGCGTTGCTCCCGAGACGATTCACGTAGAGACGCGGCTTGCCGCGTCTCCCGCTGCCGAGACGGGAAAATCCCCGTCTCTACACGAGCCGATTTTGCCTTGGCGGCGAAGTTTAACATCACCCGAAATATCCCTTCGCCTTGAGAAGTTCAGCGTTGAGCACTGCAGCCCCAGCGGCTCCGCGAATAGTGTTGTGAGATAGGACGGTAAATTTCCAATCGAGAACATTGCATTTCCGCAGGCGTCCAACGGAAGTTGCCATGCCCGCCCCGGCGTCGCAATCGAAGCGCGGTTGAGGACGATCCGGCGCGGTCATGTAAACGATGGGTTGCGCGGGCGCGTTTGGCAGGCGCAGTTGCTGGGGCTCCGGGCGGAAGTTATTCCACGCGGCAATAATTTCGTCCGCAGTCGCTTTCTTTTTCAGACGGATCGCAATCGATTCGGTGTGTCCATCTTCCACCGCAACGCGATTACATTGCGCGCTCATGGCAAACGGAGCAGGATCAATGTGCGAGCCGCTCAGCGTACCTAAAAGCTTTTGCGTCTCCTCCTCCATTTTTTCTTCTTCGTTAGAAATGTAAGGAATCACGTTGCCGAGAATGTCGAGTGACGCAACACCCGGATAGCCAGCGCCGCTCACCGCCTGCATAGTGACCGCCATGACCGTCTCCAGCGTGAATGCGCGATGCAGCGGCGCCAGCGCCAGTACCAGTCCGATCGCGGAGCAGTTGGGATTCGTCACTACGTAGCCACGAGATTTCGTTCGCCACGACTGCTTCTCAATCAATGCAATGTGATCGCCATTGACCTCAGGAATCACTAGTGGCACATCGGACTGCATGCGTAATGCACTTGAATTGGAAATTACGGCGCATCCAGCGTCTGCGAACTGCGGTTCCATCTCCCGCGCGATCGAAGCATCAAGCGCGGCGAAAATAATTTTTGGCGCGCCATCAGGTTTGGCGGGCGACACCTTCATCTTCGCTACGGCAGGCGGGATCGCCGTCTTCAATTTCCAGCGCGCAGCTTCAGCGTATGGACGTCCTTCCGATCGATCAGACGCGGCCAGCCACGCCACTTCAAACCACGGATGCTCCTCGAGCATTTGGATAAATCTCTGCCCCACGATGCCCGTGGCACCAAGAATTCCTACAGGAAGTTTATTCGGCATGTTGAATTGTGATTTTATACTAGCGACTTTCTCCAGATAGCCGCTTCCTCAAATCCGGCGGGACGAATCAAGCATAAGCGCGAGAAAAATCTTCAAATAACTATCGAAGAGAGACCAGCACGAACGCGGCATGCGACTAGCTGATTCTTCCTTTCCCCAGATCCTGGGGAAACGCATCTCCGTTCAAAGGTCCGAACCTGCGCTTTTCGGCAAAAATGCGCCATCGCCGCCAGACAATTCTCAGGCCGGCCATGACGGGTATAGAGAGATACACGCCGATCACTCCCGCAATCTCGCCGCCAGCAAGAATTCCGAACAAGGCGGCCAGGGGATGCAATTCGACGCTGCTGCCCATGATGCGCGGAGAGCTGACGTAGTCCTGCAACATTCGCCAGATAAACAGAAAAAGCAGCAAATAGCCCCAGTGCGCGTAGCCAGAAAGCATTGCAACAGTCAACATTGCAACCCCGCCGATGAGCGGTCCGGCCACCGGAAGAAATTCGAGCGCGCCCCCGGCCGAGGCAAGCATGAGCGCGTACGGCACTCCCATCAATCCTAAAAACGTAAGGTATGCCACGAACGACAGGGCCGCCAGCGTCAGTTGCGCGCGAATAAATTGCGCCAGCATCTGATTCAAATCCTGGAGAACATCATCTAGAAATTCGCGTTGCGAGCGCGATTGCACCAGCGAAAGCAGCGTCTCCTGAAACCTACCGCCGTCGCGTAGAAAAAAGATGGCAAGGATGGGCACGAGAAACAATACCCAAACCTGCTGCAGCGCTTCCGCAACCCATACCCCGATGTGCTGAGCGAGACGCGCCAGATCGTCGCGCCGGGTTACAACGAAGCTTTGAATGCGCTGCTGCGTCGCAAAACTCCAGTGATGCTGGCTGCCGATCTTCGCCGTCAACTGCCGGATCTGACCCAAGATTTGTCCGGTGTTGGCCTTGTCCATTAGCCCCGGCAGCGATTCGCTGAGCTTTGCGCTCTGCCGCGCGATCCGCGGGCCCACCAGAAAGCCGAGGATTGCGATCCCAATCAGAAGCAGCAGATAAATAATTGCGATCGCCCACACCCGGCGATGCACTATTTTTTCCAATCGCGCGACTGCGGGATTAATGAGGTAGGCAAAAATGATGGCAAAGAGGAACAGAAGCAGCGTTCGCCTGGCCGCGAACACAAAGCCAATACCCAAGAAGAACAGCGTTGCTGTAAATAGCACGCGTGTGGTGCGTGAATCAATGATCGTCATTGATGGTTAATTATGATGGTTGAGATGATGGTTAATTATGATGGTCGAGAGCAAAAGTGGCATCGGAGCTCCGGACTTTCGCAGGATGAAAGTCCGGCTAGTCGCGAACCACTTCTGTATTCTCTCCCACAATCACCATTCGCATCACTTTAAATTGATCGTTGAGCCATAGTTGCCAAGTGCTTGATTCGCCTTTCAGTTCCAGCTTGAGTAAGTCTTGTTCTCCGCCCTTTAGCGCAACCTTCTCGCGGCCTAAAAATTCCATGCTCATCGGGGCGGGAGCATGCTGGCGCGGGTTCAACGTCCCAAATTGCGCGCGCTGCTTTATCGGGCACTGCAGCACTTTGTCCTGCTTGCACGAGGCGCCTAGAAATTTCCACGCCAGCACTTCGCGATGAACAAAGAAATAGTCATCGAGAATGCTGGTTGAAACCGGCAGCAGGTAAGGCTGTTCTTGTTCTTTTTCCTGCGGCGAAGCCTTCCATTTCTGGGTCAGAAAATCGGACGCCGGAACCACTACCGATTGCGCCTTCTCCGGGCTTATTTCTTTCCACTCGTAACGCCGGATGTCGCCATTGGACGTGAGCTGCATCTCCGAAGTCTGCAACGCTTCGGTGGGGGCATTCTCCGTCTTAAATTCGGAATGGATGACGCTGCCATAGCCCGTCTGGTAAATGGAGAATGTTTCCGTTCCCACACGGTGGCCGCTTTGGAATACGCCGAAAGAGCCCGAGTCGATTTCCTTGCCTTCGTGTTTCGCTTCCTTCTCTTTATCGTCCTTAGGCAACGGAGCAGCCGAAGCCGCGACCGATTGTGCGATCACAAACATTACTGCAGCCAGCATGGGGAGTAGGCGTAAAAACAACTTCACTTTGTTTCTCCTGTTTCAAAATGAGTTAGAGGAGCCTGAGAGGAAACGGCGGATGCCGATTTATCCCAAAACTGCAAAATACTCTCGATCTCGCCACAAAGGGAGGCTTCATCTCTTCCAGAGGTTACGATAGTGACCAGCGCCTTGCGATAAAAGGGCAACCGGGTTTCGTGCAAGCGCGCAAAATCCGGAAAATTACTCCGAAGCGGCCGCTTCTTATCTTCCTGTTGACTTCGGCGCCAAAGCTCTTCAACAGGGGCGTCCAGAAAAATAGAAGGCCACGGTTTTAGCAACTCCAGATTGCTGGGTTGGGCAAAAGTTCCGCCACCCAGCGCGATAACGGTGTCGCGCTCCAGGGATTCCGTCAGTTCGCGGAGGGCGGCGGCTTCGATCAATCGAAACTCACTTTCTCCGCGACCACGAAAAATCTCGGCGATGGTTTGGCCCGCGCGAGCCTCGATCTCGGCATCGAGATCCACAAAGTCCCAAGTCAGGCGACGCGCGAGCGCGGCTCCTACAGTGGTCTTGCCGGACGCCATGAAGCCGACGAGAAAGACGGCGCGCGCGTTCGCTGGACGAGGCTCCATGATTGGCTTTCAGCGGTCAGCTATCAGTTACATCTCAGAGCTTTAACTGAAGGCTGAGAGCCGATAGCTGGTTCAGATTTATTTTCAGCGTTGCTTGAGGCGGATTTTACCACTGAAGGAGCGCAGCACTACTGACGATCCTGCATTGCCGGCGGTGCCGAAGAAGGAACGTCCCGCTTCCTCGGAAAAACGGGAGTGCTGGGGGTGGAGAGGGAAGTCATTCTGCACGCGCCCGAGGACAGAATGCGCTTTGAAATCAGCAGACACATAAGCGGGGGCCAAAGCCTCGATATCGCCGGTGTGGGTGGTGAACTTATAGTCGCCGCCGGAGCCGAAGTCCCCGTCATAAAAAATCTTGCCGCTGCCGGAATTCGCCTGCACCCGCGGGCCGGTCACTGATTTCAGGTGCACATCGCCGCTGATGGATGAGATCTCCACGTGCCCGTTGCGCACGTCAGTCAGCGTGATCGGTCCACGCATGGTGCGAACGTGCACGTGGCCATTATTGATGGTTCGAATATCCACGACGGCATCCGTACCTTCCAGCGTCATGTCTCCCTGTAGGCGCTCCGCCGATATCGGCCCGGTTGAAGAATGGAGGCTAACCGTGGCCCCGGCTGGAACCAGCACGTCATAATCAATCTGCCCCGTCTGTTGTCCCGCACCTTGCAGCACGTGGGTTGCGATATCGATGCGCTCGCCCGTTTGCTGGCGGTCAACTTCGACATTCGCGGACTTAATCGTCGCCGTCACGACGATTTGGTTATTGTTCCCTGGCTTCACGGAAATTGCGCCGTTCTGGGTATCGACGGAAATATTGGGCCGCGCCCCAACCGCAAACCGGTACTCCTTCTTCGTGGTTTGCGCGGGGGGCTGGGCGGAAGTTTGAGGCGCTGTCTGAGAGAAGGCAGTCGATGCCAGACATGCCGACAGCATCAGACCCGCGGCCAGGTTTGAGTTGATGCCTGTGTGATGAACGCCTGCTTGAAGAACTCCCCGAAGACTCGCCATAACCTACGCCCCTGCGGCCGGGTACGCCGGTCCGCCCTTCTAACTATTGAATACGATCCAATGCAATCTGATAAAGAAGTGCCTTCTGCTGGTACGCTTCCATTAGATGCTGACGCGCGTCCGCATCCCCCGGATTCTGATCCACATAAGCCTGCGATTCCCGAATGTCGGCATTCACAGCTTGCAACTGCTTTTCATACGTTGCTTTCATCGAAGGCGCGCGGGTTGAAACCACACTCAGAAATTGTTCGTCATCTTCGCTGCTCGGTGCGGCTTCCTGACTCTCTCTGCGACTCCGCGCCAACTGCTCTGGATCAGCGGAAGATGCGGCCTTGCTGGTTGATGCCACAACCGGCGTTGAAGCCGGAGCAGGCGTCGAAGCCGGGATCGAAGAGGAAGGTGCCGAAGGAGTGGAAGCCGTTGTGTTAGTAGATTGCGTGTTGGGAGATGGAGCAGGCGCCGGAGTTGCCGGTGCTTTACGCTCTGAAGTCAGCGGCGCCGATTGATGCTTCGCCACATAGGTTCCGGCTACCAGCATCACTGCCGCCACTGGAACCAGCCACGACATGCGCCATCGCGGCCGCGCTGGGACCAGCACACGTTGCTGCTCGCGCGTCGCAAAATCGGCTTCTTGATCGCGGATCAGTCCTTCAGCCCGTAACTGAGCGGCGATGCGCAGCCACAACTCCGGCGACGGCTCATCATCCTCTGCCAACTGCCTCGCCCCGCCAGATATCGTTCTCAATTCCGATACCAAGCCAGAACAATCAGGGCAGGAGCTTAAATGACTTTGAAAATCGAACGGAAATTGCCCGCTCTCCGGAGCGTCAATAACCTCCGGCAAAACTTCTTGAACTTCGGAACACGTCATAGCATCTCTCCCCAGTGCTGCAACAACCGCTACCCAGTCTTGGCCTGTTCGGCTCTCATGAACTTCAGAAAATCTCGCAACTTCAATCTTGCTTTGTGAAGTTGCGACTTACTATTTCCAATCGAGCATCCCACGATTCCCGCAATTTCGTTGTGCTCGAATCCCTCAACGTCGTGCAGTATAAAAACCGTTCGATACCCCGGCGGCAGCCGATCAATCGCCCGGCGCAACTCCAGACGATCTACCGATCCCGTCAGCTTTACATCCTTGGTGCCAAACTCTTTTCTGGGAGCTTCGTCGTCAGCTTCCAGAGTCTCCTCAAGCGACACCACCGGAAGGCCCTTTTTACGCAACTGCATCAACACGACATTTACAGTCATGCGGTGCAGCCAAGTTGAAAACGCCGATTCCCCGCGGAACGTTCCTATCTTGCGATAGAGCTGAAGAAATGCTTCTTGGGCAAGATCTTCGGCCTGCGCAGGATTGGAGACCATCCGCAAACATAGCGAATACACTCGACGTTTGTGCTGGTGATACAAGGCTTCGAAAGCTGCTTCGTCACCCTGTTTCGCCCGCTCTATAAGTTCTGCTTCGTTGTTACGTTGTTTCTGGTCGGTCAAGTCGCCTTTTCCGGCCGCTACTCGTTAGGATGCGGCTACGAACTCTTTTCGTTGTACAAATTTGCCGAGGCCGTAGCCCAAAGGCTCTCGACTCGTCTATTCCGCCAGAATACCAAAAATTGTAGCTTCGCGAGGATTGTGCGGTGACGGACTGTGCCCCGTTCCTGGCGGGGGCACAATCCCGGCACTACCCCGTTACTGCCTTAGCCCCGCTACGTGTATAGCTTTCCTTCGCGCATAGCTTTCCTTCGTGTACCTCAGTGCCCTTGGTGGTTCAGTCCTTCCACGGTGTAGACCACTGCTACGGTGTAAAGCACTGCTACCCCTTGGCCGTAATCGTCTCCAACCCATGCCCCTGCGGCCCGGTCTCGCGAATTCTCAATAAGATGGCAAAAGTCAGTCCCACGAAGCCTAAAATCGAAAAGATCAACATCCCCAGCTGATAGCCTCCCGGGTTCTCCAGCCCGGCATGAGAATAGTCGTTTGCCTTCCCGATCATCAGATTCAGAAGAAAGAAGCCGATTTGCTGGATCAGCGTCATGAGGGCATAAGCCGTCCCCAGCCGGCTCTGGTCGACAATGTATGCGACCGACGGCCACATCACCGCCGGAATCAGCGAAAATGCGATCCCCATCATGCAAACCGGCACATAGAGGGAAATATTGGTATATCCCATCATCAGATAAACCGGCATCAGCAGGATCGATCCAAACATCATCAGGAACGCCCGCTTCCCAATCTTGTCGGCCAGCAATCCAAACAGAGGGGTCGCCACCATCGCCGAAAGCGGAAGCAGGCTGTTAAAGAATCCTGCCCGCTCATGAGCCAGCACCCGCATCGCCTCGGAAGCACTCACGCCTCCATGGCCCGCCAGAATCTTATTGGTAAAAAAGTCGATGGCGAACGTCCGAAAGGGAAAAATTGCCGAATAAAAAGTGAAGCAAAGACCCACGACATACCAGTACGACGCGTTAAATCGAAAAATTTGTCTGAAGTCCAGCTTGTCGATCGAGCCAGCCTGCCCTAATTCATACCGCTGCTCCGCCCGGCTTTCGAGTAGCCAGTAAGCCACCGAGCAAACCACAGACATGACTCCGGCGCCCACCGCTATCAATAGCGGTCCCTGCCAGCTGGGCTCGCCCGCCGGGCCATTCGGATAAAACACTCTGTTAGCCCAGGTAGGGGAGTTGTCAGCCGCCACCGACGCCAGCCGAGCTATAAGAAGGTTAATGCCGAAGGCAAAACTAAGCTCCTTGCCCTTAAACCACTTCGCCAGCACAGTCGTGACTGCAACAATCATCGACTCCGCGCCGAGACCGAGCACCGTCCGCCCCGCAATCATCATTGCCGGCTGCCCGCGCAGCGCCGTAAGTAAAGCGCCGAGCAGGCAAACCACGGCAAAAAATGTGATCGCCTTTTTAGTGCCAATGCGATCGATGATGATGCCGCCGATCAGCAATGTCGCAACCGCGGCGACGCTATACGCCGAGTTCAACCACCCAAATGCAGTAGCCGAGAAGCCCAGCTTGTCGATGAAAATGCGTTCCAGCGGATTAATGCTGTCGTAGATGTAATAATTCCCGCCCATCGCCAGACTAACGAACAGCAATACAGTCCAGCGATAAAGGCGAGAGGGCTCGGGACGTGCTAGTTCAGCCATAAAGACAATTGATCCTTGACAGCGTCTGCGGCGAAACGAGAGTCCTTAGTGAAGCCTCAGCGCCAGTCGTTTTATTTGTGAGGAAGATCGACCGCAAGAAGATAACAGAAATGAAGCGAACATCTCACTGAAGACCGCAAAAAATAAAAAGCCCCCGGCCCCCCAAAAAGCAGGGAACCGAGGGCCCAAACTGAGAGCTGACAACTGAGAGCTGAGAGCTGCCCTTAAATCTTTTCCGTCTTGCCGTCGTACTTCACGCTGCCATTTTTTTCATTCTCGCGCGCGACGTCGTCGTTGGTATAGGTGTGGGTGGCCTTCTTGCCCGTCTTTGCTGACGACTCCGGCTCGGAAGTTGGGTAGTGGCCGCTATAGTACGTCCACGATCCGCGCTTTTCCGCGCGCTCGCCATGCTCTTCGCGTCCATGCTCTTCCATCGCTTCATGCATCGTGCCGCCGCGCATGATATGGCCTTCGCGTCCAACCGTCTCCGGCCACAACCGCACCTGCGGAGTCGTGAGTGGCGCTCCGCCCTGGTACCAGACCGCGGCCGTGTATTCCGAACTCGTCGACCCTTGAATTTGCGAAAGGGTTGAATTAGTCGCGCCGGCGATTAATCCGGTGGTTGCGTTGCTCGCGCCTACGGGATTCGGCGAAACCGACTGCAGGGAAATTTCCGGAGTGGTCGCAAGAGGGATGAACGGGCCGCATCCATAAAGACAAAGGCCGGAGTGGGAAAAGGGTTGTTGGCCAAATGCCGCTGCCGCCATCAGGACTACCGCGCTCAGAAACAAATAGGGTCGCATTCTGCCTCCACTGAACTAACTTCTGCTGCCTTCGAGTGCAGTTTGCTGGCCAGTGCGGGGAGCAGTGAACATACCCGCGATCTTCGGAGATTCACGGTCCTATCGGTCAAACCACGGCAATTCGCCAGAGGTTCACGTCGAAGTCAGGTGAAAACCGTTGCGCACAACCTGCAATCGATTAGCGTTGCTTCTGGTGGAGCGCCGGGCGTCCCCGCCCGGCCACCTCGAATCTCGACAAGCGAGGGCCCGCCTCTTCACCCTATATTAGTGCGGTAGCTGCCGATCCCCAACGATCACGATCAGCTCCCCACAAACCGAGCGTACAAACTCCGCGCGACAGCCGTATCAGTAGTCCCCTTAATAATGGCGCGCCCGTCGGGAAACAGTGTCATCTCATAAGGCTCGCGAAAAAACTTCAGCACAAACTCATTGTGCCGAACCACCCCATGAGGCTGCAGTCTCCCGCTCAGCTCCGCAAAGTCCACCGGACGTTGCCGTTCGTGAATCTGCACCGAATTCCGGCCGCACAAAGTAATATGCGGACGACCTTCACCCGCCAAATGGACAAACTCTCCCGCGCAGGCCCGGCATCCCGCGCGCGAAGTGCTGGCGCCCAATTCCGCCCGCTCATTGCTCCATACATCCCATGACAGCAGTGTCCGCCGCATCTTCGATCGCGCCCCGACAAGAAACTTCAGCGCCTCTGTCGCCACGATCGACGCCACCAGATTTACCGCAGCATTCAAAATGCCCGCCGTCTCGCACGTCTCCACCGTGCCCCGCGGAGACTCCGGAAAAATGCAGCTCAGGCAAGCCGTCTCCCCTGGCAGGATATTCATGGTCAACGTATAGCCACCCACCGCCGCGGCGTAAATCCAAGTCACGGAATTTTTCAGCGCATAGTCATTAATAAGGTAGCGAGTTTCGAAATTGTCAGTTCCATCAAGAATCAGGTCGGCTTCGCCAAGCAGGGAATCAACATTCGCCGGAGTCAGATCCGCCACATGGGGCTCAACAACAATTTGCGAATTGAAGCGCGCAATCTGCCGCGCCGCCGCGATCGCCTTGGGCACAGATTCGCGGGCATCATTCTCATCGAACAATGTTTGCCGCTGCAAATTGCTTGGTTCGACATAATCGCGGTCAAGAATACGCAGCGTTCCCACGCCTGATCGAGCCAGCAACGAGGCCACACCAGACCCGGTAGCGCCGCAACCCACTACGACCACCCGAGACTGCGAAAGCTTCTGCTGACCTTCCGCGCCAATCTCCTTGAACAACACCTGCCGCGAATATCGATCCGTATATTGATCGGCCATTTTCGAAACGCTGTTCTCGTCGCTTGCCTTGCTTACAACGGTATTTTCCAAAGTGCTCACCTTGCCAATTACCTTTTCCGCGCTTTCCACACAGTATTATAGGTTCCGGCCATCAAACTTTATCCCAGCGAGCTAAGTGTGCGGTTGAGCGCTGCATCGAACCCGAAAAGAGGCACGCCTGCGAAGCCTGAATTGTCGCTTCCGCAAGTGCGGGAACGTATGCATTCGCAAGCATCCCATGAGCGCAGTCGGACGGGCCATGTCGACCGCAGCCCGTCCACTGTCCTTGGATTCCCCGGTTCTGGAGTTGGCATCCGGTTCACGCTAAAAACAAAGATAAAGATAAAGATACAGATAAAAATAAAGATAAAGCTTCTATCGGCCTTGCTGGTCCTGGTAAGCGCCACAACTTGGGCAGGCACAGCGCAAGTTGCGACCCAGCCCGCACCCCAGCAATCTACCCAGCAATCTAGCGAAACGCCATCGCAGTTCGGGTCCATCTCCTCCTATCTCGGCCTGGCTATCGGCCAGATCGACTTCCCCGGCGTTCCGACCGGGGAAGTCCCCTCCATGCTTGCAGCCAGCGGCTTGAAGATCGGCGAGCCTCTCACCCGTGAGAATCTTCACGACGCCATGCAAGGCCTTTTTGCTACGGGCAGATTCTCCGATATTCAAGCGGAGGCCGATCCCACCACCGCCGGCCTCCGGCTGCGCTTCGTGACCACCGCCAATTTTTTCGTGGGTATTGTCACCATTCAAGGAGTCTCCGCCAATCCCTCCGCGAACCAGCTCGCCAGCGCCACCCGCCTCCAGCTCGGCGAACTCTATACTTCGCAGAAACGCATCCACGCGATCGAGGGTATCAAGCGAATGATGGAAGAAAACGGATTCCATCAGTCAACAACGACCATCTCTGAGCAGCGTGACGAACAGCAACACCAGGTCAACTTGACATTCCGAGTCGTTCCGGGCCGCCGCGCCGTTATCGGAGATTTCACCTTGCAAGGCGACGCCGGATATACCGTAGAGCAGATTAAAGAGATTGCTCACCTGAAGTCTGGCGAACCTGTCTTTGCCAATCGGCTCACTCGGTCCCTGCAGCGCATCCGCAAGCGCTATCAAAAGCAAAACCGGCTTCTCGCCCAGGTAGAAGTCGCTAACCGCACATACCAGCCCGGCCGCAATACCGTCGACTATGTTTTCAAAGTCGAGCGCGGCCCCGTAGTCCACATTGCCGCCGAAGGCTTCAAACTCACGCAGCATACGCTTAAGAAACTCGTGCCCATCTACGAAGAGGGCGCGGTCGACGACGATCTGCTAAACGAAGGCCGTCGCAACATCCAGAACCATCTGCAGACTCTCGGTTACTTTGATGTTACCGTCAGCGTGAATCAGCACAACACGCTCGATGGCAAAGTTGTCGAGATCGTCTACGCTATCAATCCCGGCGATCGCCACAAACTGGCCGCCATTCGCATCTCCGGCAACAGGTTTTTTTCCGACGAGTTGCTTCGGGCCCGAATGCAGGAGCAAGCCGCTGGACGGGTGTTCAGCCATGGCCGTTACAGCGAGGCCTTGCTGGAAGAGGATGTCGCAACAATTCGGGCTCTCTACCGGGCCAGCGGTTTTCGCCAAGCCGAAGTCACCAGCACATTGCTCAGCAACTATCAGGGCATTGCCGCACAACTGGCGATCCAGATCTTTGTGAAAGAAGGGCCGCAGACCCGCGTGGCTTGGGTTCGCATCGAAGGTGGATATACGCTCCCGTCAGAACAACTGCCAGAAATATCCACGGCCGAAGGGCAGGGCTTTGATGAATCAAGCTTGGCCAATGACCGCGACACAATCTTGAGCCGCTATTTCAATAATGGCTTTCCTAATGCCAGCGTCGATGTCAGCTATGTTCCGGTGGAGTCAACCGACAATCTGCCTCGCGTGGGAGTCACTTTCTCGATTCATGAAGGCGAGCAGTTTTTTGTGAACCGGGTATTTCTTGACGGGCTTCGCCACACTCGTCCCGGCGTCGCACACCGCGAATTGCAAGTGCAGCCGGGCGCACCTCTCAGCCAGCAGGAGATGTTCGAAACGCAACGGCGGCTTTACGATCTGGGCCTCTTCAAGCAGGTCGATACAGCCATTCAGAATCCCGAGGGAACCGAACCCAGCAAGAATGTCCTCGTCACCGCGCGTGAGGCGGAGCGTTACACCTTCGATTACGGCGTCGGGTTCGAATTCCAGACCGGACAGCCCTCCGCCGGAAGCAACCAGCCGCTGGGGACGACTGGCGTCAGCCCTAGAGTCTCTTTCGGGGTCAGCCGCATTAACCTCGGCGGCCGCCACCAAACGCTTACCATGAAGACCAACCTCAGTAACCTACAGCAAAGGGGAGTGGTCAATTACGATATTCCGAAGCTTATGAGCCGCGAGCTTCGCTTCTCCGCCACTGTTTTTTATGACAACACGGTTGACGTCTCAACTTTTACTTCGCAACGGCTGGAAGGGACGCTGCAGTTCTCGCAAGTGCTCTACAAAACGCGCGACCGGGATTTGACGACTATGACGTATCGTTTCAGCTATCGAAGAGTGGAGGCCAGTAACATTGAGGTGACCTCCGATCTGATCCCTCTGCTCTCCAAGCCAACCCGCGTCGGGATGCCGAACTTCCTGTACATCCGCAACCGCCGCGATAACGACCTGGAAAGCACAAGGGGAAATTACACCACCATCGAAGGCGGCGTCGCCTCCAGTTCTTTTGGCTCCGAGGCCGATTTCAGCCGCTTCCTGGCAAAGAATTCCACCTATCACGCCTTCTTTCGCAACCGCAGCACCGGTCAAGCTTTTGTCTTTGCCCGTTCCACGAGTGTCGGAATTGAGAATCCCTTCAGAAACACGGTTGTAGTGGATCCGGGAGCCTTCGTAGCGTCCACTGATACTTTAGTTCCGTTGCCCGAGCGTTTTTATAGCGGCGGTGGCAACTCTCATCGCGGATTCGGGTTAAATCAAGCAGGGCCGCGTGACCCATTCACCGGATTTCCCGTAGGTGGCAGCGCCGTGTTCCTCAATAGTCTCGAAATGCGTTTTCCAAATGTTCGAGTGCCCTATCTCGAAGACAATATCGGCTTTTCGCTGTTTCACGACATGGGCAATGTTTTCGCGCGTCCGCAGGAGATGCTTCCGAGCCTGATTCGTATCCACCAGCCCAACCAGGATCTCTGTTTCCACGAAGACACCCACCTGCAATGCAATTACAATTACGCTTCCCACGCCATCGGCCTTGGCGTCCGATATCAAACGCCCATCGGCCCGTTGCGCTTTGATTTTGGATACAATTTAAATCCGCCGTATTTTCCCAGCTTCACGAACATCACAACCAACAAGGCATCGGGACAATCGGTCGGCCAGTTCGGATACCAGCGCGCCGGACATTTTAATTTTTCGTTCAGCGTGGGGCAGTCGTTCTAATGAAACAGCCAATCCACAAACCGGTGAAGTGCCTTGCGGTCCTTACCGCGCTGCTCATGCTGGTGACACTGCACTCAACCGCCGAAATCATCGATCGCGTCGTCGCCAACGTTAACGGCCATGTCGTGTTGCAGAGCGATTGGGAGCAGGAATTGGCCTTCGAAAGTTTTTCCGATGGCCGCGAACCGAACTCGTTCTCCAAGGTCGAAAAATCCGCCGCCCTCGATCGTCTGATTGATCAGGAGCTTCTTCGCGAACAACTCCGACCCGGGCAGTCCGTCCCGTCGCAGCAAGTAGCAGACCGCGCCGCCGAAGTTCGCAAGCTACATCCCGAGGGTGCCACTGCCGCCGGATGGCAAGCCGCCCTCCAACGCTGCGGACTCACCCAGAGTTCCCTCGAACGTCGCCTCGCCGAACAGATCCAGCTCATGAAATTGGTCGAGGAACGCCTCCGTCCTTCAGTCCAAATTGATCAGAGCGCCGTCGAAGCCTACTACAAGGATCAATTGCTGCCGGAGATGAAACGGGCCGGCAATAACGCCGCGTCGCTGGTTGAAGTATCGGCACACATTAAAGATCTGCTGGCCGAGAAGAAGATGAATGAACTGCTCTCGGGATGGCTCGCGAGTCTGCGCTCCTCTAGCGAAATTGTGAGCCCGGACTCCAGCCTCGGAGAGCGGGACCGTTGAGCTCCCCGCTTCCCCAGAGGCGTCGCATTCTCCGAAATCTGTTCTTTTCATTTCTTGTTTTCAGCATCGTCGGCTTCAGCGCGCTCGGTTGGTATGTAACGACCAGTTCGTTCCGGCAGAAAGTGCGCCAGCGCGTCATCGCCTCCGTCGAAAGAGTTACCGGCGGACGCGTTGAACTCGGCGAACTGCACATCACACCCTTCCGTCTGCGCGTCGATGCTCGCAATCTTATTATTCACGGCAGCGAAGCTTCGGGCGAAGTTCCATTCATGCGCGTCGATCGGGTCCAGGCGGAGTTGAAAATTATCTCCATCTTCAGCACCACCATCGGATTGCATTCGCTGGTGCTCGATCATCCGGTTGCCCACGTGATTACCTCGGCTGACGGCGCCACGAATGTCCCTAATCCCAGAGTCACCGTTTCCAACTATCAAGGCCCGCTCGAAGAACTTCTGTCGCTCTCGGTCGGCCACGTCGAAGTCGACCACGGCATGCTTCTTTGGGAGGACAACACGATTCCATTCGACTTCGCCGCGCGCGACCTGACTGTGTTTTTAAATTACTCGCTGCTGCGGCGGCAGTATGAAGCGCGCGTCATCGCAAAAAATGTCGACACGCGCATCAAGCGCTATCCTTCATTCCTCTGGAGTACAGATGCTTTGCTGGTTCTGGCCCGCCATCACATCGACATCAGTAGTTTGACTCTGGACTCCGGAAATTCTCAAATCCACTTCGCCGGGCGCATCGATGACTTTCAACATCCTAAATTGAGCGGTGACTATCGCGGCGTCGCTGACCTCGGCCAACTCGCCTTCCTGACGCGGCAAATGCAACTGCAAAAAGGTACAGCTCAATTTGAAGGCAAAGGATCGTGGAGCGCCGATGATTTTTCTACGCTAGGAACAGTGCAGGCTAAAGACCTGGAATGGGCGAACCGAAAGTTGCTCACTCGCAACGGCCGATTTGAAGCGAGATTTTCAATCACTCCGCGACGCGTTCAAATTTCTTCGATCAAGGCCACCGTATTTGGCGGCGACGTAAGCGGCGAGGCCGATGTGACCAACTGGCAGAACGGAACGGAACTTTCTCGCGCCGCGCCCCGCAGCTCATCTCGCACCTCTCCTCGCAACAGCTTGACCCGCCCAAGCGGACGCGTGCAGCCTGCCAATCTGCAGCATGGTTCGGTGCGCTTGCAAATCGCCGGCTTCCCGCTTTTTCCAGCCATGCAAGCGCTGAGCTCGAAACAATTGCCGCTCGATCAGCTCAACTTTTCCGCCAATGCCAGCGGCAATGTCGATGTTCTCTGGGTGGGCGCTCTGCGAAATGCTGAAACCCGCCTGAAGGTGACCCTCGCGCCAACCTCTAAGGCCGCTGCCATCGATATTCCAGTGCAAGGTCAAATCGATGGTCTTTACCGCGGAGCGAGCAACGAACTAGATGTAAGCCAGGTTCATCTAACCACGCCTTCCTCGGAAATTAGCGCTTCGGGCTCGCTGACGCCGAACTCTTCGCTGCATTTTTCGTTCACAAGTCATAACGTCAGGGAGTGGACTCCACTCTTGCAAGCTGCCTATGGAGCGCGCGATCTTCCGTTCACCCTTCACGGCTGGGTCACGCTAAATGGCAACGCCAGCGGCCAAGTCTCGTCGCCCGCCATGAATGCCAATTTTGCCGTTTATGACTTCGACATCAGGATGCCCGCCCGCGCGAAATTGTCGTCGCGCGTCATGCACTGGGACGCGTTGTCGGCAGCCCTGCAACTTTCGGCCAGCCACTTTGCCGCCCATAATGGAGTTATCGTCCACGGACGAACCAGCGCCCGCTTCAATGCCAGCGCCGCCTTAACCGGCGCCTCTTTTGAGGCAAATAATTCTTTTGCTTTGGACTTCAATCTTCGTAATGCAGACATAGCCGAGTTTGATCAACTCGTTGGAATTACCCGCCCCTTGTCAGGCACTGTGAGCGCCTCCGGAACCTTGTCCGGAACGCGAGACAATCCAGCCGGCACAGGACACATGGAGTTGCACAATGGAGTGGCCTACGGCGTCGACGTTCCCGTACTCAAAAGCGATCTGCGGCTGGTCAATGACGAGATTCAATTCAATAACATTGACGCTAGCGTCTATGGCGCCGCGCTTTCCGGAAGCGCCGCCATCAGCACCTCGAACTTGAGCTTCTCGATTCATGATTTAGAAAAAGATGAGTTTCGCCTGAATATTTCCGGCCGCAATCTCAACCTCGCCCATTTTGCCCGCTTGCAAAGTGGACGATTGCGAGTTGACGGCGTCGCCGACTTCACCCTGCGCGCGAGCGGCACTCCTGAGCAGCCGGCGCTCGAAGCCCATGCCCATCTGAAAGACCTCGCTTTCGATCAGCAGCGAGCAGGAGACTTTTACCTCGACGCCTTAACTCATGGCCGTCAGCTGAGTCTCAACGCCCACTCCGAATTCGAGAAGGCTGACCTCGGCATCGCCGGCACGATCGGGCTGGAAGATGATCTTCCCTCCGATCTCAATCTGGCGTTTCACCATCTCGATGCCGATTCACTCCTCCGAATTTATTTTCCGGGAAATACAACTCCGCATTCGCGTGTGGAAGGCACCCTCCACCTGCAAGGTCCACTGCGCATCCCGGCGGCCATAAAAGCCTCAGCCGAGATACAAACGTTTACTGCCGACCTCGAGCATGTGCATTTGCAGAACGTCGATCCCCTTCGCTTTCAAATTGAGAATCAAACCGTGTCGCTGCAAAACTTTCATCTGGCCGGCAGCGGCACTGACTTCACTGCCCACGGCAAAATGCAGTTAAGCGGCACACGAAATCTCGATGTGGGATTGGACGGCTCCATCAACCTGACCCTTCTTCAATCCTTCAATCCGAAAATTCTGGCACGCGGCACGCTTGGCATCAGCCTCACCGCGACTGGACCGATCGCACAACCCGTGCTGCAAGGCCGTTTGGAGGTGAAGAACACCTTCGTCAGTCACAACGATTTCCCCAGCGGATTGAGCGACCTGAACGGCGTCTTGTCATTCGATCGCAATCGCATTCAAATCGAACACCTCAGCGGGACTACCGGCGGCGGCACCATTGCGCTTAACGGCTCAGCAATTTATCAAAATCGCGCGCTACTTCTCGACTTAGGAGCGACAGCGCAAGACGTTCGCCTCCGTTATCCGCCCGGAGTCAGCTCCACCGCCAACGCCAATCTCCGGCTCACCGGAAATACGAACTCCGCATTACTCAGCGGCGACGTAGTCGTCACCAAACTTGCCATCACTCCAGGATTCGATTTTGGAGCCTACATCGAGAGAAGCAAGCAGACGGTCGCTCTAACTCGAAGCGATAATCTCGAAAGCCGTCTCAAACTTGACGTGCACGTCACGACAACTCCCGAACTCCAGATGCAAACCGCCATCGCCCGCCTCTCTGGCAACGCCGACCTCAGACTGCGCGGCACCGCCGAGCGCCCCGCAATTCTAGGAAGAGTAGAAGTTCTGGAGGGCGAAGTCACTTTCAACGGAACCAAATATAATCTCGATCGCGGCGACGTAACCTTCGCGAATCCCGCCAAAACTCAGCCGGTGATCGATCTGCAAGCCACCACTCGCGTCCGGGACTATGACATCACCGTCCAACTTCGCGGCGATGCCAGCGTTGCCAACGGAGTGAAGGTCACGTGGCAGTCCGAGCCCCAACTGCCCGAAGCAGACGTCATCGCCCTTCTTGCTTTAGGACGCACGCAGGAAGAATCGGCCGCTGCGGCCCAGAGCGGTTCCTTCGGCTTTGGTGGAGACGCCTCCAATTTGCTGATCAACGAAGCCCTCAACAGCACCGTGAACAGCCGCTTGCAGCGCCTATTTGGAGCCAGTCGCGTCAAAATCGATCCCCAGGGACTGGCCAGCGAAACCAACGTGATTCGAGGGCCGCAGGTCACCATCGAGCAGGAAGTCGCCAGCAAATTAACCCTCACCTACAGCACCAACGTCTCGGTTTCCAACCAGCAAATTATTCAGGCCGAATACCACCTGACGCGAAATGTCTCCATCGTGGCCCTCCGCGACCAAAACGGAGTAGTAAGCTTCGACTTCAAATTAAGGCGCCGCAAAAAATGAAGAGTGGTTGTGTTTTTCCTTAGTGGCCTTGGTGGTTCAAGCTCTTGCCCTTGACATAAATCTCCAAACCAGCAACCCTAAGTGTTTTTCACCATAGGCAAGAAGAAACGAACGAGGACACCCAATTGCGAGTAAGAGTCTTTTATCACGACAAATGTTTTGACGGGACTTGCTCGGCCGCCTTGTTCTCCCGTTTCTACGAGGAACGAATCCAGAGCGGCGTCGACTTCGAATATTCCGGTCTATTACACCGCGCCGGATCTCTTTTCGACGAAAACAAGTTTAACGGCGACGAGAATGCCATCGTCGACTTCAAGTATTCCAGTTCGCCCAAAATCACATGGTGGTTCGATCACCACCAAAGCGCGTTTCTATCCCCCGCCGACGCCGCCCACTTTGAGCAGGATCAGAGCAATCAGAAGTTTTACGATCCAGACTTCAAATCATGCACCAGCTTTATCGCCATGATCGCCGAGCAACGCTTCGGCTTCGACGCGAAACCTGTCGCCGAACTCGTCCGCTGGGCCGACATCGTCGATGGCGCCATGTACGAGGACGCGAAATCAGCCGTTGAGATGCAGGCTCCAGCCATGAAATTGACCATGGCCATCGAGGCCTCCACCGAGCACGATTTCGTTAAGCGCCTGATCCCGCTGCTCGCCTACCAGTCGTTAGAGTCGATTCTTGAGGAGCCCTTCGTAGCCGCCGTGCTGCCGCCCCTCCTCGATCGCCATCGCCGCTCCGTCGATATCCTGCGCCAGCGCTCTGAAGAAAAAGACGGCACTATCTTTTTCGATATCACCGACCTCAATCTCGAAGGCTACAATAAATTCATCCCCTACTACCTGCATCCCGATTCCATCTATAGTATTGGCGTGAGCAAGAGTTCGTTTCGCGTCAAGGTTTCGGTAGGATCGAATCCCTGGTCCAAGCGGGAGCCCACCGTCAATCTGGCCAAAGTTTGCGAGCGCTATGGTGGAGGAGGCCACGCCCGGGTCGGCGCCATCTCCTTCGACGTTACTCAAAGCGACGCAGCCCATAAAGCAGCTCTCGAAATCGTAGAGGAACTGCGCGCCGGCGTTCGCCAGCAAAGTTGAAACTAAACGCTTCGCTTCAGAATATCGCTCCAGCGATGCTGCAATATCTTCGAAATCACCACTCTTTTAGAGGTTGCGCGATACACTGGACTCGCAATCGTTCGAGATACTGAAATTCAATTTTCATGCATCCAGCTGCCCCCGATTACAAACACGTAAAGGGCGTGCGCGCCGTCGCCACCCTTGAGCTAACCAAGGGAATCGCTGTCGCCCTCGCCGGACTCGGCGTCTTCACCATGCGCCACAGAGATATCTGGGGAGTCACGGAAAGCTTCCTCGAGTTCTTCCACGTCAATCCATACCATCACTACGTTGGAATCTTCATCAATCTCGTTTACAGAATCAGCGACATCCATTTATGGAAGATAGCCCTGATGGCGGCAATCTATGTGACTCTTCGCTTCGTAGAGGCTTACGGATTGTGGCGTCTTCGTGCTTGGGCGGAATGGTTCGCCATTGCCTCCGGCTCCATCTATGTTCCGTTCGAAGTGGATGATTTGTTAAAACGCCCAGATTGGTTTCGCCTGCTCATCGTCGTAATCAATGTTGGCATCGTGTTCTACATGATGCTGCTTCGTCTGGAAGCCGCAAAAAAACGCCTTGCCGCAAGGTGTGCCGCTAAGTCTGACGCAGCGCTCGAATAAATCCACCTCACGAAAAGTGGAGAGACGGGCGTCTTCGCCCGTCCAAAAACGATGCTTAAGATGAAGACCAACTGCAAGCGCGCCACTCAATTCAACCCGCCTAAACTCCGGCGATTCCACTCCGACTACTCCGCAATGCCCACCGCATGAGCGTAATCTTCCTGCGAGTAATGGCACATCCTGAATCCGCCCGCCTTTAATTCCGCTTCGATTTCTGCCTCCGTGAAATGGTGATGGTATCCGCGCTGCGTCACGCTATCGCCTTCTTCCAGCGGCATAGTGCTCGGGCGTAGCGCTCGAACCCAATTCGCGATTCGCGCAACCCTTCCTTTCTCTGCTGCTGTTCCTTCGCTGGTCCAGAACGAGATCAGCATCGGCGCCTCGCGCGGCACCAGCCCGCGCAATTTTCGAAGAAATGCGATCCGCAGCACGCTGCTCGAAATATGTGTATATGCCGTCCACCCTACAATGATGCTGTCGTACAAATTCAATCCCGGCGCATTCAATTCCGCGGGCACATCATTCGGCTGCGAGAGCATTACGCTTGATGGGATGCCGAGTTCCTCCAACAGCGCCCGGCTCTTTTCGACGAGACTTGGAGTGCAATCAAAGCCATCGGCATGGAATCCAAGCTGCCGCAGGTCGATAAGCTCGCGCCCACCGCCGCAGCCCGCAACCAAGATCCGCGACCCAGGTCGAAAATATCGGTCGAGGCTCTCGCGCTCCCACCGGAAAAGACCAGATTGGTTGTGAGTGCTTCCGTTATACAAGCGGCTCTGCTCGTAGCTGCGCGTGGTCACGGCCGCCAGATCCTCCGCGTCAAGCCAGCCCAGCCAGAATCCCTCGTGCAGAGTTTGAATCAGCCGCACCCAACGCTGTACCCATCGATCGGCCCACAAATACATCCGCGTGCGCAAACGAGTCGTTCGAGTTGGCATATAAGAGAGCTACGAGCTACGGACCCCGGGCTGCGATCTTTGATCGAAGGCCTTCACTAGTGTCCTGGCGATGCCCCAAGCACTTGATTGCTCGAAGCTCGTAGCCCGAAGCTCGCAGCCATCGCCTTACTCCTCCAGCGAGCACCCGCAATCGGCCGGCGGCACGTGCGCCTTGAGAAAATCAGCGACGCGACGGTAGGCATCAATCTGGTTTTCGACCTTCGCGAAGCCGTGTCCCTCGTTTTCGTAAACTTTGTATTCGACCACTCCGCCGCGCTTCTTGATCGCATCAACCACCTGCTGCGCCTCTGACTTGGGACAACGCGGATCATTACCGCCCGCCAGCAAATATAGCGGTGCTTTAATCCGATCTATAAAGTTGATAGGCGAACGATCTTCATAAAGCGCCTTGTTCTTTTCAAGATCCCCCATGGTCGCTAAGTCCGATTGCTGCAGGACAGGATCTTCATTCTGAATCTCCGTGAACCAGTTCACAAACGGGACAATCGGAACTCCCGCCGCCCATATCTCGGGAGCCTTGGTAACTCCCATCATGGTCATGTAACCGCCATAACTGCCGCCCATCAGTATTAGTTTCTTAGGATTAACATACCCTGTTTGTTTGATCCAGTCGGCCGCCGCCAGCACATCCTGCAAGTCGCCGCCGCCCATATCGAAAAGATTCGCCTGCTGGAATTCTTTTCCATAGCCAGTCGATCCGCGATAGTTGGGAGCGATCACAAGATAGCCTTGATTGACCATGTATTGTACAAAGCGATTGAAGTTATTCATCGTCTGCGCTGTGGGTCCGCCATGAACGTAAACGATGGCCGGGTGCTCTCCATTGCGCGGCAGGTTGAACGGCACATATACGAATGCCGAGATGGTCCACTTGCCGTCTTTACTGGGATAGTGCACCAGAGCAGGCTCAACCATCTCCTCGGAGCGCACTCCGCCCACCAGCGAGTACGTAAGCTGCTGCGATTTGCTGTCGGCCGATTTGCCAGCAATGTTGTAGACCCACAAATCGCCCGGAGAGGTCGGACCAGTGTGATAATAAAGCAGCCGCGAACCGTCGCGAGAGAACGGCGATGGCCTGCCCGCAACATGGTTCACTCCCTTCGGCAAAGACAATGCATGTGCTTTGCCGGATGCCACCTCGTGCAGGTAAAGGCCGGTGTTGCCATCGACGTTGGCCGTGTAAGTCAGATATTTACCGTCAGGAGAAAAGCTTTCACCAGAAATTTCCCACTTATCTTGCGTAAGCCAGTGAATCTTCTCCGGGACGAAATGTTCGTTCATTGCGCCTTTCATACCGACATCGAGAAGACCTATGTTGTCGTATCCATTTCCTGCGTTGGACGTGACCAGAATTCTCTTGGCATCCGGTATGGGCGCCGGCGAAACGTCATTTGCCGAATAAGTGCGTTCGCCATCATGCGGCGTCAGTAGTGTGCTTTGCGCGCTCGCCACATCAACGATGAATATATTCGAGTCCGTCCCCTTCGATTGCTCCTGCGTATAAACAAGAAACGTCCCGTCTTTCGACCAGATCGGATCAACGTTCATGCGGTCTTTAGCGGTCCCCGTAGTCAGGTGCTTTACCTCGCGCATGACCGTGTCGTATACATCTATCTCGAATACCGACGACGTCTTCGGTTTGACCATGTAGGCGAGGTAGCGTCCATCGGGCGACCACGCCGGACTTTCCTCCGCGATCTCGCGCGTGTTGGTGAGGTTCACGACTTGTCCAGTTTTCGGCGAAACGAGAAAAATATCCCACTGCTCGTCGCCGTCGTAATCGGAAATGTAGGCGATCCATTTCACGTCTGGAGACCATGTTGGCTGGCCTTGCCGCTCGTCACTCACAGTCAGTTGCATTGGCCACCCACCCTCGGAGGGAACCAGCCAAAGATTATTGCGCCCGCTCATATTGCTGACGAAAGCGACTGTCTTTCCGTCGGGGGACCAAGTGGAACCGCCCACCTGGCGCGTCATGTAGAGCTTCTCAATCGAGAGCTTCTTCTCCACCCGCGCATCCGGCTTGGAAGTGATCTGCTTAGGATCGGTGATAGCTTGGGGAGCAGGTAAGGTCTGCGCTGCAGTGAGGATGCCCATGAGTACGACCATAACAAACCGGCTGAGAATGCGCATGACGCCTCGAAGTGAGTTATAGAAACCTGAAAAGTTTAGCAGGCCATTTTGACAACCTACTCGATGGTAACCGCATAATCGCGGCCTTCCCATCGCGCAGTGTCTTTCCAGTAAAACGTGAAAATGATTTGACGGCCCGAGGCAAGTGCTTCCGTCGGCAGATCGACGTGCTGCAAGTTCCACCCGCTTTCCTCGGAATCACTGTCGCGCGCAGTTTGCCATCCGTCAACGCTCCAGTGAACTGTTGCGGGCTCCAGTAACAGAAGACGAAGTTTTTTTCCGCAAGGCATCGACCGCGCTTTATTGTTGAACCTCCAGTTGAAATATTGCGCCGGCGTCTTCTTTTTCAGATAACGTCCCACGCTTTGTGGAGGCTGATCAAAAATCTTGCCATCGAGGAGCGAGCGCCGCAGTTTGATGTATTCGGAGTGAGCCCAGACCAGTGGACATGCTGACCCCGACGCCTTCCCGATGAACAACTCGCGCTCAGGAATATCCTTCGCGTCCCACACTTGCTCTGGGATCAGGCGAGTCGTTCCCGTGGAATTTTCCATGACGCCCAACAGTGCCTCAGCCGAAGCCGCGCGCCCCGCGGCGAGTTCATAATGCGCTCGTTCGCCCGTCAGCAGCGGCCACGGGCGCCCAATTCCCGTGCCGTCAAAGGGAGAGCCATCTTCGTGCTCGCCATAGCCATCGCCGTTATAGCGGTACCAAGCCGGACCCTGAGGAAGTTTTATACGCAACACTTCATCAATCACCTTGATGGTGTTTAGCATTCGCGGATCGCCGGGTGCGCGCAGCCCGAAGCGCACCAATGCCAGCGCATCCGGACTGACAACTTCCGCTGCCGCCGCACTCGAAGTGCCAGGCGCGCGATTTTTGATGGGCACGAATCCGTCGAGAGGCGACGCAGCGCCATCTCCATCTCCATCCGCATCTGGCGGCGTTATGCGGACGTAATATCCCTGTACGCCAAACTGCCGCGCCAGATCGGTGTTGACCGCATAAGTCCAGCGTTCGATGTTGTCGTTCCACGTGTCGGCCATCTGGCGCAGAAATTCGGCGGGACCGGCCCCATCGATTGACTGCGCGATATCAGCGGCGATTAACAGAGCACAAATTTCCGCGCCCAGCGTGAATGGAGAATAACCGCCATCCTCCTCCCACCGGTCCTGTTGCGTTACGGGACCGTTGACCGCAATGAAAGTGGCCGCCTTGCGCACCATCGGCCACCAGCGCCTGACATTTCCAAAACAGCGCGGCGATTCGCGGCGCATCAGATCAACCAGCAGAATCGGAAACGCAGTCTCATCCATCTGCAACCCGTTCCAGTAAGGTCGTCCATCCAGCCACATGTTCTGCGCCCAGTGCCCGTCGGCTTCCTGCGTGGCCTCAAGATAATGCAATACGCGCAACGCCTCGTCGTGCGCCCCAGCGGCCAGCAGCCCGCCTGCGTTCTCCACCAGATCGCGAGGCCATACCAGGTGATAGCCGCCGAGATCTTCGTCGCCTTTGTTGAAGCCCCACGGAATGGAGAGGCTCGCGATGATTCCGCCAAGAAAATCCTTGGATTCGTGAGTCCGAAGAACCGCCACGCTGGCCCTGTATAAATCCTTTTCCCGCGGTTTATCGTCCAGCCTTTTCAATGTCTGCTGCCAGTTCTGCCACTGCAGAACATAATCTTTGCGCGCGGCCTCATAGGAACTAAGCAGGGAAGAGACGACCTGCTGCCCCGCCTGCGACCAGATCCCACCAAAGCCGAGTGCGAGGATGAACTCCCCATTGCAGGCGGCCAAATCAATTTCTGCAGTCAGCGCGATATTGCCGTTCTCCGCGCGTTCGTACTCCCACGTCATTTGGAAATGCTGCGCTAAGTCTTGCCAGCCGTCAGATACGCCAACAAATCCTACTGACCGCTTCAGGAAAGGAGCTGAACAGCCGAGAGCGAGCGTCAGCGGGTCGCGGTGAGCAAACAGCATGGGCTTGCCTTTGTAATCGCCCAGCCAACCGGTGTTGCCGCTTCCAAAATTCGCGAGGTGCGGCGCCAGCAGCGCATAAAGACGGTAGTCGCTCAGCTTTCCCTGCAGCGGCACGAATCGAACTTTCTGCAAAACCACATTGCGCCACGGGTCGGTTAACACTTCTTTCTCGATCCGATAGCGGCCTTGCACGTGCGTATTAGTCAATTCGTAAGCTGGCACGCCGGGTTCAAACGGTAGATTCTGAAACGTGCAATGGCGCTTCTCCTCGGAAAAAAACGAATTGCCGTCGGTGACGAGCAATCCGAAATCGCGCGTGCACGCTTGGTCAACGCGAGGGAAATATATTTCGTCCAGAATGCCGTGGCTCAGCGTAAACCAAACCCGGCTGTGCAGGTTGAGCGCCGTGCCCACTCCCGTCTTGGCGCTAGAAGTCCAACGCGGCTCGATCCCGGGCCAGCCCGGCGCGTTGCGAATCGGTTCGCTGCCGGTATCAGTCCTCAGAGGATCGTTGCTGCGATGTTCAGTGCTACTAGTATCATTGCTCAAACGGATGCGACCTCGATGTCAAGCAGTTTGCCAGAAGTTGCGAATCTGCGCTCGTAGTTTGACGCAATGTTTTGTCCGCAATCGAGAAATAAGCATCTAACCAAAAGCATGCGATGTCTGAAATTATCGAAGCTGGATTCATTGAATAGGCGCACTCGGCTTTCTCCGCGCATAGGCGCGATCTCCGTGAGAGTGACAGTGAAAGTGATGGCGATAGTGGTTGCGCTCCTTATCCTATTTGGGACCGTCCCGCCGGCGAAGGCCGCTCTCCCCGCCGAGTCTCTGAAGTCCGGATTCCTCCGGCTCTACGATCTCGACTTTGCCGGCGCGCAGCGTGAATTTGAGGCGTGGGAAAAACTGCATCCCGATGATCCCATGGGACCAGTCAGCGAGGCGGCGGATATATTGTTTTCCGAATTCAACCGTTTAGGCGTGCTGGAGGCTCAGTTTTATGAAAGCGATTCGGTGTTCGCCGCGCGCAAGAAATATGATGCCGACCCCGCACAACGCACACGCTTCGTGCAGCAACTCGATCGCGCCGAACAGATGGCGAAGGCGAAGTTGAATCGGGACCCTCGCGATCTGGATTCGCTCTTTGCAATGACATTATCGAACGGTTTGCACTCCGATTTTGCCGCTCTCATTGAAAAGCGCAACATCGCATCACTCCATTACACGAAAGAGGCGACCACGTGGTCGCAACAGTTGCTGGCCGTCGATCCAGATTTTTATGATGCCCACCTGGCCAGCGGAGTCAGCCGCTACATTATCGGATCCATGGCCGCTCCCATTCGTTGGGTGCTGCATTTCGGCGGAGTTTCCGGCGATAAGGCTGGCGGCATCGCCGAGCTCCAGACCACGGCGGAACATGGCTATCTGCTCGCGCCCTTCGCACGCATCCTTCTCGCCATAGCTTACGTTCGCGAAAAGGATTTCACGCGCGCCCGCGATCTCCTTTTAGGCTTGCAACATGAATTTCCCAACAACACTCTTTTTGGCCGCGAGTTAGCCCGGCTTGATAAGAACGGCAACCATTAATCACCGGCGTAGTGGGTCCGAATTTCGTCCTGCTGTAACCTTCCTTTAACACGTTTCGAATAAAACAAAACTGCACAACTAATTCAAAACGCCGAGAGGTCTTAAGTGAACCATCGCATCGCGCTGCTGTTGGCAGGTCTCGCATTATCGCTGCCGCTCATGGGGCAGACGACTTTGAACGGAGCGGGCGCCACATTTCCGTATCCCATTTATTCCAAGTGGTTCAGCGAATACAACAAGCTGCATCCGGATGTGCAGATAAACTATCAATCGATCGGCAGCGGGGGCGGTATCCGGCAGGTTTTAAATGGCACCGTAGATTTCGGAGCCAGCGACGGCCCCATGACCGATGAACAATTGAAAGAAGCGAAGACGAAGATCCTGCACATCCCCACGGTGATGGGAGCAGTCGTTCCCGCGTATAACGTTCCGGGAGTGAGCGCGGAAATCAAGTTCACGCCGGAAGCCTTGGCCGGAATTTTTCTGGGGAAGATTCAAAAGTGGAATGACGCGGCGATCACGAGTGCGAATCCAGAAGTTAAATTTCCTGACCAGTCGATCATCGTGATTTACCGCTCTGACGGCAGCGGCACCACGTTCATCTTCACCGACTATTTGTCGAAGATCAGCAAAGACTGGGCGAGTACGGTGGGGAAGGGAACATCGGTGAAGTGGCCGGGCGGACTGGGCGGCAAGGGCAACGAAGGCGTTGCTGGGCAAGTCCGCCAATTGCAAGGATCGATCGGCTATGTCGAGTTAATCTATGCCGTGCAAAACAAAATTACTTATGGATCCGTCAAAAATGCCGCCGGCAACTTCGTCAAGGCTTCGCTCGACGGAGTAACCGAGGCAGCGGCATCAGCCCCAGCCATGCCGGCGGATTTCCGCGTTTCGATTACAAATGCGCCCGGCAAAACCGCGTATCCGATATCCAGTTTCACGTGGCTGCTAATTCCTGAACAATCCAAAGATCCGAAGAAGGGAAAGATCATTGCCGATTTTCTAAATTGGATGGTTACCGATGGTCAAAACATGACCAGCCAGTTGAGCTATGCTCCATTGCCCGCGAGCGTTGTGGAGAAGGTGAAAGCGGCGATTAAACAGGTTCACTAAATCGGATGTACGAAAACAGCTTCAATTACAAATTGTGGCTGCATCGATTGAGAGCTAGAAGCCACTACATCAATCGTTGAGAATATGAGAGCGGCAGCCACCCGAGGCTGGCGCTCTCATCAATTTTCGCCAGCCTCGGGTGGTTCTACCAGGTTCTGAATTAGACATCATTAAGAACTAAAAAATGTAAATTGTGTCGAACTGCAAACGCGTTAGCCAGGGCTCAGTAGTGCCGAGAGGACGACCTACCAAAGCGGTAAAGCCCAACTGCACGTTGCGGTCAAATTGATAAAAGGTATCGAAGCGATGTTGGGTGACGTTCGTCCCTTGTCGAATATCACTGTAGTTGAAGTTTCCCAACACGGCTTCGCGCTCAATATAAATGCGGGTGTATCCCATTTGCAGATCACCCTTCTTTTGTAGTCTGCCAATCCTGCCTTCCGCCCAATATCCCCGCCGCTGGTTTGACTTACATGGCGCATTGCTAGTCTGCTTAAACGTCTGCGTCGCCGTATTGGCCGGAGCAGCAAGCAGGTTGCCAACATTGCCGCAAGCGCCCATATTCTGAACGTAATCGCCGATGAAGGACAGGGGCAGGCGCTCGTTTCCAGTTTTCAAATCCAGACGAGCGATGTTATCGAACAGTGAGAACTTCGAAGCGAACTGTGCATTCGCAACGGACGTGACTCCGGTCGGATACTTCACGCCACCGATCGTGATTACAGTCGTCGCCGTGGTCGTATAAGTCGAATTTTGAACCGGATTGCCGGACGCAAGTGGCAAGGCGCCAGCAAATGGAGTTTGAGGATTTTTAGTGCTGGAGCGAGCCAGGGCCAGCGCAACCGAATCTGCCCCCCGGAAGTCGTAATAACCGGAATACGCGCTCAGTGTTGCCCAAGGCCCCAATTGCCACGCAGTTTGCAGTTGGCCGCCATAAGTGATCTGCTGAGTGATTCTCTTGTCGGTGGGTGCGGTTGCTGCCATCTCAGCAAAAGGTAATTCAAACCCAATAAATGCTATCCGCTTCAAGACAGGAGTATTCACATTGAAAGCCAGCGTCTGGGCTGCACCTTCGGGGTTCAGATCCTTATCCCAGGTAAGTTCGGTGTTGTACCAGGGATAACGAAATTTGCCGCCAACCAGGGTCAGCGGCTTGAACTGCTTCGGCGAGAACTCGGCGAATGCCTGGTCCAATGCAATCGCCTTGCGACTATAGAAACCCGTTAGAGTTTGGTTCGTCGTGGTCGGGTCGTTTACGTCGCCGCTAGCAAGAGTGATGCCGGTGCGGAATTGTTCCCCTAAATTCGCAACCGCATTAAAGCGTGCGCGAACGCGGCCACGAGCACGATCGAGCGACTGATCGGTCGGTCCCCCAAAAATAGGTTCTGCACGAAGTCGTACGTCGCCGCTAAAAGAGATGGGACCTAGCCCCTTAATCTCTCTTTCGAGATTTCGGATGCGCTCGTCAGAACTACCTGCCTGCTGCCCGAGCGGACTGCTTTGCTGGTTCGATGCAGCAGAAAGGCTGCCGTTGACCGGTTGACTCCGTTCTGAAGCTTGCGTCGCAGACAAATCCGCGGAACTTACGGGCGGTGCACTCGGCCGTGCGGCCTCGAGAGCGTCGATATGTTTTTGCTGTTCACGAACCAGCTGCTTCAATTCCTCCACCTCGGACCGTAGGTCCGCATTGGCGGGAAGAGTGCCGGATGTTGTTACTGGGCTGTTTACTTGCGGCGTGTTTTGGGCCAGTTCTGAGTGGATAACCTGCGCCCGCGCGCTCACCGAGAAGAATATCAGCGCGACCCCGGTTACGAAATGGTACTTGTTTGACTTCATAAAATTCGACTTTCTCCTTTTACCTACGCAACTACTTGGCCATGCCAGCAGTCGACGTGGAAGTTCGTTTTTCCGCTCCTGAAGCTTGTGATCGAGGCGATATACAACAATGTCGATTGTATTAATCGACATTGTTGAGATTGTTAGCACGTCCAATTCCATTCTCCGGCTTTCGTCGGTTATAGAAATTCAGCATTTTTTGCCGGATTACGGTTAGGAGCGGGGGGTTCAAGGGGCAATGAAGTGCATCAAATTGCATTCGACCGTGGGAAATATCTTGGTGCGCTGTTTTCTTTCCGGTCAGTTTCAATGCCTGACTGGCAATTCTTGCTCTCGATATCTCTTGGTATACTGAAGGGGCACGCGATGGCATTGCAGGGGCTGGATTACCCGCACATCCCCTACTCCCGCAAATACAAATGAGACATTGAAACTAATCGACTGAAAATGGCACGCCAAACTTCAAATCCCCGCTCCACCCTCCTGAATCGCGAAGCCTCGTGGTTGAAATTCAACTGGCGTGTGTTAGAAGAAGCGGCCGATCCTCGCAACCCTCTGCTGGAGCGCGTAAAGTTCCTTGCCATTTCCGCCAGCAATTTGGACGAATTTTTTGAGGTTCGCGTCGGCGGCCTCCTGCAGCAACTCGAAGACGGCCATAACTCGGTCACTGCCGATGGCCTGACCATGCTCGAGGAGCTCGAACTCATCAAGGACGCCACGCATGAGTTCGTTGACGAACAATACTCCTGCTGGGCCGACCGTCTGCGGCCCGAGTTAGCGGAGCAGGGAATCCGGGTTCTTGGTATCGACGAATTGGACGAGGCAGCGCTAGCCTTCGCCGACGAGTATTGCGAAAGGGAACTCGATCCACTACTCACCCCGGTCACGGTTGATCCCGCGCACCCTTTCCCACGAGTTATCAATAAGGCGCAATGCGTTGCGCTGCTCCTGCGCCGCCGCCGCCGCTCCTCGCTCACCTATACCGGAGTCGTGACGGTCCCGCGCTCGCTTCCGCGCCTGGTTCGCCTGCCTTCGCAGGGAACCACCGACTTTATATTTCTCGCCGATCTCGTCGTGCATCATGCCGCCCGAATGTATCAGGGCTACGACATTGTTTCATCCGCGGCTTTCCGCGTGACTCGCAACAGCAACCTTTATTTGCAGGAAGAAGAATCGCGCAACTTGCTGGAATCGGTTCGCGCCGAGTTGCACAACCGCCGCAAGGGCGATGCCGTGCGGATGGAGATCGATTCCGCCGCCGACCCTGAGATCATTGAGCGCCTCGGTACCGTGTTTGAACTTGACCACTGGCAGATTTTTCCCGTCAATGGGCCGGTCAATCTCTCTCGGCTTTCTAATATTTACGATGAAGTGGCTCGTCCAGAATTAAAGTTTCGCACTTTTGTTCCGCGCGAATTGCGCCTCACCGCAAAGTCGCACGACCTGTTTGAAGAGTTGCGCCGGCACGACATACTCTTACATCATCCCTACGACTCCTACGATGCAGTTAGCTCTTTTATCCAATCGGCAGCCGACGACGAGCGCGTGCTTTCCATCAAACAAACACTTTACCGGACCAGCGAACATTCTCTGATCGTTCCATCGCTAATGGCTGCGGCGGCGCATAAGGAAGTTACCGCCGTAGTGGAATTGAAAGCACGTTTCGATGAGGCCTCAAACATCCGCTGGGCGCGCGATTTGGAAGATTCCGGCGTGCAGGTGTTTCACGGATTGGTCGGCCTGAAAACTCACTGCAAACTTTCCTTGCTGGCTCGCCGCGATCCTGACGGAGTCACTCGCCAGTACGCGCATCTCGGCACCGGCAATTACAACGCGAACACCGCTCGGATTTATACCGACCTCAGTCTGCTTACCGCTGACCCCGAAATAACCAGCGCCGTGCACGATGTTTTCAGTTTTCTAACCGCATACGCCGAGCACCCCGGTTACGACCCATTGCTGGTGGCGCCTCTGGATTTGGCCGAAAAGTGTCTGTCGTTGATCGAGCGTGAAGCGGAGCATGCCCGCCTCGGCCGTCCAGCGCGCATCATTGCGAAAATGAATGCGCTTCTCGATGTGAATATTATTCAGGCCTTGTACCGCGCTTCGCAGGCCGGAGTTGAGATCGAACTGATCGTGCGCGGCATGTGCGCTTTGCGACCCGGCATTCGCGGAGTTAGCGATCGCATCCGCGTGCGTAGTATCGTCGGCCGTTTTTTGGAGCATAGCCGCATCTTTTATTTCGAGAATGGCGACGAGCCCGAAGTTTATCTCGGCAGCGCTGACTGGATGTCGCGAAACTTGCACGAGCGCGTGGAAGTAATGTTCCCCGTAAAAAGCCCTCGGCTGCGCGATCGCGTGCAGCACGAGATATTAGCCGCGTGTCTCGCGGATAACGTGAAAGCCAGATTTCTACAAAAAGATGGCCGCTATCTGCGTTCCTGGCAATCGCCGAAAGGGCGGAGCAAAAGGCCGCCTCGAGGCTCGGCTGCATTTAGTTCGCAGGATTTTCTCATCGGCGTCGCCGAAGGCATCAGAACGCCCGAAGAAATTCCACCTCCGCTTCCGCGGCGCTCTTCTCGCGCGTCAAGCGGACGCCCCCTGATTGGAAAGGAATAATTCCCCTCGATGTTTCTCTATTTCTTGCGTCACGCGAGCGCCGGGCAACGATTGACCAGCGCCAAGAAGGACGAAAAGCGCGGTCTCGATAAAGACGGTATCGAGCAGTGCGGATACATCGGACGCGCCCTGGCAGCGCTCGGCGTACAAGCGGAGATTATTATCTCGAGTCCTCTAAAACGAGCCACCCAAACCGCGTCGCTGGTGGGAAACGAAATGGGCCACGAGGGCAAATTGGTAATGGAAAACGCGCTGCGCCCGCAAGCGAGTTTTTCTGATTTTCAGAAGATGCTGGAAAAATATGCTCGTCAGGATTCCATCCTGGTCGTCGGCCATAATCCCAACCTGCGGGAATTTCTTGGGCGCGTGATCAGCGATAGCGGATGCGAAGCCGTGATCGACCTGAAAAAAGGGGCAGTCGCAAAAGTCGAAATGCGGCGCAGTTCCGGATCGTTGAGTTGGTGCATCACGCCGCGCATCCTGCGCACGCTTCACGAAGCCGCGACCGAAAGTTCGCGCCCAAAAACTTCGCGGAAATAGGCTCGATCTTTTTCGATCGCCCAAACTTCCAGGTCCACGCTCGCCTTTCCGCGCGGCACCAGTTTCATGCTGACTTTTCCGCTACGCGATGAAACACTAAATCTTTCGACAGAATGAATTCTCCCCATATTCAGCGCTCGCGCCATGCGGAGAAGCATGGAAGCCTTCGTAACATTTTCCTGTTCGACCGGAGTTAATAAATTCATGGGCCCATCGCCCGGCGTGGGCCGCGACTTCCCCAGATAACGAGCGATGGATCCGATGACTCGCCGCTGCTGTGGCGTATAACCGAGAATTTCCGAGTTCGCAATAATGTAGTAAGTGTGGCGATGATGGCCGTTACGATTGACGTAATCGCCCACCTCGTAAAGCATGGCCGCCGCTGAAAGCCATTCCCGATATTCAGCCGGAAGCTGATGTACCGATTTCAGCGAAGAGAATAAAAGCAGCGCCGAGTCACGCACATGAAGCGCATGTTTCAAGTCAACGCGATAGTGCTCGACCGCGCGCTTGATTGAATCCCATCGCTCCGATTCAATCGCCCGGCCTGATCGCGTGCTGCGATCGTATTCGGCCGCCATCTGCGCCAGGATGCCGTCCCGCAGCCCGAGCGCGGAATAGCGAAACCCCGGAAGATGAAAGCGCTCCAGCAATTCCGCATAAACCACGGCTCCGGCACAAATAATCTCTGCGCGGCGAGGCCCAATGCCGGGAACCTTGATCCTCTGTTCGAGAGTCTGCCGCGAAATCTGTTTCGCGATACGGCCAATCATCTCGCGCGTCGCATAACTCGAGGCGCGGCTTTTCTTCGGGCGCGTCAGATGGTTGGCGACCGTTGCCAGTGCAGCGGCGGTCCCGGAGGTGGCGATAACGGTCCCGACTTTCGCGGATTTAATTCGATCCTGAATGCGCGTAATTTCCCGCGCCACGAATCCCTTGAGCCGTTTCAGTTCGCTCTTGCGCGGCGGATCGTGTTTCAAAAATTCGCCTGTCAGCCGCACCGCCCCAAGCGGCAGGCTCACCGTATCCCGAAGCTTGCCTTCGCGTGAAAGCGTGAGTTCGCAACTCCCCCCGCCGAGGTCCACCATGAGAATGCTCCCCGCGCCCAGCCGGCTAGACGAAATAATGCCGAGGTGAATAAGCCGCGCTTCCTCCAGCCCGGAAATAATTTCGATCGTCCATCCTGTAGTGGATCGCACCCACTCCAGAAAAGCGCGCGAATTACGCGCGTCGCGCAACGCCGCGGTCGCCACCACTTTTACGGAATCCGTCCCGCACTCCTGCATCGCGCGATGAAAACGCCGCAACACGCGCACCGTCTCCGACATCGACTCCGGCGACAGCAGTCCGCTGCTGAAGACGCCTTCCCCCAGGCGGGTAACGTCGCGATCTTCGTGAATTTCTTTCAGCTTTCCAGCCTGCAGCCGAGCGATTTTGAGCCGCACAGAATTAGAGCCGATATCGATGGCGGCAAACGTAGGCACGGCAGTGAAGTTAGTAGTCTCACAACCGGGTTGGCACGCGCAAGCCTAAGAAGTTGACCGCGTAAAACCGGTGGAGCGACGGGCGTTCCCGCCCGTCACAGTTGGGCGAGGGTGCCCGACCCTCCACCCTAAAGAAGAACAACGCGCCGGTAGTGGCTGAATTATCAAATTCAGCCACTACCAACGCGCCCTTTTAACCATTCTGTAACAACCCCCTGTTAGCCTTAAACGGAATGTCCAATCAAGCCCTGCCCCGGCCGCGTTTCAGCGCTCCCGAACCGGAGCGGGAGACAAAGGCTGCCCTGAAAATCGAAGCCAGAACGCCGCTGTTGCAGGGAAAGGTCAGCGAAATTCCCGACGCCGTTTTTGCTTGGGCAATGCGCCTCTGTGGATTTGCCGTCGCAGCGCTGCTGGCTTTGATCGTTTATCAACTGATTGTGGGGTCGCAACTTTCCTGGCACGCCTTTGGCTGGAAATTTTTCGGTCAGTCGGATTGGAATCCGGTGTCGGACCAATACGGCGCGCTACCGTTTATCTACGGCACAATTGTCTCCTCGCTGCTTTCGCTCGTCATCGCCATTCCGCTCTCCTTGGGCGTTGCCGTGTTTATCACCGAGATGTGCCCCGGCAGCCTGCGCGGAATCCTTTCCTTTACTACTGAACTTCTTGCTGCCATCCCCAGTGTGGTTTATGGACTATGGGCAATTTTCGTGATGGTCCCGCTGCTGCGCGAATACGTGCAGCCCTTCCTGGCTAAAACGTTGGGCTGGACGGGGCTTTTCAGCGGGCCGCCTTACGGCATCGGCATGCTGGCCGCCGGAATAATCCTCGCCATCATGATCATCCCGATTATCTCGTCGATCACTCGCGAGGTGCTGACCGTAGTTCCGCAGCATCAGCGCGAAGCGGTCCTCGCTCTGGGGGCAACCCGTTGGGAAATGATTCGCATGGGCGTGTTGCGCAACGCGCGCGCCGGAATTGTGGGCGCGGTCATCCTGGGCTTGGGCCGCGCCCTCGGCGAGACCATGGCCGTAACCATGGTGATCGGCAACCGTCCCGAGATTGCGAAGTCGCTCTTCGCTCCCGGATACACCATGGCTAGCGTGTTGGCAAACGAATTTACCGAAGCCACTGGCGATCTGTATCTTTCAGCGCTCATCGAAATCGGCCTGACATTATTTTTTGTCACAATCGTCGTCAACGCCTTGGCGCGCCTCATGGTGTGGAGCGTGACGCGAGGTCAACCGGCGAGAAGCGTCGTCTAATCTGCCATGCCTTATCGAATCGCTAATCCGACGCCGATCATGATCCCAGAAGTCACGCTTCCGCCCATTAGCTTGCGGCGCAGAGTGACGGATCATGCGATGACCGGCGTCGCCGTGCTCACTGTGTTGCTTGTCCTGCTGCCGCTCGTCGCCATTTTTACCTATCTGGTTTACAAGGGAATCGGCTCCATCAATCTTGCGTTTTTGACGCAAACGCCTAAGCCAGTGGGCGAGGCCGGCGGCGGCATGGCGAATGCCATCGTGGGATCGATGGTGATTCTTGCGATCGCAAGTCTGCTCGGCGTTCCTCTCGGCATCGGCGCCGGAATATTTCTTTCAGAGTACGGCCGCAATCGTTATGGCGACATGGTGCGCTTCGTCTCCGATGTGCTGAACGGCGTGCCATCAATCGTCATTGGCATCGTTGCCTACGGATTAGTGGTCATGCGACAAAAGCATTTCTCCGCGCTCGCCGGCGGAGTCGCGCTGGCCATCATGATGATCCCGACCATTGCGCGCACTACCGAGCAGATGCTGCTCCTAGTGCCGCAGGCCACGCGCGAAGCCGCCTATGGACTGGGCGTTTCGCGCTGGCGCACCACCCTCTCCATTACCGTGCGCACGGCCACCTCCGGAATTATCACCGGTGTTATGCTCGCCTTTGCACGAGTCGCCGGAGAAACCGCCCCACTTCTTTTTACCGCATTCGGAAATCAATTCTGGAACTGGAAGACCGACCAGCCGACAGCCGCGTTATCGCTTCAAATTTTCACTTACGCCATCTCACCTTTTGACGAGTGGCATCGCCAGGCCTGGGCGGGCGCGCTGGTATTGATCGTCCTCATCGTCAGCGCCGTTGCTGCGGTGCGTGTCGCGGTGCGGCACGGAACTTTGTCGGGAGCTTAGGTCCTCTATGGGCGTCGGAATTAAAGTCGAGCACCTCAACGCGTTTTACGCCAAGACGCAGGCGTTGTTTGACGTCAACATCGTCGTGCAGGCGAACCACGCCACCGCTCTAATCGGCCCGTCAGGCTGCGGCAAATCGACGTTTATTCGCTGCCTGAACCGCATGCACGAGACTATTCCCGACGCTCGCGTTGAAGGCGCAGTGCACATTGGTGATCTGAGCGTTTACAACGGAACCTCCGCCACGCAACTGCGCCGCCGCGTGGGCATGGTATTTCAGAAGCCGAATCCGTTTCCGACGATGTCGATTTATGACAACGTGGCAGCCGGCCTGAAACTCAATGGATTTCGTAAGCGCAAGCAATTGGATGAGGTCGTGGAGCAATCGCTGCACAACGCCGCGCTGTGGGATGAAGTAAAAGACTCGCTCCACAAAAAATCCGGCGCCAGCCTCTCCGGCGGCCAGCAGCAGCGCTTGTGCATCGCCCGCGCTCTCGCAGTGCAACCCGAAGTCCTGCTCATGGATGAACCTTGCTCCGCGCTCGACCCCATCTCCACCGGAAAGATCGAAGAACTTATTTTCCAATTAAAAGAGCAATACACAATCGTGATTGTCACGCATAATATGCAACAGGCGGCACGGGTGGCCGAGTTCACCGGCTTCTTCCTGCTGGGCAAAATGATCGAATTTGACAAGACAGAAAAGATCTTCACCAAACCTTCGGACAAACGAACGGAGGATTACGTCACAGGAAGGTTCGGATAATGCGCACGCGCTTTCAACAGCAAATGGAGGACCTGCGGGAAAAGCTGCTCCGCATGGGCGGTCTCGCGGAACTGGCGGTAGAGCGCGCTTGTCAGGCCTACACCGAGCGCGACCTCACGCGCTGCCAACTCGTTCTTGAGAACGAGAGCCTTATCAATGCCGCCGAGCGCGAGATCGACGAAATGGCCTTCGACGTACTGGCCACGCAGCAACCTGCAGCCACCGACCTGCGCTTCATACTCGCCGTCACCAAAATCAATGCCGATCTCGAGCGCGTTGGCGATCAAGCCGTAAACATCGCCGAGCGCGTCATGGACATGATCGAGTTGCCCGCCGTCGAATTGCCGGTCGACATCGCACGCATGGCCACGGCAGTGAGCGCCATGGTGCGTCGCGCCCTAGAGTCATTCGTGGAAGGCAAAGCCGAACTGGCCCAAGCAGTTCTCGAGATGGATCACGTGGTCGATCGCATGCGCGATGAGGCTTTTATAGTCCTCGTGCGTAAGATGAACGAAGAGCCGCAAGTCACTCAACAGGCACTAGATGCGCTTCTGGTGGCGCGTAACCTGGAACGCGTCGCCGACCACGCCACTAACATCTCCGAAGACGTCATTTTCTGGGTTCTGGGAGCCGACGTTCGTCATCACGCGCAAGCCGCCTCAGCCGCTCCCCGCCCCGAAAGACAAGAAACGTAAATAAAAAACGTAATCCAAAGACGTAAATCGTGGAGCGACGGGCGTCCTCGCCCGTCCATGTCTACTCTCGGGAAGCTAAGAATTTTCCCTGTGACCTTCGTGAAACCTCCGTGCTCTCTGTGTTAAAGATTTAGCTCTCTCCGAAAGATCATCGCTTCACGCACCTTCCCGAATCCCCCTCTGCGATACACTGTTCCCCCATGAGCCAAAAAATCCGGGTTTTTGCCACGTGCGATATTGGAGATGAAGCGCTGAACATTCTTCGTCAGAAAGGCTACGACCTCGAAGTCTTTCCTCAACCCGAAGCGCCACCGAAGAGCTTGATCGTCGAGAAAGTAAAGTCAGGAATCGACGGCCTGATCACCACCCTGCGCGATCCCATCGACGCCGAAGTATTCGCTGCCGGAAAAGGCACGCTCAAAGTGGTTGCGCAACTTGCCGTCGGATTCGACAACATCAACCGCGCCGACGCCAACAACTATAAAATCCCGTTCACTCATACCGCCGACGTTCTGACCGAAGCCACAGCGGAATTCGCTTTTTTTCTCATGGGCGCGCTAGCCCGGAAACTTTGGCCCGCCGAACATTTAACGCGCGCCAATCAATGGGGATACTGGCATCCCTACCTGCCGTTTCTAGGCGATGAGGTTACTGGCAAAACAGTCGCCGTGATCGGCACCGGGCGCATCGGTCTTGCGTTTATCAAAAAGTGCGCCGGATTCGATATGAACATCCTCTGCTTCGATCCGGCGTATGAGAATCACGAGTACATCAAAGCGATTCAGGAGACCATGGATCTGCGCTTCCATCGCGGCATCAGCCGCGAGAAAACTTCCATTCGCTACACATCCTTGCAAGAGGCATTGCGCACAGCCGATTTCATCAGCCTGCACGTTCCGTTAGTCCGCGAAGGGGAAAGCGGCACGCCGACCTATCACCTAATCAACGAAACCACGCTGCGCGCCATGAAGCCCACAGCGATGCTCATCAACACTTCGCGCGGCCCCGTAGTAGACGAGATAGCCCTAGCTCGCGCCCTGCGCGAGAACTGGATCGCCGGCGCCGCTCTCGACGTTTACGCGAAAGAGCCTTTGCCCGCCGATTCGCCGCTGCGCGATCCCGCCATCGCCGACCGCTGCCGCCTGCTCCCCCACTTCGCCAGCGCCGCCCGCATCACGCGCCTCTCTCCCGATCCCAACAAAGGCATGGCCGGACGCTGCGTCCAAGGCCTAATCGACGTCCTGGAAGGGAACTACGGCGGCGAGGTTACCAAGATGCCCTACGTGGTAAACAAAGAAGCGTTTGCGAAATAGATTGTGAGAACCAGAGTGTGGGGACGGGCGACCTCGCCCGTCCAATGCAATGCCGAAGCTTCTGAATGCAGTTCAAAGTTGTCAGCTTTGTTTTATTACTATTCTTCAGTTCGCCCACTCCGCAACATTGGCTAGCCAATCTCAACTCAGGTGACCTGTGTATATTACGGATAGCCAACAGCGCGACATAAGCGGCGCCCAAGAACGCATGCTAACGGCCACTAAATGGTTGCTAAGTCCAACAAGCACGACGCGCCGCCGGAGGATTTAAAGTCCGGCAAGAAGTCCGGCAAGAACGTCGGTAAGGATCTCGGAAACTTCACCGGCTTCGCGCACTCCCAGTTCGCCGCCCATTTCCACGCGGCTCGAACCGGCTATTCCACCTCGACCTACAGCCCCATCTCAGCCTTCCTTCCCAGCCGCCTTTTGAAGTGGATTCCGAACGTAGCGCGATTCTGGTTTCACAAGAAACATCCCTTCAGGGACTACACCACAAAAGGCAAGGGAACCGGCATCTACCCCATCGATGACCGCGTAAAAATCACCATAGCCGGCGACTGGGGCACCGGAACCGACGAAGCGAGAATAGTCGCCTCCGCCATGAAAAAGGCCGAGCCCGATTTCACGATTCACCTGGGAGACGTCTACTACGTTGGCGACGATAACGAAGTACGAGAGAATTTTCTCGGCCTAAAGACAAGCCCTTATACGCCAGTGAAGTGGCCAATGGGCGCTAAAGGCGGCTTTGCGCTCAATGGCAACCACGAAATGTACGCCGATGGGAATGGCTATTGGCGAATGGTATTGCCTCGAATGGGGTTGGTAAAACGCGGCAGTGAATGGGGAGAGGGACAGTGGGCCAGCTTTTTCTGCCTGGAAAATAAGCATTGGCGCATCATCGCGCTCGACACCGCCTATAATTCCACCCGCTTTGATTGGGGAAAATTGCCAGTGCTGCAACGCAGCAAATGGCTTCGCAAGACTACCTGGTTCAAGCCGAAGTGCACGCTTCCCGATGCTTTGCTGAAGTGGCTGGAATCAACCGTCAACGCCGACGGAGATAAGCGCGGATTGATTTTGCTTTCGCATCACGGCCCGCATTCCGGCTTTGGCGATTGGTACCAAATTCCATCCCGGCAACTGGCGAAACTGATCCATCGGCCAGTCTTATGGTATTGGGGACACGAGCACAAGTTGGCGATCTATGACAAGTTTCGCGTTCAGGATGGCATCGACTCATACGGGCGATGTATTGGCCATGGCGGAATGCCCGTAGAGCGCGGCCGGGCTCCCGACATTAAAGATTGTCGATGGCTGGCCTGGGACAATCGGCGTTATCCAAACGATGAGAACGTTGACGCAGGCTACAACGGCTACTCTAATTTTTCTTTAAATGGCCCGGCGCTGCATGTGGCGCATTACGATCTAAACCAATCCCTTTTGCTAACCGAAGACTGGCATGCCGACATCGAATCTGGCGAACTACTGGGCCCGAACCTGAAGAAAGTGCTGGTCGATCCGTCGCTGCATTACCGCGAAGCTTGAGCCTGCCGGAACCAACCGGAACCTGCCTAAATCTTCTTGAGCCACGGTTGGTGGAGTCTCATTCGACCGTCATCGTCCCACTTGACGATGGCGTCTTCTTCGTTAACTTGTTCAACTGTACCCAGTTCCCCAGTGAGCTTTCCAAAGTTTCCCAGACCCTCGACCCGGTCTCCGGGATTCAGTTCCTCGCCGGTGGCAGCAGGCTGATCGAGCGGTGGCCGCTTCGCACGATCTGAATCAGGCGTGGCTCCACGGCGCGACAGCGGCGGTTGTGGAGCTTTACGCAGTTTGGGTAACTTATGAATCGCGCTGCTCATCTTCGGTCACTATTTTCGCACTGTCCGCAAGGCATTTTTGTCTCCAATAGCCGCAGCAAATAGAGGTTCTACTAAATCCACCATAGCCTTCAAAGAAACCTGTGTCTGGTCGAAACTGCACAGGTTTTGAGAATTGGTTTGGCGCACAATTCGGGGTCGCAATACTTGTCCCTCACCGACGCTACCTGCTACTCTCGCCATTCGCTTACGCCCATGAAAACTACAAGCATGAAAATGACGAGCAAGAAACTTACAAAAATACGTTCCCTCCCTTGCCTTCTTTGCCTGACACTTCCGTCCTTCGCCCAGGTGAATGACGCCGTTCGCGCACTAAAAGTCCTCCCGGCTCCGAAGGAGGTCCGTATCGCCGCGGGTAGGTTCATGATTAAGCCCTCAACCACAATTCTCATCAGTAACAACGACGGCAATAACAATAACGAAGATCGCACCGCCGCCGAAATGCTGCAAAAAGAAATTTACGAGCGTTGCGGCCTCAAACTATCGATCGAAACAGCTACCGCTGCTCCGAAGACGACAGGAAATATTTCCCTTGGACGACTAAGTGATCGTGTCCTCCGCGCATATCTGGAATCGCAAGGAGTCGAGACCAAAGAGGAATCTGGCAACAATGATTTAAATAAACAAGATTTGGACAAACATGAGTTGGATAAACATGATTTCGACAAACAAGGTTACGTGATCCGCGCAACCGAGGCCGGCGTCATCGTGGCCGGCGGCGGCGCGCAAGGATTGTTCTATGGTGTGCAGACCCTGCGCCAGTTGCTGCGTCCAGAAGCTACTTCGCCAAAGGTGCTCACAGTTCCATCGCTTGTCATCCGCGATTGGCCCAGCATGGAATGGCGCGGCGTGAGCGACGACATCAGCCGCGGGCCGATTCCGAAACTCGATTACCTGAAGCTGCAGATCCGCACTCTGTCGGAATACAAAATCAATCTTCTCGGCTTCAACATGGAGCACGTTTTCGACTTCCAAACTCATTCCCTCGTCTCTCCGAAAGACGCGCCCGACCGGCCCGCGCTCACTCCGGCGGAGATAAAAGAACTGGTCGCCTACGCTGCAAAATACTACATCACCATCCTGCCCGAGCAGCAGGCCTTTGGCCATCTTCATCAATTTTTGAAGTACGAAAAATACTCAGACCTTGCCGAAACGCCTCACGGACACGTGCTCACCCCCACCAATCCCAAAACTTACGATTTTATCCGCCAGGTCTATGGCGAGATCGTCCCATTATTCCCGGGGCAGTTTTTCCACATCGGCTCCGACGAAACTTTCGAACTGGGCCTCGGACAAACCAAAGCTCTCGCCTCACAACAAGGTCTTGGCC
>Ga0209332_1000016_pt1 | contig 42628 bp, 32 predicted proteins | sample BlaSpr_A8_OM3_M1_FD_187974 | JGI IMG/M metagenome (GOLD analysis project Ga0209332, IMG submission 187974) | Forest soil microbial communities from Thunder Bay, Ontario, Canada - Black Spruce, Ontario site 2_A8_OM3_M1 (SPAdes) (version 2) | ecosystem: Environmental > Terrestrial > Soil > Boreal...
GCGTTTTTCAACTTCCCATACCAGCCTTCCGTGTCTGCTTGCCCGGCCAGCAGCACATCCTCCGTGCCCGGTTTGCCCATCGCGGCTGAAACGAACTGCGCCATCTGGGCCGCGTCGCCCTTCAGAAAAGCCAACATGTAGCGGTACCAAAGCAAGGACTCGCCCTCCAGCTTGCGCTCCTCCGCTTCCTTGTACACCGCCTCCGCCTCATCCAGACGGTTGAGGTTCGCGTAGGCGTTGCCGAGGTTGGCATAGTTGTTCTGATTAGTCGGCTCCAGGCGCATTGCCTCGCGTGATTCCTCCAATGTCTTTTCCAGGTTTCCAAGGCTGGAGGAAATGAAGCCCAAGTTTGCATAAGGCAAAAAGTCTCTCGGGTAGGTCTGCTGCCACAGTTCGTAGGTCTGCGCTGCCTTCTCCAGCTCCCCGGTCGCGGACAGGTAGTAGTTTGCCTCAATGTAGAACCGCTCCCGTTCGCTCACCTTCTCCCGCAGCTCGTACGCCTTGCGTGCATTCTCGGCAGCCCGCCCGATTTCGTTGAGGTTGGCGTAGATGGCCGACATGACGGCGTAGGGGATGGCGAAATTCGGGTCAAGCTCCACGGCCCGCTTGTAGAAGGGCAGAGAGGCTGTCCCCCCTTTCGCTAACCTCGTCTTCTGTCCCAGGCTGTACGATTTCAGTGCCTCCAGCGATGGCGTGGTCGCTTCCTCTACAGGCGTGGCGTATTTCTGCACTGAGCCGAGCGACTCGCCCAGCTTGCCGCGCAAGCTGACCGCCGCATTGTCCAGAGCCTTGAGCACCGCTTCCTTGCCAACTGCCTGCTCCTGCGCTTCCGCCAGCACGTCGCCCGTGTTGCAGTTCACTGCTTTCAGGCCAACCACGTACTGGCTGCCGAGGCCAGCAATCGAGCCGGTCAGCATCGCTTTACTGCTCGTGCGCTGGCAAACTTCGCGTGTGACCTCCGGCGTCAACCGGTCCCCGGCGGAACGGCCCATCAGCTTCAAGGTCTCATTCACCTTGCGCTCGGAAATCAGATCGAGGAAGGGCGATTGCTCGAGTTGCACTGAGAGTCCCTGCTTCAGCGTGTCATCGAAGATGTTATCGCCCGTTTTGTTGTCGAAATCGGAAAGAACAATGGTGTCTTTGGCGGTGAGCTTCGTTGCAGAACCGGAGCGGAGGTAGAACGCTGCCCCGATTGCACCCGCAACCAGTATCGCGGTGGCGGGAACCAGAACTTTCCAAAGTTTCTTGCCCGCTGCACGATCTTCGGCCATTTTCATCGTGCTCGATGACGAAGAGGGACTGAGGGCAGGCGCGGAACCGGATGCTGGCGACGGCGGTTGGGCAGGAGGAGATCCAATTTCCTGTGCCACAGCTACCGTCCCCGAACTCGCGACTGCCACTCGCCCCGTCTCCATCTCCCGCATCAGCCGCTTCAAGTCAGCCCGCAGTTCTGCCGCGCCCTGATATCGTAATTCGCGGTCTTTCTCCAGCGCCTTGTTGATGATCCGTTCTAATTCGACTGGCAGATCGGGGTTCAACCGCACGGGAGCTACCGGAGCGCGGTTCACGATAGCTTCACAGATCATCGCCGAGCTTTCCCCGCGGAAAGGCAATGCGCCCGTCGCCATCTCGTACAGCACCGCACCGAACGAGAACAGATCCGTGCGGGCATCGAGTTCCTTGGCTCGCACTTGTTCCGGCGACATGTAGGCCACCGTTCCCACCATAGTGCCCGGACTGGTCAGATGCTCCGCGTCCACCGAACCCGTCTGCGTATTAAAAGACGCAATTTTGCTCGAAGAACTGCCTGCAAGACTGACCTTCGCCAGCCCAAAGTCGAGCACCTTGGCATGGCCGCGTCTGGTCACAAATAGGTTCGCGGGTTTAATGTCGCGGTGGACTATGCCTTCCGAGTGAGCAGCGTCCAGTGCGTCCGCAATCTCGATAGCCAGCGACAGAATCAACTCGGTTTCCATCGGTCGGCCAGCAATGCGGTGCTTCAGCGTCAGTCCATCCAGAAACTCCATGGCGATGAACGCTTCGCCGCGCTGGTCGTCAATTTCGTGGATCGTGCAGATGTTGGGATGGTTTAGGGCGGAAGCGGCCTGCGCTTCGCGCTGAAAGCGGGCTAGAGCTTGCGCATCTTTAGCAACCTCGTCAGGCAGGAACTTCAAGGCGACGAAGCGGTGCAGCTTTACGTCCTCGGCTTTATAGACCACACCCATCCCTCCGCCCCCGAGTTTCTCGATGATGCGGTAGTGCGAGATGGTCTGGTCCATCACGAAGAGATGCGCGGCTTTCCGGTCGCTTCATCTTACGGACGCGGCGACAGCTAGTCAAAGAATGACGGCTCTGGGCACGGTCGAGTCGGACTCAGAAACACTTGCCTCGCGCCGGGGCATGTTTGGCGTGGCCGCACTCGGCATTTTCGGTTCGAGCCACTACGTGATAGCTCCTGGATTGTCGGCCAACCGGAAACGGGTTTGTGGGAAGTGATAACCAGGATTCCGGGAGGTTTGTCGGCAAACCTTACCTTACCCGGATTAGGTAAGAGTTGCCCGTTATTCGGAGTCCATGACCTTAGACCCGGTGTACAATACCCGCATTCCTGGGTCAACGGAGGTAATCGTGCTCATGATGCTCCGGGGAATTGCACTCAAGGGTTTCAGCGGAATCGTGGCTGTGGCTTTGGCAACGTGCGTCTACAGCTTGGGTCAAACCATATCAGCCGCAGCTGATCCGGGCGTGCGCGGTGGCCCGGCGGGTGCTGGCACTCCGCTGAAGGGTCTTACCGCGGACGAAACTGCGTTCTTCCTGGATGGGCAGGCGAGGTTCGCTGAAGTCGAGGTCGTGACCAAAGGCGCGAACAACGGCCTCGGTCCCCGCTTCAACTCCAACCAGTGTTTCTCGTGCCACTCGCAACCGGATGCAGGCGGAACGAGTCCGGCGAAAAATCCCCTGCCCGAAGTCGCCCGCTTGAATGGTGCAAAGAACACGGTGCCATGGTTCATCACGCAAAATGGCCCCATTCGCGAAGCTCGGTTCAAGCAGAGCAACGGAGTAGCCGACGGCTCGGTGCATGCCCTCTTCGTAATCACCGGACGAAGTGACGCGCCCGGCTGCAACATTGCTCAATTCGACTTTCCGCCCGCGGGAGATCCGCTCACGGGCCAGGGTGGGAATGCGAACATCATTTTCCGAATTCCGACGCCTGTCTTTGGCGCCGGGCTGATAGAGGCGATTCCCGACTCGGCGATCCTTGCGAACATGCAGGTTAACGCATCCCTGAAGTCAGGCTTGGGTATATCCGGGCACGCGAACGCGCACCTAAGCGGGAACGTGAACCTCAGTGCGAACGACGGGACTATCACCCGTTTCGGGTGGAAGGCGCAGAACAAATCCCTGCTCATGTTCGCGGGCGAGGCCTACAACGTCGAGATGGGAATCTCGAACCAGCTTTTCCCGCAAGAGCGTGACGAAACGCCGGGCTGCCTCTTCAACCCGACTCCTAACGACACACTCAACTTCACGACGACTCCCGCGACCACCGGTAATTCAAACCCGGCGGTCGTCTCTGACATCGAAGCGTTTGCCAACTTCATGCGGATGCTGGCGCCACCCACTCCCGCTCCCGCCACACCCACGACCGAAAATGGCCGCGCCATCTTTGCAAAGATAGGCTGTGTCCACTGCCATACACCGTCGTTTACCACCGGCGCGATGATTGCAAGCGGCTCCTCGACCAGGCCGAGTGCTGCGCTTTCCCATCAGACGGCGAATCTTTATTCTGACCTTCTCGTCCACCACATGGGCAAAGGCCTCGCCGACGGCATCACGCAAGGCGCCGCCGGCCCCGACGAGTTCCGAACCCCTCCCCTCTGGGGCGTCGGACAACGCGTCTTCTTCCTCCATGACGGACGGACTACCAACCTTGTAGACGCTATCAGAGATCACAAGAGCCCTGGCAGCGAGGCAAATAAGGTCGTCGAACATTTCAATAAACTGCACGCTCGGGAGCAACAGGAGATTATTCATTTCCTGCGGTCGCTCTAGCGAGAAGAGCGCTCTCGTGAATCGCAGTTTTCATCCTTTGGCAAATAGGGCACCTCCGGTGGGAACCCGCGACACTTCGTAACCTTCAACCCGAGCCTCGACGCGACAACTCCCGGTTTGTCGGCTAACCGGAAGCTGAGACTGGGCCAGAAATCCCATGCATATCGTTTTCCCCATCCCTTGTTCTTTCCGGTTGGGCTGCCCATTACCCGTGGTAATCAAGCTCGGTAGACTACCGTTGATGTAAGAGCCCCATGCGTTTGAACATGCATTGAAACACGCATGCTCGGGAACTAAGCCCACATGCGTGAAGCGGACTTCGGTTTTGTCGCCGTTTTTAGCGATTTCAAAAGTGATCTTTGTGCCATTCCACTCGGGCCGGCCGGGAGTCAAGCCCGGATTTGCAGCTTCGGACCCTGCCGTGTTGTTCGGTTACACTACCCACCCTTTGGAACTCGCGCCGGGAATCCAACCCGGATCTCCTGATTCGACAATCAAGGTAGGACCGAAGCGTCATGGTCAGTATTTTCAGTCCGGATTTCGACAGCATGACCGTTAATTGACAGTGCAATGGTGAACGTTGGAGAGCGACGCTGCCGGCCTTTTACGAATTCATTGATAGGTCATGTATTTGGGGTTTCTGGACCGAATGGAAAGTGATTTGCAGCGTGCTGTTCACGGGTGGGTCATGGCGATTCGACGGGATGATTCAACAAGGAAAGCTTCTCGTCGGACTTAATCGATCACTGAGAAATGGAGAACCGTTATGTCTACACAAGTCAGTACTGCCGTTAGCACGTATTCCGCACCGGAGTCCGTGGTGAGGCGTATTTACGAGCGGGCGGCAAAACTCGATCGCGTTGGCATGGGCCTGCTGCGCTTTGGACTGATCATCGTGCTGTGCTGGATCGGCGGATTGAAATTCGCCGACTATGAGGCAGACGGCATTGTGCCGCTGGTCGCGAACAGTCCGTTGATGAGCTTTTTCTATCATCATCCGGCTCCGGAATATCGCCAGTACATGAACAAGGAAGGTGAAGTGATCCCGGCTCATCAGCAGTGGCATAAATCGAATGGCACGTACGCATTCTCCCATGGGCTGGGTCTCGTGATCATTCTGATTGGGGTGCTGATCGCGGCGTATCCCATCCTGCCGCAAGTTTCCGCAGTGGGTAGCTTCTTTCTTATCCTGATGTCCCTTACAACGCTGTCATTCTTAGTGACCACTCCTGAGGCATGGGTCCCTGCATTGGGAGCTTCCACACACGGATTCCCCTATCTCTCGGGAGCTGGCCGGCTGATCATCAAGGACGCCATCATGCTGGGTGCTGCGGTAGTTACTCTTGCCGACTCGGCCAGGACTTGGTTGGCCAGTAGTCGACGATTAAGTCGAAATGCATTTATAGAAGGCGATCCATCGTGGCCATACCAGAAAAAGATCACAGTTCGACACTGACGCGGCGCCGCTTTGTCCAAGGAGTTGCCGCAGTGGGCATCGCCCGGGCCGAAGTCCGCCGGCCTGCGAAGGACATCGTGTTGGAGTCAAGGCTTCCCGGCAGCGAGATCGGCTAGTGGCGAGGAGTAGCGAACCGAAATACCAGGCTTCCGGTGACACGAATGTTGTTTTGCGGCTGCACGGTAAGAGACGAGCTCACAAATTTCGTGCGCAGGTAATCAACATTAACGCGAACTGCGAATGGGCCGGAAATGTTGTGTTCGATGCCTGTTCCTACCGCCCAAGAGAAGCGCGTCAGCCATCCGCGGTAATACAGTTCGCCCGGGGGAACCAAGGCATCCGGCACGGAGCCATCCACGAGGCTAACGCCGGCGAGGGCACGAACGAGCACTCGGGTGTTCTCGTTCTGAGCGGGAACAAACACTGGACCTGCGAGAAAATCAAGGACGTAGCTACCATGGCCGGTGCGTGGGTCCCTGCCCGCGCGAACATAACTGGAGTCAAACGTCGCTCCCCAGCGCGGAGTGAAGTCGGTCGATGCTCCAAGATCAACGCCCTGCATATCGACCGTTGGCTTTCCTGAAAAATTCAGGCCAGCGTAGCTGTAACCGACGGAGACGTCAAAGTCAGAAGCCCTGGCCGCAGGCGCCGCGCCATGGAATACTGCTTGTCCCAGTAGCGGGCTCGCGCATAGTAGCAACATGATGGACAATCCTGTTGAAAATCGCAAAGCGCCCAAGTTGGTCCCCATTTTGCGGCCTGTCAGTAAACCGCCAGAACAGCTGTTCCGCTCAGATCATTCATAGTGGCTGTGACAGTGGTCATCCCCGAACGAGTGCTCGTCGCGACGCCCTTTGGAGTGACAACTGCCACGCTTGCATCGGAAGACGTCCAAGTTACCGACGATGTGACGTCCATGGTCGTGCCATCGCTGAATTCGGCGAGAGCAGTGAAGCGTGTGAAACCGCCTTGTTCGAGATTTGTTGCGGCGGGCGATACCCGCAGCGAAGTTGCCGCCGCGCTGGTGACGGTCAAAGTTGCAGTTCCAAGCTGCCCGCCAAAGAGTGCTTTGATGGTCGCCGTGCCCGGTTCGAGTCCAGTCGCCTCACCGGTTGTTCCCGGCTGGTTGCTGATGGTGGCAACCGATGCCGGCGAGGTCGTCCACAGAACCGACGTCGTCAGGTCCTGAGTATTGCCGTCTGCGAAGGTGCCGGTAGCCACGAAAGCTAATGCAGTCTGCTGGGGGATGCTTGCGGTTTGGGGTGAAACTTGTATCGACGTCAGCGTGGAACCGTCGACCACAATGGCACAGTTCGCGCTAAGCGGGCCAAGTTGTGCGGCGATGGTTGCATTTCCAGGGGATTGTGCGGTCACGGTGCCGGCATTGCTGACGCTCGCGACGTTGGGCGCGGACGACGTCCAAGTGACGATGTTGGTAATCACCTGAGTCGTGCCATCGCTGTACGTTCCGGTAGCAACGCAGTTTGCGGAGGTGGTGGGCGCGAGTACGGCACTTGCAGGGGTGACGGAGATCGAAGAGAGCGTGGCGGTGCTGACATTCAGCGGCGCCGTGCCCGACACTCCAGTAAAAGTGGCGGAAATGTTGGCCGTACCAGCGGCGATTGCTTTTGCCGTGCCCCCCGCTCCGACGGTGGCCACTGCGTGATTGTCAGAGGTCCAGGTGCAATCGCTGGTAATGACCTGTGTCGTGTGATCGCTAAAGTGGCCGGTCGCGGTGAAGGTCAACCTGGTGCCCTGGGCAATTGTGCGTCCTGAGGGAGTGACAGTGACGGATACGATCGTGGCATTGGAGACGTGGAGCGTGCTCGATCCGCTGATCGAACCCAGCGTCGCAGTAATGGTCGTGGATCCCGGGGTTAGAGCCTTCGCCCGGCCACGGCGCGCGATCGTCGCTACGGCAGTGTTGGATGAAGTCCAGGAGACCTGTGCAGTCACATTGTGAGTGCTGCCATCGGTGTAAGTACCGATTGCCTGAAACTGCTGGCTCGTGAGCGGCGCGATTTTCTTATTCACAGGCCGGACCGTGATGGAAGATAGAACGGCAGACTGGACATTCACCGTCGTGCTTCCGGTGACGGAGCCGGACGTGGCGGAGACCGTAACCGAGCCTAGAGTGAGCGCTGTTGCCAGTCCGCCTCCAGCGATCGACGCCACACTTATGTCCGATGAGGACCAAGCGACGGAGTCAGTAATGTCCTGCGAGCTGTGATCGGAATATGTACCGGTAGCCGTGAATTGTTGGAGGGTGCCGAGGAGCAAGTCCGGATTGGCTGGCGTTATGGCGATCGAGACCAGGGATCGTGATGGAGGTGGAGGTGGAGGTGGACCACCAGATGAACCACCAACGCCCGGACCGAGGCTGCCGGCGCCACAACCAGCGAATAAGCTGAGGCATACCAAGACAATTAAAGCTCGATGTGGCTTTACGGGGGCAGTCCGTCTTATTGCTTGCACCATTCGCAGTAGACGCGTGCAGGAGAGATGCCGTTCAAGTGACCGTCTCCTGGATGCAAATGCTTTACTGCAGGTTGGTTAGGAAGCATGGCGATCAATGGCCAAACACAAGCGCAAAAGTTTTCGCTTTATAGGTACCGCGAGGGAAAGTCAGATACCGAGCGCGGCAAATGGTTCTCACAACCCCTCATCGGCCGGGCTGACTGGCGTAATTAGTGAAATCGCCTGGTTTCAACAATTACTTCCGTATTGCCCGTCACTCGGGAACAATACCGCGAGGCAAGAAGAAGAGCGCACCTTTTCGAATCGCGAGAGAAGCGGCGTCGCCTTACTGCTCACAAATCACGTCGGGGTGGATTGCTCGGTCCCCACGCCGATCCGGCGGAGCAGATTATCAAACCGCGGGTAAACCCGAAGTGGATCAAGCCTGGGATCGCACTTGGCCCAGCAGGCCAGGGACAGGGACCTTTCCTGGTACGCCTTTTCCAAGGAATCGAGGGCCTGCTCGAACTCCCCGAGGCCGACTTGGATGAGCGCCTCCTGATATGGATCGAAACTGAACAGCTGGCCCGGCTTCACTAATTGGCGGAGGAGGTCTTCTGCCTCCGCCCTGCGCCCTGCACGAGCACACGCGTGGCCGCGGGCTCCGATCACAAAGCGTACCTGCCGGAGGCCACCCTCCTCGACCTTCTTAAAAGAGGTTAGCGCTTCCTCGTGCATTCCTTTTTCCGTACAGGCAATTCCGAGCCAGAAGGAACACAAGGGAAAGTTGGGTTCCATCTCCAACGCTTCACGGCAGTAAGCGATGGCCTCGTCGTAGCGGCGCGAATGCAAGTGAACCCACGCCGCATGGTGGAGAAGCACTAGCGATAGCGGTTCGATTTGTTGAGCTTCGCGAATTAAAGCGATGGCCTCATCAGAGCGCCCCATTGCAGTTAGGGATACCGCATACCAGGTGTGGGCCAAGGAGCTACCAGGGTTGAGTTGTATGGCCTGCCGGAAAGCGAGTTCAGAGGTCTCCCAATCCCGGTCACAGGCACTCACGAAACCGAGTACCGTATATCCATCGGCTAGCCGTGGATCGATCTCTACAGCCTTTCGAGCTGCTCTCTTGGCCTGTTCGATCCCCTCGCCTGGCGATGGATCGTCAGACCATGCCAATAAGATTGAGGCTTCGGCTAGCCCGGCGTAGGCGAGAGCGTAGCCTGGATCTTCCTGAATCGCCCGCTGAAAGGAAGGGAGAGCGCGCATAAGGCTGTCCTCTGTGCGCCTGGCGCAGTGATAGCGGCCCTTGAGGTAAAGCAGATACGCCTCACGGCTGTGAGTGTGTTGTGTGGAGAAACGCTGCTTCTCCTCGCCTGTCAACTGCAGTCTCAGCGCCTCAGACACCTGCGCGGCAATTTCTTCCTGGACCGAAAAGATTTCAGATAGCTGACGATTGTAGCGTTGGCCCCAAAGTTGCGCCTCGCTGGCCAGATCCACGAGCTCTGAGCAAACCACGAGACTTTCGCCGCGCTGCACTACCCTTCCCGTAACTACCGCGTCGACGCCGAGTTCACGCATCAGGCTTGCGGCGTCGGCCTCCCGCTTCTTGTACCGGAACGCGGTGTTCCGAGGCACGACGCGCAGCTTCGACAGCTGTGAAAGATGGTTGATGATCGCTTCCGTAATTCCTTCGCTCAAGTATTCCGCATCAGGATCACCGCTGGCATTGGTGAACGGCAGCACCACCAAGGAATTTATGGTCTTGGCATCTCCGCGGTTGCGATGTGGGTGCCAGATTTCTACTCGGGGATCCGCGTCAGCAATAGTTCCATTCACAAAAGTAACCGGCGCCAGCAACCGATATCCCCGCTTTGGGATGGTTTGAATGACCGTGGATTCCCGCGCGTCATCTTCAAACGCGCGCCGCAGTTCCGAAATCGAGCGCGTCAGAACGTCATCGGTAACGAACGTGTCGGGCCATACCGTCTTGAGCAGTGTTTCCTTGAGGATAGGCTCACCCGGGTGTTGGGCCAGGCAGACCAACACCTCCATCACTTTCGGCTCGAGGTGAACTGTCGCGCCGTCGCGTGTGATGGCGTCAAGGCTGGGCTGTACCAGCCAGGCTCCCATTCGAAAGTCCAGGTCCACGACCGGCTCCAGCGATCAAAGTGGCTGGATTATATACCGCTTCTGCAGGGCGGTTGAAAGATTCGGGCCGTACGGCCTCGGAAAAACCTCTCCCGAATTTCGTCTTTCCCTCAGGACTTTCCGCTGGATAGCAGGATACAAGCATGCCTACGGCCGGGAAGCGGCCGAATCCGATCCATCAGGAGGTTTCTCATGAAACGCAACATTGCACACACAACGCTAACGATCATTTCCGTCGTCACGCTCTGCATGGGTTTGGTGCCGGCAATGCAGGCGGCTGACCATTGTTCAAATGCCAAAGCAGCGGGAACTTGGGGACTGACACTCACGGGAACCCTGATTCTTCCGACCGGCCCAGTTCCTGGCGCGGCGGTAGCGAGAGTCAGGATAGATGCGGACGGGAACACCTCTGGCACGGAGGCCAGAAATGTGGGCGGCGGCTTCGCCAACGAGACCCTCACAGGATCGTCGACGGTGAATTCTGACTGCACGGCCACCGTGACTGCTAGCGTCTACGAATCGGGAGTTTTGGTGCGCACAGTCGTCCTGGCCGCCGTTTTTGTCGATGATTCGAACAAAGTTCGCATGGTCCAAGAATCACTGACGCTGCCCGACGGTACAACCATCCCGGTTGTCATAACCGTGGAAGGGATCAGGTTATTCCCCGAAGAGGGCGATTAGAACGGACGCGAAGACTCAATGCCCAGGCGGGTCCTGACTTTGTGCCCGCACGTTCAACGTGCAGGACGGGCAGGACCTTTTCAGTGTTAGTGCGTCCCTGGCGAAGGGGACGCTACAGTTTGCCTGCTTCGACCATCGCGATGGTGAAGGACACCAGTCAGTTGTTGAAAAATCGCCATTACACTAATCCACCTTGGCTCCGCCAATCCTCAGTTAGTGAAATTCGCCTGTTTTCGTCAACTGTGACGGGAACGGAAAAATGCTTCTGCCAAAACGGACGTGTAGTTGGTGTAATTGATTCCATGACCCGCCGTTTACACTCCTTGACTTCAAAATGTAGAATGCGGCGATGAAGCAACTCGTCATCCTGGTAATGATATTTGCAGCTGTGACCCTGATGGCGCAACAGGCGCCGGTCAATTCACCTCTGCTCGACCATCTTGCCGGCGGCTGGTTGCTGCAGGGGACGGTGGGCAAGCAGCCTGTGACGCACGACTTCGATGCGGAGAGGGTACTCCAGCACCACTACTTGCGCTTCCGCGAAGTCTCGCGGGAGAAGAACGACAAAGGCGAACCGCAGTACGATGCGACGGTATTCATCGGCTGGAATGAGAAGACCAAGCAATACGCCTGCGTGTGGATGGATGTGTACGGCGGAGCCACACCGGAATCCATCGGGCTCGCCACGCCGAAAGAGAATGTCCTTGCTTTCGTTTTCACAGATGAGCACGGCGAGACCAGCTTCACCAACACTTTCATCTACGACCCCAAGACCAACACTTGGGAGAACCGGCTCGACAATGTAGTTAAGGGAGAAGCCAAACCATTCGCACGGTTCAAGTTGACGAAGCAATGAAGCGTCAGCCTAGGCGGTAGGTGAACCTCTGAACTGCAATCCCCAGAGCACATGCCCTAGCGATTGTCATTGAGCAGTTCCCCTTCTTAGGCATGGCTCATAATAACCGGCGTAACATCGCGTCTCTGACAATGTCGGCGCTGTCAATCACTTTTTGAGCGTACTTCGCCGTGCGCTCCGAAGAGCGCCATTTCGCTCTCGTTGAAGCTTTTGCTGTTGCGTTTGCTCCACCAACCAAGGCTCGCTCGTAATCCGTTTCAGGTCAGGAACTCAGTCCGACCCATGCATCTCTTCGGTCACACCCGCGATCATGATTACTACTTCGAACTCCCCCGTGAAGGGGAGCGGGATACCCAATCAATTACTCGGTGTTCTGCTGCACACCATCGCGATTTCCGGGTTGTCCCGCGTGCGAACCGAACTTTTTAACTGCTCGTAATCCCATCGCTTGCGCCACATCACCAGTCCGAGATAACTCGCGATCTGCTTGCCGCACTGAAACCGGTCTGGCCGGCCGATGATCAGCACGAAGGCCAGCGCCGTCAGTCGCTATTACCACATTCGGATGTCGCACCTACTGGTAGGTTGATTTATTGCGCCGCATATCGCCACTTACACCGACAAAGCGGCGTTGTCTTGCGACGACGACCTTTGTCGCGGGATTCAACTAAACTACTTTAGGCAAATGTGCCCCGCCCATGACCGAAGCCGAGTTTAAAAAACACCTCGATGCAGCCGAGAAGAGTCCGAAAGAACTTGCAAGCGCCGTCTCTGGTTTGTCCGAACAAACTCTGCGTTACAAGCCTTCGCCAGAAAGATGGTGCGTGCTGGAAGTCCTCGGTCATCTGGCGGATGCCGAGATCATTTATGGATATCGGTTGCGGCAAATACTGGCGGATACCAAGCCCGTGATTGCCCCGATCGATCAGGATGCATGGGCGCGCAATCTCAACTATCTGAATTCGCCTCCCATGGAGCTGGTCGCCTTCTACGCTTTGGCCCGCCATCACAATTTGCGGTTGCTGCGCAGTGTGAAGACTCCCGATTTTTCCAAGTCGGCATTTCATCCGGAGATGCTGCGCGAGATGACGGTTGCCGAACTCGTCGAAAGGATGGCCGGACACGGCGCTGCACACCTGCAGCAGATCGAACGATTGAAAGCGATGGCCAGCAAAAAAGCAGGGTTGACGCCACGAACCGAATGAATCCTCGCCGCCGATCAGGAAGATTTACCTTCCGCGAAACCTTGCAGAGCTTGTCGCAAGCGCATATTGACCTGCTGATTTCCATGGGCTTCAGGTAAGAATTCGCAGCCGTAACAATAGCCCTCGCGGTTGCGCACCGTACTTACAACGCGGATAGGTTCGCCAGAATAAGGCGGAGTGAACTCAATTTCGACTTCATCGCCCACCACCAGTTCCACGCCCACCATCACGCACACTCCGTGCTCACTCAGTTCTTTCCCGCGCCCCTCTCGAATCACTGTTTTATCGGTTTTGTGCAGGATCACACGGAGAGGAACGTCGATCTTGTAGCGGATCGAGCGGCGTTTGATTGGGTACGCAACGGTCTCGGCGGCCACAATTGCAAAGTTAGCAGGTCTGTTCCTGTGCGTGGAAGGAACGAAGGTAGGATGCGACACACTTTCGATTGGGCGCGTCGCCCCACCCGCGCCACAACCAGTTACGGCAACTTGGCGTACTCCGTTTGCGCTTGTTTGAGAATCGGCAAGTCAGAATCGGCGTCCTTCCACTGCGCAAACAGATCCTGGTAAGCAGTGCGAGCGCCTGCGCCATCTCCAGCCAGCGCCAGCGACCGGGCGAGTTGTAGTTGGCTGATGGAATGGAGCGGCGACAAAGGATTGATCGTCTTCTTGTCAATAACCTTCTTAAATTCTACTGCAGCCTCCTTGCCTGATCGCAAGGAGAAGTAAGCCATCCCGCGATAAAAAGTCGGAGCGATGTCATTTGCCTCGAGGCGTCCACTTACTTTCAGCGCCTCGATTGCGGCGGCCGGGTTGCCGCGTTTGATTTCCATTGCCGCCCGAACCTGCGGAATCCAGCTCTGCTGCAACAAGGTATCGTTCGGACGACTCTTGTTCTGAGCGTCAATGACTTTCTCAGGCCGCGCAGAGTCTCCGGCCCAGGCGAGCCACGCAGCCGGCCATACTACCCGTTCGTTGTATCGATCGAGGGCCTGATTCGACCAGGATTTTGCCTCTGCAGGATCGCCCAACCAGTTTTCGTAAACTCCGCGGGCGGCGGCGGACGCGGCTGCTCCCGATTGCAGATTAAATTTTTTCGCCGAGTCGACTGCTTGTTGCGATAGCTCCCTGGCCTTCTTGAGCTGCCCACGCGAAGCCGCTACCTGGGCTTCTGACACCAACATCGTTGACTCTTCGGTTTTCCCAGCAGCCCAAGCTGCTTGGCGGTCCATCTCTTGCGAATCGCCTTCCAGGTAGGCGATTGTGAACCGCTGATTATGGAGGCTCGTGGCATCGAGTTTTTTCTCCATCGCCTGCTTGTAGATGGCCTTCGCTTCCTCAAGCTGATTCAGGCGAACATAGCCGCCGATCACATTTATATAAGGAAACACCTCGGTGGGCGCCATGCGCAGCGCGTCTTGCGCTTCCGCCAATGCCTTCTGAAGTTCTCCCATCTGCCCGTAACTGACCGCGAGGTTGTTCGGCGGCGTGAAATCGCGAGGATAGGTTTGAGCCCAAAGCTCGTAATTTTCGATGGCTTTCTGAACGTCACCCGTGACACTTTGCAGGTAATGCCCAATAATGTAAAACTTTTCCCGTTCGCTCGTCCGCTCCCGGAGATCGTAGGCCTTCTGCATACTCTCTTGCGCTAGCTGGAACTCTCCAATATTTCCGTAGATTGCGCCCATGCGCGCAAACGCCATGGCGAAGTTGGGATCAAGTTCGGCGGCGTGCTTGAAAAATGGCAGGCCGGGTAGATCGCCTTCTCTCGCGCGCGTTTCATCGCCCCGCGCGAAGGCTTGCATGGCCTCGAGCGATGACGTCGTTGCCTGCTCCACCGGAGCGTTGAAGCGTTCAATCGAAGTCACCGTCTCGCCGAGCGGACCGCGAATATCCTTCGCGGCGGTTCCAAGCGCCTGCAAAACCTTTTCCTTGGATGGCGCCTCGGCCTGCTGCCGCGCGATCGTGTCTCCGGTGCGGCAGTTCAACGCTTCAAGGCTGACCACATAATTCGACCCCAGGGAGCTGATGGTTCCGGTGAGAATTGCCTTGACCGCTTCGCGCTGGCAAATATCGCGAGCAATCGGGACGGTGACGCGATCATCGGGAGAATGCCCGGCATAACGCAGAGCCTGGCGCACACGCTCCTGCGGATACACGTTCAGAAATGGCGACTGCTCAAGCTGTAGCGCGAGCGCCTGCTTCAATGTTCCGTCAAAAACGGAATCGCCGGTGGTGTTGGTGAAGTCTGTGAGCAGGATGAAATCTTTCTCGCTGAGCGCGTTCGCGCGCCGCCCGTAAAGGAAAAACCCTCCCGCCGCCAAGGCAGCTAACACGAGCACAGCCGCGGCGACCAGCCAGTGACGTCGCGAGGCGGGCGAAGTTGCTGGCGGCAGAGCCGACGAAACAGACGACGAAATGGCAGACGATCCGGAAGCCTGAGCAGCGGCTCCACTCACACTGCTGGCGAGAGCAGACAGCGCTGCCCCGGAGGAATACTGTGCCGCAGATCCCGAACTGGCTGGGGCGGCCGGGCTCGACGATTCTGATACTGCGGACACTGCAGCCGATCGTCCCGACTCAGTGTCGCGTTTGAGCCGTTGTAGTTCAGCGCGTAAGTCCGACGCGTGCTGGTAGCGCAGATTCCTGTCTTTTTCCAGAGCGCGATGAATCATGCGCTCAAATTCCGCGGGCAACTCGGGATTAAGCCGGACGGGAGAGGTCGGGGCCTTACTCAAAATCCCCTCAAAGATTACGGCTGGCGTTTCGCCGCGAAACGGCACTTCGCCGGTCGCCATCTCGTAAAGCACGACTCCGAAAGAAAACAAATCCGAGCGATTGTCTAAATCCTTGCCGCGGGCCTGCTCTGGAGACATGTAAGCCACAGTGCCAAGCGCCGTCCCCGGACTGGTTAGGTATTCCAGGCTGACGCCTGCGGTTTGTGCCAACCCAGCGCGGGTCAGATCCTTCATCTCCCTGGCATCGGCCGTTACCTTGGCCAGGCCGAAATCCAGAACCTTGGCGTGTCCGCGCTTGGTCACGAAAATATTCGCGGGCTTGATGTCGCGGTGAACGATGCCCTCGGCGTGGGCAGCATCGAGGGCATCCGCAATTTCGATGCCCAGCGACAGCAGAGTCTCAAAGTCGAGCGGACGGCCCGCGATGCGATGCTTCAACGTTAATCCGTCGAGGTATTCCATCACCAGAAACCACTGCCCCTCGTGGTTGGCGATCTCATGAATGGTGCAGATGTTGGGATGATTCAAAGCGGAGGCGGCGCGCGCTTCCCGGCGAAACCGCTCCAGCGCTTGCGGATCCTGCGCCACCTCGTCGGGCAAAAACTTCAGCGCGACGAAGCGGCCCAGCATCGTGTCCTCAGCCTTATAAACGACGCCCATTCCGCCGCCGCCCAGCTTCTCGACGATGTGGTAGTGCGAAATGGTTTGGTCGATCATTATTGTTTTATTTGCGGTCACATCTTACGTGGGGGCGGAGGAAGCGTCAATAAAAGCCTCGAAAAAAGCCTCGAAGTGTGCCCGTTGCTATAATCCGCCTGTGACTCAGCAGCAACTTCGCACGCCTGTTTTGCGGCGGTCGTTTCTCAAGCCATATCCCTTGGCCGTTCGAGGCGAGGGCGTTTACGTGTGGGACGACAGCGGCCATCGTTACCTCGATTTCTCGGGCTCCGCGGCAGTGAATTTTATTGGGCATGGCGTGCGCGAGATTTGCGACGCCATGGCCGAGCAGGCCCGGCAGTTGGAGTTTGTCCACAGCAGTCAGTTCACGACTCCTGTCGCCGAAGAATTTGCACAGGAGTTGCTGGATTTTGCGGGAAAAACTTTTAGCGGCGGCGCAGTTTACTTCACTTCTGGCGGATCGGAATCGGTAGAGACGGCGCTCAAACTGGCGCGGCAATATCAGGTTGAGATCGGGCAGAAAATCCGGCATCAAATTCTGAGCCGCCAGCAGAGTTATCACGGATCAACTCTCGGTGCGCTCTCCGTTTCCGGCAACCTGAGACGGCGCGAGATTTATCTGCCGATGGTGCGCGAGTTTGCGCACGTTGGTATTCCTTATTGTTATCGTTGCGAGTTCGATTGCACCGACGGGTGCCGAAACTGCGGACAACAGTATGCCGCCGAACTGGAACGCGCCATTCAGGCAGCAAAAGGTGAAGTCGCGGCCTTCATCTTTGAACCGGTAAGCGGCGCGACGCTTGGAGCGGTCACGCCCCCTCCAGGATACGTGCAGTCGATCGCGGATATCTGTCGCCGTCACGGCGTGCTGCTGATCGCCGACGAAGTGATGACCGGCATGGGACGCACCGGGCGAAATTTTGCGGGCGAGCATTTTTTAGCAGACGGGCAAGCACCCGATATTCTGGTCACCGCCAAAGGTCTCTCGTCCGGATATGCGCCGCTAGGCGCGGTGATTGCCAGCAGGAAAGTTGTCGATGCCATTGCGGAGGGCTCGGGAACCTTCCTCCATGGCTTTACTTACAACGCGCATCCCGTCTCGGTTGCGGCAGGGCGCGCAGTGCTGCGACGGATTCAAGAGTTGAAGCTGGTGCACGCCGCCGATTCAAGTGCTGAGGGAACCGCTGCTTCAGCGCTCAAGAGGGCACTTGAAAGTTTGCGCGAACTTGAGGCCGTCGGAGACGTGCGTGGGCTCGGCCTGTTGTGGGCGATCGAGTTCGTCGCTGACAAAAAGACGAGGGCGCAATTCTCGCCAGAAAAGAATTTTGCAGGCCTCGTCGGCAAGGTCTGTTTGCGCCGCGGTCTCCTCGTTTATCCCATGCAGGGTTGCGTGGACGGCATCACGGGCGACCACTTATTGATCGCGCCTCCAGCCGTTATTTCAGGCGAAGAGATCGGATGGGCCGTGCAACAGATACGCGCTGCAGTGGTCGAGACGTCGGTAGCCGCCCGCTGGTCCTCGTCTTAGCTCCGCGGCTCATTAATTGGGGTGTCGGCACCGATGTGTGGGGACGGCCCGTGTGGGGACGGGCGCCTCGCGAGCCTGCCCTGAGCGAAGTCGAAGGGTCCAAGCCGAGCGCAGTTCGGCCCCCTCCTGCAACGAGTGAGAGTCGAGCAGATTCCCTTGGCCTTTGGTGCGATTTAGGGGGTTACGCCGCGTCCTTAGGCAAGCTATACTATTCTTGCTGCCATGCGCTCGAACGGTCACATTTCGCTTCTGCGGACTTGCTGGATTGAGGGACGCGCTTGTCCCCGCCGCTATCTTTCCGTTCTGCCTTCGCGTATGCGCGCCAATCTCTTTGGCGACTAGTTTCCTCTCTTCTTCTGTGCTCGGCTGATTGCAATAGCGCAACCGCTATTCGCTATCACTTCAGGCCCAAGTAGCCCAAGTAGCGAACGTAACCATGCGCGACTTCGTCCCAACCGACTCTAAGAACTAAGAACAGGGAACTGAGAACTATTCTGGAGGATTCCATGACCACAAAAACCTTGACTGCCGGCCCCAAGCTGAAGACTGCGCTCCCCGGCCCGAACGCCAAGCGCATTGTCGCGGGCGATGACAAATTTATTTCGCCTTCTTACACGCGATCCTATCCGCTCGTTGCCAAACGCGGACGCGGCATCGTGATTGAAGACGTGGATGGCAATGAGTTCTACGATTTCTCCGCGGGCATTGCCGTGACTTCTACCGGCCACTGCCATCCCGAAGTTGTCGCCGCCATTCAGAAGCAGGCCGCCGAACTCATTCACATGTCTGGCACTGACTTTTATTACGAGAGCATGGTCACGCTGGCGGAGCGCTTGTCAAAGATCGCGCCCATGCCCGGTCCGCACAAGATTTATTACGGCAACTCCGGCACTGAAGCGATCGAGTGCGCGCTGAAACTCGCGCGCTATCACACCAAGCGCCAGCAGGTCATCGCATTCTTCGGTGCTTTCCACGGACGCACCATGGGTGCGCTTTCATTGACCGCTTCAAAGCCGCAGCAGAAGCGGCGTTTCTCGCCGATGGTGCCGGGCGTTACGCATGTCCGCTATCCCGATGTCTATCGCGGATGTTCCGGCGGTCCGCAGGATGCGGAGGAATTCGCGCTCGGCTGCGCGCGCTACATTGAAGAGAAGCTTTTCAAGACGATCCTCGCGCCAGAAGAAGTCGCCGCGATTTTTGTCGAGCCGATTCAGGGCGAAGGCGGATATGTCATTGCTCCAACAATCTTCATGAAAGAGCTGCGCCGCATCTGCGACAAGCACGGCATCCTGTTGGTAGTGGATGAAGTCCAGAGCGGCATCGGCCGTACCGGCAAATGGTTTGCCGTTGAGCACAGTGGCGTCCATCCCGACATCGTCTGCATGGCCAAGGGCGTTGCTTCCGGAATGCCGCTCGGCGTCACGATGAGCAAGGCCGAAATCATGGACTGGATCCCCGGCTCGCATGCTTCAACATTTGGTGGGAACCCAATTTGCATCGCGGCGGCCTTGGCGACCCTCGACGTGATCGAGAAAGAAGGCCTGCTCAAAAATTCGCAGGAAGTTGGCGATTACATGCGCAAGCGCATGGCAGACTGGCCGAAGAAACATAAGATTGTCGGCGACGTCCGCGGGCGCGGGCTGATGATTGGCGTCGAAATTGTGAAGGATCAAAAAACCCGTGAGTATGGCGCCGAAGAGCGCGATCGTATCGTCGAACTTGCGTTCGAGCGCGGCGTTTTATTCTTAGGCTGCGGTCCGAGCACGGTGCGCATCGCTCCGGCGCTGATCGTTAACAAGGAAGAAGCTGACGTGGCGATCGAAGCGTTGGAAGAGTCGATCTCGGTCGTTGAAAAAGGGATGAAGGCATAGAAAGCTGCAAGTCGTAACTGCCGGAGGTGTGCTATGCCAAATGGAACTGTGGAGTCAATTCATATCGCATCAGACGCGGCGCAGGCGACGCAATCGCTGAAGCAGGTCGTCGCGATACCTGGCACCGGCCTTGAAGGCGACCGGTACGCGTTAAAGACCGGTACGTTCTACGAGCCTGGTCCGGACTACGAACTCACTCTGATCGAAGCAGAAGCAGTCGAGGCGCTGCAGCGCGAGATTCAAGTCGAACTGGCACCCGGCGATGCTCGTCGTAACATCGTGACGCGTAACGTCCCTCTGAATCACCTGGTGGGCAAGGAGTTTACGATTGGCGAAGTCCGCATTCGCGGCATTCGTCTTTGCGAGCCTTGCGACCATTTGGAGAAGCTGACTGGAAAGAAAATCCTTAAGGGACTGATTCATCGCGGCGGCTTGCGAGCGCAGATTCTAACCAAGGGCACCATCCGCGTAGGCGATAAGATCGAAGTCATCGGCGATTAAGATTACTCCGTAGAGACGCGGCTTGCCGCGTCTCCGCCCATCCACAGATTTTGCTTAGGCAATGCCGCACGCCATCTCCTTCATCGGGAAGTGTGTCGCGAAACACTCGTCTCGCGCCGGTAAAACGAGACGCGGCAAGCCTCTTCTCTACAGAAGACGTTGGAATTCTTTATTAGACAAAGTTCGCATCATCAAAAGTTTCAAGAAAAGGAGGCCCTCCAATGCCGCGTTTTACAGCTCGTATAGTTTTTGCATTAACATTCACCTTGATCGTTTGGGCCTCGGCCTTTGCCGGTATTCGCGCCGGCCTGCGCGGCTATTCGCCCGCTAACCTCGCGTTGTTGCGTTTTCTGATAGCGTCGCTGGTGCTTGCAATCTACGCAATCATCGCCCATTTCCGCCGCCCGCAATTGAAAGATATTCCGGGACTCGCTTTGATGGGCGCTATCGGCATTACTTTTTACAATCTCGCATTAAATTACGGAGAGACGCGCGTAACAGCGGGCGCTGCCAGCTTACTGATTGCCTCGACGCCAATTTGGACAGCGCTAGCAGCGCGATTCTGGCTGCATGAGAAGTTGACCACGACCGGATGGTGCGGAGTGTTAATAAGTTTTGCCGGGGTCGCAATGATCGCCAGCGGAGAAAGCGGGGGCATCCGATTGTCTTCGGAGGCGCTGTTCATTGTGGCGGCGGCCGTGGCATCCGCACTGTACATGATTTTGCAGAAACATTATCTGGGCAGGTACAGTGCGCTTGAATGTACGGCCTATGCGATCTGGTTTGGCACAGCGATGATGCTCCCCTTCGGTCGCGGATTGTTACACGCCGTGACTGCTGCACCAGTTCCAGCTACGTTGGCTGTTGTTTATCTCGGTATTTTCCCGGGAGCGCTTGCTTACGTTGCATACGCTTTCGTGCTTTCGCACGGCGCAGCCGGACGCACGGCCACATTGTTGTACGTGATTCCGATCGTCGCCATCGGCATTGCCTGGATATGGTTAGGCGAGGTGCCCAAGCTGATTTCTTTAATTGGCGGCGCAGTCGCGCTGGGCGGTGTGTTGCTCGTGAACGCGACCGAGAAAAAATTGTACCGACCGTCCAGTGATGAGGATCACATCCGCCACATTGCGGCGCAAGTAGGGTCATGAAGAAGAGTTCATCATGCTCGCTGGCCGTTTTACGCAAGTCACCCTCCATGTGCTCGATTGGCTCGCTGCGAAAATGCTTCGCCCGGAAGATATTCCCGCGCGCCATCGCACCGGCCGCCGCGGCGAAGAAGATGCCTACTTCTATTTGCGCCGCCACGGTTACACTATCATCGCCCGAAACTACCGCTCTCCTCATCATCGCGGCGAACTCGATCTTGTGGGATGGGAGCGGGACGTCTTGTGCTTTATCGAAGTGAAGACCAGAACCGCGCGCGACATGAAGCCCGCCGAAGCGGCAGTTGATCGGGACAAACAGAGAGACCTGTCACTGGTCGCTCGAGACTTTCTGCGCCAGATGCCGCCTTCATGCCAATCGCGCTTCGACGTCTTGGCCGTATACTACGAGTGCGGAGATGACGCTCGAGCCTATCGTCGCCCATCATTCGAGCTTTTTCAAAACGCCTTTTCCATGTCGTACAATCGTAAATCTGCAGAGTCAAAATTTAATTACTCCACTTGAAGGGAAAGTCAGTACGTGCCTGAGCTGAGAAAAGATCCGATCGTCGGTCGATGGGTAATTATTTCAACGGATCGCGCCAAGCGCCCGACCGACTTCATGCGGGAAGCGGTGAAGCTCAAGGGAGGATTCTGCCCCTTCTGTTCTGGCAACGAGACTAAAACTCCGCCGGAAATTCTGGCCTATCGCCCCAGCGCCAACGGCAATACTCTGGTGAAGGATGGGCCGGGCTGGACAGTTCGCGTTGTTCCCAATAAATTCCCGGCTCTTGGCATTGAAGGCAGTTTGAACAAGCAGGCCGACGGGATGTTCGACAAGATGAATGGCATCGGCGCGCACGAGGTGGTCATTGAAACGCCTGACCACAATGCCAGCCTGGCGACCCTTCCCGCGAAAAGAATTGAAGATGTGCTGTGGGCCTTCCGCGATCGCATTCTCGATCTCAAAAAAGACCGGCGCTTCAAATACATTTTACTTTTCAAAAATCACGGCGAAGCCGCCGGAGCATCGCTCGAACATTCGCACTCGCAACTCATCGCGCTGCCGATTGTGCCCATCTACGTAGTGGAGGAGTTGCAGGGCGCCAAGCAGTATTACATCTACAAAGAGCGCTGCGTTTTCTGTGATGTGATTCGGCAAGACATCGAGGGCGGCAGCCGCGTTGTGGCTGAAAACGAAGATTTTGTGACTCTCGCGCCCTATGCCCCAAGATTTCCCTTCGAAACCTGGATCCTTCCGAAGTCTCACGAATCGGCTTTCGAAAATTCGTCGTCGCACATGTTCGAGAATCTGGCGCGGGCGCTCAAGTTGTTGCTGATGAAAGCGGACCGCGTCCTCGACAATCCGCCCTATAACCTTGTCGTACACACCTCGCCCGCGCAAGATGGGCCCAACGAGTATTACCACTGGCACATCGAATTTATGCCCAAACTAACGAAGACTGCAGGATTCGAGTGGGGAACCGGGTTTTACATCAATCCCACGCCACCCGAAGAGGCGGCGAAGTTTTTGCGCGACGCGCGTGTCGAGGATGTCGCTCCAAGCCCCGCCCTACGTTGACGAAGATCCCGGACAAAGATCCAGACTTAGTACTTCAGTCGCTCTTTCCCCAGAGACCTCTGTGAAACCTCAGTGTCCTCTGTGGTGAAGGTTTTGCAGTTACCCCTGCGTGCGATCGAGAACCTCTGCATGCCAAGCCATCTGAATTGCCTCCAGCTTAGCTTCATTCGATTTCGCGGGATCGTCCTTAAAATCCGGCAGCGCTGTCACATATTTATGCAAGTCGGTAAAGCGGATCGCAAGCGGATCAACCTCTGGATGAGCTTCGGAAAGCTCTATCCCAATGTCTTCGGCATCGCTCCACGTTAGTTCTTTCGGCATGAGGCATCGCTCCTGATAATCTTTTCGCAATCATTCCCGACCAAGCCTTTACTGAGAGCTGACAACTGAAGGCTGACATCTCGCTTTTCTAGTGCTCTTCCGAAACGTAATTCCTATTCCACGCCGGAATTTCCACCACTATTTTTCCCGGCTTCGTAATCACGGTCTGGCATCCAAGGCGCGAGTTTAGCTGGAGATCGGCAGCCATGTCGAGTTTATCGGCCTCGTCATCTTCCATTTCAGAGATCAACTCGACGCCCTCTTTTACCCAGACGTGGCACGTCGTGCACGCGCAATTCCCGCCGCAAGCGTGATCAAGATGGATGCCGAAATTCAGCGCCACATCAAGCAGCGACTCTTCCTTGCCGTGATCTTTATACGGCAGCTTGCCGTGTTCGAAGGTCACCGTCTTTCCTTCCGGAAGAAACGTGACTTCCACCGTGTTTTCTCCGGGAGCATCGACTGTGGTAGTTCCGGTTCCCTGCGTTTTTTCTTCCATAAAAGATCCCCTATTCAAAATCTGCTTTTGCCATCGGATGGCCGGCGTGCGGACCATCTTCGTGATCGTCATTCATATCGTCCATCGTTTTACCCTTAAGCGCGGTCGAGACGGCGGTGTTCATCATTAATTCTGCGAAATGCATTGTGGCCTGGTTCAGCATGTCAACGTTCTCGCGTATCGCGTGATAGTCGTCGCCATCCTTTACGGCAATCAAGGAGTTCTCCATTGCCTCGACGTTGCGGCGTTCCTCGTTCGTGAGTTCCCGCCAAGCTGGATTATTCTTTTCTTTCTTGAGCACGGTCAGCATCGTATCCGCTTCGCGGCGCGCTTCGATTACCTGCCGCTGCCGGAAATCTTCTTCCGCATAGTCGAACGATTCCAGCAGCATGCTTTCAACTTGCTCGTCGGTGAGTCCATACGTGGGCTGCACATCGATTTCAGCCTCCTTACCGCTGCGCTGCTCTCGTGCCGAAACTCGCAAGATGCCGTTGGCGTCGATCAGAAATTTAACTTCAATGCGGGGCAGTCCGGCGGGCATGGGCGGAACGCCCTTCAGATCGAAACGCGCCAGCGACCGGCAATCCCGAGCCAATTCGCGTTCGCCTTGCAAGACGTGAATCGCGACGTTGGTCTGGCCATCAACTTGTGTAGTGTAATGCTGCGTCGCCGACGCCGGGACGGTTGAGTTACGCAAAATAATTTTGTCCGTTACCCCGCCCGCCACTTCAATTCCCAGCGACAGCGGCGTTACGTCAAGCAACAGCATCTCTTTGGTGACTTCGGAGCCGCCGCCAAGAATATTTGCCTGCACCGCCGCGCCCAGCGCCACCACTTCGTCGGGATTCAAATCGGTGTGCGGCTTGCGTCCGAAAAGATCCTCAACCAGACGCCGGACTTTTGGAATCCGCGTCGATCCGCCAACCAGCACTACCTCGTCGATGTGCTCGGGCTTCATGCCAGCATCTTTGAGCGCCTGCTTGCAAGGGCCAACGGTGCGATCGATGATGGGCTGAATCATCTGCTCAAATACTTCGAGCGAAATTTCGCGCTGATATTTCTTGCCGCCAGGCAGATCGACATCGAGCTTTGTCGAAGGCTGCGAGGAGAGCGCAATCTTCGCTTCAATCACCGCCTTTCGGATGCGCGCCACCGCTTCGCCATTGCGCTGCAGATCGAGTCCGAGATCGCCCCGAATGTCGTCGAGCGCAATCGCAATCAGCAAATTATCGATGTCGTCGCCGCCTAGATGCGTGTCTCCGTTGGTTGCGATAACTTCGAAAATGCCGTCGTGCAGCTTGAGAATCGAAATGTCGAAGGTACCACCGCCGAGATCGTAAACGACGATGATGCCGTTCTTTTTCTTGTCCAAACCGTAGGCCAGCGACGCGGCCGTCGGTTCATTTACCAGCCGCAAAACATTCAGTCCGGCGATGCGACCCGCGTCTTTTGTGGCCTGGCGTTGCGCGTCATTGAAATATGCGGGGACGGTGATGACCGCCTGCGTGACTTGCGACCCGAAAAAACGTTCGGCATTGCGCTTCAGTTGGCGCAGGATCAGCGCAGAAATCTCCGGAGGATTGTAGCTGCGCTCGCCAATCTTGATGCGCAGTACTTCGCCAGGCTCAAGGTCTTCCGCCAAGCGGAAGGGAAAAAGCTTGAGTTCCTCCTGCACATCCTCAACGCCGCGCCCCATCAGCCGTTTCACCGAGTACACCGCGCGCTCCGGCGTCTCGATCAGATATTTGCGAGCCGCATTGCCGACGATGACTTGATTCTTTTCGTCGAGCGCCACCACCGACGGCACAAGATTCAGGCCATCTTCTCCCGGAATAACGACAGGCGCGTCCCCCTGCATGTACGCCACGAGTGAATTCGTGGTGCCAAGATCGATGCCGACGATGTAGTCATTAGCCATTGATCAACGATTGAAGAGGTCAAAGGTCAGATTGCTGAAGTAAAAAGCAAAACATATGTAGTTTCTCACTTCTGCAATCTGACCTCTAACCTCTGACCTAGTTTCCAATTGCCTCATTCACATCCCGCACCAAATTGCGAATGTAGTTTCTGCGGTTCAGCACATCCACCATTCTGTCGAGGATCTTTCGACGCTCTCCGTCTGCTCCGGCTTCAGTTGAGGCATCTGCTAATTTGTCCCACTTGTTCCACTCCGATTTCAGTTCGACCAGCAGAGCGTCGTGTTTTTCTTCCAACGAAAGCTTGGCCTTGCCGATTTCTTCGAGCAGCGCGGGATCGTCTTCACCCATCTTCTTCTGGGCGCGTAATTCTTCGAGATGCATGTTTAGCTCGAAGACCTCTTCCAATAAATCGGGAGGCACGACCTGCTTTTTCAATTCGCCTGTGGCGCGCGCCTTTTCCGTCGCTTGCTTCGACTGCTCCTCCAGTTCGATGCCTTCGAGGCGCAAGAGGTATTCCGTGCGCTTGATCGGATCTTTCAGCGTGCGATACGCATCGTTGAGCATGGAACTTTGCTCCAGGCTCCACGACCGTTCCTGCTCTTCAGCTTGGCCGAAGACGTCAGGGTGAAGCTTGCGGCTCAGCGCATAAAATTCTTTTTCCAGTGCGGCCGTATCGAGGTTGAGCTTGCGCGGAAATCCAAAAAAAGTGAAGTAATCGACCGGCACCGGAGGCTGCACTTTTCCGCAAGAACTGCAGAAGTGCACCGCGCGCATCGTTCCGCAAGACCAGCAACTCGGAGTCGCATCTTGCGACCCCTGACTAGCAGATTTGCCGGGCATTATCAGCGACGATTTGATTTCCGCATTTGCCATAACAAAATTCAGGGCGAGCGCCCGGCCCGCCCTCGTCACTACTTTGGTTGTGTGGTGACAGGCCTCTGGCCCGTCCGGTCGGGGCGAAGCCCCGATACCCCACCATCTCTATACCTAAGAGAAAGAACTGCCGCAGCCGCAGGACTTGGTCGAATTCGGATTGACGAAGGCGAAGCCTTGCTGCATTAGAGATTCGTTGTAGTCGAGAATCATGCCGTGCAGATAAATGAATGACTTCGGATCCACAAAAACCCGTACATCTTCAAACTGAAAAACCCGGTCGCGTTCACGCGGCTGCGTATCGAAGCGAATGTTGTAACTCAGTCCCGAACAGCCGCCACCCTGCACGCCCAAACGAAGGCCACCCTGCTCCGGCGAGACGTTTTCTTTCGCCATCGCCGAACGAATTCGCGCCAGGGCCTTCGGCGTCACCTGAATGCCCTTGGCTGGAGGCTTGGGTGCGGGTGCCGTCGGTTGCGCTGTGACCGCTTCGTCTTTTACGGCTTGATCCATGCTTTAAACTTTCAAAAGCTCTAAACTTCCAAGCTCTTTGTCATCCCGAGCGAAGCGAGGGATTCTGCAGTTTCGCCGCAGGCTGGGAGACGGGGCGAGCCCCGTCTCTACAACAAGAATTACTGCGCTGCCTGCACTTCCACCGGCTTCGCGGATTCCTGCTTCTTCTTCCAGTCGCCGATCGCGGCTCGGATGGCGTCTTCCGCCAACACGGAGCAGTGAATCTTTACCGGCGGCAACGCCAGTTCTTTAACGATCTCGGTGTTCTTGATCGCGAGCGCTTCGTCGATGGTCTTGCCCTTGACCCACTCGGTCGCCAGCGAAGACGATGCGATCGCCGAGCCGCATCCGAAGGTCTTGAACTTGGCATCTTCGATGACGTTGGTCTGCGGATTCACTTTGATCTGCAGCTTCATCACGTCGCCGCACTCCGGTGCGCCGACCAGGCCCGTGCCTACGTCCGAATCCTTCTTGTCCATGGAGCCGACGTTGCGCGGATTGTTGTAGTGGTCGATTACCTTATCGCTATATGACATTTCGATCTCCTTGGCTTTTTAACCGCAGGGGCTAAAGCCCCTTTTAATAAACTCCATACGGCGCGGCTGAAGCCGCGCCTCTTCAAAACTTTCAAAACCTAACGCCTCTTCAAAACCTAAGCCTTTTGCAAAACTTAGGGGCGCTTTCAAAACTTAGTGCGCTTCTGCCGCCCACTTCACACTCTTCAAATCCACGCCCTCTTTCGCCATTTCATAGAGCGGCGAAAGTTCGCGCAGACGCAACACCGTCTCAACTACACGGTCGCCCACGTAATCAACTTCAGCCTCGGTGTTGAAACGTCCAATGCCGAAGCGGATCGAACTGTGCGCCAGATCGTCGCCGGTGCCGAGAGCCTTTAATACATAAGATGGCTCAAGCGTCGCCGAGGTGCATGCCGAACCGCTTGAAACCGCGATATCGTTGATGCCCATCAGCAGCGACTCGCCTTCCACATAGGCAAAGCTGATATTCAAATTGCCTGGCAGGCGATGCTCCATGGTGCCGTTGATGTAGACCTCGTCAAGCCGGCTCATGATGCTGTCTTTCAAGCGATTCCGCAGGCCCGCCATTTTGCAGGACTCCTGCGCCATCTCTTCCTGTGCAATGGCGCAAGCTTTACCGAGGCCCGCGATGCCGGGAACATTCAGCGTTCCGGAGCGCATGCCGCGCTCATGGCCGCCACCATCGATCAGCGGCACAATCTGTACCCGCGGATTCTTGCGTCGGACATATAAAGCGCCCGCGCCCTTCGGCCCATAGAGCTTGTGCGCCGTGATGGAGGCGACGTCGATGTTCATCTTGTTCACATCGACTGGCACTTTGCCGATAGCCTGAACCGCGTCGGTATGGAAGATGACGCCGCGCTCGCGGCACAGCTTGCCGATTTCGGCGATCGGCTGCAGCACGCCGATTTCGTTATTGGCGGCCATGATCGTGACCAGAATTGTCTTGTCGTCAATGGCGCGCTTCAAATCGTCCAAGTCGACGAGGCCGTCTTTCTGCACCGGCAGATAAGTCACGCGGAAGCCATGCTTCTCCAGATGCTTGCAGGTGTCGAGCACCGCTTTGTGCTCCGTGACCGCGGTGATGATGTGATTCCCCTTCTCGCGGTACATCGCCGCCACGCCCTTGATAGCGAGGTTGTCGCTCTCGGTGGCGCCAGACGTGAATATGATTTCTTTTGGCGTCGCGCCGATCAGTTTGGCAATGCGCTCGCGAGAAGTCTCGACCGCTTCTTCCGCCGCCCATCCGAAAGGATGATTGCGGCTGGCAGGATTGCCGAACTTCTCCATGAAGTAAGGCAGCATTTCTTCCAGGACGCGCGGATCCATTGGCGTCGTCGCGTGATTATCCATATAGATGGGCAGCTTGATGCCATTGGGAGCATGGTGCTGTCCGAAAGTTTGACTGGCCGGGGTCGCCGTCTTCGTGCTCATGATTGCTGTTCTCCTTGAACTTCCATGCGGCCCCTACGAGGGGCCTCAAATGTTGGTCTGCTGCGGCATCGCTAAAGCGATACCCTGATACGCACCTTAGTTTCTCAGACTGCCTGCTCTACGAAATCGTTACCAGTTCGGCCGACTTTTTAGGCTCGGGCCTTGCTTCTTTATCCAGTCCGAAAACTTCGGGCTCTTCCTGCATCTGTGAAATTTTGATGTTCTTCAGCACCTGCTCGATGCTTTCATTCACCTTGCGCAGCGGCTCTCGAATCGTGCAGCGATTGCTTTGGCCGCACTCCCCGCGAACCGTGACGCAGGACGTGATGAACAACGGCCCGTCTATCGCCTTGATCACTTCGAACGCCGAAATCGTCTTCGGATCGCGCGTCAACGTGTATCCACCATTCACGCCATGCTGCGACCGCACCAAACCGATCTTTGCCAGACGCTGCAGAATCTTGGCTAACGCCTCTTGCGGAATGCCGTAAGCCTCCGCGATATCCTTAGCGCTACAGGCACACTGCGGGACGTGTTCCGCCAAATGCTTCATGGCCATCAGCCCGTAATCCGCTTTTTTGGTCAGTTTAAGCATCGGCGAAATCCGACCTTTATGGTCGGGTACAATTTCCGACTGTTTAGGTCGTATTTCAATACTAACCGGAACCGCCAATTCATGCAAGGCGAAGCAGGCAGCGGCGCGGATAGGTGGTTTAGTGGTAAGTTACAGCGGCTGAATGGCTTACGGGCCAAGTTTAGGGACCGCCGCTGAAAACAGTTAGCCCTCGGTAAGCTCTTTACGCTTTCGCCCTGTCGTCGAGGTGTCGAATCCCTTAAGCACCAACTCGCAGATTTCATCCGCGAAATTCTCCTCTAGCTTGGCATGGCGAATTAGAAAGCGCATATAAATGGGGCCGTAGAGGGCATCTAGAATCAAGTTGAGGTCGCTGTCGCCAGGCAGCTCGCCGCGGTCGATTCCGCGCTGCAACGTCTGATAAGCCTTCCTGCGACGCGGCCACAGGAATCGTTCGCGAAAGGCCTCGATCAACTCTTCATCCGACTGCCCCCCAGCAAGAAGCGCCGCCACAATCTTGCCGCGATCGGAACGAAAAATACGGATGAGCCGCCTCATCTGCAGGCTCATGTCGTTGAACAGATTCCCGGTATCGGGGAATTGAAGTTCAACATCGGCGCTGGCAGAAAACGCGTCGGCGACCAAGGCAGCCTTTGTGGGCCACCAGCGATAGACGGTTGTTTTACCGACTCCCGCGTCGGCCGCGATCGCCTCAATGCTAAGGTCCGCGAAGCCGCCCTCCCGCTTGAGCAATTTCAAGGTGCTGCGCAGGATCGACTGCCGCGACTCTTCGCTGCGCGGGCGCCCCGGAGCACGCTTCTCGCCATTTCCGTTGTAGCCGTTGGCTCCATTGCCGCCGTCGCGGTTGCCCGCGTGCCGAATTTGATTTTGAGCCATAACTGAGTCTAATATAATTTAAATCCGAAACGTAGTGTTTTGAATCTTAAACAAAAGTTGTATTAGCCCGGCGTGGCCCGGGGCATAATGTTTCGCTCAACTTTATGTGGATAGTCGCATTAGCTCTTCGCCGTCCTTATACGTTTGTAGTGATGGCTCTGCTCATCATCATTCTTACGATCGTCACTATCCCCCGGACCCCTGTCGACATTTTTCCCGATATCAATATTCCCGTCGTCAGCGTGGTGTGGAATTACAACGGGTTCTCGCCGAGCGATATGGCGGACCGGATCGTGACGAACTCCGAGCGCGGCTTCACCGTCACCGTCAACGACATTGAGCATCAGGAATCGCAGTCGCTAAGCGGAATCGCGGTAATCAAGATTTTCTTCCGGCCCAATGTCAACATCGCTATGGCGGTAACGCAGGTGACGGCGATTTGCCAAACGGTGCTGCGCGGGTTGCCGGCCGGAACAACGCCGCCGTTGGTCATCACCTACACTGCGTCCTCGACTCCAATTGTGCAGCTCGGCCTGAGCAGCAAGACTCTGCCCGAACAGCAGTTGTTTGACTTGGGGCAAAATTTCCTGCGCACTCAGTTAACCACCGTGCAGGGGGCCGGCACTCCTTTCCCTTTCGGTGGAAAGCCGCGACAGGTGCAGGTTGATCTGGATACTGCAAAATTGCAGGCCTATGGCTTGGCGCCCGCCGATATCGTAAATGCAGTGGCCGCGCAGAACCTCATCTTGCCGGCGGGCACGGCAAAAATCGGCCCGACCGAATACAACGTGGAGATGAACGGAACTCCGCAGACCATCGCGCAACTCAACGACCTGCCGGTGAAGACCTCGAATTCCTCCACGCTTTATCTGCGCGATGTCGCCCACGTGCGCGACGGCTTCGCCCCGCAAACCAACATCGTGCGGCAGGATGGCGTTCGCGGCGTGCTCATGGCAATTTTTAAACTTGGTGGTTCTTCGACGCTGACGGTTGTCGACGCCGTGAAAGCAATGGTGCCCCTTGCTGCTCAGTCTTTGCCGCCAGAAATGAGCATCAAGGCTCTGTTTGATCAATCGCTTTTCGTGCGCGCATCGATCCAGGGAGTCATCCGGGAAGGTTTGATCGCCGCCAGCCTTACAGCCGCCATGATCCTCTTATTTTTGGGTGACTGGCGCCCCACGCTGATCATCGCCGTTTCAATTCCGCTCTCCATCTTCGTTTCGATTCTGCTTCTAGCCGCGCTGGGCGAGACCATCAACATCATGACGCTCGGAGGACTCGCGCTCGCTGTAGGAATTCTTGTCGACGACGCCACCGTCGAAATCGAAAATATCGAGCGCAATCTTGCCATGGGCAAGGAGATGAAGCAGGCTATCCTCGATGGCGCGCAACAGATCGCCGTCCCTGCACTGGTATCGACTCTTTGCATCTGCATCGTGTTTGTGCCGATGTTCTTTCTCGCCGGCGTCGCCAAGTTTCTCTTCGTCCCGCTGGCGGAAGCCGTGTCTTTCGCCATGCTGGCCTCCTACCTTCTGTCGCGAACTTTAATTCCGACCATGGTGATGTTCATCATGCGCGGACACGAGCATCGCGCTGCCGAACCCAAAAGTTTCATCGGCAAGTTTCAGCGCGGCTTCGAGCGCAGCTTCGAAAGATTCCGCGGCAATTATCAGCGCTTGCTAGAAACGACGCTCGAACATCGTGGCCTGTTCGCCACCACGTTTGTAATTTTCTGCGTGCTCTCTCTAGGATTAGTTTTCTTCCTCGGACAAGATTTCTTTCCCCAAGTAGATGCCGGCTTAATTCGTCTGCACTTCCGCGCTAGGTCTGGCTTGCGCGTGGAAGAGACCGCGCGTTTGTGCGACGAGGTGGAGAGGGTCCTGCGCAGCGATATTCCGAAGGGCGAACTGGAGACGATGCTGGATAACATCGGCGTCCCTTATTCCGGTATCAATCTTTCCTACAGCAGTTCCGGCGTGATTGGCACGAGCGACGCCGAGATTCTGATTTCCTTGAATCCCGAACACCACCATCCGACGGCCGGCTACATCCGGCGTTTGCGGCGCGAGCTGCCTGCGCGTTTTCCCGGCGTCGAATTCTTTTTCCAACCCGCCGACATCGTTTCGCAAATTCTTAACTTTGGATTGCCCGCACCCGTCGACGTCCAAATTATGGGCGCCGATATGCGATCGAACTACGAACTCGGGCAGAAAATTGCCAATCGCATGCGCGACATTCCCGGAGCCGCCGACGTCCACGTGCAACAGATGCTCAACTTGCCCACGCTCTATCTCGACATGGATCGCACCAAGATCAATCAAGTGGGATTGACCGCGCAAAACGTTGCGCAGAGTGTTTTGATCAGTTTGAGCGGCAGCTTCCAGACGGCTCCCAATTTCTGGCTCAATCCTAAGAATGGCGTCACCTATCCCATCGCCATTCAGTCGCCACAATATCGCGAAACCTCGCTTCAGGACTTGATGAACACACCAGTTTCAAGCGCGTCCACGCAGACTTCGCAAGTGCTCGGCAACCTGGCGCAAGTCACGCCAGTGGCGCGGCCCGCAGTAGTCAACCACTACAACGTGCAGCCTGTCATCGATGTCTACGCCAGCACGCAAGGGCGGGACTTGGGCGGAGTCGCCTCCGACATTATGAAGGCGCTTAAGCCCTTCCAGGATCATCTGCCGCGCGGGACCCGAATCATCGTACGCGGACAGATCGAAACCATGCGCTCCTCGTTTTTCGGCCTGGGCGTCGGCTTACTTGGCGCGATCGTTCTTGTCTACCTGTTGATCGTGGTGAACTTTCAATCCTGGCTCGATCCGTTCATCATTATCACTGCCCTTCCCGGAGCGCTTGCCGGCATCTGCTGGGTCCTGCTGATCACGCGCACCACGCTGAGCGTTCCGTCGTTAACCGGAGCAGTGATGTGCATGGGGGTCGCCACCGCCAACTCAATTTTGATGGTGTCATTTGCCCGTGATCGAATGGATACTGGAGTTCCCGCCCTGGAAGCCGCGCTGGAAGCAGGTTATACGCGCATGCGTCCGGTACTTATGACGGCTCTGGCGATGATCATCGGCATGGTGCCGATGGCGTTAGGTTTCGGCGAAGGCGGCGAACAAAACGCACCGTTGGGCCGGGCGGTGGTTGGCGGTCTTCTGTTTGCCACTGTAGCAACGCTGTTTTTCGTGCCCAGCATCTTTACGATTATTCACGGTCGCAGGCAAGCGCGTCTGCAGGCGGATCAGAAATAGAATCGCCGCAAAAGGCAAGGCGATCAAAAATTTATCCGCTCTTACTGCGTCACGACGGGTAATAGGCCTACCGTGATACAAGAAGGTTTTGTTGGAGACTGACATTATGGCTGTGCAACAACCACCACAAGCCGCCGAACGCGAGAGGCCGGAAGTTCACTCCCAGCCAGCACACTCCCAGAACGCCTCCTCATACACTGGTCCGCACAATGTCGAGCCCGCGTCTCCCGGCGTCGCAAAGATGTTGATTGGCGCGATTTTGCTGGTGCTGATTACCGCCGGGATCATCACGTTCCTCAATCGCAAAAGCGAAACCGACGCCCTGGCGAAAGAGACCGACGCGGTGGCGGTCCCCACAGTAGCGGTGGTGCAGCCGCAATCCGAGGCGGCGAATGACGAGCTCGTATTGCCCGGAAATCTACAGGCCTTTGAAGAGTCTCCAATTTTCGCTCGAACCAATGGCTACCTGCTCCGTTGGAATAAAGACATTGGAAGTAAAGTTCAGAAAGGCGAATTGCTAGCCGCCATCGACACTCCAGAAGTCGATCAGGAGCTTTCTCAATCGCGCGCGGCTCGCGATCAGGTGAAGTCAGCCTTGGGATTGGCAAAAATCTCCGCCGACCGCTGGACAAACCTTCGTAAGTCCGACTCCGTTTCTCAACAGGAAGCCGATCAGCAGGCCAGCGGCTACCAGCAGGCGTTAGCGAACTTAGAGGCCGCGGACGCCAACGTTCGCCGCCTGGAACAACTCGAATCATTCAAGAATGTTTACGCGCCATTTTCGGGCGTCTTGACTCGACGCACTGTCGATCCTGGTGCACTCATTAATGCCGGTGCGGGAGTAGCGGGTAAAGAATTGTTTGATATCGCGCGCGTCGATCCGCTCCGGGTTTACGTCAGCGTTCCGCAAGCCTACGCGCCCGCCATGAAAGTTGGAACCAAGGCCAACGTCACGCTGCAGGAGTTTCCCGGTCAAAAATTCACAGGGACCATTGCCCGCACCGCCGATGCCATCGATCAGGCTACGCGCACTTTGAATACTGAAGTCGATGTTCCAAATAAAGGCGGCAAGCTGCTGCCCGGATCTTTCGGCCAAGTGCATTTTGCCACTGGGACTGCCGTGCCGCGCATTACAATTCCGGTAAACGCGATGCTGTTTCGAGCCGAGGGACCGCAGGTTGCGGTAGTCGACAAAGATAGTAAAGTGCAGTTGCGTCCAATCACGATCGGCCGCGACTTCGGCGCCACCCTTGAAATTCTTGGCGGCCTCGAGCCCAGCGATAACATCATCATCAACCCTTCTGACTCACTCGAAAATGGCCAGAAAGTGAATGTCGCGAAACCAAGCCAGGGAGATGGCCGCTCGTGAGCCTACGTTCCGCGCTCAAAAAAAATAAACTGCTGGGCGTGCTGGTCGCCGCCCTGCTCGCGGGCGCGACTCCAGGATGCACAGTGGGGCCGCGCTACAAGCGCCCAATCGCGGAAGTCCCCAATAACTGGAAGGGCGAAGGCCCATGGCAGGCCGCCGCTCCGAAAGATGCGATTCCAAAGGGAGCATGGTGGGGAATTTTTCATGACGCGATGCTCGATCAGTTAGAGCAACAGTTGCTTCAGGCAAACCAATCGCTGGCAGCGGCGCAAGATCGTCTCTCCGAAGCTCGATCGCAAGCGCGAATCGCATCGGCCGCTTATTTTCCGCAAGTCAGTGCCGATCCGAGCGGCCAGCGTGAGCGGCTCTCCGGTAACCGGCCCCTATCGGGCGCCACTGTCCCTCTGTCTCCTGTCACCCAAAATGTTTTTTCGATTCCATTTTCCGTCAATTACGAACTCGATTTATTCGGACGCGTTCGCCGCACACTCGAAGCCGCGAACGCCTCGTTGCAGGCAAGCGCCGCCGATTTGGAAAACGTCCGCTTGGTACTGACCGCCGAACTCGCCGCCGATTATTACAACCTTCGCGAACTTGATCGCGAAGCTGCAGTCGTGCGGCAATCCGTTGAGATCGAACAAAAAGGAATGGATCTGGTCAACCACCGCCACGAAGGCGGAGTCGCCAACGGCCTCGAAGTGGCGCAGCAAGCGGCTGTGCTCGACGCGACTGCGACGCAATTGCAGTTGGTGCTGCAACAGCGGGCGCAATACGAACACGCGATTGCTGTTCTGCTGGCAAAACCAGCATCGACCTTCAGCGTGGCTGAGGCGCCGTTCGAGGCGAAGCCTCCCGCAATCCCTCTCGGTGTTCCGTCCGAAATTCTCGAGCGCCGCCCTGATATTGCCACGAGCGAACGGCAAATGGCATTCGAAAACGCGCAGGTCGGCATCGCCACGACCGCCTTTTATCCGCATATCACCCTCGGGGGAAGCGGTGGATTTCAGAGTCGCGACATTGCAACATTGGTGAGTGCTCCGAGCCTTTTCTGGTCGCTCGGAGGAGATCTGCTGCAGCCTGTAATAAATGGCGGTCGCAATCGCGCCAATCTCGCGCTGAATCGTGCCGCTTACGACGAGTCGGTGGCGAATTACCGTCAGGCAGTGCTGGTTGCGTTTCAGCAGGTGGAAGACGGGTTATCAGGTTTGGCGATGCTCGATCAAGCAGAGAAGACGCAGCAGCAAGCTGTGGCCGATTCACAACGCGCGCTTGATATCGCCAACAACCGCTATGTCGGAGGCGTCACAACTTATCTGGACGTGATTACCGCCCAAACCACGCTACTAACCAATCAACGCCTTGCGACGCAGTTGCTCGGCGAGCAGATGACAACTGCTGTTTATCTCGTAAAAGCGCTGGGCGGCGCATGGGACGCGTCCGACCTGCAGCGCGAACAGGTAAGGCCGGCCTTACATCAGGCCGTGCAGCAGTAGGCACGCAGCCGCGATTCCCGCAGCTTGTGCTTAAGTTTCTTTCACCAAGCTACGTCCAGTATCCGTTTACGCTGATTTGCGATCGCGGCTGTTTCGGCGCGACAGAATCTCGCGTTCCGCAGTCAACCAGTCCTGATGCGGGTCGCCCGCATCGCCGCCGTTGGCCCTGCGCTCCAGGTAGAGTTCGTAGGCGCGATGACGAATTTCTTCTTCAAGACTCGAGCTGGCCGAATTCTGATTCGCAACCTCATTCCTTGAGTTCTGATTGATGGAATTCTGGTTGATCGGTACCGGGCTATTGACCGGTTTTCCATTTCTAACTTCTTTGAGACCTTCGTTCTTGGAGACGTTCAAAACTTCCGCGGAAACATCGGACCCCCGCTGCATCTCCACCGGTTGAAGAGGAGTCTCAGTTTTCTTCCCGTGAGTAGTGGTAACGCCGTTTCCTGTTGTCTTGCGAGCCATGCTGTACTCCTTACAGATACCTAAGTTTAGGAATGGTCTTACGAAGTGAATGAGCGACATTTGCATACCCTGCCAGTCGCTATCCTACTATTTTTGTTGGTTATTGCTAATATAACGCGATCCGCTGTGGAAGAGCGCCGCAAAGTTCTTCTTCGTCGAAGAAAAAATAGTGCTACAGCGAACATCAATGCGCCGCCACAAAAACCCCATTCTGCTTATATGGGCGCATCGGTACTCTCGTAACTTGTCGAAAACTCGTTAGGAACCGCAGGATGTATCAGCACGGTCCTCGGGCTTCACTATGGCCCTCAACTATGGCCCTCAACTATGGCAACGACAGGCAATCAACGCGCCGCCACAAAAACTGACAAGGCGAATATCGCCGAACTGGAGAGCATGATTTCGGAATCTCCGAGTTCTGATCGCGCCTGCCTCAAGGTCGCCCAGATTCTGAACGTGCGCCGCAACGAAGTCGCCTTGATGCGGATCGACAAGGGCAGTTTGCGATTTCTCTATCCACCGGAACTGCGGTCAGCCGGCGTCCTTCCGCTAAGCGGATCGGCGGTAGCGGCGCGCACCGCCTCCACGCGCGCTCCATTGCTCTCGAACGCTTTCATGCGGGTAAAACATGCCGCCCTGTTTGAAGCGGTAAAGGTCGGAGCCGAAGTTGAAGATCGCAGCCAAGAGCAGTTGCCCATTCAGAAAATCATGTCTGTCCCCATCGCCGTCTCCGATGGAAACGTGATGGGAGTAGTACAAGTCTCACGCAAAGGTCTGGATCCAGCGGTCGCCGGTGTGGACTTTACCAACGAAGACTTGAAGCAACTCGAGCAGATGGCTGAGATTCTCGCGCGCATGCCCTTTATGAAGGAAACCGCCGAGTTCTAAGTGATACTAAAAACGCTAGCCTTAGTGTTACTTAGTGCCCTTGGTGGTTAACGCCTGTCGCTGCAATTGCAAAACTAACCTACCAAGGAAGTCTCAGACCGCCAGCCCCGCGCAAAATCCAGACGCCCAAGCCCACTGAAAGTTAAAACCGCCGAGTTGCCCAGTCACATCGACCACCTCTCCGATAAAAAAAAGCCCCGGAACCTTTCGCGATTCCATTGTCTTCGCCGAGAGTTCGTCCGTATCCACACCACCCGCGGTGACCTCAGCTTTTCCGTAACCCTCCGTCGCTTCCGGCTTGATTTCCCAAGCGTGCAACTGACACTCGGCGTCCGCGAAATTGCGATCCGAATTGCCCGCTAGTGGATAAGCGTGCAGCCAGCGATCGGCAAAACGGCGCGGCAGAATTTCCTTGAGCAGAGCTTTCCAACTTTCCTGATCGCGATTGCCTCGCGTTTGAAGTTCCGCGATCAGCTCGCGATCGGGCGCCAGATCAAGATAAATTGGCTGCCTTCCGTCCCAGTAAGACGAGATCTGCAGAATCGCCGGGCCGCTCAGGCCACGATGAGTGAAGAGCGTATTTTCGCGGAACGCTACTTTCTTTTTGCCGTTCCCGGCGAGAATGGAAGCGACGACCTCGGTCGAAACCCCCGCGAGCTCGCACCAGCGCTTGCGGTCTCGTTCACTGAAGACGAGCGGAACCAGCGCCGCGCGCGTCGGAACAATATTCATGCCGAATTCCCGAGCCAAATCATAGCCAAACGATGTAGCGCCAATTTTTGCGATCGATAGACCACCGGTGGAGACCACGAGGCGTTGCGCTGAGAACACCGCCTCTTCCGTTTGCACAGTGAATGCGCCGTTCTGTTTGGCCGCGATATCTTCCTCGTTAGTTTTCCTCACCTCATTTACTTTTGCGTTGAGCAGAATCTCGACCCCATTGTCCCGGCATTCCTGCTCCAGCATCGAAGTAACGTCGCTAGCCGCTCGATCGCAAAATAACTGTCCAAGCTTTTTCTCGTGATAAGGAATACCGTGCTTCTCCACCAGTCGAATGAAGTCCGCCGGAGTGTAGCGAGCAAGTGCCGACTTCGCGAAGTGAGGATTCGCCGAAAGAAAATTATCCGCATTCGTGTGAATGTTAGTGAAATTGCAACGTCCGCCGCCGGAGATCAGAATCTTCTTGCCGATGCGATCGGCCCGCTCGAGCACCAGCACGCGCCGTCCGCGCTTGCCCGCTTCGATGGCGCACATCAAGCCGGCAGCGCCCGCTCCAAGAATGATAACGTCGTATTTTGATTCGCGCTTCGGTTCCACTCTTCGATTGATTCAGTGACGTACGCAGCTGGATTCTCGCTGCAAAGAGCTTATCAGCGCTAAACAATTCCGTCCGAAACCAAGCCTTCGTGGCCGGAGGTTGCACGCGTGGTGGCGGAGCTTTGCCCCGCCCGATGAGGCGGAGCCCCATCACCGCGCGAATCGCGACTGAACGCTAGTTCTCCATGGTGGAGACGTCTCCAGCATCAACACCCGCTTCTTTTGCCTTCAGAATGCGGCGCAGAATTTTGCCGGACCGTGTCTTCGGCAAAGCGGCCACAAACTCCAGCGACGACGGCGTCGCGATCGGTCCCAACTCCCGCCGAACGTGTTCAATCAGCGCCGCAGACAAAGCTTCGGAAGGCACATGATCAGCTCGCACCTGCACGAATACTTTTATAGTCTCGCCCTTCATCGCGTCAGGCACGCCAATAGCAGCAGCCTCCGCCACCGCCGGATGCGACACCAGCGCGCTTTCAACCTCGGCTGTTCCAATCCGGTGTCCGGCAACATTCAGCACGTCATCGTAGCGGCCGAGCACGGCTATGTATCCATCTTTATCTTTCATCGCGACATCGCCCGTCACATAACATCCCGGAATAACCTGCCAGTCGCGCTCGTAGCGGGCAGGGTCTCCCCACACCGTTCGCAGCATGTGCGGAAACGGACGCTTAAGAACTAAACGCCCCCCAACATTTGGCGCCGCCGAATTGCCATTTTCATCGAGCACATCGGCTTCGGCTCCTGGCATTGCCACGCCCACTTTTCCCGGACGCGTCGCCATGGTCGGCGGTGTGCCTAGAGTTGGTCCGCCCAACTCCGTTTGCCACCAGTTGTCGATGACATACCCCCATTTGCCATCGCCGGCAAGGTAAGTCTGTGCCCAGCGCCATGCTTCCGGATTCAGCGGCTCTCCCGCGCAAGCAATCACGCGCAGGCTGGTCAAATCATGCGCTGCCGGATAGCTCTCGCCATGACGCATGAACATTCTGAGCGCAGTGGGCGCGGTGAACATCTTAGTCACGCCGTAGCGCTCAACTATTTCCCAGGCAACTCCGGGATTTGGATAATCAATCGCGCCTTCGCGGAAAAGAGTAGTTACACCCGCGCACAGCGGAGCATAAGTAATGTAGGAGTGTCCGACAACCCATCCAATATCCGAAGTGCACCAGAAGATATCGCGGTCGCCCACGTCGTAATAATTCTCCAGATGATAAGTCGTTCCCACCATGAAGCCGCCATGCACGTGAACAACGCCCTTCGGCTTGCCAGTTGACCCGGAGGTGTACAGCAGAAACAGCGGGTCCTCGCTGTCCATTTCTTCGGCGGGACAAAAAGCAGAGAACTTAAGCAGATCATTAAAATCAATTTCGCGCGGGCCAACAAGTTCGGCGCCGCCGCGCGAAAACACCACCACTTTCTCAACGCATTCCAGCTTATCGACCGCTTCATCCACAATAGCTTTGAGCGCAACCGTCTTGCCGCGCCGGTAGCCGATATCTCCGGCAATCACGACCTTCGCTTGCGCGTCGGTGATGCGGTCACGGAGCGCGGTGTGACCGAGCCCCGCATATACAACCGAATGAATCGCGCCGATGCGAGCGCAGGCCAGCATCGCGACCACCCCCTCAATCGTGAGCGGCATATAAATGATCACGCGATCGCCCTTCACCACGCCGAGCGACTTCAGTCCATTCGCAAACCGGCACACCAGGCGGTACAGCTGTCCATAGGTGACGATGCGCTCGCTGCCATTTTCACCGAGCCAGATAAAGGCGGCGCGATTGCACCGGTCGGAATCAGCATGGCGATCCAGCGCATTGATGGTGATATTAGTCTTGCCGCCCGTAAACCATTTGTGGTGAACGCCATCCCACTCCAGCACCTTGTCCCACTTGCGCGCCCATGTAAAACGATCGGCGTACGCCCCCCAGAATCCTTCAGGATCCTGACGTGCGCGGGCGCACTCCCCCAGCCAGTCCTGTTGCGACGTGTTGCGAGCCACAATGTGAGGGGCGGCGTATTCCTCATCCAAAGCCAGCAGGTTAGAGATATTTTCCGGCTTTGCAGTAAAAGTAGAATTTGGATCGGAGTTTTCAGAATCAGGCTTTGGAACTGGTGGCGGAACGGTGAGAGCGCTCATGAGGACCTCCGAGCAGCACGCTGCCCAGCATGGTAGCAGGACGCCGTGGATTTTGCCTCGCCGCCGGACTCTCAGCAGTGATCCTCGTCACCTTAGTGGGTGATTACCGGCCCGCTAACTCGAGCACTTAGGATTCTGCAGAATCTAAGAATCAAAGTTAAGAATGCTGGTGCCGCATAAATTACTTTTGCTTACACCCAATTCGCTGTAACATGGCGCGATCAAAGCGGTCGTGCTAATCGCGCAACTCAAGCTTTAAGCTTTGCCGCAGCCAATAAAGGCTGAATTAGTCGACTCAGATGTAGGGCGTGGAACCAATAACAGCTGTCCAACTGGAGGAAGTTATGGCGAACGCTGTGCAAGTGGTCGGGACTACACAAGAGTACAGCATCTGGCGCGTGATTATGGCCTCGTCGGTCGGTACCATGATCGAATGGTACGACTTCTACATCTTCGGCAGCCTCGCCGCCGTTCTCGCCTTAAAGTTCTATCCGCCCGGCAATGACACATTCGCGTACGTCGCCTATCTCGCAACCTTCGCCGTCGGCTTCCTGGTGCGGCCCTTCGGCGCACTCTTCTTTGGCCGCATCGGCGATCTCATAGGACGCAAATACGCCTTCCTCGTGACCCTATCCATCATGGGTTTCTCCACATTTGCTATCGGACTGATGCCCACCTACACGACCGCGGGTTGGTTCGCGCCCGTCATTCTTATTTTGATCCGCGTTTTACAAGGGCTCGCATTGGGTGGAGAATATGGCGGCGCCGCAGTCTACGTGGGTGAACACGTCCCCGACAACAAACGCGGCTTCTACACCAGCTTCATTCAAATTACCGCTACGCTGGGCCTTTTTGTTTCGCTGATCGTAATTCTCGTGACGCAAAACTCAATGTCGAAGGAAGACTTCGCTCGTTACGGATGGCGCATTCCCTTCCTGATCTCCATCATCCTGGTGCTCATCAGCCTCTACATCCGTTTAAAAATGAAAGAGTCGCCGATATTCGCGCAACTGAAGGCCGCGGGCATGACATCAGCCCAACCACTCAAAGACGCATTCACCAAGTGGCCAAATCTGAAACTGGTTTTGATTTCACTCTTCGGAGCGACCGCCGGGCAGGGCGTCGTCTGGTACACCGGACAGTTTTACGCTCTCTTCTACATGCAAACTATTCTAAAGATAAATGTGAAAACTGCGGCCATCATCGTGGCCGTTGCGCTGCTG
>Ga0209332_1000017_pt1 | contig 41588 bp, 20 predicted proteins | sample BlaSpr_A8_OM3_M1_FD_187974 | JGI IMG/M metagenome (GOLD analysis project Ga0209332, IMG submission 187974) | Forest soil microbial communities from Thunder Bay, Ontario, Canada - Black Spruce, Ontario site 2_A8_OM3_M1 (SPAdes) (version 2) | ecosystem: Environmental > Terrestrial > Soil > Boreal...
AAGGGCACGATCCGCGTAATTGTTGCGGACAGCCAAGCCATTTTCCGTGCGGGCCTGCGCAAAATTTTCGCGCTCGAAGATGACATTCGCGTCGTCGGCCAGGCAGAAAGCCTCGATCAGACGGTTGCCGCTGTTCACAAATTCTCCGCCGATGTTGTGATCTTCGAGGCCGCCCTGGCACCCAATCCATCAGACGCCGTCGCCGATCTTTTGCGGCAAAGCGCTACCTGCCATTTAGTAGTTGTTCTCCAGGAACCCGATCAGGACTTGACGCTCGAACTCTTCCGTCGCGGAGCTCACGGTATCGTATCGCGCGAGATTGAACCGGAACTGCTAGTCGAGTGTCTGCGCAAAGTTGCTCAGAACGAACCCTGGCTCGAAAGCCGAGCCATCGCGTGGGTGATGCAGGCGTATCGCACGCAAGGCTTGCGCCCCTCGGGTTCGCGTCCCAAAGTTTCGCTCACACCGAAAGAGTCGCTCATTGTTTCCTGCGTCACACAAGGCATGAAGAACAAGGAAATTGCCCTTCGCGTAGGCACGACGGAGCAAGTGGTCAAAAATTATCTGCGCAAGGTTTATGACAAACTTGGAGTAGCGGATCGTCTGGAGCTAGCTCTCTTCTGCCTCAATCACCGCGTGCTTGATGGCGCGATGGCGGCTCCAGCAAAGCCCGCTCAATCTGGTCAACCGGTCAACGGTCAGCCAGCAGTCGACGCTCAACCAGTGAATGGTCAGCCGCTGAATGGTCAGCGCGCCAATGGAAACCTTGCCGCTCCAGAAGCTCCCGAGGCCGCAGCCGCAGCGTCTGCTTCAGGGTCCCGCTCGTAACCATCTTCTAGAGAACAATTCCCTGGCAGAACAATTGCCGGGCTCATCGTCATTGGGACGGAGCGCGCGCTCAAGTTCAATCCCAATGGAAAAAATCTGCTCGATGATCCACGAAAACTACCTTGCGCAGCAACTGCATAAGCCGGAGGAAAGCTGAGAAATTTGGAGAAACTGTGAATCATCAAAGTTCGGGCCTAACGCTCGCCAGTTGGGGACATGACACGCCTGCAGCGAAATTGGCGCGCGGTGAATCGAGCTTGAGGAGCGTCCCACAATAGCCGGATACCGTCGATGTTTAGCCACAATATACTTGTCTATCGTGGCATGTGCACAGATTCCTCCCAAGCCTGTGTACAATAATTCGAAGGCAAACCGGAAGCAAAACACGGAGAGATGGCCGAGTGGCTGAAGGCGCACGCTTGGAAAGCGTGTTTACTCGAAAGGGTAACGTGGGTTCGAATCCCACTCTCTCCGCCAAATCCTTTATAATCAACAAGTTATGGTGAGTTTGTTGCCTAATCATAACCCACTCTCGGCACTAACTTTCATCTTTAGAATGAGCGACATGCAGTCTCGCGCGTTCAGAACACGTGCCAATAAGTCTGAAAGCGAGAAAGCGACTGATTCAGAATCAGTTGTTTGATCAGGACGTAAGAGGGAATACGCAGATTATTCAACCGAAGGGAACAGCCCGGCACCAGCGCGTTAAACAAAGCGCGGAACATAAAGGACCATGAAACAGAGCCTCATCCAACACTCCCCAGCTAGCAACGTGCCAAGGCCAGACCGGACAGTGGCAGAACGGCACGCTCCGCATCGGTAGGAATTTCACGAATGATTCGGTAGGGTTTGATGTTCTAAGCTTTGTTTCTCTTGGTTGCTGAAACGGCAGGGAGTGCTTAGGCGATCGTGCCCGCAAGGTGTGCCAGAGCGGACTGTCGGGTTACAAACCCAACGATCGCTTCCTGGTCAGCGAAGCCCCGTGATGATTCCGTATCGTGATTCCCCACAATTGCTCAGAATCACCACTGGTGTAGCAAATGGCCACGGTTTGCCCGCAGGTGTTCGCCGTTGAAGGCGATTTCACCGCTGGGCTATCTACGCGGCCTTTTGCACCGACTGTTCGAGGCGACGCCACCGACGATGAGAGTGTCGGCTTCCGCCGGACCGCTGGTCCCAGCCGCATTATTCGGGAACGATGGCGGAGGCAACTGGGCCGACGCTTCATCGATGGGCGTGATGATGCGCCACTCGGCTTCCACTTCATCTCCGCGCGTGAAAAGTGTAACATCTGCTAGTTGTCCTGTTTTTCCCTTCTTTCACAGTCACCTGGCGGCGTTGGCGGCGATCGGGATAGCTTCTCACCGCTGCAAAAAATATGCCGCGAACAGCCTTTGGGAGGCCTCAAAAGCGGGAAGCGGCACGTGACTCAAGAAATTAAAGCAGCATTCGCGAAGCTCTTCGGAGGAGACTCCCGGGTATTCCGTGCTCCTGGACGCGTGAACCTGATAGGCGAACATACCGACTACAACGGCGGATTCGTGCTTCCGGCAGCGATCGGTTTTGACGTAACCGTGGCGTGTGCGAAGAATGATAGGGGAGAGTGGCAAGTGCATTCGCTGCAAGAACGCGATACTGCAACGCTGAACTTAGCCGGCCCCAATCCTCAACCACAGCGTGACTGGACCGATTACATACGCGGCGTCGCACTTCAGCTGCAAAACGACGGGTACGTGATTCCCTCGGCCTATCTTCTTGTCGACGGACGTGTCCCGATGAGTGCTGGCCTTAGCTCTTCCGCTGCGTTCGAAGTAGCGGTCGCGCAAGGATTGTTGTATTTAAGCGGTCGTAGCATGGATCGCGTCTCCATTGCCAGGCTGTGCCAACGTGCGGAGAATGAATTTGTAGGCGCTCGCTGTGGCATTATGGATCAGTTCTCGTCGGTTTTTGGACGTGCCGGACATGCCTTGTTGATCGACTGCCGAACTCTCGGCATACGTTACATTCCCCTTCCGGAGAATGTTAGCCTCGTCATTTGCAATACCATGGTCAAACATTCCATCAGCGGTGGCGAATATAACAATCGGCGTAGGGAATGTGAGCGGTGCGTTCGCTATTTTGCCGAACTGCTCACCGGAGTTCGAGCCTTGCGGGATGTGACCGAGGAGGACCTGCGGGAGCATGGATGTAGATTGCCCGAAGTCTTGCTACGCCGCTCCAGGCATGTCATAACCGAGAACGCTCGCGTCCTGCGAGCGGCCGACGCTCTTCAGAGGCAGGATCTAGAAACTCTCGGGAAGCTTATGCATGAGTCGCATATCAGCTTGCGAGACGACTATGAAGTGAGCTGCCGCGAGTTGGACGCAATGGTCGATCTGGCTTTGAACATTCCAGGTACGTATGGAGCCCGCATGACCGGCGGTGGCTTTGGGGGATGTACGATCAACCTCGTCGATACCAGGGCAGTACATAGTTTCAAATCCTGCATCTTCAGCAAATACAAAGAAGTTACAAACATCGATTCTGAAATTTACGTAACGTGGGCCGCGGACGGAGCAGGCATCGCACAGTGAAATGCAAACGAGCCAACCTCCGATAGTTGCGGTGAATCTAGGATTCTGTGCCGAGCTATAAATGCTCTCGTACAATGCGCCGAGACCAATGCCTCCCCTGATCGATTCATCTCACCGCCGGCTAAACGCACTCACCGGAGAGTGGGTCATAGTGTCGCCCAATCGCACTCAAAGACCGTGGCAAGGTGAAGTCGACATCGCATCTCGGGAAACTCAACTTGCCTATGACCCAAACTGCTACCTATGCCCCGGAAATGCGCGCGCCAGAGGAGTCAGGAACGAGCAGTATTCCTCCACGTTTGTCTTTGAAAATGATTTTCCCGCGCTGCAATCCGAGGTCGCCGACAGTGGCCTCGAAGTTCCAAACTTGATTTGTGCCCGCCCCGAGCGAGGAATCTGCAGGGTGGGCTGCTTTTCTCCGCAACATCATCTCACGTTAGCCGGTATGGCCATAGCCGACATTAGAACGGTGGTCGAGATGTGGGTCGAACAATTTGAAGATTTGGGATCTAAGGAGTTCATTCAGTACGTTCAGATTTTTGAAAATCGCGGTGCAATGATGGGTGCGAGTAACCCTCACCCTCATTGCCAGATCTGGGGAACAGAATCGCTGCCCAACGAGCCCGCGAAAGAAGGAAGTTCGTTGCGAAGATATTTTGGCGAGACAGGCAAGTGTTTGCTCTGCAACTATGCGGAAATGGAATCCGCGCGTTCGGAGCGCATAGTATTCAGCAACGACGGTTTCCTGATTGTTGTGCCCTTTTGGGCGATCTGGCCGTTCGAAACGCTTATCATCAGCCGTCGCCACATTCCCGACATTGCATACCTGACTGATGACGAGAGAAATGAACTAGCTCTGGTTCTGAATAAGATCACGAAATGTTATGACCAGCTCTTTAATATTTCTTTTCCGTACTCTATGGGATTTCACCAGCAACCGACTAGCGGGGCAGATCACCCGGAGTGGCACTTGCACGCACATTTCTATCCTCCCTTGCTTCGCTCAGCGAGCATCAAAAAGTTTATGGTTGGCTTCGAAATGTTGGGTAGCCCCCAACGCGACGTTACACCGGAGTGGGCGGCACAGCGTTTGCGGGAAGTCTGCCAGCTGTAGCCGTAGCAAGGCTGTTGTTCTAGGTGGCGACGACGCGTTGGGCCTTGGCTACTTGAATCAGCGTGGGCAGAACGTTTCCGAAGAGAGAATCAGCTTTGGGCTGCCCGAAATCAAAATAAATTTGCCGGTAGCATTCGTACAAACGATCGTAGGTATCTTTTGTCTCTGGTTTTGGATTAAAAACCGAGTAGGTCGGGCAGACCTGCTTCTGCGCGTCGCTGATCGTGGGAAAAGATCCAGCCGCCAAAAAAGCAAAGATAGCAGAACCCAGCCCCGTAACTTTGGTGCTCGGAACCAGTACCTGTTTTCCCAGGACGTTAGCATACACTTGGTTGAGAACTGGATTGTTTTGCGGAATTCCGCCTCCGTTGATGACGCGATGGGTGGGCACGCCGTATTCGCCGAGGCGGTCGAGAATGACGCGGGTGTGAAATGCCGTACCCTCAATCGCGGCAAACAGCTCATCCTTAGCCGAGTGCAGCACGTTCCAGCCGAGCGTCATTCCGCCGAGGTTCGGATTCACCAATACGGTTCGATCCCCGTTATCCCAGGTCATTCTTAGAAGACCGGTTTGCCCGGCTCGATAGGTTTCGAGTCCCTTGCTCAATTCCGCGACCGTCGTATTTGCTCTGTCGGCGATGCCATTAAATAACTGACCGGTTGCGGATAGTCCAGCCTCTACTCCGGTGTAAGCGGGATGAATGCTTCCGCGCACGACTCCGCAAACGCCTAGAATCAGCGGAGCTTCCGCGGAATAGACCATGATGCATGTTGCGGTGCCGACCACATTGACGACGTCGCCTTCCTGCGCCCCAGCTCCAATTGCGTCCCAGTGCGCATCGAAGGCGCCCACTGGAATGGGAATTCCGGACCGCAAACCCACCTTCTGCGCCCACTCTGGAGTAAGGTGGCCTGCGATTTTGTCCGATGTTGCGAATTCACCATCGAGTTTGGCGCGGATGCCTTTTAGTAACGGATCAACCTTGACCAAAAAGTTTTCCGGAGGCAGCCCGCCAAGCGCGGGATTCCACAGCCATTTGTGCCCCATGGCGCAGACGCTTCGCTTCAATTTCGCGGGGTCGGTGATTCCGCAGAGCGTTGCAGCTACCATGTCACAATGCTCAAGCGCGGTGACGAGATGGTCGCGTTTGTCAGGGTTATGCCGCAGCCAGTGCAGAAGCTTTGAAAATCCCCACTCAGAGGAGTAAACACCTCCGCACCACTGGATCGCCGCCAGCCCTTCGCGGTGCGCGAGTTCTGTAATTTCGGCAGCTTCATTTTTGGCGCGATGATCGCACCAAAGGTAGTATTCGCCGAGCGGAACCAGGCGTTCGCCCACAGGGATCACGGTCGAACCGGTGGTGTCGAGTGCAATGGCTAGCACCTGATCGCCCGAAACGCCAGCTTCCTTCACCGCCTGTCGAGTGGCGGCGGCGAGGGCGCGCATATGGTCGTCGTGCGATTGCGCGGCATATTCGGGATCGTCTTTCTGCCTGTGAATTGGATACTCTGAAGTGGCGGAGGCTAACATTCCCCGCGAACTATCTACGATTGAAACCCGGACACTGAGTGTCCCGAAATCTACTCCCGCCACGATCGCCATGCTTCGTCCCTGTTTTGCAGTCAGTGTTTCGCAGTCAGTCGCGATGCCAGTGCATATTCCAGCCGAGGTAACGGGTGGTAGCTTCATGGACGGCAGCGGCTACGCTGGATAGATTCGCCGCTACGTGGTGCTCGAAACCTTTTTCGCAGATGTAGTGAAGCAATGATTGCAAGCGCGGGATTTCAACCACTCCAGCGCCCCCGAAAGTTTCGAGAGGGTCGGTGGTGAAATTTCCATCTCCGACATATCCGCGCACCTCACCCGCACGGTCATCGGTGGAGAAGCGAGCGAAACTCATCGGCCCCGCCTTAACCCGGCCTACGCAGGTTCCAAATGTGTTTTCTTTTCCGACCGTGCCGGCGATGATGGCCTGAAAATCCATACGCACGTCCTGGAAAAAGTGCTTGGGCAAGTTGCTGCAGTGAAAGCAAACTGCTTTATTGGGATCGTCTCCGTAATTATTGTTCCAGTCGAGCAATGCGCTGGGGGTGCCGGATGCGAGCGCCAATGCGTGCATGCTGACGGTGCCGCAAACATCGACTTCGCAGGCACTAGGAATCAGATCATTGCTCATCATGCTCATGATGGTGCAGGGCACGACGCCAAAGTACTCTTCCATAGCGGTCCAGCACTGCACCGCGCTGACGGTCACGGCAGTTTGCTTCATCCACTGTTCGATTACTGAGCCAAGTTTTGCCATCTTGAGCAGAGCGGGTTGAGGAATTCCGCTGGTAGAAACGTATTTTTTAATCTGATCGAGCTTAGCCTGGACAGAGACGTCATCCTCTGGCAGTTTGGCGATGCGGCCGAGAATCTCTGATAAGTCGACGGTCTCGACTGAAATGCCTTGCGATTCTAAAATTTTCTCGCTGTAGCGAACGGTATTGAACGCGGCTGGACGAGCGCCAATGCTGCCGATGCGCAAATTCTTCAAACCATTCTTTACACGGCAGACGGCAGCGAACCAGGCCAAATCCTCTTTGAAGTCGGCAGAATCCGGGCTGACGGTGTGACGTCCAGTTAAGGAATAGGGGATTCCATATTGACTGAGGTTATTGCAAACGGACATTTTTCCGCAAAAGCTGTCGCGGCGAAAGGCTATTGTCATTTTTGCCGTGGAATCCGGGGTTGCCTGAATGAGAATGGGCACTTCAAGCCGGGCCAGACGAAGGGCGTCCGCCACCGCTCGCTCGTCCCCAAAATTAGGCAGAGAAACTATCACGCCATCGATGCGCTTCTGATTCTCTGCAAACAAAGCCGCACAGCGGCGCGCTTCATCGTGAGTTTCCACGGCGCCGTATTTACTTTGGGCAGGATCCAGAACCACGCAGTCCATGCCTGCATTTTCGATCGCACGAATCATTTCTTCCCTGCCAGTTTTGGCGAGATGATCGGGAAAAAAACCGCGATTGCCGACGATTAATCCCATCGTCATTTTCCTATTAGACATGTTTTGAATTGGCATCGGATCCCGTTTCTCGAGGCTGGCCGGATGAGTGATGGTCATCGTGTCTCCTGTCCGTAATAGGCACTTGTCCCGTGCTTGCGAAGATGGTGTTTGTCATGCAGGACACGTTGAAGCGGTTCGGCGTCTGTTCGTATTGCAACTGTGTAGTAAGCAATTTTGGCGACATACTCAAGAAGTACGGCGTTATGCGCCGCTTCGGCGGGACTGCGTCCCCAGCAGAAGGGGGCATGACCGGCGACTAGCACGGCGGGTACAGCCAGCGGGTCGCTATTTTCGAAAGCTCGACAGATCGCAACGCCAGTGTTTCTTTCATAGTCGATCTCGATTTCATTGGCATTCAGATGGTCGGTTACCGGCACCGCTGCGCGAAAATAATCGGCATGCGTTGTACCAAAGCAGGGAATCGGCCTGCAGGCCTGAGCCCAGGCTGTCGCGAACTCCGAGTGAGTGTGTGCAACTCCTCCGATCGATGGGAAATGACGATAAAGTTCGACATGCGTTGCCAGATCCGACGAAGGACGCAGATTTCCATCTATCGTCTTACCCTCGAGGTCTGTCACCACGATTTGCTCCGGCGTTAGAGTTTCATAAGCGACGCCGCTCGGCTTTATGGCGATCAGCCTATCTTTGCGCGAAATGCCGCTGGTATTGCCGAAAGTGAAGAGGACGAGTCCGCGTCGAACCAGTTCAAGGTTGGCCTCCAGGACTTCCTCGCGCAAGGTCTGCAATAACATCGTTCACTCCCACTCTTAAAAGGCTGAAGCTGCTAAACGCTTAGCGAAGCCGGCACGCACTACTCAACAGGACGATTCCTTGTGCCTGGCAATTTCACCTCAGCTAACTCGCTGTCATTTCTTTTGACACACACTAATGACGCACTAATGAATGGATAGTTTCAAAGTGTCAATTTCATAAGGTTGAACTCGAAGGCTCTTCTGCTCTGGAGTAACAAGGTTTTCTTCGAGAAGGTTGGCCTGCTGAAAGCTGTGTTCCTTTCCAAAAAAATGTATGTCACTTTCGGCTGGGTTGCCCTCTATCTCGACAGTTCTTACCACGACCGCGTCATCTAAATCTGATTTCTTCATTGCGGTGACCACCAAGTTATCCGCGTCGATGGAGACGAATGACTTTTCCGGCGGTAGAGGCTTCTGGGAAAGCCCATTCAAGGAAGTTACCGGAATGAGCGGAGTGCTGAATTCCATTCCGGCACGCCATGACTTGCTTGCAGCCCAATTACCCGCGCCGGAAGTGAGCGAGAATTTGAATACGTAAGTACCGGCGGGAGGACGAGCATCGAGCAGCGGTTCACCATTTCTTATAGTCGTAGCCGGCGTGAAGCGAGTGCCCCGTAACATGTCAGCTTTAATTGAGCCTTCATTGATTTCAATTAAATGATGATCGGCGCTTAAAGTTATGCCCCACTCGCGGGTGCCGGCGAATACCCAATCCTGAATCTGGCGCCATGCTTTCCAGATATCGATTGATACCTCGTCGTCCCCGTGTGGGCCGGTACCCGGCATCATGTCGCTGGATGAAGCTGTCCCGTAGGGAATACCGTTACGTACTTCCACATCCTTTTGCAGTATTGGGAAGATCTGTTCGATGTTCATCGACCTGCCCGGTTTCCAGTCGATCGTGTCATCAATGTCTATCTTCTTTATTCCGCGATACAATGTGAGGCGCTGACCGACTGGTATACCGCCTACCTTGCCTTTGATAAAGAGCACGGCACGAACCGGACTGTTCTCCTCGAGGGCAATGGATTCGATAACATTGATAATGGTTCGCCCGGTCGTAAGTATGATGTTCTGATCGTCTCCGCCGCGCTCTTCTGACGCGGCGATCTCGACGCCCTTACTGACGGCCTGCTTGAGATCCTTATCAAAGATCTCAATTCTGCCCGTGGTTCGATCTACTGAGACACGGTAAAACTCATTCTCCATTACATCCGAACCAATAGTATCGTTCGCTTGCCTTGCATCCTTATCGGTATCTAGTGTCACGGTGCATGCGTTCGGCAGAGAGAGCGCTTCCTTGGCAGGAACGAGGTAATACGTCTTATAACCGAGCGACGGCACGCCATGAGCAATGAAAGCTAAATCGAGTGAACGCGAACTTCCGTCTGTATATTGCTCTACTTGAAATGGTATCGCTACGCCATGCTCATCTATTAACCGCATTCCCTGTTGGTAATCGCCAGTATCGTTAGTCGCCACTTCGCCAAATAAGGTGACATGAGTGCGGACAATGTCATCTCGCTGCCAACTTAGAGGATTAAATACCGTGATAGGAGTGCTTCTAGGAACTGTTCTTTGCACGCGCTCTGCGATATTCCGCAACGAGTCGCGCAGGATTTGGGTAGCGCCCAGCGATGCTCCCTGCGCGAATCCCAACTTGCGCGCGTCACCGACCTCGCCGCCTTGGCCATCATTATTATGGTCTAAAGACTGAAGGTCAGCTTTCCAGAGAGATTCAAACTTCTTATCGGGATAGGGGGCATATCCCAACGCGTAGTTAATGGCGGCAAATTTCTCCGCGGTAATTAGAGAGTCGCTCGCCGACATCGCCGGAAGCCAAAGCGGAACGAGCGAGGTTGTCAAATTCGCCCAGGAGGAGGGAATCTCTCCTGACAAGTCGGCGATTCCTGGCTCTGCCGAGGCCGCGCGGAAAAACTCCTCGGTCGTGGCCAGACGAAAGTGAATAGGGGCAAGCTGCTGATTAAGTGCGCCGATGTTTTCAATCAGTTTTTCGTTCGGCGCAAATAGGTCTGTGCCCCAGCCCATAAATATGGGCCCATGCGTCGTAGCTTCGATATCTTTGATGTCGTGTGCAATTGCGTTTATGCGATCTTTGTCTAAGTCAAGATGCAGGCCCAGTCCGACGCCCCATCCGTATCCATTGATCGTATTCCACACGAGAGCGGAAGAACCGTCCGGGGCCTTCCAACGGAATAGCGATAAATCGCGGGGCCCCATGCGCGTCATCACCATATAGGGGATCGCAGTTTTGCTCAGGATTTGCGGAAACTGTCGTGTGAACCCGGGGATATCGGCAAGATGGGCAACTAGCGGATCCACGTCAAAAATCTGCCGAGCGTAACGCTTGCCATAAATTAAATTACGCACAAGAGCTTCACCGCGCGTCTGGTTCTGATAGATCGCGGCCCAGAGCGGTGCGATCTCAATGCGACGTTGCTTCACTAACCGCTTTAAATCTTCAAGTTCCTTTGTGCCTGAGTGGCTTTCGACAAAATTGGCGACAAAAACCTCGCTTTCGAGAAGATAGCGATATTGAGGATACTGCTTGGCTAACTGGATGGCTTTACTAACGATGAAGTTACCTCGGCTCAGGCATTCCTCTTCGGTGCACGCCCAATAGAGGTCGAGATGCGAGAAGGGAACTACGTAGACCTCTTGTATGCCGGGTTCCTGCTGAGCGTAAGAAATCGCCGGCGACAATATCGCGGATAACATCAGGAACGCAAAGCAAGTAAGTCGCATCTATTATTCCTTAGTCAAGAGTTGCCAGTCTCACTAATAACATCGAGTTGGTCTGTCGCGTAAAAGATGCTCGAACAGAAGTTATTCCTTGATATTGCTGTTAATGGTTGGCACACCTATTATGTCGTTCTCGAATTTCTGGGTGATGGATTGGCGCGCATCAGCTTCTGTACCAGCCTGCTCGATTAAGCGTGTTTGGTCGGCGGCGGATTGCTTCAGTCCGAGCCGCTGATAGACTCGACTTAACCGATAACGATTTTCGGTGGAATCGGGCCGCAATCGGATGCAGATCTCGAGCCAGTGCCGGGCTTCCGGCAGTTGATGAGACCACTCGAGTGCCTGCCCCAGAGAGCAATTGGCGACTGGATCCGCGGGGGATAGCCGCGCCGCAACTTGAAGGCGCCGGATGACGTCTGGAGCTGCCGACTCATTGCCTCCAAGATAGGCCTTGCGAAATAAAAGAGCAGCGCACCATGTTATTGAGCCCGATTCGGGAGTGGAGGATCCAGCGCGCTCGCAAGTTGCGTTAATGGCAGCAGGGATAGGCCCGGACGCGCTGTCCAACTGAGTTGCTCCCAGATAACCAATTGCTCGCCCCGTCTTGTCATCCAGTTTGTCGGCGCGCAGAAAAGCTTCGACGCTATCCTCATATTTGTCCATGAAGTGTTCGGCCATCCCCAAGCCCACAAAGACTCGAGCTGAAGCCGGAAATATTTCAGCCGCCTGCCGAAACACCGAGACGGCGGCCTCATAAGCCTGGTATTTCAATAACTCAGCGCCCAGCGACAAGCGGTATTTTTCTTCGTGGGGGGCCAGTGCTACAGCCCTTTCGTGGCTATGGATGGCCGCGGAGGAGTCCCCCTTACGCTCTTCTATATCGCCGAGTAAGTCTTCAATTTCCGCCGAATCGTTTTGCGAACGTAGCGAGTTGAGGGTGGCAAAGGCATCGTCGAATTGCCCAGAGGCGTATTGCTCGACGGCGAGGTTATAGAGCAGAATTTCGTCTGTGCCTCCCGCGATTGCCGAAGCCTGCGCGAATTGTGCGGCCGCTTGGTCATGTTTGCCAGCGCCGGCAAGCAATTCAGCGGAGTGAACGCAGAGTGCCAATTTCTCGTCATCAGGCAGATTTAGCGCTTGAAGGCTTTGAAGAGTAGATTCAAAAGCTTGCTGCGTGGCTAATTGCGCGCGAAGCAGAAGGAGTCCCGCGCTCGCGGTTGGATGCCGTGCATAGAACGGAGTGGTATGTCGAATGGAGGCTTGCCATTCTCCTGCCTCTGCGTCCGCAACCGCGGTCACGAGTTGTAATTCCTCATCAGACGGCATGGCCCGGGCCGCCTGCTCCATCGCATGCGCGGCGGCGGGCTTGTCATCCAAACCGGCGTAGATGGATGCTGCAAGGCGAAAATAGCGGACTCTCGCATTTCGATCGAGCGGCGGCGGAACGGCACGAATTTCAACTTGTGCGTCTTTGTATTTATGTTCCCTTGCGAGCACAAGAGCCAATTGGGAATGAACGGCCGTGGATCGTGGATGTCGCCGTGTCGCGTCTTCGAGCACCTGCTCAGCGGAACTCAAAGAACCCGCGTGCAGGTAAAACGTGCCCAAGGCGGTTTCCGCCGACTCGGAATCGGGGTGACGTCGAAGGGCTTCGTGGAATTCCTGTTCGGCCTTTTCGTCCTGGTTGTTGGCCGAATAGATATTGGCCAGGGCCAGCCTGAAATTCAAGCCCCCTGGTTGTGCTACGAGGGCTGCCCGCAATAACTCGATTGCCTCATCCGCTCGGCCTGCGGCCGCCAAACGGTTCGCCCGCAGAACTGCCGACTTTCCTGCTTCGGCGGTGGTTTCTGATTTGGCGACGCTATTAGTTGCTGCAAACATAACGACCGCAGTCAGAAAAAAAACGTGGGCGATCACCTTTGCAGATTTTGGGGGCACCCAGTTCATCTTAAAATCTCGCCAGCAATCAGTTTGTATTCCTTTTTCGCCGCGGTGCTCGGGAGCGAGCAGGAGGAGCTTACCTTATCTTCCGGCCATTTGTACAATCAGTCCCGTAATACGGACATGGTTCCGACGCTTTTATATTGACGGTGGTGGAGGGATTTTGTAGGATGGGCGGGCTTCATCGAGCCATTTTAATAATTTGCAGAATATCCATACTGGCGGCGCTATGCCGACGGCGCCATTCCGACAATACAGGCGAGCTCACGCAGCGGGTTCTTTCTCAGCTTCGAGAGACAGGGGAATAGAGAAATGAGCAAGAAACCGATCTCCAGACGTGATTGTTTGACAATACTGGGAGCAAGCGCCGCCGCCGTTCTGGTTCCCGGAAAAGCGGAGAGTCGCCAATCCGCCGCCAAAGTTGCGACAGTGGATTCCGGGCAGGCGACCGGCAGAGTGGCAGTCCAGAGCTTGCTCGAGGAGTTGAAAGAGCTTGGAGCTCAGCGTGTCTTCGCTCCGACTCCTGTTCAATCGCGCGCCGAATTGCCTGAGCGGGACCAGCCTGCAAGTGTTGGCGGCTGGCAGATGAACCTGCGCGATGGATGGGAACTTATGGCGGCGGAGGATGCACTTCTTCCGGGTCAGTATTCGCCCGACGGCCGGTGGATCAAGACTGAGATGCCTAAGCCGGTCCATGCCGCGTTAATGGACGCGGGGCAGATCCCCAATCTTTGGTACGGCGAGAATTACAAGAAGTTGCAGTGGATACAGCAACGCGATTGGTATCTGCGGAGGCGGTTCACATTTCCTGAAACGGGGGCCGGTTCTGTAATTCGCCTGCGATTTGACGGCATGGATTATTCCGGCATGGCATGGCTGGACGGCGAATATCTGGGAGGACACGAAGGCTCATTCGGCGGACCCACTTTTGATATCACGACCAGAATTATTCCGGGCAAAGAACAGGAGTTGCTTGTGCGATTAGTGCACGAGCCTCACGACTTGCTTCCGAACTATGACAGCGCGAGCGAAAATCGCAACCCCAGAGTGGTGAAGCCGGACGCACAGGATGGGGAAAGCTATCAGTGGGGAAATCGATATCGCACAATAGGACTTTACCAACCGATTCGAATCGTTGCTACCGGCCAGGCTTACATGGAAGCGCCGTTCGTTCGTACCGACGTTATCGGGGACAAGACAGCTACGCTTTGGAGTCAAGTGATGTTGACTAACTCGGCGTCGGTTGCTTTTGACGGCGTGATAGATGCGCAGATTGTCGATATCGCGAGCCAGCAAGTCGTGTGGAAAGGGAAGTCGCGGCAGAAGGTTCCGCCGGGGAACTCGTTTTGGGAGCGCGAGATTGAACTGAGTCAGCCGAAGCTGTGGTGGCCGAATGGCATGGGAGAACAATCCCTCTACCGGCTGGAATTAAGACTCTTCAAAGGGGAAAAGCAAATTGATTTTGTGAGCAGCCGCTTTGGCGTGAGAACGCTGCAAGTGAAAAGAAATCCATCGCATCCAGATAGCCCGCGGGTGGTTCCCGCGGACAGGACTCTGGAAGACGAAGCTTATAACTATTTGTGGGTGGCGAATGGCAGGCCGTTCTATGCTAAGGGGGCTTGCTGGATGACGAGTGACGACGTTCTGCTGCTACCGGCGGAGCGCGAGGAATGGATGGTTCGCGCGGCCAAGCTGAGTGGTCATAACTTGCTTCGGCTGAATGGCGGAACTTCCATTTTTGAGACGGAACAGTTCTACAATCTCTGCGACGAACATGGATTGATCGTGTGGCAGGAAGTTCCGCTGAACTGGGCAGACACTCCGGGAACTACGAGCTTGCCAGTCTGGCGAGAACAGTTAACGCAGAACGTTCTGCGGATTCGGCAACATCCGTCTATTGGCATCTACGTTGGAGGCAATGAATACGATCCTTTTCAAGATGGGATCGAGCCATTTCTGGGGCTGGTTCGAGAGGTGTTTGCCGGATACGATGGCAGCCGGCCTTTTCGGATGAATTCTCCTTGCGGCGGGGATTTTCACGCTTACGAACCTCAGGATATCTACACAGCCGACGAGAACTGGTATCACAAGATATTTGATCGCGGACACAATTTCATCTCGGAATGGTCTTTCAGCAGTTTTGCGAACTTGTCATTGTTGAAGCGAATAGTTCCAGCCGCTGAACTGGAGATGAAACCGGTCGGATACGACGTCGAGAAATTCAAGCGGAAGTATATGACGATTCGAGATCGCAGCGCCGAACTGAACTACACGTTCGTCAAAAGTTGGCAGCGGGCGTCATGGTATGGAGATTTCGCGAAGGCTGATCTGGAGCAGCTAATTGAATGCAGCCAGATGGCGTATGAACACAATATCGGGTGCGTGCTGGAGCAGTGGCGGGCGCAGTTTCCAAATACTGGCGGAGAAACGCTTTGGACCTACAATTCCCTGGGTCCCATCGCCAACAGTTGGCACCTGATTGATTGGTGTGGGCAGCCGCAAATTCCCTTTTACGCCACACAACGTGCCAATGAACCCGTTCACGTGATGGCAGATACCGGGTTCTTTTCATGGGGGCCGGGAGACACTTTTAAAGCCTCGGTGTTTGCGCTCAATGATCGCGACCAGGCGCTTAAGGCCGGCCGGTTCAGGTCGCGAATTTACGATCAGCAGATGCGCGTAGTGCAGGAGCAAGAATGGGTGAGTGATGTTCCGCCCAATGGATACGCTAGCGAGGGCCATGATGTGCATTGGCCGATTCCAGCTAACACGGCGGAAGGTTATTTGTTTTTTGAACTTACTCTCGGCGATGCTCAGGGACAAAGGATTTCCCGTCGCGCGTATTGGTTGCGCATTCTGCCGATGCTTGCGGATGCTGAAGCTCGAAAACGATGGCAGGCTGCCCCGGTAGCCGAGACGTTGAATCAGACTGGGCCATGGTTGAAGCCGCAGATTGAGGCGGTCGCTACGAAATTGCAATCGAAAATAAAGATTGAAGGCCAGTCACAAAAAGAAGCCGAACTTAGCATTACGATCGAAAATCTGGGGAATGTTCCTGCCTATCCAGTGCGCCTGCAGCTGTTGCCTGATGTGTATTCAGTGTTGTGGACTGACAATTATTTTTGGCTCGCGGCAGGCGAGAAAGTCAGCCTTCGCGGTACGGTACGGCTGGATATGAATGGTCTCGACCCTCTGATAAAACCGCCGATCGCACGCCGCGGGGATCTGCGGATGCGAGTGTCTGCCTGGAATGCCGAAGCCGCAGAGTTGCGATTCTAAGATCGAAGGTCGCAGCCGGGACTGCGTCTTGAACAGTAAAAGTGACGCAATGGACGAGCGGTAGCCCTTGCATTGCCGGCCCGTTAAATTCGCATTGGAGCTCAAATGAAAGTTGTCTCATTCTGTCTCGCCGCATGCCTGTTATTCGTTCTCCCATGTTCGGGCCAAGATATCGAGGGCACATGGCAGACGCTGGTGCAGGGATCGTCTCTGCAAGCGCACGCGAAGCCGTTGCGCTATGTGGTCCATATCTCGAAGATGAATCAGACAATTGCGGGAACGATGGACATTCCCGAGCATTTCGAGTTTGCCGACGGATTGGATTCGATCGCTTTTGATAACTCAATTCTGAAATTTCGCGCCGGCCCAGCATTTTTCGAGGGCACTCTTTCCGCCGACTCACAATCCATTGCAGGAACTTGGTCGCTAGGCGCAGAGAAGCAAAATGTTACCTGGCAGCGGGTGACTTCCTCTCATGCCGACCGCATTGAAACAGTTGCGACTACTCTGCAATCTCTGATGCACCTCCCGGCGGAAGAATGGAAGACTCACTCTGGTGATGTTCCGCATGGTGAGGCCGTTGATTTGGACGACAGTTCATGGAAAACCGTCGGTCCGAACAGCAAGGGGCCAAACGAAGCGGTATGGTATCGCCGCTGGATCGAAGTTCCGAAGGCACTTCATGGCTACGACCTTACCGGAACAAGAATCTGGTTCGGCTTTCAGGATGATGCTAACGGTCCCGCGACGCAGATTATTTATTTCAACGGCCGTCGAGTGGCGATGGGCGACGAACTCGAACCGATCATTCTGTTCGACCCGGCAAAAACGGGAGACAAAGTTCTGGTTGCGGTAAAAATCCTGCAGACGGTAGATCTGAAGCATGTAACTGGAGCCGACCTGCGAATCGATTTTTCGAGCACGCGCCCTGATCCCTCGCATCTTTTCCAGGAGATGGGCAGCGTTTCGATTTTGGGTCCAAATGTAGGACCGGCGTCTCCAAAAATTGAGGCTGAACTTGCCAAGGCTGCGGATGCCGTCGATTTGAATGCGTTATCCCGGTTCGATCAAGCCGCGTTTGATGCTTCGCTTACCAAAGCCCATGCGTTGCTGGAACCGCTGAAGCCATATTTGCAACAGACTTCGGTACGGTTGACGGGCAATTCGCACATCGACGCGGCATGGCTGTGGCCATGGACTGAAACCGTAGATGTTGTGCGACGGACGTTCGGAACCGCGCTGCAGCTTATGGACGAGTATCCGCAATATACATACACGCAATCTGCCGCGGCGTACAACGAGTGGATGTTTGAAAAATATCCTTCCGTCCATCAACAGATAGTTAATCGCGTCAAACAAGGCCGCTGGGAAATGGTCGGCGGAATGTGGGTGGAACCCGACTTGAACATGCCCGACGGTGAATCGTTGGTGCGCCAACTGCTGGTCGGAAAACGATACTTTAAAGAAAAATTCGGCAGCGAAGTAAGAATTGGATGGAATCCCGACTCCTTCGGATACACGTGGCAGCTGCCGCAAATTTATAAGAAGTCCGGCGTCGATTATTTCGTCACGCAGAAAATGACGTGGAACGATGCCAATCAGTTGCCGATGAAACTGTTTTGGTGGCAGTCTCCGGACGGCAGCCGGGTGCTGACATATTTTCCGCACGACTACGTCAACGACATTGAACCGCTGAGAATTGCATCGGATGTCGCAGCGCTGCAGACGGCCCATCCGGGAATGCCGGAGATGATGCACCTTTTCGGAGTCGGCGATCACGGAGGCGGTCCGACGCGCGTGATGCTTGAGGACGGGATGCATTGGTCAAGTCCCGGCGTCGTTTTTCCCAAGGCGAATTTCGGCATAGCCCAGGGATTTTTCTCCGATATTGAAAAGAAAATCGATACCGCGCATTCACCGCTGTGGAATTACAAAACTCTAGCGGAAGGGACCGCGCAACTGCGTGATTCGGAAAACGGTAAACTCACTTTGCCGGTATGGAATGACGAGTTGTATTTTGAATACCACCGGGGCGTTTTCACCACGCAAGCGAATCACAAACGCAACATGCGCGAAAGCGAAGAGCTGTTGCTGGATGCGGAAAAATATTCTTCTCTGGCGTGGCTTGCCGGACGGCCTTATCCGGGCGCGGAACTGACTGAGGCCTGGAAAAAAGTTTTGTTCAATCAGTTTCACGATCTTGCGGCGGGCTCTGGGATTGCCGATATTTATCGAGATGCGCAACGGGATTACGATTTTGTGCGATTGCAGTCGGAGCAAGTGACTTCTCACGCTCTGAATACGATTGCAAGTTCGGTTGATACGACGGGTAATGGCGTGCCGGTGTTGGTGGTAAATCCGCTGGCATGGGAGAGAACGGATCTCGTATCCATGAATGTGCAAATGCCGGAGATTGTGAAGGGCGAACTTTCAGTTCTGAATTCGCATGGCGAGCGGCAGCTTTTTCAGATGCTGGCGAACAATCCGAGTCTGCACACTTATCGATTATTGACGGAAGTTAAGAACGTGCCTTCGCTCGGTTATGAGGTCCTTCATGTTGTTGCCGGCGGCAGCGCCATGCCAACTGATCTAAAAGTTGACGGGCTCACAATGGAGAACGCAGCTCTGCGCGTGACGGTCGATGCGAAGAATGGTTGCATTTCCAGTCTCTACGACAAATATTCCAAATTTGAGTCGATTGCAGCAAACGGCTGCGGCAATGAATTGATCGGCTTTAAAGACACTCCCAAAGATTACGATGCATGGAACATAGACGCGGATTTCGAGCAGCAATTCACCAAGCTGGACATGGTCGATTCGGTCGAGGCAATCGAAAAAGGCCCGTTACGCGCCACGATACGCGTCATCCGGAGTTGGCAAAAATCAAAGTTCGTTCAGGATATCTCGATCTATGCCGGGCTTGATCGTGTTGACGTAAGAAACGAAATTGACTGGCACGAAACGCACGTATTGTTGAAAGCAGCTTTTCCGGTGGCAGCGACGAGCGGAGAGGCGACTTACGAAATTCCCTACGGCGCGATTCAACGTCCAACGACGCGCAGCAACCGGTTTGAAGCGGCCAAGTTCGAGGTGCCCGCGCTGCGCTGGGCCGATTTAGGTGACGCAAACCACGGCTTCAGCTTGATCAACGAATCTAAATACGGATATGACGCTAAGGGAAATGTCCTGAGGATCTCTCTCTTGCGGTCGCCCACGTGGCCCGATCCTGAGGCCGACCGCGGCCACCACAGTTTCAGCTACTCGCTCTACCCTCATAAGGGTGATTGGAAGCAGGCGCTCACAGTGCGACGAGGATATGAATTCAATTACAAGCTATCGGCCACACAAATCGAGTCCCACCAGGGAATTCTACCGGCCTCCCATTTTTTCGTGGACGTCAAACAAGACAATGTCATTCTGACGGCGATGAAAAAAGCAGAAGACGGCGACGGCTTATTGTTTCGCTTCTATGAGTGGGCCGGTAAAGCCGGAGATGTGCAACTCACCGTTCCGCCTGGAGCGACCGATGCGGCAGTTACAAATCTTATGGAGCAGCCAGAAGGCTCTTCGTTAGCGTTGCTGGCAGGGAATCAGATCGCCGTTGCCGTTCATCCGTATGAAATTGTCTCCGTCCGGGTGAACTACCCGAAGAAGGCGGGACTGCATTGAGAGAGTCCGACTGAAGAGTTTATTGCCGGGGCTCCTCGATGGTCATGACGCGATCGACCTCGAAATTGCGAAGCTCTTGTTTGATACCGCTTGGCCAATGAATTTGCATTTCCTTGATTCGCCGATTCTCCCCTACTCCGAAATGGACGCGGCTGTCGCTGGAAGATGCATATCCTACTGCTGTCGTGACATGGTTCCACTGTAATTTGCCGTCCTCAGTAGTGACGCGGATTTGTGCACCGATTGCCATCCGATTGCTTTTGGTGCCCACGAGATTTAGCAGGATCCAATGTTGAATGCCAGGCGTTACATTCCGTAATAATTTGACTGGGCCTCCGAGTACCGAGACCACCATATCAATGCGCCCGTCGTTGTCGAAATCTCCGAAAGCCACTCCCCGGTGCGCCGCTTCGAGCTGAAGATCCGCACCGGACGTAGCGCTGACGTCTTCAAATTTCCCATTGGCGAGATTCCGGAATACCGAATTTGGCTCGGTGTAGTGCCGGTTCGGAAATACGAGGCTGATGTTGTCTACTACATTCGAGCGGGCAACAAACAAATCCTTCCACCCATCATTATCGAAGTCGAAAATACCATTACCCCATCCAGACATGTTGCCGGTGGCGAGAGCTAGTCCACTCGATGCGGTCATGTCGTAAAAATCGCCGCTGCCATGATTCACGTAGAGAGGGAAAGTCTCGTGCTCTATGGCGGTGTGCCAAATGTCAGGACGGCCATCATTATTAGTATCGCGAAAATCCGACCCCATGCCAGAGAGCGCCGTTCCGTGCGCGCCATACGCCACGCCTGCCTCCACGCCGATTTCTTCGAATCGCTTTCCGCCAATATTGTGGAACAGGAAGTTGCGAGTGGTGTCGTTCGCTACGAAGATATCGAGGAATCCGTCGCCGTCGTAATCCGCGAAGCAGACGCTCATGCCTTTGCCCATTTGTGCGCCGATACCTGTCGCCTCTGAGACATCGGTAAACGTCCCATCTCCATTATTGCGATAGAGGGTATTGTGCAGCGGCGCGTAAAACTTGGGATGGCAGTATCCGCGAACCTCGCCATTGAGGGCGCAGATCGGGTCTTTATTTACTTCCCACCTGCAATAGTTGACGACGAAGAGATCGAGCAGGCCGTCATTGTTATAGTCGAACCACCCAGCGCCAGCCGACCACATCTTTATCCCGTCAAGCAAGGCGCCGCTGAGTCCCGCTTTGGCGGTGACATCGGTGAAAGTGCCGTCGCCGTTGTTATGAAAGAGCTGATTGCCGGTGACGTTAGCGACGAATAAGTCCGGCCATCCATCATTATCGTAATCGCCGACAGCTACGCCCATGCCATAACCCGATCCAGCTACACCGGCCTTCTCGGTCACGTCTGTGAAAGTTCCATCGTGATTGTTGTGAAAGAGGCGGTTCCAATATTTGGGCGAGTCTTTCTCTAGAGAAGGGATGGCCGCGCCATTAACCAAATAGATGTCGAGATAGCCATCGCGGTCATAGTCAAAGAGTCCGACGCCTCCGGTCATCGTTTCAATCTGGTTTTTGTTGGGAGTGGGGCAGTTGGCCGTAACAAAGTGAAGACCGCTCTTCGCCGCAATTTCCTCAAAGCGGATTGCGCCAGGCGCGGGTCGAACACCCTGTTCCTTCTGGGAGCCCCATAGATTTTGCGGTGTTAGATACAGAAAGCCCGCGGCGGCTGCGGCATTGCCGATGAACCGTCTTCTGTCCATAAGTAGCCCAGCTTAAATCAACTTCGTCTGAGCCGAAAGGGTAGGTTTCCTCGGCAGCATACGCAGTCCGTGAAACCGCGAACCACTGACGGCGCTAAGCTTTACGAAGGAAATGTTCTCGACCTACGAGTTCGTCAGACATCGTCGACTCGGTGCTTTGTGGTTGGACTGACTAGACCGGCTCGAAGTGTTAAGAAGCGGGAGCCCGCCGTCGTGCAGCCTCCCGCCCCCAGGTTCTAAAACGTATAGCGAAGCGCGAACTGAATCTCGCGCTGGTTGTCGGGCAAGGTGCCGGAGATTCTTGCGCCGCCATTGGTCCCACCCTGATCGGGATTGCGACCTGGCAGTCCAAATTGGGGATGGTTGAAGATGTTGAACATTTCAGCGCGGAATTGCAGCTGTTGCCGCTCGGTGATTCTAAAGTCCTTGAAGGTCGAGAAATCAAAGTTCACCTGGTCTGGCCCAACCAGATCGCCATCTCCGGCATTGCCAAATTGGTGAGCAGACGTTTGACCCGGAGCAAGGGGGGGCAAGACAAAAGCGGCGGGATTGTAGAAACAGAGGAGGGTCTGGTGACCCGGGTTGTCACAGCCGTCCGCCGCTTGTTGTGGGATGTTGAAAGAAAAATCGTACGGATTGTGGATTTTATCGGGTAACGCAGCGGTGCCCGTGTTGGTGGGGTCACTCGAGAGGAAGGCGGTATAGTGCTCTCCGCTCCGTATGGTGGTGATCCCGGCGATTTGCCAACCTCCTGCAACGGCGTTTTCAAAGGCGTTCATGTTAGCCCCATACCCCTTACCCTTGCCAAAAGGCAGTTCATAGGTATAGCTGAGGGTGAAGCGGTGGCGGAAATCGGGGTCCACGTTGCCTCTCTGAGCATTCGGGAAATCGGCAATCTGAGTGTTTCCAGTATGAGCGCCCTGAAAGCTGCCGATGTCATGGGACCAAGTATAAGAAGCTAGTAAAGTTAATCCGCTGGAAAATCGCTTTTCGAGTTTGGTCTCCAAGCCATGGAACCCGACGCTAAAGTTTGGGTAATCGATGGGGTTGATGACCGAGAGGAAGGGCAGAACGCCGTAGTAGGGACGACCGAAGTTTCCCGACTGAAGAGGATCAATTGCAGGATTGCTAGTGAAGTTTGTATCCAGCGGCTGCCTGGGCTGGTTGAGGTTGCTGTCTTCATTGTTCCAGATACCGGTGGCATGAGTTCCAACGTAAGACACATGCAACACCCAATTTCGCGCCAGTTCGCGCTGCACAGACAGATTCCACTCTATAACGCGTGGCGGTTTACGCACCGATCCTGTCGTTTTCACCTGACCGGACGGATCGGCAGGGTTGCTGGTTGGCAGTTGAGCCGGGAAGCCTGAATCAATCATGGTGGCGAGCGTGGGGATGGTGGAGGAAGAGGTGTTCAGTTGGTAGTACTGCAGGTTCGGGGGATTTTCGCCGATGTCATTGAACTGGTTGCCTTCAGGAGCATAGAAAATGCCGAAGGCGCTGCTCACTACGGTTTTGCGGTCTTCGAAAGGCGACCAGGCAAAACCAACCCGGGGCCCAAAGTCTTTTTTGTCATAGCCCACGCCAGCGTTCGATTTTGCTCCGGGGCCAAAGTTAAGATCGACGACGTTAGTGGCGAGATTAAAATTTCCGACCGTCCCGCCTATAGGAGACATGATGTCGTAGCGCAAGCCGACATTAAGCGTGAGGTTTTTGGTTACTCGAATATCATCTTGGACGAACCCGCCAAGTTCGAAGAAACGAGTATGGTCTTTATATGCGAGCCCGTCTTGCTCCCTATAGTTCGGTACGCCGAGCAGGAGATCCGGGAGTCCGTACTGGCCTCCATCGGATGTGTTCTGCGTGGTGAACTGGCCATTGAATGAAAATTGTCCGAAGGCCGCCTGCGACTGGTAGAAGTTTCGCTGGTAACGCCGGTAATCGACTCCCAGCTTGATGGTATGTTTTCCCCGAATCCAGCTCACTGAGTCTGCCAGTTGATAGGTATTGTCTGCCGACAATTCAGGAATCCAGTAGGAGTTGCCCAGATCGGAATAAGAGTTAACCCCAATGTTGGCGAGTCCGGAAGTCTCTTGATTGCCTCGATTGGCGTGAGGAATGCCGACCATATCGGAAACATTCTTGCCGAAAGTTGTCGACGCCGAGGTTACGTCATAGCGAAGAAAAGAAAAACGAAGGTCGTTAAGCACGTTGGTCCCGAAGGTATGGCTCCAACCTATAGCATGGTTCTGCTCGCGCATATTCATGTTGCCGCCGCAGCATCCGCCCGCCAATCCCGGCAATGGTGGCGGAGCAAACTGGGGATGATCCTCAACTGAAGAGTGGCCGAAGAGCTGGTCGTGGTCACCGATCTTGTGATCGATTCGAATATCGCCCTGGTTGCCATCGTTCGTGGCGACGGGGTAGTAAACGAAGTTGTTGGAGACGCCAGCACCGGGAACATTGGGAAGTGGATAAAGGTTAGCGATGTTTTGCCCAATCGTGTCAATGCGGTTGGCTGGGATCACCGAAGGGTTGGAAGGGTTTAAGAGCTGCCTTGCGCCGGTGGGGTCTGTAGTGGCGGGATCGTACAGGATCAATCCGCGATCGGTGAAATCTCCCCCGCGTTCAGCCAGAGAAGGAACGGTGCCAAAATCGATGCCGGCCTCATGCAGACGCGATCCGGCATAGTCCGCGAAGAAGAAGGTGCGGTTCTTGATGATCGGGCCCCCGACAAAGAAGCCGAACTGGTTGCGATGCAAGGGCGCTTTGGGGCCGTTGCTGGTCGGGTTGAAGTAGTTTCTGGCATCGAGGGCGTCATTCCGCAAATATTCATAAGCGCCGCCATGGAACTGATTGGTTCCCGACTTAAGGGCGGCGTTGACCGCAGCGCCGCCGCGGCCGAACTCCGCCTTCATCGCGCTTTCTTCGACGCGGAACTCTCCAATGGCGTCAGGAGACGGATTGACGGCGATGGTGCCGTCGCCAATGCCATTGTTGTCCACTCCGTCCAACAGAAAGTTGTTGTCGAAAGCCCACAGACCATTGACCGCTAACTGAATGCCGGGACGGTTGTCGTCGGTGGAGCCGCTGAGTCCGATGCCGGAGCTGGAGCCGGGTGTGGTTCCTGGCCCCAACCATGCGAGCTGGGTGAATAGGCGGCCGTTGAGAGGGAGATCAACTATACGCTGTTGAGTTTCGACGGTTCCGAGGGAGGATGTCTCGGTATCAATGAGCGGTGGATCGGCGGTCACCTGCGTCACTTGATTGGCGGCGCCGACTGAAAGATGCATGTCCACTTGGGCGACCTGGTTGACATTCAACTCTATTCCAGAATGCAGAGTTTTTTGAAAACCAGTAGCGGCGGCCTCGACGGAGTAGAACCCGATTTGGAGAAGACGAGCGACGTAGCTGCCATCGCTTCCGGTGGTTAGGGTCACAGTTTGATTGGTGCCCGCATTCGTCACGGTCACGGTCGCGCCGGCGACTGCGGCGCCAGACGGATCGGTTACCGTTCCAGCAATGCTTGCCCGGTCAATTTGCGCCTCGAGTGTGCCAACGACAAAAAATACAGCTACCAAACAAATCACAACGCGAATTGTGTTGCTATGTGCTGTCACGGTTTCCTCCCCAAGATGACCGATGATTTAAATTTTGCGATCAAAGCGCTTAGCAGCGAGCCTAGTCTCGAAACCAAAACCGGCTCATCCTACAAAATACTATTCGCACCGTCAACACAAAAAGAGGACTGCTTGTCCGTAATACGGAACGAGCGGGGGTTTTGATGGAAACTGAGGCGGCTTAACGGGCCGATTCCATTTTTTCTTGGAGGAGGGCTACCACGAGGTATGGGCAAGCACGTTGGGAGACAGCAGACGCGTCAAACTTACCGCGGAGTTCCGAATTTCTTCCTGGATAAGGTTCAGTTTGGGCTGCATGCGTGCCGAGGGACCCGAGATGCTGAGCCCCGCGATGACCCGGCCAGTTTGATCAAAGATAGGAGCGGCCGCGCAAATGACGCCGGTCAGATTTTCCTCGATATCGAAAGCCACGGCGCGTTCCCTTATTAATGCCAAATGTTCGAGAAGATGTTTCTTCTGAGTGATTGTTTTGGGGGTCTTCCGGACCATGGGATGGCTTGCAATAATCGCGTCAACTTCATTTTGAGGAAGAAAGGCGAGCATTGCTTTTCCTAATCCCGTGCAATGGACGGGGTTCCGTTCTCCGGGAACGGCAGCAATACGAAGGGCACTGGGGCTCTGAACGACCTCGATGTAAGCCACTTCGCCCTCGTCAATGACGCCCAGGTTGACGGTTTCACCAAAGCGAAGAACCAGGTTCTGCATTACGCTCTTAGAAAGCGATTGTAGACGCCGAAAGTGAACCGCCGGGCCCGCGAGGTCGAAAAACTTAGTGGCGAGCTGATAATGTGCCTTGGTCCCCTCCTTTTCTACGTAGCCGAGCTTCTCAAGCGAGTATAAAATCCGGTGAACGGTAGTTCTGGCAAATGGAACGGCGCTGGCGACTTCCACAAAAGCGACAGAGGTCTGCTTGCTGCCGCGCTCGACGAAGTATTCCAGCACGGCAAAAATCTTTCCCATGACCTCAATGTAGTTTTTGTCAGCTTGTTCTCGTTTCGGCGGGCTGGATTTCTTCTTGGGCACTTCAACCTCTTTTCACTTAAATTGACCGCCTTAGCAAGTCAGACATTTAGCGGCGCTTGCATGCCCTATTCCTTCTGCGGTCTCGGCTTCACGCCTTGACAAGAATAACCGATAGAAGAGTTGGCAGCTCGAGTCCGCAAAGGGAAAAGGCTTATCTCTTATCTGATGATAAGACGATTCCACGAATTTTCTATCTGCTCCAGGGTTCGACCGCGGGTTTCAGGCACGATACGAAACGAGAAAACGAAGGCGACCACGCACAGGCCCGCAAACAACATAAAACAACCCCGCATTCCAATATGCTCCACGATGGTCAGGAAAGTTGCGGTGACTAGAAAGTCGCTGGCCCAGATGGCCAGGGTTGCGAGCGACATGGCCTGGGCGCGAATTGTTGTTGGATAAATCTCGGAAATAAGCAGCCAGAAGATGGGGCCCAAACCGAGATCAAAGGCGGCTAAATAAACGAGAACGTCAGTCAATACCATCCATTTTTTAGGGTGAGGATCGCCGAGGATTATAGCGAGGTGAAGCAACACCACGCCCATTCCGGCGAGACTGATAAGGAGGAGCGGCCTACGGCCAACTTTATCGACGAGAAACATGGAGATGATGGTGAAGGTCAATCCGACAAACCCGATGAGAAACGTGGCCAGTATGGCGTTGCCGGCGCTTCCGAAACCGACCATCTGGAAGATGGTCGGAGCGTAATAAACAATTGTGTTGACCCCGGTAATTTGCTGAAAAATCGCCAATCCGATTCCGGCAATAAGCGGTTTGCGAAATGCAGGCGCCAGCAAATCGCGGAAATTCAACTGGTCTTTCTCGGTTACATCACGCAGTTCTTGGAGAGCGCGCGCTGCCTTTTCGGAGGTTTCAATCCTGTGCAGAACTTTTGCGGCGCCGCTAAAGTCGCCGCGGGCCGCAAGCCATCGGGGTGTCTCCGGCAAAAACATCAATCCGGCCAGCAAGACGACTGAGGGGACAACAGCGCTCATGAACATCCAGCGCCAATTGCCCGAACCGGCCAGCAGGTAATCGACATAATAGGCAATGACGACGCCGCTCGAAATAGCCAGTTGGTTAAGAGTTACGAGAGCTCCGCGAATATCTTCGGGCGCGAGTTCGGCGATATAGAGCGGGACTAACATCGAACTTATGCCAACCGCCGCCCCAACGAAAAGACGGGAAATCACGAAAACGAAAGTGCCGGTAGCGAGACCGGTTGTAAGCGCAAATATTCCATAGACGACGGCTGTCATTATCAGTGTGGGCTTGCGGCCGAAACGATCTCCGAGATAGCCACCGGCCATGGTCCCCGCCAAAGCCCCGGCCAGAACGATACTGACGGCGATCTCGGTTTGAAACGAAGTCAGATGAAACTGATTGCGCACGAACAGAATTGCTCCGGAAATGACGGCGGTGTCGTAGCCGAAAAGAAATCCCCCAATCGCAACGGTGATCGAGGTCAGCACGATGAAGCCACGGCGACCGATGCGTGAAGGCTCGCGCTTTAGATCAGCGGGCTCACCTACTACGGCTCTTGGCATGCCGAGCAGTATAGCCGCCGATCTCGCTCTGTCAACATATATGTGGATGGTTGTCCGTGACGCGGGACGGGTAAATGTTCGGCCACTGAATCGGGTTTGCCTTTTTCGGCAAGCCATTCCCACATACAAATGCCACTTGTTCGTTAGTTTTTTGAAAGGCGAAGGTAACTCGCATTCCGTATAACGGACAAATGTTCAATATTGACTTATGCCGTATCGAGCCATTATTATCCCCCGCGACGCCAGTGATGGGGATCAGGAGATGTCCGGCTTTTGAAAATGTTCGCTAATTGGCTTCACAACCTTTATTGCGCTGGCTGATTGAAAGCGAGGATCAGGTGAAGAAAAGCAGGTTGTTACAAAAGTTGCGCGCGGGAGATTTCGTAAGAGTCGTTAATATTAACCGGGTTCCGGAGCCATGGCTGACTGAGGTAGCGGGCGATCTCGGCTTTGATGTTATCTGGTTCGATATGGAACATCGCGCCACCGGCTATGAGGTCATTGACCGATTGTCATTGGCGTGCCGCGCGACCGGCGCAGACCTTATGGTTCGAATTCGTAAAACCGGATATACCAGCGCTCAGCGCCCCTTGGAATTCGGCGCCAACGGAATCATGCTCCCTCACTGTCGTAGTGTTGAGGAAGCGCAGCAGTGGGCCTCATGGACGCGGTTTCCACCGCAGGGAACGAGAGGATTCGACAACGCGGGAGCCGACGGAGGGTATGCTCTGTCGAATGCCGTTGAATTTTTGCGGGATCGGAATAAAGAAACCTTTCTGATGGTTCAAATCGAGGATAAGGAAGCCGTTGAGTGCGTGGAGGGGATAGCGGCGGTCGAAGGGGTCGATTTGTTATTCCTCGGGCCTGGCGATCTGACCATAAGTTATGGTATTCCAATGCAACGGGAGCATCCGCTCATACAACGCGCTCTGGATCGAGTGGCCAATGCTGCAGCGAAAGCCGGAAAATGGTGGGGAACTGTAACTGAAACTCCAGAAGTCGCGCAACTGGAACTCGATCGAGGGGCGCGAATGGTGACCTGCGCGGATGATCATTTTCTGCTTGTCCACGGGATGCGCGATGCCTATCGGCAGTTTGAGAACATTAAAGTTCGGGAAAAAACTTCTCAAACCGGATAGGTGAATGTGCATGCATCTTTACCCTGGAGCGGATTTGATTGAATGTGAAATCAATGGGCGACCCTTGTACTTACCTGTTCTTAAGGAGGGGCAGGAGACTCTGCTCTTGGATTGCGGAACTCGCCACCATGCGATAAAAGATGTTCCCGCCTACTTGAACGATGCGGGTCTGGGAAAACAAGATCTGACCTGGCTCATCATGACTCACCCGGACGGCGATCATTGCGGAGGCTCGGCCGAGATCAGACGGCAATATCCAGGAGTTCGGCTCGCCTGCGGAGAGGCGGATCGAAAGATGATCGAATCTCCTGATTTTTTGTTTACCTTCCGGTACGATGCCTACCGGCAGAATCACGAGATTTATTTTGACGCGAAAACTGAGCAAGAAATAAGAAATTGTTCGTCGCGACCGCAAGAAGTGACGTTCGGCTTTGTTGGCGGTGAAGTTATGCGCCTGGGGAGCGACCGGATTCTGGAGACGTGGCATTTGCCCGGCCACAGCCACGGACATTTGGGTGTCTATGACCGAAAACACCGCGCACTGTTCTACGGCGACGCGATTCAAGGAGCGGGCTACCAGTCTCTGCGTGGCGCTTGGACACTCTGTCCAACCTATCTTTATGTTGACGCGTATCTTCAGACGATCCGAACCATTGAGAAATCGGATGCGGAGATGATCATCGGCTGCCACTGGCCGGTCTTGCGCGGCAAAGATGCGATCGGGCAATTTTGTGCGGAATCCAGAAATTTTGTGACGCAAGCGGAGCGCCTGATTACAAACTATCTTCGCGATCATCCTTCAGGGACGACGCTGCGGGAATTGTGCGAACAACTTTCCAACCAATTGGGAGAATGGCCACAAGAAGTTTGCCTGGAATTGGCGAATGCTTTTTCGGGTCATCTGGATCGCGGTATTGAAAGCGGACGTATTACAGTCGACCGCTCCGCTTGTCCGTTTGTATACAAGCTTAGCGGCAGGCAGTGAACAGGTAGCGGAAATCATCCAGGAGCAAGAGATCAACCAAGAGTTAAAAACCGCCTCGAAGGGACGCCGGGTCGTGGTTACCGGCGCTGCCAACGGCTTAGGTCTTGCGATCGCTCGTCGTTTCTCCGCCGAGGGAGCTCACGTGTTATTGGTAGATAGCGATGCGACGGTGTTGTCGCGTGTTGGAGATGACTTACTACCAGCAACGAGAACTTTCGCGGTCGTGAAGGACCTTTCGGAGGCGGATGCAGCTCCGTTTGTGTTCGAGCAAGTGACGAAGACGATTGGCCTTGCCGACACGCTCATCAATAATGCGGCGTGGAGTTTTCACAAGCCGATGTTAGAGGTGACGGTGGCGGAATTTGATCGAGTGGTCGGGGTCAACCAAAGGGCGCCTTTTTTTCTGGCGCAAGAGTTTTTTCGTCAAATCTCTAATGCTGCTGTACGTCCCCGAGATCCGGCGATAGTCAACATTGCTTCGGTGAACGCGCTGGCGGGCAATCCCGGGCTCAGTCCTTACGCAGGCACGAAAGGGGCGCTTGTTGCTATGACTCGCGCCATGGCTGTCGAGATGCAGGCATTCAATATTCGCGTAAATGCCATAAGTCCAGCGGCGGTAAAGACGTTCGTCACAAACAATCTCATTGCTTCGGGCGTGATTGTGCCGTCGCAACTGCTTGAAAAATATCTGATCAAGAGATTCGCAAGCTGTGAAGAGATAGCCGAACTGGTTGCCTATTTATGCAGCGAATCGGCAACCTACGTCAATGGCGCTAACTGGGTCATTGATGGAGGCTATCTGGCGCAGTAACTCGCTGGACTTCGTAAAGTTGGCCTTGCCGGCAATAAAGAATGGATTCTTCACAATGAAAGTCACACAAGTTGATGCGTTTCTCATGGGCGCCGCCTGGCGAAATTATACTTTTGTGAAAATTCAAACTGACTCTGGGCTAGTTGGCTGGGGTGAAGCAACGCTGGGATGGAAGGAAAGCGCAGTTAGAGAACTGATTGTCGATTATGGACGCCGTTATGTTGTAGGAAAAAATCCATTCGATATCGAAGATCTCTGGTTTCGCCTCTATCAGATCGAGCACAATACCGGACCGGTAATGTTCTCCGCCATGGCCGGAATCGAAATGGCTTTGTGGGATATCGTCGGCAAAGCGTGCGGGCAGCCGGTGTTCAACCTTGTCGGGGGCAAAGTCAGAAGCAAAGTGAAAGCCTATGCCAACGGATGGTATAGCAATACTCAAGACTTGAAGCATCTTTCGGACCGGGCCAGCGATGTTATAGGACGCGGTTATAAGGCTCTTAAGTTTGATCCATTTGGCGAAGGCGGACGTGAAATATCGAGTGCTGAGCTTCGTCAAGCCTGCCTGACGGTTGAGACGGTTCGAAAGGCCATCGGTGACGATGTGGATATTTTGCTCGAGTTCCACGGACGCTTCAGCCCGATCATGGCGCTCGAGGCGATTCGAGCCATGATTCCCTATAACCCGGCTTGGTGCGAGGAACCGATTCCCGCGCATAATAATGAGGCGATGGCGCAGGTAGTTGCCAGTTCTCCTCTTCGCGTCGCCACCGGAGAGCATATCTACAGCCGCTTTGGTTTTCTCGATCTCTTGCAGCGTAAAGCCGCACACGTTATTCAGCCCGATATAACTTACTCGGGCGGCTTCCTCGAAACTAAGAAGATTGCAGCGCTTGCCGAGGCCCACTACGTTAGCGTGGCGCCGCACAACTGCGATGGGCCGTTGAAGACCGTCGCTGGCATTCATCTCGCGGCCAACATTCCAAATTTCCTGATCCTGGAGACGTTTCAGGATTACGACGTTCCCTGGCGGGAGGAGTTGACCTCGGGAACTCCGCGTGTGAAGGACGGATACTATGACGTGCCCACGGCTCCGGGATGGGGAATCGAAGTGAATGAGGACGTCATAGCAGCTCACCCGGAAGATCCCGATGCAAAGTTGAATATGTTTTCTTCGGATTGGGAACATCGAATGTGCCGCTAAGCCATTCTGACCGGTAGCGGCAGTTTCGGACGGTAAGTCAGGAGCATGCTAATCATCATGTATCCAAGGCAAATTGTGCGGGTGGTGTTCGCTGTATTTGCTTTAGCGATCGCGGTCGTAGCACAAGACAAGCCGGATGGAAACCTGGCACTTACGGCCCGGGCAACCTTAATCTGGAGGTCCGTAGCGCCACCGGTCAGTGGAGTCTTCTGCAATCGATTGGCGACGGACAGCATTTGCTTCCGCGACTGATCCTGGCACAGTTCGCTGCGCAGAGTACAAAGGGGCTTCGTCTCTCCAACTTCGCGGGAAGTGTCAGCCTTAACGAGATAGAGGTTTACGACAAAACGGATTCTCCAGTTATCGTAATCGCTTCCGATCTTCTGAATCATATTTTTGGAATTGTCACAGATGGATTTGGAACCGTTCCTTTTGCCAATGTGCAGGTGCAACTGCAAGGCACTGCCGCCGGAAAACCGTGGCGTGCGTCAACCCAAACCGATGGGGGCGGAATGTTTCAGGTGGAAATGCCGGTCGGGTTGGACGGTGCTATAACCGCCTCGGCACAGCTCGTTAGCGGGGCTTTGGCTACATCTACCGTGCAAGCCGGAGATTTAAGTCCAGGACTTAGTGTTCCTGACGACAACATTTCTCAAATTAATCTCGATGGCAACTGGAGTTTCAAACCTGACCCGGAGCCGAATTTTTACGAGGTAAATGCTTCCGATTTCGGTTGGAAAGCCATCACGGTCCCTGCTCACTGGATGATGGAGGGCTTCGACAGTAAGTCGGGGACGGGGGGCTACCGGAGGCACTTGCAGATTCCGGAAAGGTTCCGGGGCCGCCGCGTCAAGTTGTTGTTCGAAGGCGTATACAGTGGCACCGAGGTTTGGCTCAACGGCAAGCGAATCGGTTCGCATGAAGGCGGATTCTCTCCCTTCGAGCTCGACGTCACGAACGCCGCTCATATTGCGGGGGACAATCAGCTGGCCGTGCTGGTTCGCGAAAATACTCTCTCTTCTCATCTGGACGATATGAGTTCTTATGCGAACTTCCCGCTCGCGGGAATTATTCGTCCGGTGCGGCTTTTCAGCGTTCCAGAAGTTCATGTGCGGCGTTTTCACCTGCAAACAATCTTTGACTCAAACTATAAAGATGCAACATTGATACTGGATTTGTCGGTTGAGAACGAGTCTGATCGCGAGATTAATGCCGTTCCGTTGACTTTTTCTTTAAAGGATCCCGCGGGACATCCTGTTTCCCTCGGCAATGACCATCTCGACATCCGGGTTGGGCCCTGGTCAAGGCTCGAACAGCGGGTCGAATTCCATGTGGCTAGCGCTCAGCATTGGGAGGCGGAGCATCCGCTGCTCTATGCCCTGAGTGCAAAGTTGGGGAGAACTGGGGCCGGAGGTGAAGTTGTCTCGCGGCGAGTGGGTTTCCGGCAAGTAGAAATTCGTGGCACTCAATTCCTGATCAACGGCGTTCCGGTGAAGCTCCGCGGAACTGGCTATTTTGAGTCGGCTCCTCTGACTGGGCGGGTGATTTCACCGGAAGTTGCACGCCGCGATCTGGAAATGATGAAGGAGGCCAATCTCGACGCTTTTCGGACCGAGGTTATTCTTCCTGCGGAAAACATCTATGACGATGCCGACGAGTTGGGTTTGTACGTCGAGGCCGAGAGTCCGTTTTGTTGGGTGGATGAAAGTTCCGATCTTCGTTATCTGCCGACGTTCGTGCAACGAACCGCCGAAATATTGGATCGCGATCGCTCGCATCCCAGCGTCATTATTTGGTCGATCGGCAATGAAAGCACGTGGGGGCCTGATTTTGAAGCGGCGCACCAGTTCGTCAAGAAGCAAGATCCGACGCGGCCGACCAGTGCGGGGCAGAGCGCAACGCTCGAACTCGATACCATGCACAACCCAATTACGCTGGCGCGCATGAAGGAGCGCGAGGATGAGAGAGTGCCGATCATCTGGGACGAGAGCTTTTGCATCTTCCAAGGCGACCTCTGGGGCGACGCGCGCGAGCTGTGGCTCGATCCCGGCGATCGCGATTATTACATCGATCCGCTGATTGCGGTTTGGGACGCAGTGCAGACCAGCAAGAATGTTCAGGGCAGCATGATCTGGGCCTGGGTGGACGACATATTTCTGGTCCCGGGCCGCGACTCAGAATACGGGCGCGGCGGAATCGGACAGCCAGAACACGCTCTGGACGGCATTTACCACATGCTGGAGCGAGGCATCGTCGGCGACGCTCCGTGGGGCGTGGTCGATGGATGGCGAAGAAAAAAGCCGGAGTTCTGGCACATCAAAATGCTGATGTCGCCGGTGCACCTCCATGATCGTGACTTGCCCGCATGGAAACCGGGCGAGGCCGCAACGTTCATCGTCGACAACCGCTACGAATTTACCAATCTAGCTGAGTTGAGTTTGGAATGGTCGATTGCAGGGGAGCATGGAACACTTCATCCTGACATTGCTCCTCATGCATCAGGAAAGATTTCCATTCCGGTGGCACGGGTGGGCAAGAGTGGCGATGTTCTGTCAGTTCGCTTCGTCGATAACCGAGGCCAGATCGTGATGTCTGGTCGCATGCAGTTGGGAATTGTCCCCGTCGTAGGCTTCGCGCCCGCGGCCAAGCCATCCGCGCTCCGTTATTTGCATGAGGGCTTTTGGTTGGGTGGTCCTATGGAGCGCTTTATTGGTACAAACTTCAACGGTGATAACTTTGAGATTGGCTTCGATGGTTCCAATGGCCGCATTCGCAGGGCTCTCATCAATCGTCATTCTGTGTTGTACGGAACTCCCAAAGTTCATGTGTTGCCGATTGAGTCGACGTTGAACGAGTTCCCCATCTTTGAAACCTGGCGGCTCAGCAAGCCGCTGGAGGTTCGTCCCGCAGGAGAAGACTACGAAGTGATCGAAACGGGCGCCTATCGAGATTTCTCTGGCGAACTGCGCTTTCGGATAACTCCTCAAGGCGGCATATTAGTGACTTATGACTTCACTTACACAGGCACGGACACTCGCGCGCGCGAAGTTGGCTTGGAGTTCGGCGTGCCGCTGTGGTGTGACAAATTACAATGGCGGCGGCGCGGCGAATGGACTGTCTATCCTGAAGATCACATCGGGCGGAATGACGGTACGGCTTTGGCGCATTCGGCAGCTGCTCAAGCCGTTCCTCCGACACAGCCTTTCGCGCTCGACGACGCTCCCATTGGTACTAATGACTTCCGCAGCAGCAAACGCGACTTTGTTTTCGCTTCGCTTACAGACAAGGATAACTATGGGATAGGAATCGAGGCCATAGGCGAGCAACATCTGCGAGCGTCGGTGGATAGCGATCTTATTGAAGTTAACGTCAATGATTGGTTTGGCGGTACTGGCGCAGTAGCTTCGGGAGAGTGGTGGCAAAACTATGGCCAGGGGCGCGACCTCCGCTCAGACGATCTCAATCAAGGCACTGCACACAACAAGGTGAGTGGAAGCATGCAGCTGTATTTTCTAAGCCCGCAGAACTCTGCCGCGTGGCTGCAAAAAATGCAAGCTATCCCAACATTGTCTGAAGCAAAATAGAAAAGACCGTTTAATCTCTCCGCAAGCCTAATGTTGCGGCGCCGATTCCAGATTTATCTCCAGCATGGTTACGCTGTAGGGCGCGAATGGAAATTGAAACATGTGCCCCTTAAAGTTTGCGGCTTGAGAAGTTGTCGCAATGCGCTCCGGATCATAACGTGAGTTCATGGCCTCGGAGTCGAGGGCGTTCTCTCGATCTTTCAAAACGGTGACGTGTACCCCTGTGATTGATGATGGGAAGTCGTCCAAGTGAAATCGCACGTCCTCGGGCTTGTCGGTCGAGTTTACGGCGAAAATGCGCACCACTTTTCCGTCGGAGCTTAGACTCGCGCTCAGGTCAGGTTCTTCGAGTTCCCAGGAAATCCTCGAAGCGCGGTGGATTTCCAGCGGATAAGTTCCCGCCGCTTTTTGGTAGAGCTGCTGTGAGTAATAGGTTGGAGTAAGGTACATCCAGCCTGATCCTGGTTGAATTACACCGGAACCAAAACTGTCGGAGAGGTTTGACCGCACTGCTATCTCAACTAAATCTGCGTATCGATGCATCAAGTTTTGATAACGCGAAGCGCTCAGCGCATTGCCCAAAGTCAGCAACATGCCTCGAGACAATCCCATTTCTCCAGCCGTCGTATTCCATTCTGTAACTGCTACGCGAACGTCTTTTCCGGCGGCGTGCTCGGCAATCTGTTGCTGCAGAAAGTCGAAACTGGCTTTCTCCGTCAGCAAGTCCGCGACCTCATAGTGATGAGGGCAAAGATAGTCAAGTGAGCCGCCGGCTTCACTCAGGGTTTCGGGGGACGGAAATGCCGAGAGAATCTTGATATCGGGATCGGCCTTGCGCATCGCTTCGGCAAAAGCGCGCACGGAGCCGTCATAATCCGACCCTCGAACCTCGTTGCCGATTTGCCAATACTTGACGCGGTAAGGTTCGGGGTGGCCATTTTGAGCCCTGATCTTTCCCCAGCGAGTTTGCACGCTGCCGTTCATGTACTCGACTTCAGCAGCGGCGTCCTCCGGCTTCTTGCCTGTCCACCGCGCACAGATCAGCGGTTCCGCGCCGACGTAGCGAGCAAGCTGTGCGAATTCCTCTATTCCTACAAAATTTGGCTCCAGCCCGCCCCATGGACCAGTGACATACGGGACCCTCGCGTCCCAAGGCCCAATGGATTTATCCCATTCGTAGACTTCAATCATGCTTCCGCCAAAGCGGATGATTCCAGGATTCATGGCTTGGAGAGCCTGCACTACATCTGGGCGCCACAGTCCGAGAGCGGCATCGTCACCGATCAGATATATGCGATCGACGTTCAACGTGCCTGGACCTTCAAACTCGATGGTCAGTGTGGCATTCGTAACTGTCCGATTAGCTTTCAGCATGGCTTCCGCGCCTCGCCAATCAGATTGTGCAACCCCGATCAACACCGGTCCTGCGACCAAGCCAACTGCGCCATGCAGAGAAGCCCAAACGCGAGGATGTCCGATACCTTTCATGTGCAGATGAAGGTGGTACCCGATACCTTGTTTCAAATAAAAGCCGTCCTGAGAAATTCCAGCCCTGGCACGAGCTACAGGCAGATCGATCTTTTGTGAGGCTTTTCCATTGTAAGGATCCGCGGTATCCAGCGAGAAAGTCGCATCATGGACCGCGCCATCGGGATACCAAGGTCGACTGGGCCAGTCGATCCCACGTTTATAACTTGGTTCGCAGGGCTTTTCCTCTTCGAAGCTGTCGCCCTCGACCTGCTGGGCGATCATCGAAGGAATCAAATGGCAGAGTGGTTCGATGAACTGACCGCCCTGCTTTACATCGATCGGACGCTTGGTGATTTTAGAATTCCTAATGTAAACATCTGGATTATGAGTTATGGCCAGGGGTTCCAGCCGGACATCATCGAACCAGAGTTTGCCGGAATAATCCGACAGCAGCGCAATACGGACGCGCCCCGGGGACGGCACGCGAAAATCGACCTCGACCCGTTGCCATGGAAATGTTCCCGCTGCTGCTGGCGCTTTGCCCTGATTGCCGGATGGCGCTTCAATCTCCAAAGCTCCTGTTTGGGGGGACTCGTGGTTCGCCGCCGACGCTTCTCCTTTAATCCATACGCTGACTTTCCACGTTGTACCGACGGGTAGAAATAGCTCCTGGCTGACGTTTACATCCGAAGCGTCCCTGGTATCAATCAGCAAAGAGCGGCTTCCTTCTTTGGCTTGACCTGTGTCAATCCCGATTGAAACCCCGTTCGAGCCAGACGCGCTGGAGACCTTCCATCCCAGAATCTGACCGCTTTGCGCCGTGGCAAGTTCGAAGCCCGGATTCTGCAGCAGAGGAACACTCTGTGCACTGAGTTTCCCGAGCGCAACGAACAGGAATAACCAGCGAAGCAATCTTCCTCCGTGTCGTTACCCAATAAAATTCTGCGTTTGCAGCGGCCCAGATTGTACACTTGACGGTCCGAAACAGACCGACGTCCAGCAATTGCAAAGTAAATTAATTTTTTGTGGCCGTAGTAGAAGCGGCTGAACCGGATTATCAAATGAGACAGGGATTTTGTACCGCGATCGTTGTAGTCACCTTCCTGAGCGCGGCCGCGCTTGCGCAGGAAGACTCTGTATCGGCCGGCCTCGCGCTCACGCCTCCAATGGGGTTCAACACCTGGAATAAGTTCGGATGCGATGTCAGTGATGAACTGGTTCGCTCCATGGCCGACGCGATGGTGAAATCGGGCATGAAGGAGGCCGGGTATGAGTACATCGTGATCGACGATTGCTGGCAGGTGTCGCGCGACGAGAAAGGAAACATTGTTGCCGATGCCAAGCGCTTCCCGGCAGGTATCAAGGCATTGGCGGATTATGTTCATTCGCTCGGGCTGAAATTCGGAATTTACTCCGATGCGGGATCAAAGACGTGCCAGGGCAGGCCGGGGGGGCTTGGGCATGAGTTTCAGGATGGCCTTCAATACGCGGCGTGGGGAGTCGATTATCTAAAGTATGACTGGTGCGACGCCACGACCCAGGATGCTCAGGCATCTTATGCGCTGATTCGCGAGGCGCTCGATACGAGTGGCCGCCCGATCGTGCTTAGCATTTGCGAATGGGGAAAAGCGAAACCGTGGTTATGGGGAAGGGAAGTCGGCGGAAACCTGTGGCGCACGACCGAAGATATTACAGACAAGTGGAGCGAGAAGGTGAAATGGCCGGATGGAACCTGTTGCGCTCCCGGAATGCTGGGCATTCTGGATCAACAAGCAGGGCTCGCGTCTTATGCCGGACCGGGACATTGGAATGATCCCGACATGCTGGAAGTTGGAAATGGCGGGATGAACGCAACCGAGTATCGCTCGCATTTTAGTTTGTGGGCGATTCTCGCGGCGCCGCTCATGGCGGGAAATGATTTGCGCGACATGACGACGGAAACTCGGGACATTCTAACGAATAAAGAAGTGATTGGGGTCGATCAGGATGCAATGGGGCGCGAGGGCGAGCGCGTCTGGAAAGCCGGCGATCTTGAGATCTGGGCCAAGCAACAGGGGGACGGAAGCCGCGCGGTGGTGTTGCTGAATCGCGCGAATACCGAACAGAAAATTACTTTAAAGTGGGAGCAGATCGGATATCCGAGCCATCTCCCCGCCACGCTGCGCGATCTTTGGGCGCATAGGGAATTGGGAAAGTTTGTGGGCGAATTTTCAACGGCTGTAGCTCCGCATGGTGTAGCGATGGTCACAGTGCGCCCGTAAACATGAGGGAACTCTGATTCAATCGGCAAATCTCGGAACTTTGCGATCCGGTTCCATTCTCTACAAGTTATTAACTTCTGCTCTTATCGCCATCGCCCTCTCTGCGGCGTTGTGCGGCCACGCCTACGGAGGCGCAAATCATCACTCTGTTTTTCTCGGCGAAACTGCAGATCGCGTTACCCTTTCCAACGATTACCTGGAACTGGTTTTTGATCGAGCGAATCACGATGTTGTGCGCTTGGCAGCCGATCACAGCGGGAAGCGAATCTTCGGTAACAATTTGCTTGCGTCCGACGGTATTCGCTTCGATGAAGGAGACACATCAGATAATAAGGGGAGCCAGATTGAAGTTCTTGAGCGCAAATCGGACCGGATAACGCTTCGCATCAGTTGGACGAGAAACATTTTACAGTTCCGGGGTGAGGACAAAGATCCACGGCTCGGCCACGAAGAACCTGACAATCCGATGGCGGTCATTCTCACGCTCGGTGCGGCGGAGCGTGGTGTGCACGTCCAAGCCAACTTCCCGGCCACCGATAGCAATGCGGCCTCGCGCGTTATTCATGTCGCTCTTAAGCAATGGTTCCTGCTCGGACTTTTTGATAAAGGTGTGGTGCAGTATGTTGCCGGACAGCAGCAGGCATTCACGTCACACGATCGGTTGCGCTTGTTTTACACCATGGATCGCGAGAACGGCTCAATAGCGATCGAGCCGGACGACAAAAGTACCGTCGCCGAAACTGTGCTTTTATCTGGAAATGATAAGTTTGCGAGCGGCATCGAATTGCGGGCGGAGGTTTCGCAGGGAACACTCGAGGCGTGGAGCCCACTTTCAAAGATTTCATCGAAAGGCCCTTCATCTTCTGCGACAGAAGCCTCGGCATCCCACAAGCTTCGAAAACAGGTTATTGACTTCAAGATTTATGCCAGCGATCAATCGTTTCCGGCGCATCACGCTGAAAACATGATTGGGAACTACTCGGGTGATGGCGACAGCAATAGTAATAATAATGATCGGGAGCAACGCGATGCATCCGCCTATTTCACCGCAATCTATGGCAGTGGCGCCGGGGTGCTCGGTTCCTACACCGAGCCGGGGAGCGCCTATCCAACCCTTGCTACTCCGGATCGTCCGTACGGCGACGCTTTCGACTTTTTTGATCCTGATGCATGGTCAACCGTAACCGCCCTCAGTTATTCTGGTGACCCTTTGCTGCAGAGAGAAGCGCGCAAGATACTGGAGCGCAGTGAAGGCGATCAGTTGCCGGACGGGCAGATGCCGCACCACTTTGAAAATGGAAGGCCGGCATATCTCTCGATCGCAAAATCAAGTCAGACTGGGCCGAATATCTTCTGGGTCATTGCGGCCTCTGAGTACGCGGCAGGCACTGGCGACGAGGCATGGTTGCTCGCGCACTATATCCATTTGCGGATGGCTACAGATTGGATACTGGCGAAATATGACCCGGCACATAAGTTGTTACGCGCAGACGGTCCGCTTTTCATCGACGTATTTCGGCGCAACGGCTTTACGCTCGACAGCAATGTTGCCGCGCTTTATCTACTGGATCGCATGACAGAAGTTGCCGAGTTTTGCGGGGATGCAGCGAGTGCCGAACGATATCGCAGCCGACGACGTGATATGTACAGCGGTATACGTCAGGAGCTGTGGAATAAGGATGAAAATGATCATTTTGTTACCCAGAAAAATCCGGACGGCACCACGCGCGACATGGTCGACTACGATGGCAACTTCGCCGCGCTTGCCTTCGGCGTGCCCGACGAGGCCGATGCGAAACGATTACTGCATCGATTGGATCGAGGCCTGCAAACCCATCCAAATATGCGCGGGACGTGGGTTTCAGAGCGACGATACGAAAAGGTGGACTGCTATGGTGATAATGACGGCGATTCCGACACTGCCATGGCCCGCATATGGTGGTTAGATATGGCTGCACGCGTGCGGATGGTCGATGGTGTTACCTTCGATGCGCTGCTTAAGAATCTTGAGTCGGATTTAGTGCGCGACGTTTGGATGCCGGAGAGATACGATGCGAATGGGCGCCCCGGTCATAACGATTACTATCACGAGTATCCCGATATCATCACCATAGTGCTGCGTGAGATGCGCTATGGCGTGCACGTAGGCATGCGCGAGGTGGTCATCGATCCATTCGGCGCGGCTAGCTTCGAACTCCGGCTCGGCAAGCTCA
>Ga0209332_1000018_pt1 | contig 41049 bp, 32 predicted proteins | sample BlaSpr_A8_OM3_M1_FD_187974 | JGI IMG/M metagenome (GOLD analysis project Ga0209332, IMG submission 187974) | Forest soil microbial communities from Thunder Bay, Ontario, Canada - Black Spruce, Ontario site 2_A8_OM3_M1 (SPAdes) (version 2) | ecosystem: Environmental > Terrestrial > Soil > Boreal...
TAGGCGTCAAAGCGGAAACGCCGGTCGCTACTCCCATTGCGTCAGTCTCCGAGCCCGCCGGATCCAGCGTTCCCGCCGTTCGGAAACGCCCGTAGCTATTTCAGGCGAAAGCTGGCGCAAGTCTGCTTTTTCAGGATTGAGATAGAGAGGAATTCGCACTGCGACCGCTATCAGGCCGCGACAACGCCTCCTGCAGGCTTGTCTGGAGCAACGCTCCTAACGTAACAGTCGGAGTGCACGGCGTTGCCCTTTTCATCGGTACAGGTGTCGGGTTGCAGCAGAGTCAGCGGCAGATTGCAGATCGAACAATTTATTTTCTGAGACTCAGAATTAGGGTCCATGCAGCACCTCTTTAATCTTCGATACTGGCGGAAGAGGACCAAAAACTACTACGACACTGTATCGGTTTCAAGTAAATTTTTGCTTGTGTACTGCGCCGCACAAAAACGAATGAGCCGCTCATCAACTCCGATATCCACTGAGGGACCAAGCTAGGTAAGAATGCTCGAAGTTTCCAATATGTGGAACGCTACCGGATTCCTTGTAGCGCGATAGTAACTCTTACCAAGAGGCTACCTCATCCGCGATTTGGGCCATGTGCTACCGAAACATTCGCACTTACCCTCCTTTTAGGCCACTACGAAGCCGGGAGACCAGATGCGATACCTGCTGTATGTCATCTTGTTAGGCGTAAGCATGCAGGCGCAGAGTTTCACAGCAAACAACAGCTTCAATCTTCCCGCTGCACCTTCCGCGCCTCAATTCTGGACAGTTGAAAACAGAATAAACGTCGGCATCCTGGCTGGGTTGATCGCCGCCGACGCGATCACAACACAGCGAGGACTGAGCGAGGGATACCGCGAAGCGAACCCCCTAATGCGCCCCTTTGTTACGCGCGGGGCATTGGGTGAGGCTGCAGGCTCGGCGTTAGGGTTTGGAACGGCAGTGGGAGCCGCATATCTGCTGCACCGAACGCACCATTACAAAGCAGAACGATTTGCGATGCGCCTGATGATTGCTGGCGAAGGCGGCTTCGTCGCCAACAATGTCTTGATCCTTCGCTAGATGCTTGAGCAGCGAGTTCTACGATCGGGGCTATCGATTTAGTTTGTTATCTCGATTGGGTTAAGCCCTGGTTTCGCGTTTATAATCGTTGTTGAGTCGAATTTCCTGGAGCGCGCAAGAAACCTCCGGCCCTCGGCGCGAATCTCTATACACCGAATCTCTATAAACAAGGAGTCTGCATGGCGCTTCAGAAGACGGACAAAATCTGGCACAACGGTAAGTTCATCAACTGGGACGACGCCACCCTGCATGTGATGTCGCATGTGGTTCATTACGGGTCTTCTGTGTTTGAGGGAATTCGATGCTACGCGTTGCCCAGCGGCCCGGCGATTTTCCGGGCGAAGGAACACATGCAGCGGCTCATCGACTCCGCCCGCATTTATAGAATTGATGTTCCTTTTACTCGCGATGAGATTATTCGCGGCATGGTCGAACTGGTAAAGCATAATGCGGTTTGGCCCTGCTACATTCGGCCCATTGTTCTGCGCGGTTATGGCGAAGCGGGCGTCAATCCGTTTAACTCTCCGACTGAAGTTTATATTTGCAATTATCCCTGGGGAAAATATCTGGGAGCCGACGCCACCGAAGGAGTCGACGTCTGCATTTCTTCGTGGACGAGAATCGCACCGAATACTTTGCCTGCAATGGCGAAGTCCGGTGCGAACTACATGAACTCGCAGCTCATCAAGATGGAAGCGATCACGAATGGATATGCCGAAGGGATCGCCCTCGATGTGAATGGGTTTGTCAGCGAAGGCTCCGGCGAAAATCTGTTTGTGGTTCGAAATGGCGTGCTCCATACGGCTCCGCTTGGCAATTCTGTGCTTCCGGGAATTACGCGCGACTCGGTGATGCAAATTGCGCGCGACCTTGGCATCAAGATTGTGGAACAGCAGATTCCGCGCGAGTCGCTTTACATCGCCGACGAAGTTTTCTTTACGGGGACGGCGGCTGAGATCACGCCTATCCGTTCGGTGGACAAAATTACGGTGGGCTCGGGCTCCATGGGGCCGGTCACCAAGGCGCTGCAAGCTGAGTTTTATGGCATAGTGCATGGGGAGAAGGCCGATCGCTATGATTGGCTGACCCCGGTTAGCGTGGGAGCAGCGAAGCAGCCGGTTAGCGTCTAACTGCGTTTGGCCGTGGTGGATTAAATACAACAGAGTCCGACTATGCGTGTAAGTGCAAGTGGGTCGCTGTCCTAGACAATCAAGGCGGCTTTGGTGGAGGCATACCCCGACTACACGATCCCAATTGGTGAGCCGGCTGGGGAGAGGTCCCCAGTGAACGAGAGGGTGGTGCGGTTCGATGTTCGGTATCTTAGGAATGATTACGTGGATGCGTTCTGGGATGATGCACACAGGAATAGTTTCCTCTTGCAGCCAGAAACAGAGTGGCCACTTTCTGTTGATCCGCTGGCATGGCTGCATATCCGGCAGGTACCGACGTAAGAGCGAACATTGCGATTGAGACGATGATCACAAAGTTACTAACAAAAGAAAGCCTGCCTGCGTTCATGAACCAGCCTCCACATTCAACGTAAATTTGTCTTTCTTTTTCACTTGGGCCGCATTGAGAAGGCGCAGAATTTGCGCCAAGCCGGTAGTGATGGGGGATGCGGAGGACAATTTTCTCCGCCGCACCGATTTCCTATGAGTTGAACCACGGCAGAGTGGAACCATGCATTCGAACCATGGCGGCGTCGAATATCCGGTTAGACACTCAACGACCAGTTTCCCAATTCACCGCTAGAGAAGTCGCGCTCATTTTAGATGAAGGTGTTTATCGAGGGCTGCCTGAGTTTTTTGTTGTAGTCGGCGTTTGCGCTTCAAGTTTTCCTGGGCTATAGTGGAGCCGCTGCCCGCGCCCACGGTTAGCATTCCTTATCCTTGATTTGACTTGAGCCTATTAATTACAGGAGAACATCCATGTCTGCTCCGACTGCCGATTTTGCTATGACCTATTGCGCAATGATGCTCGACGGCTTCGCACGAGAAGTTGAAACCACAAAGCGAGTTTTAGCCGCTGTGCCCGACGGCAAAAAGGATTACCGGCCCGATCCCAACGCCCGCACCGCGTGGGAACTGGCGTGGCACCTCGCCAACACAGACGTTCAGTTTCTTGACGGAATCGCCGATCTGAAATTCACCATGGGCGCGGCTGCGGAAAAGCCTAATACCGTGGCTGAATTGGTGGAATGGTACGGCCGGAATATAAAACGCGGCGTCGATCGCGTGCGGGCTTTATCAGCTCAGCAATTGCTCGCGCCGATTCAGTTTTTCACCTTCAATTTGCCGGCGGCGTTTTATCTGGGCTTCCTGAATAATCACAGCATCCATCATCGCGGCGAACTGGCGACTTATCTCCGTCCCATGGGATCGAAAGTGCCGGCAATTTATGGTGGAAGCTTCGATGAACCCTTCCAGGCGGCAGCTTGAGTGACTACTGAAGTCGTGAATTGCGGTGCCTCTCTACCCCGTGGAACTCCCGCGTGGGATCCGTCGTAGATTTGGGATCGATGGCAGAAGCGCGCCAGTTCGGAGCCAGGAATTAGACCGCCAAATACCCGCCGCCTCCGTCCAATGGTCAGGTGACTTCCGTCATCTCGTGCTCGTGGCCGCTTCGCGTCATGATAGCCATGTTCGCTGGAGTCCTGCCTGCATGAATATCGATGACCTGCTCCGCATTGCCATGGAGCGCCGCGCTTCCGACTTGCATTTGAAGGTGGGAAATTATCCTCACCTACGCATCGACGGCGATCTCGTGCCGCTGACCGACCAGCCGCGTGTGTCTGCCGAAGACATGTTGAATATGGCTTTCAGCATGATGTCGGCGCGCCAAAAGCAGAAGTTCAAAGAGATCGCTGAAATCGACATGGCCTATGGCGTGGCTGGGCTGGGGCGCTTCCGTGTGAACGTGTTTCAACAGCGCGGGAATGTTGGCTTGGTTCTTCGTGTTATTCCCACTAAGATTCGGGCGCTCGACGAACTCTTCCTGCCGAAAGTTGTGGAGCAGATTTGCGACATGCCGCGCGGCCTGGTTTTGGTCACCGGTGTGACGGGTTCAGGTAAGTCGACCACGCTCGCGGCGATGATCGATCGCATTAACTCGACGCGTGCGGAACACATTATTACGATTGAAGATCCCATCGAATTTTTGCATCGGGACAAGAAGGGATACGTCAACCAGCGCGAAGTGGAAGTGGATACGCCGTCGTTTTCCGCGGCCCTGCGAGCCTCGTTGCGTCAAGATCCGGACGTGATTCTGGTCGGCGAAATGCGCGATCTGGAAACGATTGGAACAGCGTTGCACGCGGCGGAAACCGGCCACATGGTTTTCTCCACGCTGCACACGCTGGATGCCGTTGAAAGCATCAACCGAATCATTGCAATTTTCCCTCCTCCGGAACAGAAACAGATTCGCCTGCAACTCGCGGCCGTGTTGCGTGCCATCGTCAGCCAGCGCCTGGTGCGGCGGTCCGATTCTGAAGGAAGAGTGCCGGCGGTCGAAGTTATGGTGTCTACGTCCTACATTCGAGAATGCATTCTTGTGCCCGAAAAGACGCGCGCCATTCGCGAAGCGATCTCCTCCGGCACGTCGCAATACGGAATGCAGACGTTCGATCAATCGCTCTGGGATTTGTTCCAGGCGGGGCTTGTCAACTACGAAACGGCTCTTGAGAGCGCGTCGAATGCGGACGAATTCAAATTGCGCATGCAGGGAATTGCGTCGACATCGGATATTTCGCGGAACTCCATGCAGTCGGCCGGTTTTGGACGCTGAGCATAAGCGGTCATTGATTTTGTCCTGTTGAACGGTTGCTTGAAAACTTGCTTCTGCTGAAACTTGGGCGCGCCTCGGCGCGCCCTCTTTTGTTAGGACCTAATTCTTCAGAGTGCTTTGGACATTCGGACGAGGTGCACCGGTATCTTCGCAACTTGATCTGGCGGGAAGGACAATGCGCCGGCCTCGACATATCCGAAGCGCTGGTAGTAGGCGGGCAGCTCTTTGCGCACATTGACGAAAGTGAGATCCATGAACCGGCATCGGGCGGAGCGACAATGCTGCTCGGCGGCAGCAATGAGTCGAGAGCCAATCCCACTGCGCTGCCGTTTTGGATCAACGGCTAGTAACCCGAAGTAACCACGCTCGCCGCGAATCTCGACGTAGACAGAACCAGCCAATGCGCTAGCTTCGAACAGGAGGAAGAACGCACCTTGCTGAAAAAGCGCAGCAACTTTTTCTGGATTGGTTCGATCGGCGTCAATGAAGAAACGCTCTGAGACAAATGCCGCGTTCACCAAGCGAGCGATTGTGGCCGCATCGGCAGGTTCGGCAACACGTAAGCTTGAAGAAAAGGGCAACGGATGGATTTTACTGCAGGCGTATGCGTTCCGCGGAAGCAAAGCAAATACAGAGGTCCTTCGCTTCGCTCAGGATAACAACACTAGGGTGCGTTGCGGCGGCAAACTCTGCGGCGTTTCGAGGTGCAATATATTCGAGAGGGGATATGGAATGACGGGCTAATTGGGCTTGCGGAACTTGTTATCGGCCAGATAGCGCAGCATGATGGCATCGGTGGCGCTTTGGAACTGCCGCTCCATCTCAGGGACCACGGCTGGAGCATCCTGGCGCAGGCTTTGACGAAATTTTTCGCCCATCTCGGAATCGCTGGTCACAACCTGCATATAGAACCAGAGAAAGTGTCGCATTTGATCGACGGCGGACTTCAGCACTTGAATGGATTCCATCTCTGGCTGGTTGGCGAGAGCTTCCATCAGTTCAGGGTCGGTTGGCGCTTGCATGGCGGCGCAATTCAACTCGCGCTGAATTACGCGCAGATCATCAGTGACGTGCAAAATCCGAAGGCGAATCTCTTCCATGCTTTCCCGGTTCTCACGATCCATAAGGCCCCTTCCAAGCAGAGCTTGTCCCGCACCATGCGTCATACCAAGATCGCACCACGCAGGGGAAGCGAAAAGATTCCTCGTGTGCATGAGCTTCGGTAATTGAAGTTACCTTAGGTTACAAGCCGCAAGGGGCAAGCGGTTTCAAGCATTCCGGTGGCGGGCCGATGAACTGGGCGACAATTTTCCATAACTTTAACCAAGTGAGAGCCTGGGTGTGATACAAACGGGGCGAGATGACATCACCGCAAACGGGCCTCGTGCGGGCCATTGGCCGTTGGAGTCTGGCCGCACTGGCGGTGAACTCCATTATCGGAAGCGGCATCTTTGGATTGCCCGCAACAGTGGCTGGGCTTCTAGGGAAACGCAGCATAGTGGCTGTGGCGCTCGCAGGGGCCGCCATGGGCATCATCATGGCGTGCTTTGCGGAGGTGGCCTCGCAATTTTCTGAGGCGGGTGGCCCGTACCTTTATGCACGCGCAGCCTTTGGACGGCTGACCGGCATCGTCGTTGCATGGATGCTGTACTTGTCGCAGACAGCAGCTCCAGCGGCGAATGCAAATTTATTCGTTATTTATCTAGCTGAGTTTTGGCCCGCGGTTAAGGAGCCTTGGCCGCGCTTTATCATCCTGACCGTCCTGGTGGGACTTCTGGCGGCGATCAATGCTCTTGGCGCTCGCCAGGGTACTTCGGTGAGCAACATATTGACGGTTGCGAAAATTGTACCGCTGCTGATGGTGGTAACTGCAGGAGCTGCGGTTACCATCGTTCACCACACGCCGTGGGGTCCATCGCCGGCGATGCCACTTGCGACCTGGATGAAGGCCATGGTGCTTTTGATTTTTGCGTATGGTGGATTTGAGTCCGCGGTGGCGCCCATGAGTGAGGCGAAGAATCCCAGGAGAGATGCCGCCTTTGCTATATTCACGGCACTCATTACCTGCATCGTGATCTACACCCTTGTGCAATGGGTAGTTGTAGGAGTGCTCGGGCCGGGTGCTATCACGGATCGTCCATTGGCCGATGTGGCGCGCGTCACCATGGGCAATCGCGGTGCTGCACTGGTCGCGCTCGGGGCGCTGGTCTCCGTTTATGGCTATTTGAGCGCCAAACTTCTAGCGATGCCGCGCGTCACTTTCGCTCTAGCGAAAAGTGGCGACCTGCCAAAGATTTTTGCCAAGGTGAGCCCGACCTTCCAGACTCCCAGCTTTTCGATTTTCTTCTACGCTGTGGCCGTGTGGGGCCTGGCGATTGCGGGGAGCTTCGCCTGGAACGTTACCCTATCTGTTGTGGCGCGGCTGTTCTACTATGCCGTAGTTTGTGCCGCTTTGATTGCTTTGCGTCGAAAACAGCCGCAGGCCGCGCGTTTCCGCCTGCCCGCTGGACCATTGTTTGCGGTCCTGGGAATCGCTATTTGCCTGGCATTGGCGATGCAGGCGGATTTAAGTAAGTCGGCGATCCTGGCGGCCACACTGGCGGCGGCAGTTTTGAATTGGGCATGGGCGCGGCGAAGAAATCGCGTGAACGTGAGCAACTGAGATTGCGATTGGATTGTACTCGCCGTGATAATCTCTCCCGAATGAAATCTTGCATCCTGCTTCTACTTTGTTGCAGTTTCCTGCTTGCTCAAGACGCACAAACCGCGAACAAGGAATTCAAAACATTCAAAACTGAAAATAACGTGGCTGTACCGATGCGCGACGGAATCGAGCTGCGAGCAGACGTCTTGCGCCCCGCAGTTGGAGAAAAGTTCCCAGTGTTGGTCTATCGCACGCCCTACGGCAAAGACGCGGCACAACGTGAGTACATGACATTTAAGCGTGCTGTAGAACAGGGCTACGCAGTGGTAATCGTTGACGTCCGCGGCCGCTACCATTCTGCGGGTGAGTTTCGACCGTACGAAAATGAAGGCCGCGATGGATACGACACCATCGAGTGGGCCGCAGCCCAGCCGTGGTCGAACGGGGCTGTGGGCACGTTTGGACTTTCTTACCCTGGCGCTGTGCAGTGGCTGGCAGCGGTTGAAAATCCTCCACATTTGAAGGCGATGGTTCCGGCAATGACTTTTTCGACGCCGCAGAACTTCTTCTTCGCGGGCGGAACATGGGATATGTCGTGGATGGAGTGGATTTGGGACAACATTGCCTGGGATATTCGGGTGAAGAAGAATCTTCCCGGCCCTCGCACTTATGAAGAATCTCTGGCGGATTGGAAAATAGAAGGGCCCAAGATGCAGCGCGCTCTGCCGTTGACGAACGTTCCTCAACTTCAGCAAGTAGCGCCTTTCTATTTCGATTGGCTGCATCATCCTGCTGAAGATGCATGGTGGAATTGGAGCGAACTGCGCGGCAAATATGGCCGTACGCATGCCGCCGTGTTGAATCTCTCCGCGTGGTATGACGATAACTATGGGCCGGAGGGGGCGACTACGAATTATGCGGGCCTACTCAAGTCGCGTGCCGGAGATAAAGATCCGCAAACTCACTTGCTACTCGGCCCATGGGTGCACGGTGTGGATAACACTGCGAAGACGAAATCAGGCGAGCGAGAGTTTGGCGTCTCGGCGGCAATTGATTATGACGATGTTGTATTGCGGTGGATGGATCGCTATCTAAAAGGAGTAGAGAATGTCGTAGAGCGCGAGAAGCCGGTGCGCTATTTTGTTATGGGTGCAAATCAGTGGCGAGACTCGGATGTATGGCCGCCTCGGGCGCAGCGAACGCAGTTCTTTTTTGCGCCGGCCCAAACCGGAGATCAGCTCGGCAAGCTGGTTGAGCGCCCCCACGCGCCCAAATCGGAAAGTTTCAGCGCGTTTGCCTCCGACCCCGCTAATCCTGTAATTAATGATTACGAATCATCTGGCGCGCATGACTATCGCAAACTGGCTGATCGCGCGGATGTACTCAGCTTCGATTCGTCGATTCTCAGCCGCGACGCAGAAGTCACGGGGCCAATTCAGGCGCGCATGTTTGTCTCCTGCGATTGTCGTGACTTTGACTTGTGGGTGCGGCTTGAAGATGTTTCTCTGGATGGGACGGCTTTTAATTTGATGAGCCCCGGGCTAGATGTTTTGCGCGCCAGCTATCGCGATTTGGCTCGCGGGCGGCAGTGGCTGGAGCCTGGAAAAGTTTACGAACTCGACCTCAATAATCTGATCACCAGCAATGTGTTTCTAAAAGGGCACCGGATACGAGTGCAAATCTCGGGCAGCTTCTATCCAAACTTCTCGCGGAATCTTCAGAGCGGTAAATCAGAAGTAGATAGCGCGGACGCGAAAAAAGCTCGCATACGAATATACAGCGACGCACAGCATCCATCGCAGATTGTCCTGCCAGTGGTTGAGAGTGAAAGTGTCAAATAGTTTGTCATTCATAGGTGGAGGCCCCTTGTACAAGCTTCATCTTATTTTTCTATTTGCAGGTTTGTCCGCAGTAGGGTGTCTGGCACAGCGCGAACAAGTGCTCAAGCAGATTGATCTGCCTCATCCTTATTACTTCAGGGAAATGTATCTGCCGCAGCTGACCACGGGGCCGAGCGCAGCAGCATGGTCGCCGGATTCGCGAAGCCTCGTGTACTCGATGGCAGGTTCACTGTGGCGGCAAGAGCTCGGCAGCACCAAGGCGGAGCAAATTACAGCCGGGCCTGGCTATGATTATCAGCCGGATTGGTCCTCTGACCGGCGCTGGGTTGTCTTTGCACGTTACAATCACGATGCTGTCGAACTATGGTCGCTGGATACGAAGGATGGAAAAACGCGACAGATAACTTCGGGGGGGTCGGTGAATCTCGAGCCCCGGTTCTCGCCGGATGGCAAGAGGGTGGCCTTTGTATCGACATCTTATAAAGGACACTTTCATATCTTCGTAGGAAGATTTGCCGAGGGCTTACTCAGCGATGTGCGGCAACTTACTCAGGAGAATGTCAGCACTCTTCCTCGTTATTACTACAGCAAGATAGATCACGAGATCAGTCCGGTGTGGACGTGGGATGGGTCGGAGATATTGTTTGTCTCCAATCGAGGCCACATTCACGGCACTGGTGGATTCTGGAAAATAAAGGCGGAGCCGGGTGCCGAGGCTCACGAGATTCATTACGAGGAAACTAACTGGAAGGCGCGTCCCGATTTTTCGCCGGACGGTAAGCGGATGGTTTATGCGTCATATCTAGGACAAACGTGGCATCAGCTTTGGGTTATGCCAGCGGGCGGGGGAGATGCATTTCCAATTTCCTACGGCACTTTTGATAACGTGAATCCGCGCTGGTCACCCGATGGTTCGAAGATCGCATTCATCTCCAATCGAAACGGAAATACTTCGCTGTGGGTGCAGACGATCCCAGCGGGTGAACAAACAGAAGTAATCGCAAGCGAGAGAAAGTATCTAAGACCCATGGGACGGATATCGCTAAGTGTGGTCGATTCACTCGGAAGGCCTTTAGCGGCAAGAGTTTTCCTTACTGCCGCTGATGGACTCGCCTATGCTCCCGATAATGCTTGGATGTACGCTGATGACAGCTTCATTCGCGCGGAGCGACCCTTTGAGGCTCACTACTTCGATACAACTGGAACTGAAGTTACGGTGCCCGCAGGCAATATTGAAGTCGACGTGATGCGCGGGTTCGAAAATCATTTTGAACAGCGCAAGGTTGAGGTGAAACCCAACGGAATTGCACAACTTACTGTCCGACTAACTCCTCTTGCCAACCAAACGGAGGCTAAGTCGAATTGGGTGAGCGGCGATGTTCATGTGCATATGAACTATGCCGGGACTTATCGGAATACTCCGTCGCATCTCGTTGAGCAAGCCGCGGCTGAAAACCTGGGGATTGTCGAAGACCTCATCGTGAACAAAGAGCAACGCATCCCAGACATGGCATATTTCTCGCCGCAACTGGATCCGGCTTCCACAGCGGACCATCTGTTGCTGCATGGGCAGGAGTTTCACACGAGTTACTGGGGACACCTGGGATTGCTCAACCTTACTCATAACTTCATTCTTCCCGGATACGCGGGTTATCCCAATACGGCAGCTGCCAGCCTTTATCCGGCTAACGCGGACGTAGCCGACATGGCTCACGAACAAGGTGCGCTCGTGGGATACGTTCATCCTTTCGATAGTTATCCCGATCCGGCGAAGGACACTTTTCTTACCGCTGAGTTGCCGGCCGATGTTGCACTCGGCAAGGTGGATTACATTGAAGTGCTCGGCTTTTCCGATCACAAGTCGACGGCCGAGGTGTGGTACAAGCTGCTGAATTGCGGCTTTCGTCTACCGACCGCGGCAGGTACGGATTTCATGGGGAACTATGCATCGTTGCGCGGGCCGGTGGGTTTGAATCGTGTGTATGCTGAAGTCGAGCCCGGGCCGCTAAAGGTCCAGCCATGGCTTGCCGCGATCAAGGCGGGAAAGACATTCGCGACGAATGGTCCGCTGTTGCGCTTTTCTCTTGGCGGACAAGGAGTTGGCGGCGAAGTGCGGTTGGGCAAAAAACAGGAGGCGCATTTTTCAGCGCAGATGAATTCAATCGTTCCGATCGATCATCTGCAAATCATCTGTAATGGAAAAGTTGCGCGCGAGCTTACGATGGACAGCGATCGAACGTCGGCGCACGTGGACGGCTCGATCCTGCTCGAAGCCAGCGGTTGGTGCGTTCTGCGGGCGTTCAGCGATATGGCGGAGTATCCAATTCTTGACTTGTATCCGTACGCGACGACTAGTCCGGTGTATGTAAGACTGGCTGGCGCGCCGCTTCACAATGCCGCAGATGCCGCTTATTTCGTAACATGGATCGATCGGCTGATCGCGTCTACGAACGCTAATACAGCGTGGAATACCGACGCTGAGAAACAGTCAGTGCTCTCGATGTTGCAGCAGGCGAGAGCGAAGTACGCAAAGTTCGCGGAGTAGCCGCGGGTAATTTTCAGAAATTAAATATGCGCGTAATTATTGCGGGCGGCGGCACGGGCGGGCATGTAATCCCCGCCTTGGCTATTGCCCAACAACTGAAGAAGCAGTTCGCGGCCGAGGTTCTTTTCATTGGAACTGCGCGCGGTATTGAAACTCGACTGGTGCCGCAGGCCGGATTTCCGCTGGAACTTATTCAGGTTGGAGCGCTGAAGAATGTCAGCCTGATGACGCGCGCGAAGACGATGTTCGATTTGCCACGAGCTATTGCGGCGTCTTCGCGCATGATCACGGACTTCGATCCTGAAGTTGTGGTCGGTGTCGGCGGGTACGCGTCTGGGCCGGCAATGGTGGCGGCGATTCGCCGACGACTTCCGACCTTGGCCTTCGAGCCGAATGTGGTTCCCGGGTTTGCCAATCGAATGATTGCGCGCTGGGTTTCCGCGGCGGCTGTGCACTTTGAAGAAACCTGCCGTTATTTTCCGCACTGTAAAGTTACCGGCGTCCCGGTGCGCGAAGCCTTTTTTAGCATTCCCGCTGATCGGGCCTTAACCGGTGGTGTACCCACGCTTCTTGTGTTTGGGGGCAGTCAGGGAGCTCGCGCGATTAATCAGGCGATGATCGAGTCGCTTCCTGGGTTGAGCGCGAAGATTCCCGGCGTCCACGTGATTCACCAGACCGGGCAGCGCGATTACGATCGCGTTCTGGCCGCGTACCAGCGGTCGGGAATCTCAGGAGAAGTCCACAAGTTTATTGACGATATGCCTGCTACATTCGGACGTGCCGATTTGCTGGTGTGCCGATCGGGCGCGAGCACGGTCGCTGAAATCGCGGCGGCAGGGAAGCCGGCGATTTTTGTGCCGTTCCCGGCAGCAGCAGACGATCACCAGAATGTGAACGCTCGGGCGCTGGAGCGAGCTGGCGCCGCTGTCGTAGTGGAAGAAAGCAACCTGGGTGCCGCTTACTTGGTCGATACGATTGCGGCGCTCATTGGCGATGGGGGGCGCCTTCAGAGCATGTCTTCGGCGGCGCAGTCGCTGGCCCATCCGAAGGCCGTCGAGGAGATTGCGGAGATGGTGCTGGGGCTTGCGCGCGGGAACCAAATGATTGACGATGTTCCTCAAACTGGCTTGTCATCCTGAGCGAAGCGAAGGACCTCTGCATTCCTGCGCTGCAGGCGAATTCGTAGGTCCTTCGCTTCGCTCAGGATGACACGGCATTCGTTCGATAATCTTCCTGGTGTGCGGTTTCTCTACTGTGGAATCGTCTATTATCAAGCTTCGTATTAAATTTTCTCGATTTGAATTTTCGGGGTGACTTTCAGCTAACTAGATTTCATGTTTGCCAAGATTCAACGCATACATTTCGTCGGCATCGGCGGCATCGGCATGAGTGGGATTGCCGAGGTGTTGCTTAACCTCGGTTATAAGATTTCAGGCTCCGACCTGAAGAATTCTGCGGTTACGCAGCGCCTGGCCGGGCTCGGAGCTTCTACTTTTGCCGGACACGCCGCCACCAACGTTGCCGGGGCGGATGTCGTGGTGACGAGCTCCGCAATACCGATAGATAACGCTGAGATTGTGGAGGCTCGTCGCTTACACATTCCGGTGATTCAGCGTGCGGAGATGTTGGCCGAGCTTATGCGGCTCAAGTACGGAATCGCGGTCGCCGGCATGCATGGCAAGACGACCACGACTTCAATGGTCGCCTCGGTGCTGGCCGCCGGCGGCCTCGACCCCACGGTTGTGGTTGGAGGACGGGTCGATGCGATGGGGTCCAACGCCCGCCTGGGGAAGTCGCAATTTTTGGTGGCTGAGGCCGATGAAAGCGACCGGTCGTTCTTGAAGCTGTCTCCAATTTTGTCGGTGGTCACGAACATCGACCGTGAGCACATGGACTGTTATCGTGACATGCGCGACGTGCACCGGACGTTTCTCGAATTCATGGAGCGCGTTCCGTTCTATGGAATGGTCGTCGGCTGCAATGACGATATGGTGCTGCGGCGATTGCTGCCGCGGGTTCATCGCCGGGTGACAACCTATGGAACCAGCGAGGGGTCAGATTTTCTGATTCAAATTCGAAAGCCGATCGGAACGCCGCTGTCTTCAGCAGAATACAAGCCTCTCATCCGTTTTGAGGTTACCTATAACTCGAAGGAGCTGGGAGAATTCACTCTGCACGTGCCGGGAGTGCACAACGTTCTTAACGCAACCGCGGCCATTGCTGTGGGCACAGCTCTCGACATTCCGACGGAGCAGATTCGTTCCGGCCTGGCTACATTCCGCGGAGTTGATCGCCGCTTTCAACTCAAAGGCGTGGCAGCAGGCGTCAGCGTAATTGACGATTATGGGCATCATCCCACGGAAATTCGCGCCACGCTCGCTGCAGCGCGGCAGTGTGGATACCGGCGTGTGCATGTTATTTTTCAGCCGCATCGCTTCACCCGCACACGCGATTTGATGGATGAATTCACCACAGCTTTCGCAGATGCCGACTCTCTTTGTTTGCTCGATATTTATCCGGCGAGTGAGAGGCCAATCGAGGGAATCACGTCGCAGGCGCTGGTCAGCCGCGTTACGGCAGCAGGGAAGCACGGCGTCATTTATAGTCCATCGTTTTCCGATGCTACAGAGTCGGTGGCCGCGTTGGCGCATCCCGGCGACATGGTGCTGACTTTGGGCGCGGGAAGCGTCTCGCAGCTCGGCGGAATGATTCTGGAGAAGCTCGAAACGACTGCCACTCCAAATATTTCGAGGTAAAGTGTCGAACTACTTGTGACTGTGGAAATCATTTTTCATTTGAACCAATTTCGCACTGTCTCAATACGCGAAAACAAGTTATAGTATTTTTGCTCAGCGGTTTTCTGTCGACAACTGACTCGAAAGAGTGGCCCGGAAATCAAGTTCCACCGCGGTCCAGGAAGAATTGTACCCCCTTCCTAATGAGTCTCCCGAGCGGGAGGCGTTCGACGATGCACGGCTCGTCGACTTGGAGGCGGAGCAGGAATCTCCTTTCCTGCGTGGGCAGAAGCGAGTCTCGGTCCGTCGCGGATCACTTCCGAAAAAAACTGCGAACCGGTTACTGTGGGGCGCGGTTGCGGTTGTCGCGTTAGCGATTGTGGGAACTGCTGCCTTGAGCCTCTATCGCTACGGCAAGCACTCCTGGCGGTTTCGCATCGATTCCAGCGATCAAATTGAAGTTGCCGGCGCCGATCATGTGGCTCACGCGCAGATCATGGAAGTAATGGGCGGCGATATTGGCCGCAACATTTTCTTTATTCCTCTCGCCCAGCGGCAGCAGCAACTTGAGCAAATTCCGTGGGTGGAGTCAGCGAGCGTCATGCGCTTCGTGCCCAATCGCCTGCGCATCGAGATTCACGAACGCACGCCGGTAGCCTTTGCTCGTATCGGCTCCCACATTTCGCTGATCGATGCGGGCGGCACGCTGATGGAACTCACGCCCGGCATCAAACATAAATATTCATTTCCTGTGATTGCGGGCATGAGCGCCAGCGAGCCGCTTTCGACTCGATCCGCGCGGATGAAAATCTATAACGCTCTGGTTCGCGCCCTCGATTCGACGGGCGCGCGTTATTCGCACGAGCTCAACGAAGTCGATCTGAGCGATCCCGAGGACGTGAAAGTTCTGGCCTCCGATGCGAGTGGGGAAGTGCTCGTGCATCTTGGTTCTGGTAATTACCTGCAGCGCTACAAAACTTTTGTGACGCACGTGCTGCAATGGCGGCAACAATTTGACAAGTTGGAATCCGTCGACCTCCGCTATGACGGCCAGATTATCGTGAATCCCGATCTCGATGGAATGACGCGGTTGCCGGCCCTGACTCCGGCGGCGGCCAAGGCTGCAATGGCGGCCGGTGTGAAGTCGGCAGCCATTATGAATTACGAGAAATATGTGGCGCCTTCTGCTGGCAAGAGCGCCGCACCGGCTGCGGCGAAGAAAGATGCAAAGCCAAAGGCCCCGGCGAAACCGAAGGCGCCTGTTCATGCCGCCGCGGTGCATCACATTCCAACCCGTCATCCTGTGGTCAAAGAAGCGGCGGCGAAACAAGCATCAGCTAAGCCAGTCCCAGCTAAGACAGCTGCAACGAAGGCACCACCCGTGATTCAAGCCTCGTCGAAAACAAAGTCGAAGCCCGCGCCCATCGTTGCGTCTGCTAATGGGGCGGCGGCTCATCGAGCAGTCGCCGCACCGGCATCCGCCCAAAAGAAACCAAGCGCTGTCATTCTCAAGGAGACGCCGCAGAATTAGCGAAATTATTTATGCCGAGCCACGGTCCCAACTTCATCACCGCAATCGACGTAGGCAGCGCCAAAACTTCGGTGCTGGTCGCCGAAGTTACCGAGAACGGATTGCGTTATCGAGGCCACGGGATCAGCGAATCGCGAGGGATGCGGAAAGGCGTTATCACCGAACTCGACAAAGCCATCAGCAGCATTCAAAAAGCGGTGGAGCACGCGGAGGATGTAGCCGGCATTCCGATTGAGCATGCACTGGTGGGGATGGCGGGCGCGCATATTCGCGGCATGAATAGTCATGGCGGAATCACTTTCGGCACTCGCTCGCGCGAAATCGGCCGCGATGAAATTCGGCAGGCCGTCGATAAGGCCCGCACTTTGCCCTTGCCCGCCGACCGCGAGATTCTTCATCTGCTGCCGCAGGAATTCATTCTCGACGACCAGCCTGGAGTGCAGGATCCGACTGGCATGATGGCGACGCGACTCGAAGTGCGTGTTCACATCGTGACCGCATCTGCGAGCGCCGCGCAAAACCTGGTGACGGCCGTCAATAAGGCAGGAGTGCACGTCGACGACACTATCTTTGAGCCGCTTGCGTGCGCCGATTCCGTGTTGCGTTCGGACGAGCGCGAACTCGGCATCTGCCTGACCGATCTCGGCGCGGGCTCTTGCGATTTGATTGTTTTTCAGCAGGGAGCGGTTGCACACACGGCGGTCGTGCCGATTGGCGGCGACCACTTTACGAGCGATCTTTCTGTAGGGATGTGCACCGGTCTCGCCGATGCGGAAGCGCTCAAGAAAAATTTCGGCAACGCGGTTCCCACTCTCATTCCGGAAGGCAATGAAATTGAAGTGCCGTCAGTTGGATCGCGTCCCTCGCGCATGATGCCGCAGCGCATGGCAGGCGAAATTCTCGAGCCGCGCGCTCGTGAGCTTTTCGAGTTGGTGCGCGAAAATCTGCGCCACGCTGGCGTTCTGGAGCATTGCATCGCCGGACTTGTGCTAAGCGGCGGAGCGTCTCGACTTCCTGGAATTTTAGATGTTGCGGAATCGGTACTGCGCAAAGCGGCGCGACTCGCGTGGCCGATGCCGATGGCGAAGATGCCGTCGTTTATGGCCGAGCCCGAGTTCGCGACCGTGTTAGGCATGGTTTATTACGGACATCGCGCTCGCCTCGCCCGTGGCCTGCAAGAGCCCGGCTTTGGCTCGCGCATGAAAGCTTTATTTGCGAGGAAGGGCGCGTAGAAATATGTTGGTGGGGGACCGGGCGGGGACGCCCGGTGCTCCATTGAAACCGATAATGAGAACCGGCAACCGAGAACTAAATCTACGAGGTGAATCATGACTGAAGACAACGGACTCCGCATATCCTTCAACGAAGAAGCCCGCAACGATGCACGCATCAAGGTTATCGGTGTCGGTGGCGGCGGCAACAACGCGGTCAATCGCATGATTGACTCGGGCATGGAACACATCGAATTCATCGTCGCGAACACCGATCTTCAGGCGTTGCGCATGTCGCGTGCGGCCACCAAGATTCAACTCGGCGTCAAGTTGACCAACGGCCTTGGAGCCGGAGCGAATCCTGAAATTGGGCGCAAGGGAGCGCTCGAAGATTCCGACAAACTAATCGAAGCCATGGAAGGCGCAGACATGGTTTTCGTTACTGCCGGCCTTGGCGGCGGCACCGGTACCGGAGCCGCGCCCATCATCGCCTCGCTGGCGAGCGAAATGGGGGCTCTCACTGTCGCAGTCGTCACCAAGCCTTTCGCCTTTGAGGGAAAACGCCGCATGCAGCAGGCGGAGCGCGGCATCGCTGAACTCATGGAGTCGGTCGATACCACGATTGTCATTCCCAACGAGAAGTTGCTCGCCGTCGCCGAGAACGCGGGTTTTTTCGAGTCCTTCCGCATCGCCGACGACATTCTTCGCCAGGGCGTGCAAGGGATCTCCGACATCATCACCATCCCCGGCATCATCAATCGCGATTTTGCCGACGTAAAAGCGATCATGGCAGGCATGGGTTATGCGGTAATGGGCACGGCAACCGCGTCCGGTGAACATCGAACCGTGGAGGCCGCCCAGCGCGCCATTGCCTCGCCCCTGCTCGAAGCCGGAGCGATCGATGGAGCGCGCGGAATCCTCATCAATATTACCGGGTCAAATTCGCTGAAGCTCGCAGAAGTGCAACAAGCCTGCACTATCATTCAAAATGCAGCTCATGAAGATGCAAACATTATTTTCGGCGCGGTGCTTGACGAGAAGATGAAAGACGCGGTGAAGATCACGGTGATTGCGACCGGCTTCAAAGAAGAAGACATGCGTCGCCTGCGACAGCAGGAGAACTACGATCCGGTCATATTGTCGAGGAACGCATCGCGAGATAGTGCATGGGATAGTCCTCGCCCGCGCGATCGCTATGTCGTTTCCGATCAAGCCGCGGAGCCGGAACCGTCATTTGAGCCCGAGCCGGTTTTTGAGCCCGAGGCGGTAGCAATCTGCGAAACCTCGAAGGCGAATCACAACGATGTGATTGCGCTCGACGGGTTGCGGACTGTCGCCCCGGTCTATCAGGGAGAAGATCTGGACGTGCCCGCGTTCCTGCGTAAAAGAACGGACGTTATGTAGATTACTCCTCGCCGTATTTTTTGTAGTAGCTAGAAAGAGAGCCCAAGGTCCGGCCTTGGGCTTGTTTATTACCAATGTTTTTTCGCGGCGCAGGATTTAAAGTTTACCTAACACGAAGTTTTTAAAAATGTCGTATTTATCACCCGCTAAGAAAACTCTACTTATTTTATTCATACTGGCGGCTGCGTTGGAACTTCTTCTGCGCGGTCCCGTCCGTTTTCTGCAAGCAAGCGACGTCAATGATTTCATCTCACCTTATGTTCAATCGAAGGCCCTATTAGAAGGGCTTGATCCATACAGTCCAGAAGTGTTGGTGCAGCTTTGGCCGAACCGCGGAGAGTTTAAAGAAATCATCTCTAAAGATCTCGCGGAACACCAATTGATTGCCAGGCGCGGATTCCCCACCGCCTATCCCCTTACTTGTCTTTTACTACTCACCCCACTAGCTGCGATGCCTTGGAAGGCCGCTTACCTGGTTTGGCTGGCGCTTACTCTTTGCCTAGTTGCATGTTTACTCTGGTCGCTGATGGCGTTGTGCGATTTTGATAAAAACGATTGGCGAGCTTACGTTTTCCTCGCCGTCGCCCTTGCGCTAGCTCCGCTGCACACCGCTTTGGCCAAAGGGAGCATAGTGATTCCCGCCGTGGCGCTCTGCGGTATTGCGCTGCTCGAAGCGAACCGTTCGCGGCACGATTTTCTTGCCGGGATTTTGTTCGGAATCGCGGTAGGGTTAAAGCCACAAATCGGTTTGCCGTTTGTCGCCTACTATTTTTTCCGCCAGCGTTGGAAGCCCGTTCTTGCCGCCTGCGGTATCGTGGCGGTGACGGCAACGGCGGCAATGATGCGGCTTGCGATGAGCGGAGCGCCGTGGCTTCAAAACTATCAAAATGACAACCGAGTTCTCTTCCTTACTGGGGCTTTAAGCGATTTTACGGAACGAAATCCGATGCGCTTCGGGTTGATTAACCTTCAGGTTCTTTTTTACGCCATTGGGCACCGCGTCAGGACTGCCAACAGCTTCGCTCTGCTTGCATCAGCTTTTCTTTTTGCGCTCTGGATTTTACTTCTCTTGCGGACTAAGCCAATTGATGCGATGTTGCCAATAAGCGCGATTGCCGTTATCAGCCTGTTTCCCGTCTACCACAGAATGTATGACGCCTTCCTGCTTATTTTCCCCCTGGCTTGGAGTCTTAAGACGTCTTCTTCAGGTAAGAACAAACTGGCGTTCGGCACCTTTCTCCTGATACTGCCATTCCTGGTGCCGGGTGGGTCTCTGTTAGAACATCTTCAGTTTCGTGGTCGAATACCGGGCGCTGTGAAGCAGTCATGGTTCTGGAATGACGTAATGCTGCCTCATCAGATATGGATTTTGCTCTTCTTAAGCTTGCTGCTTCTGGCGCAAATGTTCTTGTTGCCGCGCCACACCGCCGGTCGGCGGCCTGACGGAGAAACGCCCAACACGCGCATCTCCGTCAGGACCGAGATGCAAGCCCACGCTACTTGAAGAATTCCGCCATATTGGACCCAGACCCCGCTGCACCGGGAAAAGTGGTCAGACCCAATCCCTGCATCATCAATCGAAGCGTGTTCTGGTGCTGATAGAACGTCGTCGACTTATATCCCAACTTCGAAAATTCAGGACTCACTGTGACCCACGCCACACGCCCACCACCATGATTATTGTCATTGCCGGACTCGTCGAAAAGGATAATCAGCAATCCGCCATCCTTGAAAGTGCTGCTGGCGATGAGCGGCGCAATATTTTTCTTCAGCCAACCGTCGGCGGTAGCGAGAGAGCAATTATGCGCGTCATTACACAAATTCGGAGTGATGAACGAATACTGAGGAAGGTGGCCGTTCGCCAGATCGCTGGCAAATTCCGTGAAGGGGACCAGATTTAGTTTCTCGCTGCTGCTATTGACGACATCCGAAAAAAACGACAGCGGACAGTGTCTTCGCACATAATTGCCGACATCGGGCTGGATATAGCCCGTGTTGGGAAGGCTCTCCTCATACGCTTTCCAGGTCTTGCCTGCGGTCAAAAGATGGCGCACCACGTTATCGGCGGTTACCGTGCCGGTATAGCTGTCGTTATTGGTGATGATCTGTCCCGTTGTCAGCATGAAATAATTGCCGATTGAGGGATGGGTGTTGGCGTAATACTGCGTCCCCAGGCCATAGGTTTTGGCGAGGCCGTTGAAGTAGGGCATTGAAGAATTGCCAATCACGCTGGAGTAGTTATTGTTTTCTTCCACGACGATGAACACATGCTTGAATGCCGGCAGGTTCTGCGCAAAACCCGAAACGGACAGCAATAGAAGCAAAAGACAACGTAAATAGCTGAACATATTTTAACCTCACTGGGAGAAATACGAAGCGGCGAGAGGGAACACTATAAGTAACTTTCCCTAAGCATCGCCTCTCGCAGTGAGGCCGTCAAAATCGGAAGTTCATCGTTGGGAGGATATCCAGCCGTTAATCCTGGTTTCCAGCATATCGAGTGGCAGCGGGCCCTGGTCCAGGACGGCATCATGAAACTCGCGCAAGTCAAATTTCGGCCCGAGTTCCTTCTGCGCCCGCCCCCGCAGCTCCAGAATCCGCATCTGCCCCATCTTGTAGGACAGCGCTTGCGCGGGCCACGCGATGTAGCGATCCACTTCGGTGTTGATATTTTCGTCGTCCATGGCAGTGTGCTCGTGAAAAAAGTCGACCATCTGCTGGCGCGTCCAGTGCTGGGAATGCACTCCCGTATCGACCACCCAGCGCACCGCTCGCCACATTTCATTCTGCAAGCGCCCATAGTCGCTGTATGGGTCCTGATAAAAACCGACTTCTTTCCCCAAGCGCTCCGAATAAAACGCCCAACCCTCGGTGTAGGCATTCAAGTCAAGGTTGTACTTGCGAAACGGGGGCAGGCCCGTCAGTTCCTGCGCGATTGAAAATTGCAGGTGGTGACCAGGGACGCCCTCGTGATAAGCGATTGCTTCCACATTGAGCAGTAGTCGTTTCTCCGGTGCGTACTCATTTACATTGATGCGTCCGGGGCGCGAGCCATCTCCGGCGCCGATGGAATAATCGGCAGGGGGGGCGGAGGCGCTGCGGAACGCTTCCATGGGCACGACATCAAGCTTGTTCTTCGGCAAGCGCCCAAATAATTCCGGCAACTTCGTATACATCTGGTCGCGATAGTGCGTGTACAAATCAAATAATTGCTGCCCAGATTTCGCGTGCAGTTTGGGATCTTGCTGGATGTGCTGATTGAACGATTTCAGATCGCTGAATCCTTGCGCCTTCGCAATGGCTAACATCTGGCTTTCAATTTCCGCCACGCTCTTCAAGCCAAGTTCATGAATTCTCTCCGCTGGAAAATCGGTCGTAGTCTGATGGCGAACAGCGAAGCGATAGCGTGCCTCGCCGTCCGGCAAGGCCCACACTCCGGGGTCGAGCCGGCCGTGGGGGGCGTAATCCTCACGCACGAACTTGGCGAATCTGGCATACGCGAGCGCGACTTCGCTCTTCACCGCGCTTTCAATCTGTTCGCGCAGGCGCTTTCGATCGGCTTCAGAAACGGCATCGGGAAACTTTTTCAGCGGGTCACAGAATGGACTCTTGTCCAGCGAATCGTCGGCAATCTCTTGGGCCTGACTTGAAACTTTTTCCAGCAGATATTTGGGAGGCATCAGGTGATCGCGGAGTCCGTTGCGCATCTGTTCCATGGATTGGTCGAGCACTCGCGGAAGTTGGTGCAGACGGGACAGATAGTCTTCGTAATCCTTCACATTGCGGAATGGCGAATCGAACGGCAGGGAAGCGTATCCCAGGTGAACACCGCCGAATTGCGTGGCCGGCATCTCCCAGTCTTTAAATTTTGCGGCGTCGAGCGCTTCGCGCAAACTACGCAGCATAAGCGCGTGGTTGAGTTTTTCCTGCTCCGGAAATCCGGCGACATCGATAGCTTCGAACCGCGCCAGCGATTGACGCGCATGTTCAAGATCGTCCGCAATCGCTTTGTCCGAATAATCGCTGACCCGATCGTTGTAACGGTTGTCGCCGACCTGCGTCGCGAGTTCTGGCTGCGTTCGCAGCGTGTATTCCCAGTCGTCGGCGAGCAGACGATTTAGTTCGGCGCGGCGCGCTGCGAGAGTTTGCTTGGCAGCGTGAGCAAGAAAAGGAACGAGTAGGCCGAGCGTGAGAGACAGAAGCAGAAGCCATGTTCGCAAGGTTAAACCTCAAGAATCTATAATTAAAGGTTTGGGTTCGCCGTAAAAAGTAGCAGAAAAAACGAATTGGCGGGTGCTGGTCGAAGTCTTGTTACGCTGCGGGCGCCCGAAAAATGGTGCGGTTCGCGGTAGGAGTGGCCTTATGGGCTGTGCAAATAGCTGCATAATTGGGGTATCTCCGAAGGTAACAGGGTCACCATTACCGAGGTGCGTGCCCTTTCTCGTAATTACGATTAAAGGTAATTAATTCATATAGTTATGGAGAGTAGCAGGAGAGTGCGCGCGTTACACTTTGCCATTGCGTAAAAACCCGTAAATCGCCTACTATCGGACAGTTGCAGCAGACCGGCGCCGATCCGACGCGATTTGGCGACACTCTTGCATCTTAATAATCAGCCGATTAGAGAGATTAGCCAGGGATAACTGGCTAGTACTAGTTTGGCAGAGTACCAACGGGATGGGATCAGTGAAGGTAAGGGCTTGCGTTCTTCGTCTTGCATATTTTTTAGGATTAGCGATTTTGCTGGAGGCGAGTGGCATCGCCGCCAGTGTCAACCCCCCAGCCCTCACGCGACACAATAAAACACGCGCTGTCACGGAAAATCCGCATGCGAAAAGGCGCATGCGGACGCTGGCGAAAAGCCGCGTCCCACGGTCGCATCACGCTGCTACGAGCGTTACTGCGGCTCATCCTGCGACCGCTGCCTCGGCCCACACGGCAACGCGGCGCCATCATTACTACGAGCGTTTTTACACCAGTTCTTTTGCATCCGACATCGTTGAAGGCGATCAGACGCGCGGTGAAGATCCGATCGTCCGTCAGGCCGCAATCGATGCTCTAGGCAACATGAACGGCACTGTGGTCGCAATTGAGCCGACCAGCGGACGCGTTCTCGCCATGGTCAACCAGCGGTTGGCCCTTTCGAGCGGCGCCCAGCCCTGCTCCACAATCAAACTTTCCGTGGCCTTGGCTGCTCTTAGCGAAGGCGTGATCGACGCGCAAACTCAAGTCGCGCTCGGTGGCCGCAGCCGCATGAATCTCACCATGGCGCTGGCGAAATCGAACAACGCTTATTTCGAAGCGGTGGGGCGCAAGCTTGGCTTCGAGAAAGTACAGTATTACGCGCACCAGTTCGGCCTCGGCGAACTCGCCGGATATCACATTCCCGGCGAACAACTCGGGACCTACCCAGAAGAAGAAATTTCCGAGAAACTTGGCGGCGTCAGCAAGATGTGCTCGTTTGGCGAGGGCATTTCTATGACCCCATTGCAATTAGGCGCGCTGGTGACGGCGATTTCTAATGGCGGCACTCTCTACTACCTGCAGCATCCGACAACTCCTGAAGAGGTTGCTAATTTTCAGCCCCGCATCAAGCGCCATCTCGACATCGAGCCTGTAATTCCAGAACTCTCGGATGGGATGGCCGGAGCCGTTGCCTACGGGACAGCACGCAGCGTGCGCTTGAATTTCAACGAAGAGTCGATCCTCGGCAAGACGGGGACGTGCTCCCACGCTGGAACCCGCTTCGGATGGTTCGCCTCTTACGCTAACACCGATATCGGACGCATCGTGACGGTAGTCTTTCTCCAGGGCGGACGTCCAACCTTCGGGCCGAAAGCGGCTGAGATCGCCGGACGCATGTATCGAAATCTCTACGACCACAACTTCTTCGTTGCCGGAGCAACGGGTACCGATCTGCGGAAGGTCAGTACCCCAGCCAGCCAGCAATAGTCGTAGCAGCAATAGTAGGGAAGTCCCGTAGGGAGGGGAGACGCAGCAAGCCGCGTCTCTACAGGAATTTTGCAGGCGCTTTGCAAGTCTTCTTTTTTCTCTTCTTCTTCTTCTTCTTCTTCTTCGGTGACCAAAGGAATCCACACTTAGACGTTGCTATTCAGGTGCAAGCCCGCTCTGACTAAAATCAATGCATGCGATGGTCGAACCCATGAGCTCATCGTTTGGCGCCGTAGGGAAGCAAGGCCAGCTGCTTGCAAGGTCGGCCGGTTCCTCTGATGCGGGCCTGTTTCAATCTCATGGCTCCGTTACGCTCGTGCTTTGTCTGCTTTTAACTCTGGGCGTGCTCGCTGCTTACAACCCGATAATTCACAACGGCTTCATCAATTTTGACGACGATGGATACATCCTCGACAACTCTCACGTAAAAGCGGGTTTGAAGTGGTCGACGGTGAAATGGGCATTCACCACTTTTGACAAAGCGAACTGGACGCCCCTGTCATGGCTGTCCCATGCGCTTGACTGCCAACTCTTCGGCTTGAATCCTGCCGGCCACCACTACATGAGTGTGTTGCTGCACGCACTTAATGCGGTTCTTCTGTTCCTGCTCTTCCAGTCCGCAACTAAGTCACGATGGCGAAGCCTGATGGTGGCGGCTTTATTTGCGCTGCACCCGATCAACGTCGAATCGGTGGCATGGGCTGCGGAACGAAAAAATGTTTTAAGCATGCTGTTCTTATTGCTCGCCCTTCATGCTTACACCTGGTACGCGCGAAGACCCACGATTGCTCGCTATGCGGCGGTGTTCTTTTTATTTGCGCTTGGACTCGCTAGCAAATCCCAGATCGTTACCTTTCCATTTCTTCTTTTTCTTTGGGACTACTGGCCGCTGCGCCGAATACTTCCTCCCGTCGATTTTGATAGGGCGAGCCAAAGGCCGCAACTACGCTGGAAGAGTTTGCTGGTGTGGGAGAAAGTACCGCTGCTACTGCTTTCTGCCGCCACCGCAGTAGTGACGATGAAGGCGCAGAAGGCGGCAGGCGCTGTCAAAAGCCAGTACAGCTTGCTCTTGCGATTTGAGACCGCCGCCGTTTCCTATGTGCGCTACCTTGGGAAGGCCTTTTGGCCATCGAAGCTGGTGGCGCTTTATCCGCATCCCACCGAACTCTATCCAGCGTGGGAGATCAGCGCGTCATTGATTTTATTGGCTCTGATCACTGTCATCGTTCTTCTTTCGCGAGATCGCCGATATCTAGCTGTCGGCTGGTTCTGGTTTCTGGGAAGCCTTGTGCCAATGATTGGGCTCGTTCAAGTCGGATCTCAGGCGATGGCTGATCGTTATGCCTATCTTCCTTTTATCGGATTGTTTCTGATGTGTACTTGGCTAGTATTCGATTGCTTCTCGCTTCGCCGCATTCCCGGCGTTGGGCAAGCAATAGTGTCACTTTCCTGTCTTCTGCTGCTGGGCATCGTCACTTACCGTCAGGTTGAATACTGGCATGATATTCCAACCTTCTGGCAGCGGACATTGGCCCTGACGCGAAACAACTACATTGGGCACGATATGTTGGGAGCATATCTTGTGAGCCAGGGAGACTCGGACGGTGCTGCCGCGCAATTCCGCGCAGCGCTGGCCATTCGTCCAGATGATGTTCCCGCGAATCTCAATCTGGGTACATACGAGCATGATCGAGGCAATCTCGCCGCTGCCATTGCCAGATATCAGATCGTTGCTCAGTATTCGGCGGACCCCGGCGTTCGCTCGAAAGCTTATGCCAATTTAGGCTCCGCATATCGAGAGATGGGAGATCCGATAAAGGCGAAGTCATACTTCGAAACGGCGCTGCGATGGGATTCCGACAACACGTTAGCTATCGTTGGTCTCGGATTGATTGCGCAGAAAAATAATGATCCGGCTCAGGCCGTTAGTTTGTATTCGCGAGCCCTGGCGTTAGAACCGACTGACGTGGGGTTTTTGCTGCTTGCCGGAGCACTGCAGCAGCAAGGAATGCACGATGAGGCAAATGCGATTCGTGAGCGAGTCGCACGCTTTTCCTCCAATTTTTCAGAAGCTCAGAAGGTAGCGGCAGCTCTTTCATCCAGAAATTCATCCGGGAAATAAGGCTCCAATCCGGTGACCAAGGAAACTAGAACTTTGTCGTTATGCTCGCGAATAATTCTTGCTTGATTGAGAATTGTAGAATCCATGAGTTCCCCTTCCGTGGCAGTGGCAATCGAGCATGAGGGTAGGCAGCACACGCCTGCCGCTCCCCTGTTTCAGTCCCCAAAGCTACGCACCCTGCTAGGTTGCTTGTGCCTGGTTGCGGCTGTACTCGCCAGCTACAACCCTGTCGTCCACAATCGATTTATAAGATATGACGATGATGGATACATCATCGACAATCCCCACGTGAAAGCGGGTTTGACGTGGTCGACCGTGAAATGGGCTTTCACGACTTATCAGCAAGCCAACTGGCACCCGCTAACTTGGATCTCCCACGCCCTCGACTATCAGCTTTTCGGCATGAATCCTGCGGGGCACCACTACGTGGGCGTTTTGCTGCATGCGGCCAATGCGGTGCTCCTGTTTCTGCTTTTGCAGAGCGCGACTGGATTTCGCTGGCGCAGTCTGATGGTTGCCGCCCTCTTTGCGCTGCATCCGATCAATGTTGAGTCGGTGGCTTGGGCGGCGGAGCGGAAAAATGTATTGAGCATGTTGTTTTTTCTGCTGGCTCTGCATGCCTACGGATGGTATGCGCGCGGGCCCAAATTCATTCGGTACTCAGCGGTATTTGGGCTCTTTGCGCTCGCGCTGCTCAGCAAGCCCCAGGTCATCACGTTTCCGCTGCTGCTTTTTTTATGGGACTACTGGCCGCTGGGTCGATTTGGACACGCAATTGGGCCTGATCCGGGCATAAGCCATCCTGCTGTTCCTGCGCGTGTTGCGTGGTATCAGGCTAGCGGATTGCGGCCTCACCAGTTCGTGTTGGAGAAGGCGCCGCTATTGCTGCTCTCCGCGGCGAGTGCGATCGTCACGATGAAAGCCCAGAAGGCTGGAAATGCGGTGCAAAATCTCAGCCAATACGGCGCGCTCCTGCGGACAGAGACTGCGGTGATTTCATACGTGCGCTACTTGGGAAAGGCGTTCTGGCCTTCGAAGCTGGTGGCGATGTATCCGCATCCCACCGAGCTCTATCCGGCATGGCAAGTAGCCGGCGCGCTGCTGTTATTGATAGTGATAAGTACAACGGTCCTCCTACGCGCGCGTCAGGAACGCTATCTGGCGGTCGGATGGTTCTGGTTTCTCGGCAGTCTCGTGCCCATGATCGGTCTGGTTCAGGTGGGCTTTCAGGGAATGGCCGATCGCTACGCTTACATCCCGTTAGTGGGATTGTTTTTGATGTTCACGTGGCTAGCAGCGGATTTGGCCAAGGCCTGGAAAGTTCCTTCCTTATGGCTTGCACTTCCCGGCACGGCTTGCCTTATCGCGCTCGGCACTGTTAGTTACCATCAGGTTATTTACTGGCACGATACTCTGTCGTTTTGGCAGCGCACGCTGCAACTCACCAGGCATAACTATGTTGCAGAGGCCAACTTGGGGGAGTTTTTATTTAGTCAGGATAGACTTGACGAGGCGGCCGCCCACTTCCGCGCGGCACTGGCGATCCAGCCGGGCGGGCTGACCGCCAATTTGAATCTGGGCGCCTACGAAGTTCGCCGCGGTAATTTCCCAGCGGCGATCGAGCATTATGAAATTGTCGCTCACAGCGCCGGCGACGTTAATCTACGCGCTACTGCCTACGGCAGTCTTGGATTCGTATACCGAGAAATGGGACAGCCATTGAGAGCGAAGCAGTGTTTTCAAACCGCATTGCAGATGGCGCCCGGCGCTCGAGCAATGATCGGACTTGGCTTGATTGCTCAGCAAGATGGAGATATGGCAGACGCCATACGGCATTACTCCAATGCTGTGACATTGCAACCCAGCGAGGTAGTGTACATATTGCTGGCGCAGGCTTTGGAACAGGCCGGACATTCCGATCAGGCAAACGAGATTTATCAGCGCCTGGCCTCATCGCCTAACCTTCCGGCAGCGCAAAAAAAAGCCCAATCGCTTCTGTCCGGGAGATGAAGCCGCAGCAATTACCGCTTCACTTCGTCCTTGGCGACGACGCCGTCCTTGATGTAAATAATGCGGTGCGCATACTCGGCGATGTCATGCTCGTGCGTGACCAGGACGATCGTATTGCCTTCCGAATGCAGCCGATCAAATAGAGCCATGATCTCATTGCCAGTCTGGGAATCGAGATTTCCGGTGGGCTCGTCGGCGAGGATGATCGCGGGTTTGTTTACCAAGGCACGCGCAATGGCCACGCGCTGACGTTGGCCGCCCGACAACTCATTAGGCTTGTGATTCATGCGCGATTCCATTCCAACCGCCGTCAGTGCCTCTTTGGCCCGCTGAGTTCGCTGTTCGGAAGAGACACCGGCATAAATCAGCGGGAGCTCCACATTGTGGAGCGAAGTCGCCCGCGCTAGAAGATTGAAGGTCTGAAAAACAAATCCAATTTCGCGGTTACGAATGCGGGCCAGTTCGTCGTCGTCGAGTTCGCTGACCTGCTGTCCGTTGAGCCAGTATTGACCTTTCGACGGCGAGTCGAGACAGCCGATCAGATTCATCAAGGTCGATTTGCCGGAACCGGATGGTCCCATGATGGCGACATATTCGTTGCGCTGAATTCGCAGGTTGATGCCGCGCAGCGCGTGCACCTGTTCCGAGCCCATGTCATAGGTCTTCCACAGGTCCTCGGTGGAGATCATGTAGGAGTTGGGAGCGGACCAATTCGCCGGCTTATCGATGGTTAGAACCTCGGCAGTCGCCATCTTATTCTCCTTCGTCGGATCGGGCTGCGGCACTTGCGCTCCTGCTTAGACGTTCCACCCGGGCAGAGGTTAGGCGTTTCGATCGTGACGCGTCTCTACGGGCCTTGCTCCAGACTTTCCTACGCGTTACTTAACCGGCATACCTGCGTGGTTTTACACATCGCCGAATCGCAGCCGCATCTACAGGTACGTTCCAATCGAGAGGAAAGTTCCGACCACATTCACCAGAAATGTCTTCCGTTATCTGCAAGTCATGGTTTGAGATCGTGATTCATTATATCGTGCCTAGGTTGGGGCCCTGCCGTTTAATAGCGCGGTGCCTCCAGAATCACTAGCGTTTGGGTGAAAGATAATGCAACACAAGCCGCAATTCCTTCTATTTTGAGTAAAAGGGCGGATCGTTCCATGAAATGTGTTCTTTAGAGGTCGCTTCTCCTTGCCATGGAGCATCCAAAGATCATAGAATTAACGCCACTGAAGTCTTTCTTTAGGCAGGCCCCTCTATGTTCTCCACAGGTTTTCGGAATAGATTCTTTGTTGCTGCGCTGGTTAGCGCTTTGTCTTTTGGATGCGTGTCTTTTTCGGAAGCACAAGACAAGGACGCTCAAGCGTCCGACAGCAAAGGGTCAACTGCCCAAGGTAGCCAGACGGATCCGCTAAAGCGACCAGTTCCCGAGAAGCAGAGGAAGGCCAATGCGAAAGCGCTCAAGATCGAGTTGAGCAAGACTTATCGCAAATGGCTTGATGAAGATGTGCGCTGGATCATTACCGATCAGGAGCGGTCGGCGTTCATGCAGCTTTCGAACGATGAAGAGCGAGACCAGTTCATTGAAGCCTTCTGGCAGCGCCGCGATCCCACACCTGACACGGAAGAGAACGAGTATAAAGAAGAGCACTACCGGCGTATTGCGTACGCCAATGAGCATTACGCGGCGGGGATCCCCGGATGGAAGTCTGACCGCGGCCGTACTTACATCGTGTTCGGCCCGGCGGATGAAATTGAATCTCATCCTTCGGGCGGCAGCTACGAACGTCCCATGGAAGAGGGCGGAGGAGAGACGTCGACCTTTCCGTTTGAGACCTGGCGCTATCGCTATCTCGAGGGAATTGGGCAGGAAGTGATGATCGAATTCGTCGACACATGCATGTGCGGCGACTACCACATGACCTTGGACCGCTCCGAAAAGGATGCGTTGAAGTACACCCCAAACGCTGGTCTGACGCTCTACGAGCAAATGGGAATGTCGAGTAAAGCGAGCCGTTTTACTAACGGCGGCATTGAGCAACTCGGCCAGTCGCCATTCAATAAGGATTTGCAGACCAAAGAATTCGATCGTCTAGAACAGTACGCCAAATTGCAGGCAGCCCCGGCGGTGAAGTTCAAGGACCTGGAAGAAGTGGTCAGCCACAAGATCAGCGTGAACCTCATGCCGTTTGATGTGCGAGCCGATTTCGTGAAGGTCACGAGCGATACAGTGCTGGTTCCCGTCACGATCCAGATTAAGAATCGCGACGTTACATTCCAGAACAAAGATGGCGTGGAACGCGGTACCGTGAATATTTTCGGACGGGTAACAACGCTTACCGGCAAGATCGTTCAAACCTTTGAGGACACGGTGCAGGTTGATGTCCCGGTTGAGCTCTTGCCCAAGACGGCCGAAAATTCTTCGGTGTATTGGAAGGCGCTACCGCTGCGCATCAGTCAGAATCGTTATCGGCTGGACGTTGTGGTTAAAGATGTGAACGGAGACCGCACGGGAAGCTGGAGCCACGCTATTGTGATTCCTGATTTCAGCGAGGACAAGCTCAGCAACTCCACCCTGATCATCGCCGATCAGATGGAACCTGTGGCGACAAAAAATGTAGGTACCGGCAATTTCGTTATCGGAACAACCAAAGTGCGGCCGCGCGTGGCGCCGTCGGATGGTAAGCCGATTCTTTTTAAGCGCAACCAAAAACTGAATTTCTGGATGCAGATCTATAATCTGAGCGTTGATGAAAAAACACACAAACCTTCAGCCACTATCGAATATAATGTGACCGACGCTAATAACAAGGCAGTAATCCATACCGTCGAGTCGACTGACACGATGGGCAATGTGGGTGACCAGGTGACCTTGCAGAAGACCTTGGCGGCTGCGAATCTGCAGCCTGGTTTGTACAAGATCGATATCAAAGTGAACGACAAGCTTTCCAAGCAGACGGTAGATCCCACGGCTACTTTTGCGGTGGAGTAAGATTCAGCGATCTTCCAAGGTGGTAGGCGGAATGCTCCGAAGGTTCGAGTTTTTCGTACTTGTCGCAACCGTGCTTACCTTTAGCGTGAGCGTGGCTCCTGGGGCGTGGTGTGAGAACTCTCACGTGGCCTCGGGGGCAATCGCAGGTTACGTCCGCGACGGAACCGGTGCTCCGCAGATGGGAGCGGCAGTCGAAGTGCTTGGCTCAGCCGCCCAGGCGCTGAAGGTTTTCACCGATGACCGCGGTTTCTATTCCATTGCGAGCCTGCTGCCCGGAACTTATTGCCTGAAGATCAGCGCGCCCGCTTTCCTTCCCTCCTTGAGAGAAAAAATTGACGTTCGCGCCGGAGCGAAGGCGATGGTCAACGTTACGCTGACTACTCTCTTCGAAGCCATTCAGTTAGTGCCTCTGCGTAGTCCGGTCGACGATGACGACTGGAAGTGGACGTTGCGCTCGGTTTCAAACCGTCCGATATTGCGCGCGCTTCCTGACGGCACGACGGCAGTCGCTCAAGGTGGAGAATCCGCCGATCACGATCTAAAGGGCACCTTTACTCTCATGGGCGGATCGCAAGGACAAGGTTTCGGCGGTCCCCGCGACATGAATGCCGGATTCGATATTGAACGATCGCTGTTATCGACCGGCACGTTGCGACTCAGCGGCAATGTTGGCTATGGACTGGACGCACAGGGAATTCCGGCGGCGGAACTTCGAACCAGTTACACAAATCGCTTCAACGGAGTTTTCGAACCCTCCATAGCCATCACTGCTCTTCGGCTCAACTCGCCAGATTCGAACTCCATGCCTGGGGGATCTCTGCAGGCACTGTCCATGACAAGTACGGACCGCATTGTTCTTGGCGACAAGATCGAAATGAAGGTTGGAAGTGAACTGCAGACGATTCAGTTCATGGGCCGGGTCCACGCGTTCAAACCTTTCGGGACGGCCGATTTTCATGTTACGCCGAACACTGTCGTCGAATATCAGTACGCGAGTTCAATCCCGGATTCTTCGCTGGCGGATGGTTTCGGCGAGCGTATCAATTCTGCTTCCTCGGAGTTGAACGAGACGGCGCCGCGAATGAGCATAAGTGGTTTCTCGCCGGCAGTCGAACGTGCCCGGCATCAGGAAGTGTCAGTTTCGCAGCGCATCGGCAAGAACAATATGCAGGTGGCGTTTTATTCGGACAGCTTTGTTGATCCGGTGCTCACTGGGGTCGGCGATTTGAGGGCGGAGTCTGGCGAAGTGCTGCCCGACTTGTATTCGGGAACTTTTAGCTATCAGGGGAACGATTTTTCAACGCGCGGGATGAGAGTGGTGTTGCAACGCAAGCTGCTCTCCGATCTGACTGCTACGCTGGATTACGCGTATGGCGGTGCACTTGGCCTCTCGCAGCCGGACATTCAGTTGCAGGATGCGCGGGCGTCGATTCGCTCGGAGCGGCATCAGTCAGCGGCGGTGAAGTTCAGCGGATCTATTCCAAAGACGAAGACCCGCTGGATCGCATCGTACCGATACTCGGGCGATCATGCTCTGACCCCAGTCGACGAGTTTAACAGCTCAGCGGGCCGGTCGGAGCCGTTCTTGAATGTTTGCGTTCGCCAACCCATTCCCGCCAGCTTTCTCGCCGGACACATGGAAATTCTCATGGAACTCCGAAACCTGCTGGCGCAAGGTTACCTGCCAGTGATGGGAAGGGATGGGCAGACGGTTTACCTTGTGCAGTCCGCCAGATCGGTGCGTGGCGGCGTGGCGTTCAGTTTTTAAATTAGCGGACTCCCGCTGTTACAATCCGTAATTTCATAGTTTGTCCCCGTCTCCTCCGCCCTTAACTAATCGCTCCCATCACTATTTGTGGTGAAGTTAAACACTGCTCTTTGCGCTGCTACTCGTTTATAATTCCGCGATCTTACAGGACAGTTGTTTTTCTGCTCGCAGACCGCAAGTGCGTTTGCTTCTGTGAACACAAGGAGAATTGGCAATGAAGCTGCGTTTAGTGGTGGTTGTTCTGCTCTCGGTTCTACTCTCGACGACCGTGCTCGTAGGTCAGACTTTTCGTGGCACAATTCTCGGCACGGTGACGGATCCTTCCGGAGCTGTAGTGGCGGGAGCGACGATTAAGGTCCGCAACGTCGCGACGGGCCTTGAGCGCACAACCGTCACTAGCGGAGATGGCAGCTATAGCGTGCCCGAATTGCCTATTGGCACTTATTCGGTGACGGTAACGCAGACCGGGTTTCAGACGTTTGCTGCCACTGCAGTGGCGGTCGATGTAGCCACGGAACGACGTGTGGATGCCGTCCTTAAGACCGGGGCAATATCGACTCGCGTCGAAGTTTCTGCGGAAGAGTTGCCGCTGGTCGAAACCACTTCAAACGAACTCGGCGGTGTTATCACCGCTCAAACGGTGGAGAACATGCCGGTTAACGGGCGCGACTATACGAAGCTCATCTATCTCAATCCCGGAGTCGCGGGATCTCCTGACGAAATTTCCGATTCTCCGGGATCCTTCGGTGAATTCTCGATGAACGGCGCGCGAGGACGCTCCAACAATTATTTGCTCGATGGCACGGATATGAATGATGGGTACCGCAATGATCCGGCAATCAATCAGGCTGGAGTATTCGGAACGCCTTCGACCATTCTTCCGATCGATGCTGTGGCCGAAGTGAATGTGCTTTCCAATTTCGAGCCTGAATACGGACGTAACGCAGGTGCCGTGGTCAATATTGTGACCAAGAGCGGCGCCAACACTGTTCACGGCACGGCTGGCGAATATTTCCGCAACAACGCACTGGATGCTCGCAACTACTTTAATCCTTCCAGCCAGCCCAAGGCTCCATTCCACAATAATCAATATGGCGCCTCGCTCGGTGGTCCAATCATCAAAGACCGAACGTTTTTTTATATCGACTATGAAGGCCAGAAGGAGCCAGTAGGCGTAGTGACTATCGCGGGAGTACCTACGGGCACGGCTGCGGACGGATCGCTCCAGCCGAGCGATTCTACGAATCCTGTAATTCAGGCGTTGATCGCGCGACATCCGTGGCCGGCTCCGAATCTTACGTTAGGTGTTCCAGACCAAACCGCAGGCACGGCATCGGTTGTCTCTCCGTCGTATAACGATCTGACCAGTTTCATCGTCAAGATCGATCACAGTATCAATTCCAACAACACTCTCACTGGGCGCTATTTCTTTGGTGACAGCGTGCAATCCTTCCCGCTAGCGCTTACGGCCAGCGGCGGTCAATTGCCCGGTTTCAATACGTACACGCCTACGCGCGTGCAGCTGGTTTCGCTTTCTTATACGCGTACGATTGGGTCGAATAAGGTCAATGAACTGCGCTATGGCTGGAATCGCTTTGCTGAAGGGTTTTTTCCAGCAGACCAGAATTTCAATCCTAGCTCTATTGGCCTTTGCGTGGCCAGCGTCACCGCGCCCAGTTGCTCTGGAACTCTGGCTGACAACGGACTGCCGATCATTTTGGTGGGTGGAGGAGTTGCGCAACTCGGCGCGACCAGCAGCGTTCCCCGGCACCGAGTCGACAGCAATAATCAGGTGCTCGACAACTTCTCATGGAAGATCAACAAGCACAGCGTAAAATTTGGGGCCGACTTCCACCGCACCAGCGTGCAGCAATATTTCGATAAATATTTCCGTGGCAGATTGAGCTTCTCAGGCGGAGGCGCTTTTGCCAACAGCACTGGTATTCAGGACTTTCTCGCAGGCTATGTTGATGGGGGATTTCAATATTCTGGATTTTCTACCCGCCACACCTACGAAAATAATTACGGCCTATACGTTCAGGATAGTTATCGCCTGAATCCGCGGTTCACGCTCAACTACGGATTGCGTTGGGATTACTTTGGCGTGGTGCAGGAAAAAAACAATCTCCTCAGCAACGTTACTGCGCTTGACCCAGTGGCGGCGACTTTTACACTCACGCAAGTCGGACAGCCCGGCCTAAGCAATTTGTATAATCCGGACAAAAAAGATTTTGCCCCCCGTATCAGCGCCGCATGGGATGTCACGGGCAAAGGCAAGACTGTAGTTCGCGCGGGCTTCGGAATGTTCTTCGACGCGTTCTCGCAGGATATGGTGCTCGGCCACCTGCCCTATCCGCCATATTTCGATCCAGGCCCTGCTTACAATCCCGTTGGTCCCGCATCGATTAATTCAGCGGGAGCGGTTGGCGGCACAATCGCGCCGGGTCAGGCTCTGTTCGGTGACCAATCGACCTGCTCGTACGAGTGCGATGTTTTCGCATTTGATCGCAACATCAAGACTCCTTACATGGAGAATTACAACCTCAACATCCAGCAGCAGATCACGAGCCACGCTGTAGTGCAAGTAAGCTACGTAGGATCTCAGGGACACCGGCTGTGGCGGTTCTTCGACATCAACCAACCGAACCAGGCGGCGATCACTGCCTCCGATCTTACAGTCGCTGCGGGCGGTACTTATTCATTTACTAATTCCCTCGGAGCCACGATTACGGGTCCGTGTATGACTGGAGCAGTGCCTACCGGAGGCCCGGGCTGTATCACAGGTTATGACGGCGTTCCCGACAAGTATGGAAACGGAACGACCGGCGCCACTTATTACATCATGCGCGAGAACTCGACCGGCAAGTCGAACTACAATGCGCTTCAGACAAGTTTCCGGATCAACTCCTGGCACGGCGTTACTTCAATCCTAAATTTTGTATGGTCACGTTCCATGGATAACTCCAGCGACGGCGAAGATTTCGTACCCAACGCCGCCCAGCCGAACGACAGCACAAATCCGCAACTCGAGTACGCGCCATCCAACTTCAATATTCCGCGGCGTCTTACCTGGAATTTTGCCTACGATCTGCCCAAGATGGGTGGCAGCATGCAACGCCTCAAGAACGGATGGGGCATCAATAGCGTGTTGAGCATGCAGGATGGCCAGCCCTTCCAGTTCAATTACAACTTTGAATCTGATTACAGTGGCAGCGGCGAAGGTTTCGATCGTCCTGACGTGGTGGGTCCTATCCGTTATCACCCGCATGATCCGCTGAATTACGTAGACCTCAGCTCTTTCGCCATCCCGTGCCAGCTGACCACTATCGCTCAGACGCCGGATCCGAATGGCACTGGGCCGACCGGTTCAGCTCAGGATTGCGTTCCTGGGACGCGGCACTTCGGCAATGAAGGGCGCAACTCTCTGCGCGGCCCATCATTCAAAGAGTGGAACTTCGCGATCTACAAAACCACCGCGTTAACCGAACGTCTGAACATGCAGTTCCGCGCCGACTTCTTCAACCTTCCCAATCATCCAAATTTTGCCAATCCGTTTCTGCCTGCATTTATCGCAGATCCCCTCGTCCACGGCACTCAGATTGTGAACGGACGCGAAGTCGGCAACGCCACCGGAACGGGCACGGGTGTGATTACCGCGACCGGCGACGTTGGTATCGGAAATCCATTCATCGGTGGCGGCGGCCCGCGCGGTATTCAGCTCGCAATCAAGTTTAACTTTTAGGGCATTCAAGGCATTCCCCGCTCCTCCCATTAAGCCGGGAGGAGTTTTTTATTAGAGAGTTCCACGTTCTGCGCGATCTGGAGTACACTTCCACAGCATATGTCCGACAAAGCCGATTCCGATCGCCGTGCTCGGCACCGCCTTCCGGTGCGTGTGCCGGTCAAGGTGCGTCATCAGGGAGATGAACACTCGGGCTTGACTCGTGATCTCAGCTCAACGGGCGTTTTTCTTTATTCCGAGACCGGCATGAAACCGGGCTCCAAACTGGAGTTGGTCATCATGTTGCCCCCCGGGATGGGCATGGGTCCCGGCGGATGGACGCTGTGCGAAGCTTCGGTGGTGCGAATCGAGCAATCTAACGGCAAGAATGTCGGTATTGCCGCAACGCTCGATCGCATAGCCCTGTTGCCAGAGATCAGCTGAAAACGAAAATTACGGCAGGCGGGGGGGCGTCCCGCTCGTTATCGCAGCGAAATCGAGCTCAGCGAACCGCAGAGAACCTTCAGAAATATTTTGTACCAACGGGCAAAAGATTCTTCCCATTCAACCGCCGCGAATGCAATAATGACCCACTCCAAAAAGCAGGGCTTTTATCAGCCTCCCTCAGGTGGGCCAGGTCATGTGGATTGAAAAACTCACCGACGGCGTTGTCGAACTCGATACGCCGATCGGTTCTCGGTACTTACAGCCAAGTCTTGTACAACGCGTGTTTCTGCTGTGGACATTCCGCAACTTTTGTTCGTTGCCCCAATCCGTGCTCCGCCCATGGGAGCGCCGCTTGATTGATGGCTTATCGAGCGACAATCGATTCGTGTCTTTAAGTACTCAGTGGGCCGTCGATCGTCCAATCATAGGAAAAGTCGAGCGTCGACCGCCGCAAGCTGACATCGAAGTATTGCCAGTGCGCAAGCCCGTATCCGCCTCTGAGTCGTCGGAGCCAAGCCGCGAAGCCGCTTCAGCGTAGTTGCAGGATTCTCTGCTAACGCTGAAAGAGCCGGGCAATCGGCGATGCTATAATCGAAGTTTGTTCCCACCTTGCGATTCGCAGAGGGCGCGTAGCTCAATTGGCAGAGCAACTGACTCTTAATCAGTAGGTTGTAGGTTCGATTCCTACCGCGCTCACCATCTTTTCAATCACTTACCGGGGTCGATGTTTTGGGTGTGCCGTAAAAGTGTGCCGTAACTCAATCCGGCTACGCCCGTTTCTCTATCCGGATCAAACTGCCGCAAGCTACGTCTACGATCTCGTCGGGAAGATTCAGCAGGTCAGCGATCCAACGGGCACCTACGGCTTCGCCTATGACAACATGGGGCGGCTGATCGGGACGACGACGCAATACACGTTCCTGCCGGGACACAACTTCCAGAACGGCTACACCTACGACGCGGCGTCGAATCGCGCGTCGCTGACCGCTCCCGATGGCTCGACGAACTCCTATCAGTACGACACGCTGAATCGCCTCGCAACACTGACCAACTCGCTGACCGGGCAGTTCGGCTTTGGCTACGATGCGCTCAGCCGCAGAACGCAGCTGACGCGTCCGAACGGCGTCAACACGAATTACAACTACGATTCCGTGTCGCATCTGTTGAGCGTGATGCACCAGGCGGGATCGACGACGCTTGACGGGGCCAGCTACGGCTACGACTTCGCCGGCAACCGCACGAGTAAGACCAACTATCTCAATGGAATCACGTCGAATTACGGCTACGATGCCATTTACGAGCTGTTGCCGGTAACCCAAGGTGGTAATACCACGGAGACCTACTCCTACGATGCGGTCGGGAATAGGCTGTCATCCACCGGAGTGCCAACCTATAGCTACAATTCGTCGAACGAGCTGACATCGAATTCGTCGGGCGGTTACACGTACGACAACAATGGCAACACGCTGACAGACGCCAGCGGGAAGAGTTACACGTGGGACTTCGAGAATCGGCTGACGCAGGCTGTAGTGCCGGGCACGGGAGCGGTAGCCTTCAAGTACGACCCCTTCGGCAGAAGAATTCAGAAATCCTCCGCCCTCGGTACCACCAACTACCTCTATGATCGGGCCAAATTGGTGGCGGAGTTCGATAACTCAGGCAATGTCCTTGCCAGGTACACACAAAGCAAAGGCGTAGATAAACCGCTGGCGCAACTCCGGTCTGGAACCGTGAGCTACTACCAGCAAGATGGACTGGGATCGGTTACATCGCTGACCAACTCAGCGGGCGCGGTCGCCGAAACCTATACCTACGACAGCTATGGCAAACCGACGGCATCCACCGGAACGCTCGTCAATCCGTTCCAGTACACAGCGCGAGAATTCGATTCTGAAACTGACATCTACTACTACCGGGCGCGCTATTTTGATCCGAGCGCGGGACGCTTCCTCAACCAAGACCCGATCCGATTTGGAGGCGGAACGAACTTCTATGCGTACACTCGGAATAATCCCGTAATTCGAACTGATCCTTTTGGCCATTACAGCGGCAGCGGGGTTGTGGGCTCGATCTACCTAGGACCTGACGGAGTGTGGCAGAACGACGGATCGCCGCTCCCGCCAGATCTACCCGGAGGATGTAGCCTCGCACAGTTGGCGCAGTCGCCGAATGCTTGCGCCGGACCTCAGGGCCAAGACGAGCCCGATCCGTGGATGCCGCCTCCGAATCCTCCTAGCCCGAATAAATGCGACAAGGGGGATCAACCGCAGGACGAACCGCTGCCTGAGCCGGACCAGTACCAGCCGCCGCCGCCGATCCTCTCTGAAGGCCAATGCCTAACGTGGACGTTAGCCGACGGTTGGCTTCATGGATTTGTGATTGGCGCAGCCATCTTCGGTCAGGAAGAGATCCCAATAGCAATAGGCGTTGGCTCACTAATTGGACATAAGATAGTGTGCGGTACTTGGTTGGACTTTTAGGAAGGAAATAACAGAATGTTTTATCAGGACAGAATGAAGGTCCGTAGGCTCAAATACTTCTCGCGGCCACCGTGGAGGTCGTATCATTTTCTCGTCAGTGCCCTCTTGCTCTTCATGGTTACGTTCTTTCCGATCGAGATCATGATGGATTTTCGACTGGTTAGGTTGTTTCCGATCCAGTTCACCACGCATTCTCGACTGTTCCCAAACAGTTCGGTGTTCTGGATGTTTTCACCAGTAATCGCCTTGACCATACTCTCTGTGCGCGTGTGGAAAGCGCACAGTGACGTTTATCAGGCAATTCACTCCACATCAGTCGAAAAGCTCACCGAAGACGCTAGGATAGCGGTTCCCCTCGATGCTTTAGCTTACACGCTTTATGGTGGTCTCAATCTAGCATTGTTCGCCGTCGCCATAGCTTACGCGGCAACGGAGGATTTTGTTAAAGCATCGCTACATCGGTAGAGGGGGCTAATAATGCGGGGACGAATAATGCGGGGACGGACGGAACGTTCCCCATTTACGACGGGCCCTACAACCTGACCTCGAAGACCGACCGCAAAAACCAGACGATTCAGTACGTTTATGACTCGCTCTACCGCCTGAGTACCAAAACGTATCCGGATCAGACCGACGCGACTTATATCTATGACTGACGTGCTCCCCTATTTCCGAACAAATCGAAGTATGATTTCGTGGAAAGTGAGCCGCTCCCATTATCTGGCACAAACGAAACTAGAGTTTCTGGGCAGTGTAAGTCCTTTCCTCCGCTGTTGACGCGGTATTCGCGCACTCCAGAGG